>Ga0315274_10001659_pt1 | contig 34079 bp, 24 predicted proteins | sample YL17G02_20_MG_FD_203700 | JGI IMG/M metagenome (GOLD analysis project Ga0315274, IMG submission 203700) | Sediment microbial communities from Yellowstone Lake, YNP, Wyoming, USA - YL17G02_20 | ecosystem: Environmental > Aquatic > Freshwater > Lake > Sediment | place: USA: Wyoming | collected...
TCAAGGAGATTGAGTCTATCATAGTTTACATTAGCGAATATCATAATATCTCCTTTCATCAATTCTGATGAAAAAGAATATCACGATAATGCTAAAATTTAAAGGAAATTATTGATACTTACTTAGAAACAGTGAAACATATATGCGCTAAACCTACTATCATAATGATTTTTTCTCCTTCTTAATATTTATGGTTCTTCCGACTTCATCCTTCATCCCGCATCTTGTATCTTGTTTAATATCTCCTGCTTTGTGGTTTTTATTCAGAGTACCCGGGGATAAACGTATCAGTCCAGGGTGTATAGCCATCCTGTATGAGAAGTCCGGTATCCGGATCGCCCGGAAACTCAGGCTTTGGGAACTTCCTCCATCTATCGCCATCAATACCTTTAGTCTCGTTACCTTGCCTGAGATGCTCAAACAAAGCCTTTCGCATCTCAACAAGTGCTTTTTGGCAAAAGACTACCCCGGCCTTATTGCGAGTTTCTCGTGGATCATGAATTTTATCGAACAGGAATTCCCGATCATCGGGTGCGCTGTAAAAATACTTCCATTCCCTGCTGACTGCCATGTATTGAGACATTGCTGCGCGCCACAGATCAGGATTATCCCTATATTCCTGCGGGATTGAAGCATCTACTGGATTCCCATGCGCATAAGAGTGCTGGCTAAAAACCATCCTGCGATCTGACACTCTGGAGATTATGTCGTATAAGTCAACACCATCAGGTCGGTGATTTTTTAATGACGCATCCGCAACGCTTAAAAACGTGGGTGCAACGTCCACAAGACTGACAGGAACGTCACAGATTTTTCCACCCTCAAATTTTTCGGGCATGCTAACGATAAGCGGGATTCTCGCACAGGAATCGTGCATGCTCCTTTTACCAAAGCAATTATAATCGCCAAGATGCTCACCGTGATCGCTGGTGAAAAGGATCAAAGTATTTTGTAACTGACCAGTAGATTCCAAAACATCAAGTATCCTGCCAATCTGAAAGTCTATGAATGATATACAAGCGTAATAATAAGCTTTCATACAGCGCAAAAGGTTCTTATCTGATCCCTGATCCCTGTATTTATAACGGTTCTGGCATTTGTTTACGTAGGTCTGCAAAGATTCAACGTCATCTGGAACGTTCGGCAGAGGCATAAGTGCGGAACGGTAGAGCTTGTGCCAGGGATTAGGCGGAGTAAACGGCGGATGAGGATGTATGAAACTGGAAAAAAGATACCAGGGCTGATCGCTATTAGCACTGCTGATAAAATTAATAGAGCGATCGCCTACCCATTGGGTTGGATGAAGTTCAGGCGGAAGCTGAGACGGCTGTGGAACGTAATACATCTCGCCACGTATTCCAAAAGCCTCGCAGATGTGCTTATATCCTGCGTCAAATATCGCTTTGAAATAGGGGTTCTTTTCCAGATCGCTTGCCCCGCCCTCTTCCTGCCTTTCCCGGCTCTGGAAACCACGAAGTGCAAAAGTATCAGGGGTAAAATGGCATTTTCCTATTCCATGAGTCCGATAACCTGCATCTGTCAATGCGTCCATAAACGACTGACGACCATCAGTTGGCATTATGGTGTTCTCGTAGCATCCTGTATTCATAGGGTACTGTCCGAAGATCATAGAACAGCGCGCAGATATGCAGACAGGTGATGGTGAATAAGCGTTTGTAAATACGACACCGCTCTCACAAAGCCTGTCGAGGTTGGGGGTTTTGATAACTGAATTAAATAAGCCGATCGTATCAAAACGCTGTTGATCGGTAAAAATATGTAAAATGTTTGGTTTTTTGCTCATATCAAATTTCCTTGCTTAATTTTCACTGCTAATATGCCTATTTTAATTGCAGGTTCAATAAGCCCATTATGCCATAATATATTTGTGCTGTCAACCAGAATTGCGCTAAGGCGAGGCATTAAAAAACTCCGTGACTATTTCCTGTCTGTGTCGTATTATAAGTATAGAGATGCAAATTAAGGAGATGAATGTATGCTAGACACAATTCAGGAAATGTCTGACGAAAAATTAATGGAACTTTATCAAATCGGCGATTTGTATGCCTTTAACGTTCTCTATCAACGATATGAGCATAAAGTTTATGGATATTTCCACCGATTCTTTCCTGAAGAGCGATGCGCTGATCTTTTACAGGAAACGTTTCTCAAGGTTCATCGCTCTCGATCAAGATATAAAACGAGTTTGCCGTTTTCAAAATGGCTTTTTGTTATTGTTTGCAATCTAGCAAAGGACGAGTTTAAAAGGCTTTCCCGCCTGAAAGAATATCTGGATGATGGGCAATTGGGGGATACACGGATATTCCTTGTTGATCCAGAAACCCCTGAAAGCATTGTTGAGCATGATGAGCTTTGGGAGAGGATTCGGCAGGCAATTTTTGACCTTCCAGAAAACCATAGAGAAGCTATTATCCAGAGCAAATATGAAGGGAAAAGCTATCCAGAGATCGCAGAATCTATGGATATAACCGCAGGCGCTGTTAAACAGAGAGCTTACAGAGGATTGCTGACTTTACGTGAAAAACTAAAGGATTTGGTAGAACCAGAATTTAAAGAGAAAGCAAAAAAGGGCTTTTCCGCCTTGATGATATTCAAATTTCAGGGTGCAATTAAAAAGGTATTGATTGGAGGGTTGGAAGCCATGAAAATCAGCGCAAAGGTTAAGATTGTGACCATTGGAATAGTGTCTGTGTTAATATTGGGCGGAATAGGTGTTATAATTTGGCATTATCAGCAATCTCAACAGGAGGTATTATTAGCCAATCAAGCTAAAGAGATGTCTGTGAAATTGTCTGGTAACCCTCTTCCCACTGGAAAGTGCGCTTCCACTGGACACATCAGCAAGCCAGCAGAGAACCGGAAGAAGAAAGAGACGCGAACTAATGATGTTGTTGTATCACAGAATTCGCCGCAAGGGGGCGCACAAGCAGATGCGGGAGACAGCAATCTGAAGAGTTCTAAGGAAACTATTGATCCGAAGGAAAAACCCAAAGCTGACGAGTTTACTCTCGCAGATATGGCGGCAAGAATGCCTGTTTTGGAAGAAGAAATCAGGACTGGGATGGCTCGTATCAATACTCGTGGCGATGAATTAGCGGCGGTTCATCAATCAGGGAACTTAACTCCCGAGACAGTAAAATGGCTTAACGAACAGCAAAGAGAACTTAACAAAGAATGGCAGGATCTGTTTTTTAATAAAATCGGACCATACAACGCGTACAAATCGAACTTAGAAGGGAGGCATCCATATCCTCTGGCTGAAGGTGGTGAGTTTTATGAATTAGCCCAACGTCTACCTCCTCATGTGTTTCCAAGAGACTTTGATAACCCAAATGCCCATTCTTATATATGGTTAGGTGATGATCAATAGGGAGGCGGATTAGAATATGCTTATATTAAAAATGCCTGCACTGGTAAAGCCCCTATGTTTTCCTGCTGTTGGCAGTTTTCTCATGATTATTCAGTTGTCGGCTTTATCTGCAACAAAAACTGCATCAGACATGGATATGGAAGCTATTCTAAGTGGAATCCAGTATTACAACTCTCTGATCCAGTCCGGTGAAGCAGATATGACTCACACGATGATTCAAAAAGGTGCGCCTATGGCTGAAAAAATGAATGGAAACTTAATGAATGGAACCTATAAATATCACTTTATGTTTGATCGAAACAAAATGCGTATGGATAGGGAACAAGCGGAAACAGACAGGTTTCGCCGTTATACTTACATTTATTTCACCGGACAATGGGAATGGGAGATGTCGGAAGAATACGTCAATGGTAAGTCTTCTATTCTGTATATTTACAACACTACTGTTCGCTCTAAATTCGAACAACGGGATCCAAGAGACTATGGGGAATTTGACCGCGACAGATTTCTGAATAAGAATGATTTCAGGGTTAAGGGGCAGGAGAAGATTGATAATATCGTTTGTTATGTTCTCGAACATAAGAATGGAAAAACGAGATTTTGGATTGCGCCGGAACAAGGATTCCGAGTCTTGAAGACGGAATATGAATATTCTCTAGGACCGCATTATAAAGGAGAAGATGGTAAGGAGAGATATGGGATTGAGCGTAACTTCATTTCATACGAAAAGCATGGAGAAGTATGGTTCCCAAAAGCAGTCGATCATAGAATATATTACATAGATAAAAAAGGTCAAAAACAGCTAATGGTGAATTACAAGACTGAAGCAAAGAACATACGTTTGAACCACCAAATTCCTAAGGAAAAGTTCGCCATTGATTTACAGCATGACGCAGACGAAATCAAAGTTTTCCTGGCTAATTCAGACGAAGTCCTGACTAAAGAGCAGTTTATTGAACGATACGATTCGGTGATCAAGTCAAGCAATGAGTAATTCTATATAAATATGCTGTTACGAAAACAGGCATTAGATAACAGAGGGATAAATGGTTTTTCATTGGTATTGGTTTAACATTCACCAAAAAATAATAGTCGCTGGATTGAGGATTTCAAACGACAAATCAAAAACCGTTTACTCATCTTACTGCCTAAATTTCGTTTTCTTTAATGCCTGCCTGTTTTAAAAGATGCTTTAGCAACTGCCCTCGCGGAGATACATCCCTGAATGGCGTCATACAAGTTTTCTATTAATTCCTGCCAAGTATCGCCTTGAGTTGCGCATCCCGGAAGTGACGGAACTTCTGCCCAATATCCTCCTTCCTCTGCTTCGTGAACGATAACCTTTATTCTCATGTTTGTTATACCTCTAATGTATTTAATGTTATCAAGGAAAAGCGCCGCAGCTTCCTACAGCGCCTTAGTTTATTTTTCAGATTATTTCATAGCGTCTTTTTCAACATCAGCAACAAAGACTCTCTCTCCGCCCTTGCTTGCTGAACGATGTACAGCCGCCTCGAATAGAATCTCATTCCATGCGGCGTTACCGTCTGCCGGGAATGGTTTATCCGCTATCATTGCCTTGATCACTCCGTCAGCCATTCTTCCAAAGGATTCGCCGTATTCCTGCCTGCCTTCTTCGACTACCCAGCGTTCTTCAAGTTCAGCGTTAAAGGATTTGTGTCTGCGATATGAGCCTTCTAGCCCTTTCGCTTCTGCATAGCACTTATCGCCAACTATCATGACGCAGAGAGGACCTTCGTCCCAGCCCCATGAATCAGCCCCGGTGAGTTCACCATCTACACCATTCGCCCATTTTATATGGATCAGGCGATGCCATCCGCCCGGTTTACCCGGATCACCAAGAACGCTGACCCATTCGGGCAGACCCATTGTCCACAATATCTGGTCTATAATGTGTGACCAACAAGCGAAATGCGCTCTGGCACGCACAAACTGAATTTCACCGAGTTTTCCGCTAACAGCATCTTCGTGAAGCATTTGGAAGTGGCGGAAGAAACGATAGTTATAGTCAATACCAAACTTTACGCTTGATTTGCGCCATTCTTTTATAGCTTGTGCGGCAATTCCTGCATCACTTTCCTGGACACGGGATTGTCCTTCTAGCCCGCACAACGGCTTTTCTGTAAATACGTTCCTTCCTGCCGCAATTAGCTGTCGTAGCGGGGGGATACGTCTTGTTTCATTTGTAATTAAAAGCACCAATTCCGCATCACAATTAGCAAGAAGCTCCTCTATCGTTGGGTATCCCGGAACTTTGAATTCTTCTTTTGCAGCGGCAAGCAGGTTAGGAGCCATATCGCAAACTGCCACGACCTCCGCATCTGGATGATTATGAAAGTTCTTACCGTGCATTATGCCCATACCTGCACCGCTGATGAGCGCGCATTTAACCATTTTTAAACTCCTTCTTTTCTAAATTATTAACAAATCACTGATGGAACATTTCAGTTCCATTTATAAATTATACATCTGCAATTTAGCACAAATAGTGATCCATGTCAACAGTCTTATAAAAACCGATTTTGATTGACTGAATGAAAAAATTGCAATATTATATGTGTAAATTTTGGAGTACTGAAGCTTTCTTCAGCATTTCATATAGTCTGAACTTTGAAAACTAACGACTTGTGCTAGTTGTGTAAAATGTAATAATAACAAGATAAATATCAGTAGGTCGGGTTGAAGCAATGAAACCCGACTATAGTAATATTTTGTTGGGTTTCGTTCCTCAACCCAACCTACATTAATGCACTATTTAGTTGGCTGATATGTAAAACCAAGATAGAATCTTGGGCTACAAAAAGAATTAGCACAAGCCGTAAAACTAAGAAAATGGAGAAGCAATTATGAAAAGCAATCCGACCGTAGTTTTTCCTGAGCCTAAGCGTGTAGTAGTTGAGGAACGCCCTATGCCCGCACCTGGTGACGATGACATGCTCGTACAGACAAACCGAACATTGATAAGCACCGGGACAGAATTAACGATACTGAACGGTGAATTCCCTCGTGACTCGAATTGGGCAAGTTATGGAAAGTTCCCATTTGTGCCGGGCTACGATAATATAGGCACAGTGATTGACATTGGTAAAAACGTTGACAAAAGCTGGATCGGGCGCAAAGTCGCAAGCTACGCATCGCACTCCGCTTACGTGATCCTCAGTCCTGCGGGGGTTCGCATCGTCCACAGAGACATACCTGACGAGGAAGCAACTTTTTCTACAATCGCTGAGATTGTTATGAACGGTGTCCGACGAGGTGAGGTGTCATGGGGTGAATCGGTGGTAGTTTATGGGCTGGGTTTGTTGGGGCAGTTTGTTACTCGTCTCTGTCACCTCGCAGGCGCAAGACCTGTGATAGGAGTTGATGTATCAGATAAAAGGATCGGTCTGCTTCCAAAAGGCATAAAGGGAGTGAATCCCAAAAATAAAGATGCTGTTGATACCGTCAGTAAATTGACCAATGGGAGAATGGCAGACGTTGTCTTTGAGGTTTCTGGCAATCCTGATCTGATCCCCAATGAGTTCGCAGTATTGAAACGGCAAGGCAAAATCGTTATTCTTAGCAGTCCTCGTGGGATAACCAAGAACTTCGATTTCCATGATCTTTGCAACTCACCCAGTTACACCATTATCGGTGCGCACAACGGGTCACATCCACAATTTGAGACTCCTTATAACCAGTGGACGCAAAAACGCCATGCAGAGCTATTCTTCAACCTCGTAGCAGACGGTGAATTAGACATCAAGCCGTTAATAAGCCACAGAGGTAAATACAGCGAAGCCCCCGAATTTTACAAGATGCTCATTGAGGATCGAACCCAGGCGATGGGTGTTATCATGGAGTGGGATTAAGTAAAGGATGAGGGATGAGGGATGAATCATCGCTGTTTATTCTTTTTCCTTTATCCCTAGAATTTTGTTTGTCACAAACTCATCATTCCTGCATCATATTAGTAGGAACACGAAGCATCGTGTTCCTACGGATAAAATTTTTATTTGCGAGGACCACAAAATGCGAACAGAAGATGGGTATTTTATAAGCAAATGCCTCAACGGCGATCCGGCGGCGTTTGGGTTTCTGGTGGATAAATACAAGGCATGTGTCTATGCCCTTGCTTATGCCAGACTCCGCAACTTCCACGATGCCGAAGACGCCACACAGGATGTATTTCTCACCGCCTACCGTAAACTAAACACCTTGAAGCGATATGACAACTTTCGTGCATGGCTTTACTCCATAACATCCAACCACTGCAAGATGCTCCTCCGCTCGCAAGCCAATCGTCCTGATCGTGATTTTATGGAAGATCAATCTCCAGAAGTAATAGATAATCCTTCCATAGACTCACACCGTGAATCCCTCGCAAACGAGATGCTCAACGATTTAACAGAGATGCTTAATCAGGCATTAAAGTCACTGCCTGAGATATATCATCAGGTACTGGCTCTCCGTTATCTTGGTGGCATGAGCAACGATGAGATCGCAGAATTTCTCGGTATTTCTCCAGTAGCTATAAGGCAAAGGCTTAGTAGAGCCAGAGCAGAACTAAAGGAAGGGATGCTTGCAATGATGAGCAGGACTTATGAACAGAAAAGATTGCCAGTTAGTTTTACGTTCCGTATCGTAGAGATGGTGAAACAAATTAGAGTTCAGCCTATTTCAATGACAAAAGGACTATCTTTGGGTTTATCGCTGACAGCAGGGATTATTGCCATAGTTTTCGGCATTGGGCAGCACTTGAATTTGGCAAACCCGCTTGAAGCTTTGACAGGTTATACATCCTCAAGCGAATCGAAGGTGCTGAAAGTTGGGGAATTTCCCGTTGATATGTTAGAGGTTTCCAACATATCAGTTTTATCTAATAATCATGGAAACGGCGATGGTCTGGGTTCAGAAATTCCAAGCCTGCAAAATGCCCTATTCATGTCACCTCAAGCTGGTGATACATGGACGAAAAAGGCGGATATGCCGACTGCAAGATGCGAGTTATCTGCTGGCGTAGTAAATGGGAAAATCTATGTTATCGGCGGTTATGGTGATAAAGGTGTCCTTCCAACAGTAGAGGAATATGATCCGGTGACAGATACATGGACGCAGAAAGCGGATATGCCAACTGCAAGATGCTTCTTGTCTGCTAGCTCTGTAAATGGGAAAATCTATGCTATCGGCGGCGCTAATAATGATGTCCTTTCAACAGTGGAGGAATATGATCCGGTGAAGGATATATGGACGCGGAAAGCGGATATGCCAACTGCAAGGGATTGGTTGTCCGTCAGTTCTGTAGATGGGAAAATTTACGCTATCGGGGGTTTGATGTGGAATCCGCTTCACCATCTTTCAACAGTGGAAGAATATGATCCAATGACGAATTCCTGGAAAAGGAAAGCGGATTTACCTAGAAGGATACATACTTTATCCACCAGCGTGGTGAATGGTAAAATATATGCTATCGGCGGTGTTGATAACGCGGTTCTTCTTTCGACGGTATACGAATATGATCCGATGAAAAATACATGGACACAGAAAGCTGATATGCTAACACCGAGATGGAAATTATGCACCAGCACGGTAAATGGAAGAATCTACGCCATCGGGGGGACAAGTGATTTTGATGACCGTAATATTCTTTCAACGGTAGAAGAATACGACCCAGATGCAGATAAATGGACAAAGAGAACCGATATGCCAACGCCAAGGGAAGCCTGCATTAGTGGCGCAGTAAATGGTAAAATCTATGTCATTGGGGGTTATGATCAGAATGCTTGGACTTTTTTTTCAGCAGTAGAAGAATATGACACCGGATTTGCAGGCGAAAGCGTGCAACCCAAGGGGAAACTCCCAACTACGTGGGGTGATGTGCGAACTGCAATAAGCAAGTAATACCATTTTTGGTTTGTGCATAACTATTATACACAGGACACGCATCAGCGTGTCCCTACGATTAATTCTAATGCACAATCAATAAATAGAATTTGTATAATCAGACCAAAATGTTTAGCATCTTTTTTGCTCTCCATGTCGTTTTTTCATCATTTCAAGCATCATAATAATAGAACACATAAACGATAGGAGCGGTAGTTTGCATACAGAAGACGGATATATAATAAGTAAATGCCTTGAAGGAGATTCGGCAGCGTTTGGAATACTGGTGGATAAATACAAAGCCAGCATATACGCTTTAGCCTACTCTAAGCTGGGCAACTTCAGTGACGCTGAAGATGTGGCGCAGGAGGTTTTTATCAAAGCCTATCGGAACCTGCGCACATTAAGGCGATGGGATAGTTTCCACGTATGGCTATATTCCATCACTACCAACCTCTGCAAGATGCGGATCCGTACGAAAGCCAAACAGCCTGATCGTGAGTCTATCGAAGATCAGGATTTGAAGGCGCTAGAGCATCCTTTCATATATTCCTATCGTGAGGAACTTGTGTTCCAGTCACTCCGTGAAGCCCTGGACTCATTACCTGATATACATCGTCAGGTGCTGACTCTACACTATCTTGGTGGCATGAGCATCAGGGAAGTTGCAGGAGTTCTGGGAAAATCCACCAGAACCATCGATCGCTGGCTCAAAACCGCACGGTCACAATTAAAAGAGGAGATGCTTGAAATGATGAATAATACCTTTGAACAGCAGAGGCTACAGGCTGTCTTTACGCTGCGCATCTTTGAGACAATAAAGCACATAAGGCTTAATCCACTTTCATCAACAAAAATTTTACCCTGGGGACTTTCGTTAGCGACAGGATTTTTAGCAATGTTCCTCAGCTTTAGCCCATATTCTATCCACATCTTACATAAAGCTCTCCCGGGTCCATCGCTTCCCGGCAAGGCACAAATGCAAAAAATCGGCGAAATGCCTTTTGATGCGCTCAATGCTATCAAAGTAACTTTCGCATCTGGGCAACAAGCGGGTAACGGTAATAACGGGGGATCGAAGCGTTCTAACTTGCAAAGCACATTTGCCCTTGCCCCAAAGGGACAGGAATATAAATTTGTGAAATCGTGGCCAAGTGAGGCATTGGGTTTGCGATATGCTACGGATGTTGCAGTTGATGATTCGGGAAATATCTATGTCGCTGATGCCGGTAATTATTGTGTACAGAAGTTTGATCCGAATGGTAATATTCTAGCAAAATGGGGAACACAAGGCTCTGGAAATGGACAACTATCGTTCTTTGAAGGATTAACAGTGGACAGATTAGGAAATGTATACGTCGCCGACAGCTATAACAACCGTATCCAGAAGTTTGATAAAAATGGCAAATTCCTTATGAAATGGGGTACTTTTGGACAAGGAGACGGAGAATTATCAGGGCCTAGCGGTATAGTATTGGATGACTTAGGAAACATTTACGTTGCAGACCAAAATCATCGTATCCAGAAATTCGATCCAAAAGGCAAATTTTTAACAAAATGGGGAATCGAAGGTTCTGGCGATGGGCAATTTGAATGGCCTATGGGTATAACAACAGATGCCGCAGATAATGTCTATGTCGCTGACTCTAGCAATAATCGTATTCAGAAATTCGATCCAGAGGGTAATTTCTTGGCAAAATGGGGAATACAGGGTTCTGGTGATGGACAATTTAATGTTACTATAGATATAGGAGTAGATAATTCAGGAAATATCTATGTGGTTGACGGTCAAGATCGCATCCAGAAGTTCGACTCACAAGGCAAATTCTTGACAAAATGGGGTAATATGGGTTCTGGTGATGGACAGTTTGGATGGGCTGGAGGTATGGCGTTAGATAAGTTTGGTAACGTCTACATTAGTGAAAAGATTAACAGTCGTGTCCAGAAGTTTGACCCTGATGGGAAATTTCTTGCCAAGTTCGGAAATGATGGTTTTAACGATGGGCAGTTTAGTTGGCCCTGGGGCGTAGCAACTGATAGTTCAGGAAAAGTTTACGTAGCTGATACACTCAGCCACCGTATTCAAGTATTCGATTCACAAGGCAATTTCTTGACTAAGTGGGGAACGTTAGGTTCTGATGAAGGACAATTTTACCGTCCCGGTGATGTAGCGATAGACAAATCAGGAAATGTATATGTTGCTGACGGCTACAATAACCGTATCCAGAAATTTGATGCAGATGGGAAATTCCTTATAAAATTGGGAATTGCGGGAGACCGAGATGGAGAACTTAATACCCCTGGTTGTATAGCATTTGATGATTCAGGAAACATTTACGTTGTTGATATATGGAATTTTCGTATCCAAAAATTTGATCCAGAAGGTAGATTTCTGCTAAAATGGGGCAGTAGCGGCACTGAGGATGGACAATTTCAATTCTGGGGCGGTGGAGGTATAGCGATAGCTAATTCTAAAAATATATACGTGGCTGATTCGGGTAATAACCGTATTCAGGTTTTTGATCCTAATGGTAAGTTTCTTACAAAATGGGGAACAGAGGGTTCTGGTGATGGACAATTCAAAGGGCCTAATCGTATCGCTATTAATAGTGCAGAGAATGTTTTTGTAACTGATTCTGGTAACAACAGGATCCAGGTATTTGATCTAAAAGGAAATTTTCTGACTAAATGGGGTTCAGAAGGAACCGAAAAAGGGCAGTTCAAAGGACCCAGCGGTATAGCTGTTAATGGTTCAGGATACGTTTATATATCGGAAATGGGCAATAATCGTATCCAAAAATTTAAGCCATCTAATCTCGCAGTGGACCCAGTTAATAAACTTCATGGAACGTGGGGAGGAATAAAGCAAACTGAGCTTTATCAGAACTACCCCAACCCATGTAACCCCGGTACGTGGATACCATACCAACTGGGTGAAGATACAAAAGGAGAAATCAAAGTATATTCAGCAGATGGAAAACTTGTACGAAAGCTTGATCTCGGTTATAAGCAAGCTGGGTCTTACGTCAACGAAGAAAATGCGACGTATTGGGATGGAAGAAATGAAATGGGAGAGTCTGTCTCCAGCGGAATTTATTACTACTCAATCCAAGCCGGGAACTATATCGCTACAAAGAAAATGGTCATTAGCAAATAGTATCAAAACATAAAAATTGATTTGGTTAAAAATGAATGTAACACTTCCGTTGTCGTCGGCATCTTAATATATGAGGGGAATTATTCTGGTAGGAGTAACAAAATGCGATTAGATGATGAATACTTCATTCAAAGATGCCTCAACGGAGATAGTTCCGCATTCGGATTTCTTGTGGATAAATACAAGGCATGCGTCTATGCGTTAGCCTACTCCAAACTTCGCAACTTCCACGATGCTGAGGACATAACACAGGAAGCGTTCGTTAAAGCCTATCGTGGTTTACGCACATTAAGGCGATGGGACGATTTTTCTATATGGCTTCATGCCATAACAGCCAACCTTTGCAAAATGTTTATCCGTGGAAAATCCAGGCGCATAGATAGTGAGTTCATTGAGGATCAAGACCCGAAAATATTTGATGAGTTTTCATTAGAAGAATATCACGACAATCTAACGCGCGAATCAGTTCATGATGCTCTAGACTCCTTACCAGAGATGTATCAACAAGTATTAACGCTCTATTACCTTGGTGGTATGAATAGTATGGAAATTGCGAAGTTTCTTTGCATTCCCCCTACTACTATAAGACAAAGGCTTAGTAGAGCTAGATTGCAACTCAAGGAAGGGGCGCTTAGCATGATGAGTAAGATATTTGAACAACAGCAGTTAAAAGCCAGTTTCACGTTCCGCATTGTAGAGGTGGTGAAACGGATAAGGGTCAATCCATTCTCACAGACTAAAGGTCTGCCATGGGGGCTTTCTCTGGCAACGGGTATATTATTCGCAGTTCTGGGCTTACATACGAATTTGAGCTTGTTTAATATTAATGATATGCCTGCGGATTCATTGCTTTCTTCTCAGACGACTGTGCAGAAAGTTGGAGAGTTTCCTGTAAAGGCACTAAGGATGTCTCAAGTGCTAAATACATCTGGTAATTTTGGAAATGGCAAGAGTGATTTCTCCGGTCAACAGAATTTCGCACTTATGGCGCCCAAAGGTGAAGGCGGAAAGATACCCGATAAGCCTTCTGCACAGATTGGAAAAGGGTCTCTTGGGGGAATAGCATACTCATCAGACAGCAACATATTAGCAATATTAACCGGGCTTGGTGTTCGGTTATATGATGCGAACAATCTAAATGAGATCGGGATGTTGCAGGAAGATAAACCATATTTTAATCGTATTTCTATCAGCCATGATGGTAGGCTCTTGGCTGTCGTGAATTACCAAGAGGGAGTTTCCTTATGGGATGCGCAAATGCAAAAACTGATAGGTTCAATATCGGAAAGTCTCTGCTATGATATGGCTCTTAGTCCTGATGGTAAGGTATTAGCTACAATAAGGGAGTCAGATTATAAAAATATCCATCTCTGGGATACTCAAAGTCTAAAGCGAATAGGATCATTGAAAGGACATACCGATTATATTAGTTCCATTGCGTTTACTCCTGATGGAAAAACACTGGTTTCTGCAAGTTATAGTGATAATACAATTCGTGTCTGGAGCGTTCAAGAGCAAAAACAAATAGGATTTCTTAATGGAAACAAAAATCCTACTAATAGAATTGCCATTAGTCCTGATGGAAAGATTTTGGCTTCCGGTGGCAAAGAAGGAGAATTGTTGCTATGGGATATTCAAGAGCAGAAGTTGATCGGTTCATTAGAGGGACATAATTCATGGGTAAATTCAGTTGCCTTTAGTTCAAATGGAGAGATACTAGCTTCCAGCGCCGATGATCAGACAATACGCATCTGGAACGTTCAGGAACAAAAGCAGATCACATTAATTCAGATAAATAAAGGTGAAGGCAGTGAGATTTGTTTCAATCCCGATGGAAAAACTTTAGCTTCAACAAATCTGTTAGATCAAACTGTCCGATTCTGGGATATTCAAGAGCAGAAGCAAACAGGCATAATAGATGGATTTGCTTACGCAGGCTTTGCTGCGTTTAGTCCTGATAGTAAAACAATAGCCTATGGTGCCTATAAAACTGTTTTCTGGGATGTTGCCAATCAAAAGCAGATAGGGGAAGGTGTTCCAACAGATTCTAGTTTCCAGAAAATTGCTTTTAGTCCTGATGGAAAAATCGTGGCAGGGGCTTGCATCGAATCAATCTATTTGATAGACGTTCAATCACAAAAACAAATAGGCTTGTTAAAAGGGCATACTCAATTTATCCAATCCATAGCTTTCAGTCCTGACAGCAAATTACTTGCATCTGGAAGCATTGATATGACTCTCAGGCTTTGGGATGTTCAACAGCAGAAGGAAATTTGGATGACTAATTGCCCTTCTCATACTCATTCTGTAGCCTTCACTCCCGATGGGAAATATGTTGCCTCCGCTATTGGTGGAGAAGGAGCAGTCCGTATATGGGACGTTAAAACTAAAAATGAGATTGAAAAATTTCAAATTCCCGGTGCGGCAATGTCTATTGCAATCAGTCCTGATGGGAAATTGCTTGCATGTGGTAGTCGTGATACAATTACCATCTGGGATTTTGATAAGAGAAAGCAACTTGGCGTGGTCAGCGTAGGTGATAATGAACTTATATGGAATATTATGTTTAGTCCAGACAACAATTGGCTTGCATCAACAAGCTATGATGCAACCTGTCATATATGGGATGTTAATACACTTGAGCAACTAGCTGATCTAAAAGGACACAAAGGCGGAATTATCAATATATTTTTCAGTACCAATGGAAAATGGCTTGCTACTTCAGGAACAGAAGGAACAATACTTCTCTGGGAGGTGGATATTCCCGTCCAGAACAAAGCTGTAAACCCTACAGGTAAGTTCATGGGAACATGGGGAGATGTGAAAAAAGACCAACTTTTTCAAAACTACCCCAACCCATTCAACCCCGAAACGTGGATACCATATCAACTTGGCAAAGATACCGAAAGTGAGATCAAGATATATACATCAAATGGACAGCTTGTCCGTAAATTGGATCTGGGACATAAGCAAGCCGGGTCATACATCAACCAAGAGAACGCCGCATACTGGGATGGGAAAAACGAAACGGGAGAGTCTGTCTCCAGCGGAGTGTATTATTATTCCATTCAAGCCGGTGAATACAGCGCCACAAAAAAAATGATAGTAGTCAGATAAGGTAAAGCTTTTTGAATCAGTGATCAGTGAGCAGTAATTAGTAATCAGTGATCAGTGAGCAGTATCTTTTCCAATCTGTGTTTATCGGTGTTCATCTGTGGTTTTATTTTTTCTTCTGATTTTTGTCACACTTTTAACCTCTGAATTGTCTTTATATACAAAAGCGTCTTTTGAATAAGAATCTAAAAACAAAGGCAGGAATCAATGCGAACAGAAGACGGATATTTTGTTTATAGGTGCTTGAACGGAGAAACCGAATCATTTGCTTTCCTTGTAGATAAATACAGGGAAAGCGTTTTTTCGTTTGCTTATGCCAAGCTCCGTAATTTTGACGATGCAGAGGACGTGACACAGGAAGTTTTTCTTAAAGCATTCGAGAAACTCCATACTCTAAAGCGATGGGAAAATTTCGCTATATGGCTACATACGATAACGAACAACCTTTGCATAAATCTGCTCAAATCAAGCGCAAGGCGTTCTGAACACGTTACAGCCAATCAGAATATTTCAGTAATTGAGGAAGCTGAATCAAGGAACGAAGATTCAAGGCTTGAATTACTCGACAGAGCATTGGATAACCTGCCTGAGATGTACCGACAGGTATTAACCCTCTACTATCTTGGTGATATGAACAGCGAAGAGATTTCCAGATTTCTGGGTATATCTCCCAGTGCCATCAGACAGAGGCTTAGTAGAGCAAGGTCGGAACTAAGGGAGGAGATGTTTATGATTATGGGTAAGACTTTTGAGCAGTATAGGCTGAGGGCTGGTTTCACGTTCCGTATCATGGAGATGGTGAAGCATATCAGAATCAAGCCAATTTCAATAACGAAGGGATTATCATTGGGCTTGTCAGTAGCGACAGGGATAGTAGCCTTATTTTTTGGTATCGGACAGCATTTGAATTTGATAAATCCGCTTGAGTTCTTACCGATTTCCACGTCATCAGGTGAGACAAGCGTTCTGGAAACAGGAGAATATCCAGTTGATGTGCTAAAGGTTTCCAATACATCAGTTTTATCTAATGATCATGGAAACGGCGATGGTCTGGGTTCTGAAGTTCCGAGTCTGCAAAATGCCTTGTTTATGGCTCCGCAGGCTGGTGATACATGGACACAAAAAGCCAAAATGCCAACAGATAGAACTTGTTTATCCATTAGCTCAGTCAATGGGAGAATCTATGCTATTGGTGGTTGGGGGGGAAATAGTGGTGATCTTCCAACAGTAGAAGAATATGATCCAGTAAAGGATATATGGACAAAGAAAGCTGATATGCCGACTGCAAGATGGTATTTGTCCACTAGCGTTGTAAACGGAAAAATTTATGCTATCGGTGGCGGGAATGAGGGTAAAGGTGGTAGCCTTTCAACAGTAGAGGAATATGATCCGATAACAGACAAATGGATAAAGAAAGCTGATATGCCAACCGGAAGGCGTTGGTTGTCTACCAGTGTTGTAAATGGAAGAATTTATGCTATTGGTGGTCTAGTATCAGATCCGAATGGGGAGCATCATCTTTCAACAGTAGAGGAATATGATCCAGCAAGAGACAAATGGACAAAAAAGACTGATATGCCTAGAAGGATACATACTTTATGCGCCGGCGTGGTAAATAATAAAATCTATGTTATTGGCGGTGTTGATAACGGGGTTCTTCTTTCGACGGTATACGAGTATGATCCAACGAAAGATACATGGACACAGAAAGCTGATATGCCAGTCCCAAGGTGGCGTCACTCCACCAGCACGGTAAATGGGAGGATCTATACCATTGGAGGCTCTGATAATTTCGCTAATCCGGAAGCTTTATCAACAATGTATGAATATGATCCAGCATTAGATAAATGGACAAAGAAAACCGATATGTCAATGCCAAGGGGTGATCACGCTAGTGGTGCAGTGGGCGGGAAAATCTATGTTGTTGGAGGCTGGACTGACGATTGGGCTGTTCACAATTCTTCAATAGTAGAAGAATATGATACTGGATTCGCAGGCGAAGGTGTCAACTTCAAAGGCAAACTGCTGACTACGTGGGGAGAAATGCGTACCGCAATGAAAAGGTAAATCAAAGATACAAAAAAGAACTATTTATAATCACAAATGCTGTAATTCATCTGCTATTCGTAATGTTTCCAGATAAAGGTCATCGGTCATATAAAATCCAGCATGTCTGAGAGCATTTAAAAATGGGCTAATCTCCGTAACAACTCCCTTTTGTTTAGCTCGTAAAAGAACCCCAAGAGTTCCTATAACTTGTAAACCCAGTTGCTTTGCTATACGACGGGCTTTCTTATCATCTAAAATGATAGGTAAGTTTCCAAGTTCCATGGCAAGAGCAATGGCATAAGACTCTCCCTCATCAAGTTGAGTCTTTAAGGCAGTTACGATTTTAATGTCATGGATTGGTTCAATAATCAACCATTCCAATTGGATACCGACTTCAACTAACACAATAGGAGGTGCAAATAGCTTGGGAAAAACTTGTTTCAGCAAATCTAGCTGTCCGATACGATCCAATACAATAAGGCATGTACTATTAGTTACAATTTGATCAATCATAACTCGATCTCATGTTGTAAATCATCTGCGGGATAGTCGAAAATAGGAACATTATACTTTCCCAAAACTTCCATAAATGCTTGTTTGGAATAGCCTGCTATCTTTGCTGATTGGCCTAACGATAATTTCCCTGTTTCAAAAAGCTTAATTGCAAGCATTAATTTTGCATCTTCTATATCTATTTCTGGTGGAAGCTGAACTTTTAATTCATACATAATGATTTCCTTTATATTTTCATAAACATATACATTCATTATTTATTATCATAACATAATAATTTTGATGAGTCAATGTTTCATCTTCAGCACTCCAAAATTACCCATCCCTCAACCATTGAATCTGTTCATCACTCAGATTGATTGAAACAGAATCCATTATCTCCATCAGGTGCGCCGGATTCGCCGTACGAAAGATGGGTATGGTTAAAGGTTTTTGATGCAGGAGATACGCCAGTGCAACCTGCATTGGAGAAAAGCCAGGTTTAGAAGCCAGTTCCTCTGCACGTCTTCGGCGCCCTTGATTGGTAGGATTATCATAAAGCCCAAAACTTCCCTTACTGCCAGCAAAATATCCGCCAGAAGTGGCGGAATATGCAATAATTGGCATCCCAACTGATGCGTACCACGCCCTGTCTTCCTCAGTTACAAAGCGTGTAGTAGGATCAGGACTCGGTTCCCAGTTCGGTTCTGCAAGGCTACACTGCACCTGTGATACAGCAAACCCCTGCAACCCATGTTTAGAAGCATACTCATTAGCTTCTCCTATACGTTGAACTGACCAATTGCTTGCGCCGATGTATCGGATACGCCCGCGCTCGATCTCACGGTTAAGTATAGCGATGATCTCAGATACAGGCATACGAGGGTCGTCACGGTGCAGGTAGTAAAGGTCTATGCAGTCAGTTCCGAGTCGTTCAAGGCTGTCATCAATGTCAGAATTTATCATAATTTCAGACATATATGCGTCAGGTCTCTGATACTTCTCTCCACCATCGGGATGCCCGCCTTTCGTTTCGACTACGACCTTATCCCGGTAACCAAGCCGTTTCAGACATGCGCCAAACTCTCTTTCACTTGCCCCTATACCATTCTCTTCCCAGAAGGAGTAACAATGCGCAGTATCGAAAAAGCATCCGCCCGCTTCGACAAAAGCTGAAACTAAACGATCAGCATCTTTGCCTTTAACATTTGTGCCAAAGCCGCTTCCACCAAAACATAAAGCGGAAACCCTGAGTTCCGTCCCGGGTATCTGATATTGATTCATCATGTTATGACATCCATTTTTTGCGGTGAAATCATCAGACTATAATTGCGGATATTCAAATAATCATCAGCATTTTACCAGATACCATTGGCGAAATCAACGAAGAAAATGGGAATCCAAGCATTAGAATCTTATCTTCGTTAGCATAACTGATGCCAATATGAGTGCGCAAGCCATGTTTGCGTAAGTGCTGAAACATAGCTTCAGCACTCCATACAAGTGAAAAAGCACTACTTCTTTGGTGGAGTGAATACTAAACTTCCGTAAATTCCATCTTCTCTAGCTCTCATTACCATAGTTGCATTAGAGTGGTCAATATATGGGTTAGTCGCAGAAGTAGGTTCTACATCGCTTAAAAGCATACCTCCGCTATTTCCCGACATATCTAAAAGACGCACAATTGAATATGTACTTTGTTTCCTTCCAGCAGTTGATGTGAGTTGACTAACAACGTCTTTGACTTTTAACACTGAAGACAGATTACCATCGGTGGAATGAACTAGGTAATCAGCTCTAATCATTAGCTGATTTTCGAGACTAATATTGAATATGTAATCATGATTTGCCAGAAGACCCGTGATATTTAATGAGATCGTCCATTCCTTACTTTTGGAATTATAAGTAATATCAACGGTTCCTCCTGCGTTTAATGTACTTTCGTTATAGAAAGTTGCCTTCGCATTCCAAGTTGCATTCCCCGCAAAAACTACGGAAGGAAACACGATCATTAGAATCAATATGCTGATTAATACTAGCTTTTTCATCTCTGACTTCCCCCTTGCCATTCAGGCTTTGCTGATTTTGAACGTCTATATTGCATATAAACCACTAATATACGATTTGTTAGATTAACACCTCCTTAATTTAAGATTGCTTGATTTACGACTTGTGCTAATTCTCGTAAATTAAGGAATAAAGCCAGTTTGTAGTAGCTCAATTCATTGAGCGTTTTTATAAAAGTTCGATAAATCGAACTACTACAAACCAAACTAGCGCAAGTCGTTTGATTTATACTCTCGATTATATCACTTTATTATTGATTGTCAAATAAAAAAATGTCATAGCATATTTACCTTTTGGATGCGGTTCGCACATCACCCCATGTGGTTGGTAGCTTGCCTTTGAAATTAACACCTTCTCCAGCGAATCCAGTGTCATATTCTTCCACTAAAGTAGGATTAGATCCACCAATGACGTAAATCCTCCCATCTACAGCACTACAAGCATGATCCTCTGCAGGTTTTGGCATATCAGTTTTCTTTGTCCACTTATCAGTAGCTGGATCGTATTCTTCCACCGATGTAAGATCAATATCTCTATTTCGATCATAGCCACCAATAGCATAGATCTTTCCATTTACGGCACTAGAACATGCTCTTGTTCTAGCTGTTGGCATATCAGCTTTCCTAGTCCAGCTATCTAAAAGTGGATCATACTCATACACCGTTGAAAGAAGAACCCCAATATTAACACCACCAATACCATATATTTTGTTATTCACTGCATTGGTGGATAAGGTATGTATCGGTATAGGCAAATCAGCCTTCTTTGTCCATTTGTCTTTCACTGGATCATATTCTTCCACTGTTGACAGAGGAACCATATTTACTGTTAGTCCACCAATGGCATAAATTTTTCCATTTACAGCGCTAGCTGATAACCAATATCTTGAGGTTGGCATATCCGTTTTTTGCGTCCATTTATCTAAATCTGGATCATATTCTTCCACTGTTTGAAGATCCTTAAAATTCCCATCAGCCGTGTTTAATCCCCCAATAACATATATTTTTTTATTTACCTCACAGATAGCGAAGAAAAATCTTGATGTTGATATATCACTTTTCTTTGTCCACGTATCGGTTTTTGGATCATATTCCTCAACTGTGGAAATGCTTTTTTGATTTCCAGCATCATCCCAAATGACTCCACCAATGGCATAGATTTTTCCGTTTACAGCGCAAGCACTCAACCCACCTCTACCGGTTGGCATATCTGCTTTCTTCGTCCATGTATCTCCAGCCTGTGGTGCCATGAAAAGGGCGTTTTGCGGGCTTGGAACGACAGAACCTAATCCACTTCCGTTCCATCGCTGACTTGATATGACTGATATATTTGAAACTTTAAGCACATCCACCGGGATCTCACCGGTTTTCAGAACTTTAGTTTCACCGGGAAGTGGAGAACCCATGAAAGCACCGATTGTACTTAACGAATTCAAATGCGTACCAATGCTCAAAAATGCGATGATCATTCCTGTAGCTAACGATAATCCCAATGGCAATCCTTTTGCCAATGGAATTGGCTGAACTCTGATGTGCTTCACCATTTCTACAATTCTGAACGTGAAGATGGCTTTTAATCTTTGCTGTTCGAAAGTTCTGCCTATCATGACAAGCATCTCCTCCTTGAGTTGCGCTCTGGCTCTGACGAGTCGCTGCCTTATGGTGGTAGGTGATGCACCTAGCGACTTCGCAATGTCATCGGTACTCATACCACCCAGGTAATGAAGTGTCAACGCTTCCTGATATATCTCAGGGAGGGAATCAAGTGCATCATGGAGCGAATTGCTTATTATATCCATTCGGTATGCATCCAAAGAAGGATTTTCCAACACATCTTCGTCCTGATCTTCTATGAATTCCCGGTCAGGGCGTCTGGATTTTGATCGTTTCCATTTACTGCAAAGGTTGGATGCTATGGTATATGCCCACACGGCGAAGCTGTCCCATCGCCTTAGCTTTGATAGGTTTTGGTAGGCTTTGATAAAGACGTCCTGTGTCACGTCCTCAGCATCATGAAAATTACGGAGTCTGGAAAAAGTGAAGGCGTAGATCCCCGCTTTGTACTTGTCAACCAGTACACCGAAGGCTTCGGGTTCGCCGTTGAGGCACTTACTGATAAGATGTCCGTCCTCTGTCCGCATGTCATCGCTCCTGATGGTTCGCTAATATTTTTTCCCTCATTGGTACTGACCCCGCAGAAGGGTGATTTGTGACATACGAACCCAAAAAAATGTCATAGCACATTTACCTTTTAGATGCGGTTCGCACATCACCCCACGTAGTTGGTAGCTTACCCTTGAAGTTGATACTTTGACTTGTATTGGGATCGTATTCCTCTACAGTCGAAATGAAATTGTTAATATTGGTTCTTCCACCTATGGCATAGATCTTTTCTTTTAACGTGCAACCCGACAATTCTAGTCTTGCAGTCGGCATATCTGCTTTTCTTGTCCATGTATCAGTTGCAGGATCATATTCTTCTACCAATGAAAGAGAGGGACCAAATCCTATTCCCCCAATAGCATAAATTTTCCCTTTCACTGCGCAAGCAGCAAGGGAATGTCTAATTGCTGACATGTTAGCTTTCTTTGTCCATTTGTCTGCTATTGGATCATATTCTTCAACATTTGACAATGGACTACGTGCGGGAAAATTCCATCCACCGATAGCGTATATTTTTCCATCAACAACACATGTTGATAACATGGATCTTGGTGTAGGCATATCAGCCTTCTTTTCCCATTTATTGGTTATTGGATCATATTCATTTACAATTGAAAGAGGAATCGGACCATCAGTACCACCTATAACATAAATTTTTCCATTCACGGAACTAACACTTAATAGATCGCCTATATCAGGTGTATCTCCTAACTCCATCCATTCGTCCATTTTTTGATCATATTTCTCTATTATAGTTCTATCAAACTCTTGTGTTATAGCTAGAGTATATATCTGATCGTTTACTACACAAGCACTTCTTGCGAATGTAAAAGTTGGTTTATCAGCTTTTTTCTCCCATATATTTGTTATTGGATTATATTCTTCTACCGTTAATAAAAGATTATTTCCAACCCAACCTCCAATGGCATATATCTTTCCACCCATTTCGCAGACAGCTAGTTCTGTTCTCGCTGTCGGCATATCCGCTTTCTTCGTCCACGTATCGCCAGCCTGCGGAGGCATGAAAAGAGCATTTTGTAGGCTTGGAACGACAGAACCTAATCCATTTCCATTCATCTGCTGATTTGATATAAACGGGATATTAGATATTTTCATCACATCCACAGGATACTCACCGACATCTAAAACCTTTGACGCTCCCTGATTCAGAGAGCCTGTCATAGATTCAGATTTGTCTAAAAAGTTCAGGTTTACACCAAAACTAAGAATCGTGGCAATAATCCCCGCAGTCAGCGATAATCCCCAAGGCAAAGCCTTCGCTGGCGAAATCGGATGAATTCTTATGTTCTTTACTATCTCGACAATATGGAATGTAAAAGCCGATGGCAGTTCATAACGTTTACTTACAGTATTTATCATAGTTAGTATTTCCTCCCTTAATTTAGTCTTTGCTTCGCTTATCCTTCGGTCAATAGTGCTTGGAGAAACGCAAAGGAAGCCTGCGATCTCATTAACAGACATTCCCCCAAAGTATTGTAGTGTTAGCACCTGACTATATACTTCAGGAAGAGAATCCAATGCCTCTTTTATTGACTCAAAGAGATTGTCTTCATGGTAAGAGTTCATATAGGAATAGCTTAGACTGTTTTGTTTCTGATCTTCGACAAACTCAGAATCAGGGCGTCTGGATGCTGAGCGAATCCAGTCTCTACAGGTATTCAGCGTTATTCTGCTGAGCCATCCCATGAAGTTATCCCAGCTTTTTAGTGTATATAAGTTCCGAAATGCTTTTATGAATACTTCTTGAGTTATGTCTTGAGCATCATGGAAGTTATTAACTTTTGAATAGGCTAGTGCATAGACACTCCGCTTATATTTGTCCACAAGGAAGCCAAACATTGCGGAGTCACCTTCAAGGCACTGATGTATTATTGACCCATCTTCCGTTCGCATTTCGCCACTCCTATATACTGGTATTTTACCGGGATTGCTATATAGACGCCAGAAAAAGGAGAAAAACATCACGATAAACAAGAAGATTTTAACAATTTTTTGTTGTTAGAGTCAAACAAATAAAAAAGGCGTCAAAATGACGCCATTAAGGTTGGAATATATTGAAAAGATTTCCCTGTTTTTTTATTTATTTCGCGCAAGCTTAACGTCACCCCACGTAGTTGGTAGTTTGCCTTTGAAATTAACACCTTCACCAGCGAATCCAGTGTCATATTCTTCTACTGATGAGATAGGCGGTCCTCCATTATATCCCCCTATAACATAGATCCTATTATTCACTACGTTAGTTGATAAAGTGCTTCTCGCTTCAGGCATATTAGTCTTTTTTGTCCATGTATTTGTCATAGGATCATATTCTTCCCCCATTGAACAGAATCCCAAATCATTGTTGTATCCACCAAAAGCAAAAATTTTTTCATTTACCACTGCAGTAGATAAGCAATACCTTCCAGTTGGCATATCAGCTTTTTTCGTCCATTTATTTATAACCGGGTCATACTCCTCTACTGTCTGGGCACCTCCCGATCCTCCAATAGCATAGATTTTTCCACTTACTACGCTTGTAGATAGACTATCTCTCATAGTTGGTATATCAGCTTTTATCGCCCATGTATCACTTACAGGGTCATATTCTTCTACTCTCTGACCAAAAAGATTCTTGGGATTTCCACCGATAATATAAATCTTTCCATTTACTACGCTAGAGGAAAAATAATACTTTTTTTCAATTGGATTATTCGGATTAGTCGGCATATCAGCTTGCTTTTTCCATTTATCTGTAATTGGATTATATTCTTCTATTACCGAAATTATCCCATTTTCGTCTTCTCCCCCAATTGCATATATTCTACCATTTACTACACTGGTTGACAGATGGTGCCTTGGGGTTGGCATATTGGCTTTCTTTGTCCATGTGTTGGTGATTGGATCATATTCTTCTACAGTGGATGTAGGATTGTCTTTTGCATCTCCGCCACCAATGGCATAAATTTTGCCATCCACTACGCTAGTGGACAAACCCCATCTTGCAGTTGGCATATCAGCTTTCTTCGTCCACGTATCGCCAGCTTGTGGAGCCATGAAAAGGGCGTTTTGAAGGCTCGGAACGACTGAACCCAACCCATTGCCATTCCATCGCTGACTTGAAATTATTGGCGCATTAGAGATTTTTACCACATCAACTGGAATTTCTCCAACTTTCAGCACCTTCGTCATACTTGGAAGCGGAGAACCTTTCATCATGCCTATTGGATTGATTATGTTAAAATGCTGACCAAGAGTCAAGAATGTGATAACAATGCCAGTTGCCAGCGAAAGACTCCACGGTAAAGCCTTTGGTGACACCGGTTGTATCCGTACCCGCTTAATTGCTTCAACTATACGGAATGTGAAACTGACAGATAGTTTCTTCTGCTCAAAAGTTTCTCCCATCATGGCTAGTATCTCCTCTCTAAGTTGTAATCTTGCTCTGCTCATCCTTTGCCTGATGGTTGCAGATGATATACCGAGTAATTTCGCTATTTCTTCGCTGGCCATGCCACCGAGATAATAGAGCGTAAGCACCTGCTGGTAAATCTCAGGCAAAGTATCTAATGCCTCACGAAGAGATTCATAAACTTTATTCTCATGATAGGAGTTTATAGATTCGTTTCTTAATATGTTTGTATTTTGATCCGCAATGAACTCACGATCCCTGCGTCTTGATTTTGAACGTAGAAATTCCTTGCACATATTCGAGGTTATGGAATACAGCCACACAGAGAAACTGTCCCACCTTCTTAACATGTGCAGACGTTGATATGCCTCAACAAAGACTTCCTGCGTTATGTCCTCCGCATCCTCAAAGTTGCGAAGCCGATAATAAGCAAGGGCATAAACACTGGCTTTATACTTATCCACGAGAAAGCCAAACGCTACCTTGTCTCCATTCAGGCATTTGCTGATTATCTGACTGTCTTCTGTTCGCATATCAACACTCCTATCAGTGATTATATCACATAGTATGTTGCCGCAAACAGCAAAAATGTGACACAAGATGATAATTTTTTTTATTGACTTACAGATAATAAGGTTCTACACTACTGAAAACTGAAAACTACTTATGGAGGGATGACATGGCTTTTCAACAAATTCTACCAGATCTGTTCCTGTGGACAGATACTTGCAACGTTTACGTTTTAAGTGATGGAGAAACAGCATTAATAATCGATCTGGGCGATGGTAATGTATTGGATCATCTGACAGAACTGGGCATCAGGCACATAGATTGGGTCTTGTTTACGCATCATCATCGGGAGCAATGCCAGGGCATCGAAAAGTTAAAGAAGTGGGATACGAAAATCGCAACACCTGAAGCCGAAAGAAGCCTGTTTGAGCATCCGGACAGCTTTCGCAAGATGAACCCAACACTCGGAGACACATTCTCCGTCTATGGATCAAGCTACGTTCGCCCTCCGATTCAGCCGATACCGATTGATCACGTATTCAAAAGCATGGACGAGTTCTCGTGGCACGAAAACGAGTTCTGGTGCATCAATACTCGTGGCAACAGCCCCGGATCAATGTCGTACATGCTCAGGAAAGATGACTGTTGGATAGCTTTCACGGGTGACGTTATGATGGACGGCGCAAAGATGCACACATGGTTCGATACCGAGTGGGACTATGGCTTTGCAATGGGCATATATGCTCTGTTCAACAGCGTATGTTTGATTGAAAGTTTTGAGCCATCGTTGATGCTTCCCTCGCATGGTTCTATAATCAATAACCCGGTTCAGCAGTTAAAAGATTACCAGATTAAACTCCGTGAGCTTACCAAACACTATATGCGAGGCTATGAGCAGAGCAGTTTCGGCTACGCCGATCAGGACCCGGTTTCAACTCCAACGAGCATCCCTCATCTCTGGCAGGTCACGCCTCATATCTTTAAGTTCAAGGGGCCAGAGTTCTGGCCTAACTTCGGTCTGATACTTGCCGATAGCGGTCATGCCTTTGTTGTAGATTGCGGTGTTGATAGAGTTTTGATGGATAAATGTATTGAGCGTATGAAAGAGCAGTTCGGCTTGAAGCAGATAGATGCAGTGATCATCACTCATATACACGGTGATCACTGCATTGATGCCCCCTATTTACGAGAAAAATACGGTGCGGAGATATGGACGCTGGATCGGATAGCGGATAAGATTCAGTTTCCACTGCGGTTCGACTACGTTGCCCCGCCGAATACTTACGGCGCAGGCATTGATTCCATCGAAAGTGATCGTATTTTTACTGATGGTGAGTCATTTCAATGGGAAGGATATGAGTTCACGGTGGACTGGATGCCAGGGCAGACAGAGTTCAGCTTGTGTATGCACGGGATGATTGACGGAAAGCTGGTTGCCTTCACCGGCGATAATATCTTCGCAAGCACCACAGACCCAACGCAGAACGGGCATGAGGCAGTAGTTGCCCACAACAGCGGGATATTAGAGGAAGGCTATATATACGCCGCCGAGTATCTTCAACGATTACAGCCCGATCTGCTCATTGGAGGACATTCATGGGTGATGGATAAGCCAAAGGAATTGATTGAGCGATTTAGAGATAGTGCTTATGCCCTGCGTGATGCGTTTCAGGCTTTGAGCATTGATCCTGACTATCGCTATATGTTCGATCCTTTCTGGGTGCGTGTGGAACCTTATCGTATTACAGTCAATTCCGATGAATCTGAAAGTGCAAGCCTGAAAATTCGCAACTTCCGTGACCGTATCCAGCGCCATCATATTGAATTCCATTGTCCCGAAGGGATCGGCGTTGATCCGATGATCCTTGAAGGTGAAGTAGATGCAAGCTCAATTCAATCATTCAATATAAGCGTGAAGGTGATGCCTGATGCAGGAAAAGGTTTGTACATCGTGGCTTTTGACATAACTCTCGACGGTCTGAGATATGGTGAGCTATTCGATATGATTGTAAGCGTAGATTAGATATTAATTAGCCACTTAAAATGCTACCACAATTTTGAACCATGTGTTGGAGTTAATTTAATGTCAGAAAAATCTGAATACGAACCCATATCAAATTACGCTATCCGTAAGATTGAGGGATGGACTATCTACGTGAACAAGCCGCTACTTAATAAAAAAATAGGCAAAGACGTGCTGAAACTCATGAGAGTCAAGTTATACGACATAAATCGGGTAGTTCCTAAATTAGCACTAAAGGAACTCCACAAAGTCGCTATCTGGCTGGAATTAGATAACAAGCAGGTTCTATGCGCATGTTACCATCCATCAAAAGAATGGTTGAGCGAGCATGGTTTCAATCCCGAAAAGGCGAAATCCGTTGAGATCGGCAATGCCAAAAACTTCATCAACTGGACTTTACATCAGCCATCAATGGTGCTGCACGAACTATCCCACGCCTATCATCATCAGGTGTTGGGATATGATAACCCCGACGTAAAATCCGCATACGAAAAAGCTGTTGAAGCTGGATTATACAAATCTGTTTTGTATTGCAATGGCGATAATCATCAGGCGTATGCGCTCAACAATGATCAGGAGTATTTTGCCGAACAAACCGAAGCGTATTTCGGCACGAATGACTATTATCCATTTGTAAAAGCCGAACTTATGAAATACGACTCTTTGATGTATGAAACTCTAAAGAAACTCTGGGGAGAATAGGCTACTTTTGCTTAACACATCCCCATGCTATTACAAACTTACCAGCGGGTGACACTTCAAAATACTAATTGTTTAGTGAAAGGCATTAAAGGTGAAAATTACAGACGTCAAAGCAACAGTTTTAAAAACTCGCTCTATTTTCGTTCAGGTATACACAGACGAAGGCATTACTGGTATCGGCGAATGTAGCCCCATGAACTCCGCTGTAATCGCCAATTTCGTCAACACAGCCCTGAAACCGATTATCATTGGTGAAAACCCTTTAGAGATAGACAAACTCTGGAACAAAATGACCTTCAGGACGTACAAGCTTGGTGTTCAAGGCACACAGCCCGAATCCATCGCAGGCATTGACATTGCCCTATGGGACATTATGGGAAAAGTCGCAGGTTTGCCTATCCACACACTGCTCGGTGGATGCTATCGTGATAAAGTGATGATGTACGCCAGCATCGGCGGTGGTGCAGATATGTCCGTCGCTGATATGGTTAGGCGTGTCGAAAACCATCTCGATCAGGGATTCAAGGCGATCAAGATTCGCATGGATTGGGGAGTTATGCGTCAGGACATAGATGTTAAGAAGGACTATGAGATGTTCAAAGCAGTCAAAGGATTGACAGGCAATGACATTCCCCTCAGCTTTGACCCAAACAACGGCTATTCCGTAAGCACAGCGATCTCGCAGGGACGTAAATTTGAGGAACTTGGAATATATCACTACGAGGAGCCAATAGCACAATATGACTACGCAGGCATCGCAGAAGTTGCCAATGCGTTAGACGTTCCCGTATCAGCAGGTGAGCATGAATACACACGCTGGCAGTTTCGTGACTTAATCGAGCAAGCGAAGGTAGACATAATACAGCCCGATGTGGTAAAATGTGCTGGTATCAGTGAGATGTATAAAATAGCAATACTAGGATCGGTCTACAACAAGCTCTTTGTGCCTCATCAGACACAGCCGACTATCGGGACATCAGCAAATCTGCACGTAATTTCCGCAATACAAACAGCGAATCGCCCGCAGGAATACACAGGGCGCAATCGTCAATTAGACGAGGTATTCAAAGAATCGCTAATTTTTGAGGATGGCTACATTCACATCCCAAAGAAACCCGGCTTGGGTCTGGAAATTGATGATGAGAAAATGAGGGCTTTTCGTATTGACGCATAATAATAAAATCTGCAATATGGAGACAACATGAAGGACGAAGTCGCAACTATAAACGAAAGGCATTGGGAAAGGATGGTAAAAGAGGGTTGCGGATATACCATCCCATGGTTAGAGCTTGATCGCAACATAATCCAGCAATATGTGAGAGGAGAATTGGACACTATACCAGATACGTTAGATAGTATGACTCCCCCTAATATACTTGCGGATGTCGAGGGGAAGGACGTTCTTTGCCTTGCATCAGGTGGAGGTCAGCAGTCTGTGGTATTCGGGTTACTTGGTGCAAAGGTGACAGTCGTTGATATTTCCGATGGACAGCTTGAGGGAGACAGGAAAGCGGCAGACCATTATGGATATGGAATAACAACGATCCATGCAGATATGCGAGACCTTTCGTGTCTGGATGATGAGTCCTTTGATATAGTGTATGGAACGGCTATATGCTACGTCCCTGATATTGATAAAGTCTATTCCGGGATAGCCAGAATATTAAGGCAAGGCGGAGTTTTCCGAATGGATTTCCGTCAACCAGCGGTGCATTTCGTAGCTTGGGATGGAGACAATTATAAGATAACCAAGCCATATTTTGAGAAAGTTGATCAGCGAGAGGATGGCGCAATCGAGTTCCGACACTACATGGATGATATTTTCAATGGGCTTATAGATGCAGGTCTATCAATCCGTCAGGTTGTGGATTTGTCACGAAACAAGAAGCCGTCCCCAGAGGCTATTTCGGGAAGCTGGACGCATGAAGAGCCTTATATCGGCGGAGAATTCGTCATCGTAGCAACAAAGTAAATGTAAGGGGCGTATTGAACACCGTAAGTGTCAAGCAAAGTAAGTTGACAATTCCCCCTTTAGCTAAAGGGGGATGAAGGGGGATTTGATTAAGGCTATCGGATCAAGGTATACTCTAAAATATCAATGACATAATTAACGAGATACAAAAATACCTTTGAATAGATTCATTTAGATATATAGTTTGTTTAATCAAATTCCCCCTTCCCCCTTTTAGCTAAAAGGGGGTTATAAATCCTTTATCTACAATGTTTTACAGGCTCACGAATAAAGATTAGCTTGTTAATTGGCGAGTTGGAGAGGGAAATTAGCTATGCACGAAATTCTCATATCCACTTACTCACAGATATTGTTCTTGTTTGTTCAAAATGAGAATAGCAACTGGTTTTTTCGTAACAAAGATAATTTTATAATAGGTATCATTTCAAGTCTTATTGCTGCCTTTATATATGCAATTATATATGCCATTGCAATAATTGCAAGAAAACGCTCAAAGGCACTAAAAGCCTTTTTCATCAAATTTAATGAAAAAACAGGAAAATTAAAACCAGATGACGTACTCGGGATCCGTGCCAGCGAAAACTCAGGATTCATTGGGAACTTCTACTTTGAGCGGAAATACGACAGAAAACTTTATGACTTGATTAATGAAGGCAAGAACGTGCTGGTGACAGGGGAGCCGCTTTCTGGAAAATCAAGGCTGATATACAATACTCTCAAAGCACTTGGTGGGTTTCGTGTCTGGATACCTGAGATTGTTGGCTTTGACAACTCAATATTTCCATATCTCAAATCAAAGAAGAAAAACATTGTCCTTTTTGATGATATGGACAAATACATAGGAAAGCAGAATATCGAAGGCATGATCTCAAGGCTCGTAAGCAAAGGTTTCATCATCCTTGCTACATGCAAGAACGGTGATGAGCTTGCAATTCTGAATAATTTTCTCACAGAAAAAAGCCGTGACACCTTTCAGGAAAGGCTAGAGATCAAAAGGATGGATGATGAGGAACTAACAGACGTAAAGGAAAAGGCGAAAAATAGGAGTGTATCATTAAAAGAAAGCCAGTTCAACGGGACAGTCGGCTCACTTTTCTATCCTTTATTAATTATGAAAAACAGGTTTGATGGATATGACACTGACAAGAAATGCTTTTTGAGGGCGATGAAGAAACTCTACATGGCGGGGATATACACAGGTAAAGCGGATTATTCCATAGACAGGGCTAAAAGGATATGTGAAAGCGAGGGTCTGAGAAAAGAACCTCACGAGTGGGATTCTTTAATGGAAGAACTAAGTAAAGATGGTTTTGTAAGACGAAAGGACAAGAACATTGCGGAAATAGATGACGCCTATTTTCAGAATCTCGATAACGTGGGTGAGATTATCTCATTTTCTTTTGAGTTGGGGTTGGATGACGTATTTGAGGAGATGCTCGATCTTTTTAAGGATGATGCAGAGGCAATGTTCCTTTTGGGATACAAGGCTGGCGAAGTTAGTTCAATATCACGTCACATTCGCACTATCAGATCCGCCATCAAAGCTCTCAACCAAGCTTTGAAGATATACACTTTTGATAAACGTCCTTATGAATATGCAGGAACACAGAACAACATTGGAACAGCATACCAAGGGCTATCAATAGTAAAGGACAAAGCTAAGAACTGCAAGAAGGCTATAATAGCTTTTGAGGAAGCTCTGAAGGTATACACTTTTGATAAACGTCCTTATGAATATGCAGGAATACAGAACAACATTGGAACAGCATACCAAGAGTTATCAATAGTAGAGGACAAAGCTGAGAACTGCAAGAAGGCTATTAATGCTTTTAACGAAGCTCTGAAGGTAAGAATCTTTGATGAGTTTCCTTATGATTATGCAGGAACACAGAACAATCTTGGACTTGCATACTGTAATCTATCAATAGTAGAGGATAAAGCCAAGAATTGCAAGAAGGCTATAATGACTTATGATGAAGCTCTGAAGGTCTATACCTTTGATAAGTATCCATATCAATATGCACTGACACAGAACAACCTTGGAAATGCATACAGAAATCTATCAGAAATAGAAAACAAAGCTGAGAACTGCAAGAAAGCTATTAATGCTTTTAACGAAACCCTGAAGGTATACACCTTTGATGAGTTTCCTTATGATTATGCAATGACACAGAACAACCTTGGAGTTGCATATTGTAGGCTATCAATAGTAGAAGACAAAGCTGAGAACAAGAAGAAGGCTATAAATGCTTATAACGAAGCTCTGACGGTATACACCTTTGATGAGTTTCCCTATGATTATGCACAGACACAGAACAACCTTGGAGCTGCGTATCAAGAGCTATCACAAGAGCTATCAATAGTAGAGGACAAAGCTGAGAACTGCAAGAAATCCATAAATGCTTATAACGAAGCTTTGAAGGTAAGAACACTTAATAAGTATCCATATCAGTATGCAATGACACAGAGCAACCTCGGAAATGCATACTGGAGTCTATCAGAAGTAGAGGAAAAAGCTGAGAACTGCAAGAAGGCTATTAATGCTCATAACGAAGCTCTGAAGGTATACACCTTTGATGAGTCTCCTTATGATTATGCAATGACACAGAACAACCTTGGAGCTACATGCTGGAGTCTATCAGAAGTAGAGGGCAAAGTTGAGAACTGTAAGAAGGCTATAAAAGCTTATAACGAAGCTCTGAAAGTAAGAACATTTGATGAGTTTCCTTATGATTATGCAACGACACAGAACAACCTTGGAGCTGCATACCAAGAGCTATCAATAGTGGAGGACAAAGTTGAGAATTGCAGGAAATCTATTAATGCTTATGATGAAGCATTGAGAGTTTATACTCTTGACGCTTTTCCTTATCAATATGAGATGGTTATACAGAATAGGGATATGGCTGTCAGGTTGCTTTCTGAATAATGGCATTGTATCACGGTAGTTGAACGGATTAATGTTTTTGATAAAGATATTGTAGATGGGCATTGCCCATCCTACGGAATTGTTACTGTGTTATACTCGACTTTATCCATTTTTTGAGAAGAAAGCTATCCAATAGAACAACCTCTAAATGAATAATTAAAGTGAAATCCTGTTTTTGTCATAGTTTAAACCCTTGTGAATCCTATAATTATGAATTTG
>Ga0315274_10001662_pt1 | contig 34025 bp, 30 predicted proteins | sample YL17G02_20_MG_FD_203700 | JGI IMG/M metagenome (GOLD analysis project Ga0315274, IMG submission 203700) | Sediment microbial communities from Yellowstone Lake, YNP, Wyoming, USA - YL17G02_20 | ecosystem: Environmental > Aquatic > Freshwater > Lake > Sediment | place: USA: Wyoming | collected...
TTCTTGAGGATAAGTGGGAAATAACCTCTAAATAATCGCAAAACCCAAGGGTTTGTGAAAAAGAAATAGCTTTTCAGCAAAGGGATAAACTGAGCCGGCGGAAATAATAATGAAAGGTTCTTTTTAACCAAAAGAAGAAGGGGACGTTGGTTCTAAAGTATTTTAATATAATGTTTCAAATTCGCTACTTGTTTTTCCTTTGCTCCTTTACCTGGCAAGTTGTTTTAGAACCTACGTCCCCTATTTAGAACGTCCCCTATTTAGAATAGATTGAAAAGGTTGAGAAGCCATCTAACGAATGCGGTTTTGGGGTTGGGAAGAATTGCCAAAAGGCAGCCCGCGTTATTTCCGCATTGGCAGTTAGGCATAAAACCAACGGCTGGATGATGGGAGCCGGATGAGCCGAGAGGTTCACGTCCGTATCTGAGAGAGCGCAGGGGGGAGGTTCCCCTGCGCCACTCACCCAAAGTAACGACTCATTCCTGAAAGTAACACTAAAATGCTTTACCCTCATCTTGTTGATCCTTATTTCCAGAAGTGTTAGATTTTTTGTAGAGACAAAGGTTTTCCACCAAGCGGTTCTTTGTATCGTTTAATGAAGTAGCGATATCGAATTGTCAAAAACAAACGGGGGAGATAGCGGAGAGGTTAGAGGATAAAGTGGATGGTTTTGATGAGAAGATGATCGAGGAGGAAGTAAAATCGACAAAATCCTTGATTCAAACCTTCCTCCACACCGTGAAGGCCTATCAACTCTATAAAGCTAACCATCCCATTCTTTTGAAATTTTTAGATCGTCTGAAACAGGAGTTTGATCGTTACTTCGATAAACTCGATACCTTTTCGCTCCAGGTGGGGCAGTTTCAGCTCTCATATCGGGGAAAGGTGGTCTATGAAAGTCAAGAGATGAAGGAGAGTTTGGCCTTTCTTTTTTTCAAGGACGGAATCCGCGAAATCCGTTTCTTCAAGGGACTGGAATCCAGGGAGATCATTAATTTCCTCAATGTCGTGGGAAAGAGTAACATCGTAAACCGTATGGAGGATGACCTTGTTACCCTGCTTTGGGAGAAAGACTTCTTTCACATCGAGTTTACAATCGTGGATGAATTTTTGGAAGGAGGTGGTGCCTTCATTCCTGTTACAGATGAAGACCTCTTAAGAGGATTGGAATACAGAGGCTTTGAAGAAGAATCAATTGAGGAGGACACCGCAAATGGGGATATCGAAGGGGCTCATGGCCTCGAAGCAGCGGGGTTAAGACAAGTGCTCAATCTCTCTTCCGACCAATCACTAGCCCAAGTCTGTGCGCTCAATCCCGATGAGCTCGAAGAAATTTACAGGAGAGCTCACCGGGAGCAACAACCGGAATATCTCTATGTCTTGGTCAATAACCTGATCGAGATCCTGCTACATCTCGGTGAGAGTACGGGTGCCTATGAGAACATGATCTCCTACTTCGAACAGCTTATCAAATCCCTTCTTGAAGAGGGAGAGATAGGGAAGGTGGTGGCAATCTTAAACAACCTCAATGATACGACGGTCTCGATGGCTTTAAAGGACAAACAGGCCTTTGTGGTTCATCGTATTCTGGAGATCCCATCCAATTCTTCTATTGTTGAACTTTTTGGAAAAGCGATGAAAGAGGGAGAAGTGGGCTCGGAATCGATCCTCCAATACCTTCGACTCCTGACCAAGCAGGCTGTCGGTCCGCTCTGTTATTTGTTGCGGGAATTGGAGTCGGAGAGGTGGAGAAATTTGGTCTGTGAGCGCCTATCTGAGCTCTGCAGAGAAGAGATTGAGCCACTGGGTAAATTCCTTTCGGATTCGAATTCCTTCTTCGTCTCCCAGATTCTACATATCCTCGGAAGGGTCGGACATCCTTCCACATTGAAATATCTTGGAGGTTTAGTTAATCATGAAGACCCCAATGTAAGGAAGGAGACCCTGAAACTAATCCCCAAATTCGGGGAGAAAGGCAAGAACCTCATCCGGAAATTTTTGACGGATTCTGTCCCAGAGATCAGAGGAAAGGCCTCCCTCATGTTCGCAAAGATGGCCAAGGACAGAGCAGTGAAACCGCTGATGGAGATCATCCTTTCTGAAGACTTTTACAGACGCGACTTCAAGGAGAAGGCCTCTTTCTTCAGGGCTCTGGGCGAAACAGGATCCGAAGAGGCGATCCCGATATTGAAGAAATTTGCCAAAAGAAGAAGGTGGTTCAAAAAGACAAAATGGGATGAGATGGAAGTCTGCGCTGCAAATACATTGAGAATGATGGGAGTTGATAAAGGATAAGATTTGTCAAAGATAACAATGAAGCCCCTAATAGGTTTAGGAACGAGAGATGATGGAAGTTACCAAACCCTTGATCCAAGACAAAAAACCATCAGAAGCCATTGAGCCTGATATATTGAAATTGGGGAACAACCTCGTCATCAAAATTCATATGTTGATGAAACTGGGCCAGATTTATGGCTTCAAGAATGTGGCTCTCCATCATTTCTTCCAAGAATCCTTCCAGATCATTAACGCTTTGATAAAAAGGGACGGAAGCCTCTCTCTTAAAATAGTGAATGAAGATCTCTTCCTCAATGACCGACTGTTGCGCTATTCCTTGGATGGATTTACCAGTTTCAAATATCTCCTTATCCATTGGAAAAAATGGTTGATTGGAGAAGTCATTTTCAAGGAATCAGTGGATGATGGGATTTTGAGAGCATTTATCTACACCTTGATCAACTTAAAAGAAGGTTGTGAGGAGAATGCGGTTCTCCTCACTGAACAATTATTGAACCAGGGCATTTCCTCGATCGAGGTGGAACCATTGGAAGTCTTTGAAAGGAGAGGAGGGGGTGAAGGTAAGGGGAAAGGGCAAGGAAAAGAAGAAAGGGAGGGGAGAGATAAGGGGAGAGGAGAAAGGGAAGGAGAAGGGGGAGCTTTGACCCTCCGCATGCAGGATCAGAAGCGGGCAGCCAAAACGGTATTCTTTGAGACAATCGCAGCGATCAAAGAATTTATGACCAATATTAATAAAGGGAATCTATATGCTGATGTTGATGTAAGGAAATTGAAACGACTGGCCCAGAAAGCAGTTCGTCTTGTCCTGGAGGACGAATCCTTCTTTCTGGGAATGGCTTCGATCAAAAACTATGATGAGTATACCTTTAACCATTCTGTCAATGTTGCAATTTATTCCTTAGCCATTGGAAGGCGATTGGGATTTTCGAGAAGGACTTTGACGGAATTGGGGATTACTGCCTTGCTGCATGATATCGGAAAGTCAAAGATTCCAAAAACGATTTTAAATAAACCTGGCTCGCTCGATGAGATGGAGTGGGAAGTGATGAAGAAACATCCTGTGGAGGGGGTTGAGATCGTCCTCAATCTGAAACAGTTAGGTGCAATCAATCCTGAAACGGTATTCGGCATCTTCGAGCATCACTTGAAGAACAATCTTTCTGGATACCCTAAGCTCTTTAAGAAAAAAGAGATGAGTCTCTTTGGACAGATCATTCAAATTACGGACGCCTATGATGCCATAACGACCCCACGGATTTATAAGAAAACCTCTTCCACGCCGGAGCAGGCTTTGGCGATCATGCTTAGGGATAGGGGTACCCATTTCGACCCTATTCTTCTCAAGATCTTTATTGGCTTAGTGGGTACCTACCCAATTGGATCGCTGGTCCTCCTCAATACCCACGAATTTGGGATTGTCTATGAGCCCCATCCTAAGCGGGTGGATCGTCCTCAAGTGATTTTGGTGGCTCGGGATAAGAAAGGTTATCCAAAAAAGGAATTGGTCGATCTGACAGAGACAGATGGAGAAGGTCGGTTTAGGTGGAGCATCATTAAAACATTAGACCCTTTGAAATACCACATTGATATCGGGAAATATTTCTTGTGATAGTAGCTTCCTTTCCTTCTGTAAACGGTTTAGTCTTGATAATCACTTTTTATTAGCAGGAGGCATCTCTTTGCATCCGGACGTCTCGCATTCTTCGGTGAATCTTTGGAGGATCTCCCTTTGCCGCCGAATAACACAGGTTCTATGGAAAATATTTAGCCGGGAGCCATACGTATCAGCTATATATTCATTAATTGATAGTGAAGACTCGTAGATGAAACAAGCAAAAACTTCTCCCTGAAGTCGTGATTTTTTGGAAATCCTCTCTCAATCCAACATTTCAACTTGATCGCTTATGATCTACCAAACTTATGATAGTCATTAAATAATTACAAATTGAGACAAAAAGTGTCACATTTTTGTCCTCTCCTAAAATTGCAATTTTTAAACAAACCCTTAAAAAGCAATGGGTTTACATATTTAGTTCCTTTTGGCATTGAAATTGATATTAAACAAATCATAATAATATATTTAAACGAAGATTGCCGATAAAGCTAAACCACGAGTAATCGTGGGACGGAAAGCCACGAGCCTTTTTTTTGACTTTGTAGGAAAATGATGATATCAACCATAAAAAATGTCCCTTTTACCGAGATTCGAAATTTGAAGAATTAGGAAACTTAAATATGGAATCTACTCATTACAAAATTCTTGTGGTGGATGATGAGGAACCAATCAGAAAGTTAATTGTGACTTTGTTGTGCCAAAAGGGACATCACTGTGTAACCGCAAGTAACGGCCTTGAGGCGTTGGATAAAATTATGGAAACCAAATTCGATGCCGTAATTACTGACATTGTCATGCCCGAAATGGATGGGATTGCCCTTACAAAGGAACTCTCAAGACATGATCAAAGCCTCCCTGTAATGATCATAACAGGGCATAATGAAAAATATTCAGCAGAACCCGCTATGGCTTCAGGGGCACGAGAATTTATTAACAAGCCATTCTCTACTACTGAATTTGTCCAAAGAAGGGGACGTTGGTTCTAAAACATTTTAATATAATGTTTGACTTTGCCCCAAAGTTACGTGATGGAGTTATAACCAAGTGTACTCCGCCTTAAACATCACAAGCTCCAAAAGAAGAAGCCAAAAGAAGGGGACGTTGGTTCTAAAGCATTTTAATATAATGTTTCAAATCCGCTACTTGTTTTTCCTTTGCTCCTTTACCTGGCAAGTTGTTTTAGAACCTACGTCCCCTATTTTCTCTATTATTCTCGCCCGCAGACGTTTCCTTAATCTCCATCGAAGTCAAAGAATAGAGACTCCTTCGCCGTTCGAAAAATAACGGGGCAGACTTTTCCCAATTACTTGCCGGAATGTTCAAGAAACCTGAAGAAATCGCCTTTGGTAGACAGAACGAGCCAGTCCTTTTCCGATAAGGTGTTTCTGTAAGTGTCCATCGTTTTCACGAATCGGTAGAAGGTTCTCGACTCCGGGCTCTGGTTGTAGGCCGAGGCATAGATCGTTGTGGCCTCGGCGTCAGCTTTTCCTTTGATCTCCTGCGCGGTTCGGTAGGCTTCTGACTGGATCTTCTTTAAATCCCGTTCTTTATCCCCTAGAATCTTGGCCGCTTCTCCCTGGCCCTCGGATCTGAACTGATCCGCAATTCGCTTCCGTTCCGTAATCATGCGTTCATATATTTTCTTCTGAACCTCCTCAACATAGTTAATCCTTTTAAGACGAAGATCCAGCAATTCGATGCCCAGAGCTATGAGCCGCGGGGCTGCGGCTCCAATAATGAGACGGGTCATTTTCTCCCGTCCCAGTTCGATGCGAGTTTTGGCCTCTGAATCGTCAACTCCTCCTATCTCTGCCGAGGCTTCAAATTTTCTGTTCGTTGTACGGATGATTTCCACCAGATTATTGTTGGCAATCACGTTCCGCGTTTCGCCGTCCAGGATGTCATCCAATCGTGTGTGTGCTCCGCGTTCATCTCGGACGCGTTGAAAATAGAGAAGAGGATCGTGAATCCGCCAGCGAGCATACGTGTATACCCAGATGAATCTCTTATCTTTGGTCGGGATCTGATTGGGGGCACCATCCCACTCCAGGAATCGCTTGTCAAAAAAATGGACCGTTTGGATAAAAGGAACTTTCAAATGGACCCCGGGGGTCACAATGGGTTCTCCCACAGGCTTCCCGAACTGGGTGATAACCGCCTGCTCTGCCTCATCCACAACAAAAGTGGAAAGGATGAGGGCGAAAGCTCCCAAAACGATGATCAACCCGAGTAAGAGATAGGATCGCTTAATCATTTTTCTTCCCCTCCTTCTCTACCTTCTCTACCTTCTCTATCTGAAACAAGGGCAGAATACCCGTGGTTTCTTTGTCCGTGATTATTTTCCTACCCACCTTTGAGAGGACCTCGTTCATCGTTTCGAGATAGATCCGTTGCTGGGTGACTTCAGGAGCCTTCAGATACTCTTTGAATATGGCGTTGAACTTGGCGGCCTCCCCGCGGGATTGGTTCACCCGTTCAATAGCATAGCCCTTTGCCTCCTCGATTATTCTCGCGGCATCCCCCTTGGCTTTTGGAATCACTTTGTTATATTCAGAACGGGCCTGATTGATCAATTTCTCGCGTTCCTGTTGTGCTTCGTTGACTTCGTTAAATGCTGGTTTCACTGCCTCCGGGGGGTTCACATTCTGTAAGACGATCTGGTCCACCTTGATCCCGGTTTCATATTCGTTACATAAGGACTGAAGTCTGCGAGTCACCTCATTGGCGACCTCGACCCGCCCAGTCGTCAACACTTCGTTCACCGAACGGTCGCCAACGACCTCACGCATCAGAGCTTCGTTTATGTCCCGGAAGGTCTTGGTCGCATTCCGTACCTTGAACAGAAATTTGTAAGGATCGGCAATCCTGTACTGTACGATCCACTCCACGTCGCTGGCGTTCAGATCTCCGGTCAACATCAGTTTTTCTTCACTGAATGATTTTGATTCGTAAACCGTTCTTATCCCGGCGGCCTTGGTTCTGAATCCAAACTCCTCTTTAAACTGCCGCTCAACGGAAACTTTAGTTACGGTTTCAATGCCGAAGGGCATTTTAATGTGCAGGCCGGACGGGACGGTCCTTGTGTAAGCACCGAAGCGCTGGATGACGCCCACCTCTTCAGTGGCCACGCTATAAAAAAACGTAAACAAAAAGAGGATCCCGAAAATACCGACCACAATCCATCGGAGACCTTTGATTTGGAACTTTGGGATTCCAAATTCTGACAAGTCGATGTTCACCTCACGGCTCATAAAACCTCCCTTTCCCTCCAGCCAGATAATCGAATTTGCTCCAAATGGCATTAATGCTATATGGGAAAAACTTATATGTCAAGTGAAAAATCTTCGGTCCTTCGGTGGTAAAAAAGCTTCGGTCCATCGTGCATCTGTGCCAGTCTTCCGACATGCCCCATAGTAGGGCTTATCCGCTGGGCGGCAGCTCAGAAGTAGGTGGCATTATTTGGAGCAGGGAATGGAAAACTTAGCCCGTTGCGTCATTCGGGCCTCTTTCTCCCAAGAGAGGATGACCTATCTGCCCGAGGAATCCAAGGTAATCTATGAATCCAAGGATGGCAAAAGGGAGAAGGTCTTTGAGGCCTTGAAGTGGTTGGCCACCATGGGTTCCCATGTACCGGACAGAGGAGAACGGACGGTGAGGTAGTAAGCGATTTCAGTAACATGTGCTACTTGAATTCAAGTGGTAATCCTCAGCTTGCTTCTAATATGAGAGTGTGGACTTGTAGGTGCTAACATGTAATAAAATGAGTTCCATGGAAGTATTGTGGTTAAGGTAACCCTATGAACTTAAACAGCCGAATTATTTCCCTTTTCGAACAGAACCTACTAATTGCGCCGAGTCTGTGTCTAAGAATAGAACGGCAGCATTGTGAGTGCGCAGGATGGATGCTGGGCAACTCCTTGAAATCGACCCCTCCACTGTCCCTCTCACCGCTTCGGCCTTGGAGGATGCAGGCACCACACAGTAAATGAACGTGGCGGACAGGATTGCCGAAATTGTAAGTGTGATTGCCTTCCGGGGGACGTTATCGAGATTTTGGAAACATCCATCACGGACCTGCTGTTGACGGGAAACGAGGTCGAGCTCCACAACCTTTACGAACAACGGATCCTGAAAGTTCGCAAATGGAGGATCATTGAAGGCAAGATGTCCATTCTCTCCAATTCCAATGCAGGCAATATCCAAAGGATGATCTTTTAAAAGATCTGTGTAGCGTTTGCACTCAACACCAAGATCCTCAGCCATCCCATTCAGATAATAAATATTGCCAGGGCGAACTTTTTCGAAGAGCTTCATCCGCAGAAAATGCCCAAAACTCTCTGGAGCTTCACTCGAAAGACCTACATATTCATCCAAGTGAAAGGCGGTCACCCTGCTCCAATGAATACCAGGGCTCTGGCTCAACCCTTCCAGGAATTCGTTTTGGGAAGGAGCAGATGCAAAGACCATGGAAAGGGCTTCTTTCATTCTCAAGATCTCCCTCATCTTTTCAGCCACGGCCTGACCAGCAGACCGTCCCATCTTTCCTCTACCTGAAAAGATTTTGACCTGCAATTTCTCCACGGCAAACGCCCGCACCAGGCCGCTCATACAAAACCTTTTCTCTTTTTTCTCAAAACATGACAACAAATGATTTCGGGTCTCCTCATTGCCTTTTCTTAACCCGCCAGTTGCAAAAAAGCAATATCGAAACCGGGCGGGGGTACTGGAAAAGCCTTGCAGCGGCACCTTTGGGAGTTAGCTGCATGCGTCTCCAGGCAAAACCGGGACTTCACGTAAAGTGAGATCCTCTGTAACTCTTCATTTACGAAAAATCCGCAATTGAAAGGGTTTGGAAGTATCCCTGCCCGGGTTTGATATTGCAACATCTGGGTTAACATAAATCTACGAAATTATCTTGACCAAATTTTTTCATCCGATTAGAATGGATGGGAAAGGGCTGTTATGATCTACTGGGGTTTATCTGTACTTACTGGTGAGCCTGTGGAAGTAGAGGTCCACGGGGCAGTTATCCAAAGCGTGACGCCATTCAAAATGGAGGAGCCTCTTCCCTATATATCGCCTGGTTTTCTGGATATGCAAGTCAATGGCTTTATGGGAGGTGACTACAGCCTTGGAGATCTTTCCGAAGAACACGTCAAAAAGATTGTACGTCATCTGAACCGCTCCGGAACGACCCAGCATGTTCCCACGATCATCTCAAGCCCTCGGGAACGGATCATCAGGAATCTGAAGGTCATTTCGAAGACCATTCAAAACTCAGAGGATATTGCCCGTTCCATTTTGGGGATTCATATCGAAGGTCCTTTCATATCTCCGGCGGATGGCCCCCGGGGCGCCCACAATGCTGCCCACGTTCGTCCTCCCGATCTGAACGAATTCAAGGAGTGGCAGGAAGCAGCGGAGGGACGCATTACAATTGTCACCCTTGCTCCGGAATGGGAAGAGGCACTCAAATTTATAGAAACAATTACTTCGATGGGCGTTAAGGCAGCGATTGGTCATACCGCCGCACCACCAGACCGGATCAGGGCGGCTGTGGAGGCAGGTGCACGTTTATCCACTCACCTTGGGAACGCAAGCTATCCCGTGATCCCTCGCCTCAAGAACTATCTTTGGGAACAACTGGCAGAAGATCGCCTCATGGCCGGGATCATCTGCGACGGTTTTCATCTGCCGAAATCAGTGGTTCAGGTCTTTGCACGAACAAAGGGCCCTGACCGTCTGATCCTTGTCAGTGATGCCGCCTACCTCGGCGGCCTCAAACCCGGGCTCTATCAATGGAACAATGTGGAAGTTCAGGTCTTTGAGGATGGACATTTGGGGCTTTCGGGAACAGAAAGTCTTGCGGGTGCTGCTCATCTTCTGGATTGGGACATCCCGCGGTTCATGGAATTCACTAGGTACACATTAGGTGAAACTATTTCATTGTGCACTCAGAACCCGGGCCGCATCCAGGGCGCTCCGGACAATTATGGCAGACTGGAGCCCGGCGCTCCGGCAAATCTCGTTGTATTCGACTATGAGCCCGGAATGGACAGATTGAACATCCATAAAACGATCCGTGGTGGCCAAGAAGTTTACCTGACAGTTGCATAACTTTCGCAGGGAGGTGAGCTTCTAAGGCTTTGCAAAGCGGTCATTCATGAGATTTATGGGTAACAAGACGTTTTCACCTAAGGTGAGTTCTGGAAAGGGCTTGAAACCTCTGGAGCCATAGGTTAAAAGGTTGCGCTTCAAAGTCTTTTCCGCCCACCTCCCTGCTCTTTATGCGGCGTTTTTAATGCAATGTTAAGGTTTATACTCACAACTCCGCATGACCAGTAGATAGGACATGGAGTTCCGAAGGGTAAAAAGTGGAAAAGAGGTAATCTTCGCCGTTAGAAGAACTGGGACCAATTCTGGAACTTGGATAAAAAATATATTTGGAAAGGAGAATGGTATGAAAAGGTTATGGTTTCTCTTAATTTTGCTTGTTTTGGTATCAAGTTTGGCTTTCGCCGCGGGACAAGAAGAAAAGGTTTCGATCCGGCTGGGTCACATTCGGGATACCAATCACCCCACGCATATGGCCGCCCTGAGATTTAAGGACCTGGTCAGCCAGAAGTCCGGTGGAAGGATCGAAATCAAGGTCTTCCCAAACAGTCAACTGGGTGGACCCAAGGAGATGTTTGCCCAGATGCAAATGGGAGACTTAGAGATGGTCTACGGAGGAATTAACACCTTTGCCTGGATCAAAGGTGGAGAGCCCTATGAAATCACCGCGATCCCATTTCTCTTTAGAGATTATGCCCATATGAGTAAGGCCCTCTTGTCCGATTTCTTCAAACCCGTTCAGGAGAAGGCAGAACAGGAAACGGGGATCAAGATCGTGACCATCAATGGCGATACGGCTCCCAGAGGCCTGAGTACAAGGGATAAGCCGGTTTACAAAGCAGAGGATTTCAAAGGGTTGAAGATCAGGACCGCTGCCAGCCCCACGGTTCTAACAGCGATGAAAACTCTCGGCGCCTTACCCCAACAGGTTCCCTTCTCAGAACTCTATATGGCTCTGAAAACAGGAATTGTAGATGCTCAGGAGAACGGTGCCATCGTAGTGCAATCAGCGAGCCTTTTCGAGGTTCAGAAATACTATATGAAGACCGATTACATTCGTGACATCGAGACTTTTTGCATGGCGATGCCTTTCTGGAAGAAACTCCCTAAGAAGGATCAAGAACTGATCTTTGACGCCTCTGAGAAATCGGGTAACTATGAGACCGAGCTCACTCAAAAGCAACTAACTACCGTTTATGATTCTCTCAAGACCAAGATAACTGTGGTGACACCGCCGCAATTGGATTTAGACTCAATCCGGAAAAAGCTCGAGGGAGCTTTTGACAGTTTTGAAGGGACGAAGTGGCCAACTGGATTGATTAAAAAGGTCAGTGCCCTGAAGTAAACCTGACAGTTGCATAACTTTCGCAGGGAGGTGAGCTTCTAAGGCTTTGCAAAGCGGTCATTCATGAGATTTATGGGTAACAAGACGTTTTAACCTAGGGTGAGTTCTGGAAAGGGCTTGAAACCTCTGGAGCCATACGTTAAAAGGTTACGCTTCAAAGCCTTTTCCGCCCACCTCCCTGCTCTTTATTCGGCGTTTTTAATGCAATGTTAAGGTAAAGCTGTTTCGATCGGGAGGATAATTCCCCCTGTTTTCCTCTTTGAGGATGCCGATGATACTCATTCTGTTTGTATTGCTTTTTCTTTTGATCGGGTTTGGTTTCAGCATCTGGACCTCCATGGGAATCAGTGGAATGATCTACATTCTGATCCGCGGGCAGGTTTCTTTAAAGGTTCTGGCTTCAACCATGGTGAGCGGAGTCGATATCGCCACTCTGGTCGCCATTCCTTTCTTCATGCTTGCCGGGGAACTGATGAACTCATCAGGAATCACCCGTAAACTGGCCGATTTTGCCGATTACTTCGTAGGCCGTTTCAGAGGCGGCCTTGCCTATGTGGCCATTGTGGTAAACGTCATCATGGCCGGTGTCTCAGGATCGGCGGTCGCGGATGCGAGTGCCGTCTCCTCCGTGCTTCTCCCGACCATGAAGGAGAGAGGCTACGATCTACCCTTTGCTGCCTCCATCAATGCTGCGGCTGCTGTCATCGGCCCGATTATTCCCCCGAGCATTCCAATGATCTTTATCGGAGTGATCAGCGGATTATCGATCGGCAGGCTTTTTCTCGGTGGAGTTATTCCCGGTCTGCTCATGGGGTTATTCCTGGCCGTTACAGTCGCTTTATTCACCAGGAAGAAGAACTATCCGGTGGTTAAGAAAGAACTGAATCTGAAAGTATTCTTGAACCTGATGAAGGACACCGTATTCGCTCTCTCCGCACCCCTCATCATTATCCTGGGGGTCATTTTCGGAATCGTCACCCTTGTCGAAGTTGCAGTCCTTGCCAATTTTTACATTCTGATTATATCGCTTTTCATTTACCGGTCCATCCGGTTCAAGGATATTCCCAGAATTTTTTCTAAGGCAGCTGTCTTCTCCACGTCCATCATGATCATTTTTGCAGTGGTCGGTCTCTATCAGTATATCGTCGCTTCAGAGCAGCTGGGGGAAAAACTGGGTCTACTGGTTGCCAGCATGAATTTAAATCAATTCACCTTCTTGCTTCTGGCCAACGTCTTCTTTCTCTTCATGGGCTGCATTTTAGATGCGGTGCCAGCCATGCTGATCTTCTTTCCCGTCCTCCTGCCTGCGGCGACGAAGCTTGGGGTCGATCCGACACATTTCGGAGTCATTGTGGTGATCAATTTGATGATCGGGCTATTGACGCCGCCCATTGGAGCTCTTCTGTTCTTAGAGGCCAAAATCGCCGATCTCGAGTTCGACGTGCTGATCAGGCATATCTGGCCTTATATCTTTGCGCTGATTCTCGTGCTATTACTCTGCACCTACATTCCTCAATTGGTGCTCTACATTCCGAACCTGATTTTGTAGAGAGGTCCCGATGAAGTCTTGGATAGTACGAGTAGTGGGAAGCTTGGAATGGTTTGCGGGCACTCTTTTTCTGGCTCTCTTCCTTTTGAATATCCTGCGTATCGCCCTGAGATATTTCCTTGGGGTCGCCTGGCTGTGGGAGCCGGATTTTTCCCGACTCTTATTTATCTGGATCGTCTTCATCGGCGCTACGGTGCTCTATGTTGGAAAAGGTCACCTGGTGGTCGATTATTTCCTAAACCATATGCAACCAAAAACCCGGGAACGTATGCATTTCATGATCGATCTTGTAACAACCCTATTTCTATTTGTGCTCGTTCTTAAAGGGATTGAAGTCACCCGGGTGCGAATGCGGATCCCTTTCGATACCTGGGATCTCCCGACAGGGTATGCCTACATGGCCGTTCCCATATGCGGTGCCATCATGATCATTGCAACCCTCGTCAGGATGGCTGAATATCTATTTGAGAGGAGGGAAGGATGAACGCTGAAGCGATCTTTTATCGAGATACCATTGCGGAGATCATGGACAAAATCCTGGGAGAGATGGAAACGATCGAGAAAGCTTCTCACCCAGTGGCGGAATCCATTGCCAGGGAGGAACCCGTCCATGTGATCGGTCCTGGCGGACATTCCAATATGGCTGCCGAAGAGGTCCTGTGGCGGGCAGGAGGATTGGCACCGATCAACGCAATCTTAGACCCGGGAACCAATCTCATTCACGGCGCCAAACGCTCCAATTTCATCGAACGCACGCCGGGATATGCCCTAAAGGTTCTGGATGCCTACCGGGTAGGCCGAAAGCCTGGGGAGGTGATTATTATCGCCAACGCATACGGTGTCAACGCCATGTGCATCGATACGGTGTTGGAAGCAAAAAAGCGCGGGATGATTACCATCGGGATCACCTCCCGCTCCTTTGCAGATGTCCTACCCAAAGATCACCCTTCACGCCATCCATCTGGAAAAAATCTTTACCAGGAGGTAGACTATTTTTTGAATTGCCATCTCCCCTATGGGGATGCGGTGGTGGAAATAAAAGGCTGTGCCCAAAAAACAGGGCCAACCTCCACCTTCTGCAATGTGTTCACGATCAACTTGCTCGTGATCGAGACGGTGAAAAGACTGATGGAGATGGGAGTCAAGCCCCCACTGTGGATGAGCGCCAATCTGCCAGGTGGGGACGAAGCCAATCGTTCTTTAGAAGAGAAATATATTCCCAGAATCAAGCATTTGGGTTAACCCCTGCTTGCTCCCCCTTTTGAAAGAGCGGGGTAAGGAGGATTTGTTCATAAGGAGGAAAGAAAATGAGAGCTGTCGTCAAATATGGAAAGGGAAAAGGCCTGGTAGAGATCCGGGAGGTTCCTGAACCCAAGATCCAGAAGGGTGAGGATGTCCTGATCGAGGTGAAGGCTGTATCGGTCTGTGGAAGTGATCTTCATATCTATCACGACAGTCATCCTTACTGGCCACCCGTTGTTTTGGGTCATGAATTTTCCGGTGTGATTGTCGATGTTGGAAATGAGGTAAAAGACTGGAAGATCGGAGACCGGATTGTCAGTGAGACCCGCACAGGTTCCTGTGGAATCTGCTATACCTGTCAAAGCGGGTTCCCCCAGGTCTGTGAACAGAAGAGGGCTTACGGCATTGGAATTAATGGTGCTTATACAAAGTATGTGGCAGGTCCTGCTCGCCTTCTCCACCACCTCCCGGATAACGTTCCCTTCGAGGTAGGGGCAGTGATTGAACCCACGGCGATTTGCGTCACATCCATCCTTGAAAGATCACAACTTCAGGCAGGAGAGTCTGTGGTCATTACCGGGCCGGGTCCCATTGGGCTCATCTCCCTTACGATTGCAAAAGCGGCCGGAGTGAAGATGATGGTGGTGACCGGAACCGGCGCGGACGAGGGGATGAGATTTCAAAAAGCGAAAGAGCTGGGGGCAGATGTCACAATCAATGTTGAAAAAGAGAATCCGGTCGAAAAGGTCTTACAGTTGACCGGTGGCCTTGGCGCGGATATCTTGATTGAGACTTCAGGAAGTGGAAGGGCAATCTACCAGGCCTTTGAGATGGTGCGGAGATTGGGGAGGATCTGCGCCATTGGAATTTCAGGCAGGGAGGAAGTCCCGATCCCTTACGACCGGGGAATCTTTAAGGCCCTCCGTTATGATTTCTGTTTCTCCAGCAGCTGGACCGCCTGGGAGAGGACCATCAGCATGATTGCGAAGGGTCTGCTTCCAGCAGAAAAATTAATTACGCATAAGCTTCCACTTGAAAAGTGGGAGGAGGCTTTCCATCTATTAGAAACCCTCCAGGCCGCCAAAGTGGTTCTGATCCCATAACATCTCTCTTCTTAATTGAAACCCTATAATGGGGATCAAGTCTCCCATAAGGTGAATGCGCTGCCATTGAGACCACTTTGTGTCTTCTGTTCCCACACGGTCAATCTCTAATCTTGGAGGCTAAAAAAAGACTGTTAGCTAAAATTTAAAACTGGACACCTTCTAATATCCTCTCCCCGTTGGGGAGAGGACAAAGGTGAGGGGGATTTCATGGATTCCACCCTCACCCCAACCCTCTCCCGCCAGCGGGAGAGGGGGATCTATTAATCTTGATCATCTGATCCTCATATCGGGGTTAATCAGTGGGCAATGCTTGTTACAAGGGGATTAGGTGTCCACTTTTAAATTTTAAATGACAAGGCTAAAAAAGGCTTGACAAGGTTTTCAATATGGTTTAATAATACTTTCATAATTTCAATCAGATTAAACCTATGAATTCCCTCATTTTCACCATCGGTCAAACGATCAGAGACTTCCGTAACAATAAAGGAATGACCCTTGGTGAGTTAGCCGCAAAGGTCAATGTCTCCCCAAGCCTGATCAGCCAGCTGGAAAGAGGGGGAGTTAATCTTTCGATCAGTCTTCTAAAATCGATCGCAGATGCCCTTGAAGTTCCTCTCTTCTCTCTCTTCGATAAAGAAGAGACCAAGGCCGAAGAGCCTTCTCCTTTGATGACGTTAAAAGGGAGAAAGGTGGTAACCACAGGAAGAGTCCACTTTAACTTACTGAGCCGAAATTACGATCTGGGATGTGAATTCATCTACAATGAGTGGCCGCCTGGATCATCTACTGGAAAGGAAAAATATGTCCATGAGGGAATAGAGTGCGGCCTGTTATTGGAAGGAGAACTCGAAGTAGAACTGGGAGAACGAACCTATCACATGAAACCAGGTGATAGCATCACCTACCGGTCCGACATCCCTCACCGACTAAATAATAGAGGGAAGAAGACGGCAAAAGGGGTTTGGGTCAATTCCAAGCCCTGGATCTTCTCCGTCAAGTGAGTGGAGACAGAAATGTTTATGAAGGCCCTCGTTAAGAAAGCAAAAGGGAAAGGGCTGATCGAACTGTTGGATTATCCCATCCCTCCGGTTTTAGAAGGATATGTCCTTCTTCGGATCGCAGCGGCCGGAATCTGTGGAAGCGATCTAAAAATTTATAATGACGACCATCCCTATTTTCCACCCGTTATCCTTGGACACGAATTTTCTGGCGAAATTGTAGAAGTCGGTCCTGGGGTTAAGGGCTGGGAGAAAGGAGACCGTGTGGTTTCCGAAGTTCACGGTCTGGTGTGTGAGCACTGTCGTTTCTGCCTCTCCGGCGAGAAGCATGTCTGTCCTTCAAAGAGGGCTCTGGGCTGGGGGATCGATGGAGGCTTTGCAGAATATGTCGCCGTCCCTGCCTGGCTCCTTCACAGGATTCCGGAGGAAGTCTCTTACGAAGAGGCAGCTCTCCTGGAACCCATGGCGATTGTCGTCCACGGAATTTTGGAAAGAGCTAAAGTAGAACCCGAAGATTTCGTTGTTGTCCTGGGCTGCGGTCCTTTAGGTCTTCTCGCCCTCCAGGTGGCAAAATCGGAGGGGGCATCCCGGGTCTTTATCACAGGGGTCAACCAGGACGAAAAGCTCCGACTGAGGGTGGCCGAAAAACTTGGAACCGACAGAACGATCAATGTCGAAAAGGAAGATCCCGTGATGATTGTTAAAGAGATGACAGGAGGGATCGGCGCGGACCTGGTCGTTGAACTCTCCGGTTCTCCAATAGCCATTTCCCAAGGACTGCGGATGGTGAGAACCCATGGCCGGTTCCTTGCGATCGGAATCCCCGTTGAACAGGAAGTCTCCATACCTTGGAAAGAGATCATCTTTAAGGCCCCGTCCGTCATTTTCCATTTCAGTTCTTGTTATTCCAGCTGGGAACGGGGTCTCTCCCTTCTGGAACGAAAAAAAATTAATGTGAAAAGTCTCATCTCCAAAATCCTTCCGTTGAAAGATTGGGAAGAAGGGTTTGCCCTTGCCAAGAGTGGCGAGGCGATCAAGGTCCTTTTCAAGCCTTGAGCCCTGGTGGCGTCTTGATTCAGAAAATGAAGGGACTGCTCCTCAAAGGTCCGAAACAAGTAGAGCTCGTCGAGGAAGAAATCAAAGAACCCCGGGAGAACCAGGTTTTAATCCGGATCGACAATTTTACCCTTTGCGGTTCCGACCTCCGAATCTATGAGGGCACCTATTCGGGGCCCATGAAATATCCCATCTTTGTTGGGCACGAGTGGGCGGGGAAGATTGAAGCAATCGGTAGAGGCGTAAAAAACCTGAAGCCCGGGGATCACGTCACGGGCGACTGTTCGCTCTGGTGCGGTACTTGCTCTTATTGCCTTGAGGATAAGAACCTCTGTGAAAAAATTGAAAAGGTGGGGATGACACGGGATGGTGCCTCCAGACAGTTCTTTCTTCAGGAGGCAAAATATGTCTATCCGGCTGCTCAGTTGGATCTCCAGGTTCTCTCTCTCACAGAACCCCTTTCTGTTGTTTGCCATGCGGCTTCAACCGGTGAAAGGATGATGGGAACTCTTTCAGGCCGTAGAATCCTGATTTTGGGTGGCGGAAATATGGGAATTGCCCTCCTGATGGTCCTTCAGAAGATCTATGGATGTTTTTCCGTTGATCTTTATGACCCGATTCCTTTTCGAATGCAGAAAGCACTGGAATTGGGCGCAAAGAGGCCTTCCAATATTGCTTTCGTCACTCGCGAAGAATGCGGGATTTCTGGAAACAACTACAGGGATTTCTACTCCCCGGAGGCCTATGATCTCATCTTCGAGAGCACAGGCTCGAAACAAGTCTTCGCCAATGCCCTGGAAATTGTGAGACCTCTGGGTGGAATTGTGGCCATAGGATTTGTCCCTCCTGCAGAGGTGAACCTCCGGTTGATTACGCTAAAGGCTATTAGAATCTCCGGGACGATTGGAGGAACAGGTGAATTCCCGAGGGTATTGAAGTCGATGGAAAAAGATCCAGACTATTTCAGAAAACTGATTACCCATCGGTTTCATTATCTTGATTACGAAAAAGCATTTGAGGCAGCTCTCCAAAAGGAAAAAAGTCTTAAGGTCCAGATCTATTTTGGTGACCATTGAGCTCTTTTGATCTGATGGTAAAATGGTATTAATTTAGTGGTTTGAAATCGTATTGTAAAATCCCTCCCAACCTCCCTTTGCCAAAAGGAGGAGAAACATTTCCCCCTTTTGAGAAAGGGGGATAAAGGGGGATTAGATCAGTTTTTTCAAAGCGCTAAAGTGTTACAAAAAATGATTATTGATCGAACGGAGATTTTATGAACATCCCTGAAAAGATGAAGGCAGCGGTCCTGTTCGGCCCCAATGATTTGAGGGTCGTTGAGAAGAACGTTCCAAAACCTGGTTTCCAGGAAGTCCTCCTTAAAGTGGAGGCTTGCGCCATCTGCGGAACGGATCCAAAAATATTGGCCCATGGCTGGCAGAACCAGCCCCCTTATGGTGAATACATTCCAGGTCATGAATACGCGGGCACGGTCCTTGCTCTGGGAGATGGAGTCGTAGGCTTCTCCGTTGGAGACCGGGTGGCTATCGAACCCCACAAAGGCTGCGGCCTCTGTGCCAATTGTCTCAGGGGTTTCTATACCGTCTGTTTCAATTATGGCAACCTTGCTGCAGGCCATCGCCATTACGGATTTACCACGAACGGCGGTTATGCCCAATATGCGGTGAACCACATCAACACGCTTCACCCAATTCCTGACGCTCTGAATTTTGAAGAGGCAACCCTGATCACCACCGCAGGTACGGCCATGTACGGAGTGACCCGCGTGGGCGGCATTGAACCCGGGGAGAACGTCGTCGTCAACGGTCCTGGCCCCATTGGCCTGATGGCTGTTCAAGTAGCCAAACAATCAGGAGCTGGAAAGGTGATCATCACCGGAACACGGGATGAACGTCTTTCCCTGGCAAGGGAACTTGGAGCGGATGTCGCCATTCACATCAAGAAGGAAGATGTCATCAAACGCATCTTCGAACTGACCCGGGGAATCGGAGCGGACGTTGTCCTCGAATGTGCCGGGACTTCGACAGCATTGACGGATTCGATCGAATTTACAAGGAAGAATGGCCGGATCTCGCTCGTCGGCATTTACAGCGATCCGGTGCAGATCAATGCCTTCAAGGTGGCTCAATGGAATATAACAATCTGCGGAAGCAGGGCCGAAGGAGACAGGAGCCTGAGTAAAGTCGCTCCCCTGATGGGCGATGGAAGGATTAAGGCGAGGCCGTTGATCACACATACCTTCCCCCTCGACCGGATCAACGAGGGCCTTCAGACCTTTATTCACCGCACCGGAGGCGCTATCAAGGTTGTTATAAAGATGTAAACCCCGTTAGAAAGTCTTCGACTTTCCAACGGGAGGACTCACACGGGGCTTTAAACTCCGTGTTCGCCCTAAAAAGAATTTTATCTCCATCCCCGCTGCAAACAGCGGGGCTTTCTAACGGGGTAAATGAAAGGAGGATGATCATGGGTAAATGGGAGATTCCCCCAAAGGGGGGTCATCTGGACCTGGCGGATGGAATCTATTTTCAGAACATGACGATGAGAGAGGTCGAGGAGCGTCTCAAAAAATGTGATCTCATCATCATTCCTATAGGAAGCACAGAATGCCATGGACTTCATGCCTGCTACGGTGAGGACACCTTTCTTGTGACACGCATGGCAGAGGCTGTGGCAAAGAAGGCGGGCTGTACGGTCTCCCAGCCGGTCTGGTTTGGAAGCCATCCCTATCATCACATTGGCATGCCCGGAACGATTCCCATCGAGGAGGATATTTTTACGGCCTATATCTCCCAGGTCATTGCGGGTTACTGGAATGCCGGTTTCCGAAAGCAGATCCTTTTGAATGGTCACGGTCAGGAATATGTTCTCCCGACGGCCCTTCACCGTTTTGCCAGGCGATATCAGGTGCCCGGCATCTTCATCAACCTCAACTGGTATTATGCCATTCCCCAGTTCATAAAGGACAAGGCCCATGGAGGACCCTTTGAGACACCATTCATCCATGCCGATGAGGCGGAGACCTCTTTCTCCCTGGCGCTGTTTCCGGAAATGATCCAGATGAAGGATGCCGTGGATACAGAACCCCATGGATTTCTCCCGCCGGGTCATATCGACACCGCTGCCAATGCCTATCAGAGGCCCATCCCCTGGTATGCCCATGTCGGATGTGGAACCATTGAGGTCGTTGGAAATCCGGAGGGGTCAGTTGGAAAGGCTACGCTCGCCAGTGTCGAAAAGGCAAGGCCTGGAGTAGAGGCTCTCCTCGATTATATGGAGAAACTGGTCAACGACATCATGGAGAAATTCCCTGCCGGGAAGCTGCCCCCTCTGGACCAGGTCAGCCAACGCTTTACCCAGAAGGAACTGGAAGATCTGTTGAAGGGACCTCTGAAGGGTGGAAAACATCTCTATACCGTGGCTTGGCCAGCTTACTGATCCTCACTTTTATCCCCTCCACCGGCGGCAGGGGATTCACCCTGTTAGATAGGAGATCTCTTGAATAACAGGGCTGAATAGACAACCTTATCTAACAGGGTGAAGGGGAGGGGGAAATGATTTAAGTACTTTGAAATTCATAACTTTTCCACCCCCACCCTCTCCCTCCCCCATCAAAGGGGGAGGGGGACATACTGTGGGTTTCAGATTACTTGAACCGGTTTTTTAATTCGTGCTTCACCTTTTGAACGTTATCAATTTGTTTCGGATTTCGATATTCGCCTGCCTGCGGTAGGCAGGAATTTCGGATTTTCACCGGTTGGGTCCAACCCATACCCGGTTTGCTTTGAGCAGATTTATTTCTTCATAGGAGGTTGAGATACGTTGACCGAAAGAAGATGGATGATGGCTTCCGGAGCTTTTGTTTCGATGAGTTTTCTTGGGATGTCGAGAACCTTTCTCGGGACAGCACTTCCTGCCATCCGTTCTTCGCTCAATCTGAATCTCCTCCAAGCCGGGACGCTCACCGCCCTTCTCCAACTGGGTTTTTCTGTCGCCGTGTTTGTGGGAGGACCTTTCTCCGATGTCTTCAAGAAGAGCTCCATGTTGATGTGGGGCTGTTTCTTGATCGGAATCAATCTGATCTTTTTCGGATTTTCGGATTGGTTTTGGGTCAGTCTCATCGGAATTGGCCTGATCGGAATTGGTGGCGGGCTGATTGAATCGAGTTCGAACCCTCTTCTGATTCAACTCTTCCCAGGCCGGGAATCGACCGTGATGAACCTCCACCATTTCTTCTTTGCGTTAGGATCCCTATTAGGTCCCCTGATCATGGGAGCTGTCCTGGTGAAGGCGATCCCCTGGCAATGGGCCTACATCGGTTTTGGCCTTTTTGTTCTCGTCGTATTCTCCTTCCTCCTTTCCCAACGGATCTCATCGACGGAAGGTGAGAAAGGGTTCGAAACGGGAGTGATCAAAAGGCTGATGCAGAAAAGAAATTTCCTCGTCCTTTTCTTCATCACCTTTTTCATTCAGGGTGTTCAAAATGGGATTAGTTACTGGGTAGTCACCTTTCTGAAAGAATCAAAAGGCTTTCCGATTGCCTTAGCCAGTGCTTCCCTCTTCCTCTTCTTCTCATGCCTCGCTTTAGGAAGACTCTTCACGAGCTATTTGATTACCAAATTCGAGGAACCGGTCTACCTCCTCGGCCTCTTCTTCCTTCTTTTTGCTGCCCTGCTGGTGGGTGTATCCGCTCCAGGGAAATGGGCCATCCCTTTTTTCGCCCTTTGCGGTTTTGCTCACTCAGGAATCTTTCCGTGCCTTCTGGCGATGGCAGGGAAATCATTTTCAGAAAATCCAGGTACAGCCATGGGCCTCATCGCAACAGGATCAGGACTCGGGGCGATGGCAATCCCCTGGCTGATGTCCTTCATTTCTCAGATGACAACCCTTCGAGTCGGTTTTCTTTCCTTCGAAGTTTTCGTCATCCTCTCCATCGTCCTCATGAGCACCCATTTCAAAAGTTTAAGCCTGGCCAAGAGCCGAGCTTCGTTTTGATTAAGAAAGGAGTCTCCAATGAGCAAGGATCGAGTCAAGGCTGTTGTAATGGTTGAACCTGGAAGGGTTGAGGTTCAAGAATTTCCTTATCCTCAGATTGAGAAGGATGCCATGGTCATTAAGATCGAAATGGCAGGAATTTGCGGAACGGATAAACATACCTATAAGGGAGAGATGATCCTTTACGCAGGAACCGAAGCGGAGCAGAGGGGCGTCTTCCCCTGTGTCAAAGGGCATGAAGTGGTCGGCCACATTGAGGAGATCAATGGAACCTATCTTGATGCTGACGGAGTGCCTTTGAAGGTGGGGGACCGAGTGACGGTTTGCCCGAACATCATCTGCAAAAAGTGCTGGTATTGCAGGCACGTCTTTGGCTGGCCCTACTGCGCCAATAACAAAACCTATGGGGTCTACTTCCGTTCTGATCTGCCCCCACACATTACAGGTGGATGGGCAGAATATATGTATATCTTTCCGGGATCCTGGGTTTACAAAGTGCCTGAGGAGATGCCTCCCGAGATGGCCGTCAACATCGAGCTGATGGTCGTCACCAATAATGTGGATCGAGCGAAAGGGTACATGGAGTTTGCCAGCCGGGGTTTTGGTCTGATGGATACGGTTTTGATTCAGGGAGTAGGCGCCATGGGTCTCGCCCATCTGATCAAGGCAAGGGTTCTGGGCGCCGGCGACATCATTGCGATGGATGTGTCAGATTTCCGTCTCAATCTTGCGAAGGAGTTCGGAGCAGATTACACCCTGAACGTCCGCAAAACGACACCCAAAGAAAGGATGAAGTTCGTCAAAGATTTGACGGAGGGTCGAGGCGCAGATATGGTCATTGAGACCGCAGGGATTCCTGATGTCCTGCCCGAGGGGTTGGACCTGCTCCGAAGGGGTGGAACCTATCTCGAAGCCTCTAATTTTGTCGATGCCGGTGAGGTGACCCTCAACGTCCACCGCCATTTAGCAGCGAAGAACGTTTTATTGATCGGAAGCACAAACCATCCTAACACCGAATACTACCGGACCATGAAGATGATGATGCGCTACAGAAATCAATTCCCGTGGATGAAGTTCGTAACCCATCAGTTCCCGCTGGACCAGTGCAAGGAGGCCATGAAAAAATCCTTTGAAGATGAAAGTCTGAAGGTCTGTTTTGTACCTTTATAACCCCCCTCACCCTATCCCTCTCCCTCCAGGGGAGAGGGGGATTTATTCGAGGAGTCAACTCAAAATTCCCTCTCCCCTCAGGAGGGTGTGTCGTAATGATGGATGAGGGTAGATTCCGGCGGAATCCCGCCGTGGCGGGATCAGGCTCCTCAGCTTTAGAATGCGGTCGTTTAAAGTTATGGTTAATCGGCCTTCTTAGAAATGGGATTGTTTTCATGGGTTTGGAGCCCAGGAGCTAAGCAATGAACGGTTTCCGCCCTGCCTTCGCCGAAGCGGCTACGCGCAGGCAGGTCTAAAACTTCGTCACCCGACCGCCTGTTCCGTGTTGCAACGGAAGTAGTTTCTCGTTGATTACGACACAGTCTCCAGGGGAGAGGGGGATTTATTCGAGGAGTCAACTCAAAATTCCCTCCCCCTCGGATGCTGGTCTTAGCACACACTTGACACAGGGGGTGCGATAATAGATTTTTACAATGTTATGTACCGCGATTGTAAAAATCCAATTAGTTTTCAACTTGTTACCCTCCCCTCCCTCGATGGGAGGGGATTGAGGGGAGGGTGAAAGAAGGCCATTTTGTCCACCCCCACCCTCGCCCTCCCCCATCAAAGGGGGAGGGGATAATTTACCGTTATTATGAGAGATTTTCATACCCCCTGTGCCAAGTATGTGTAAGGACCAACCCTCGGATGGGGGGAAGGTGTGAAAAAATCGGGCACATGGTTGAAACGGAAAGGACGGGTGGATTGGAGAAGCTTTAGACCTGCCTGCGCGTAGCCGCTTCGGCGAAGGCAGGGCGCAACCTTTGGAAATTGAACCACTGTGCCGTAAGCTCGCTTAACCATATATCTTTATTGCTGTGGGGGGTCACCCTTAACCTCAACGAGCGCATTCTAAAGCTTTGGAAATCCACTCGTCCTTTCGGGACAAAGGTTGACGAAAGCAATTTTTTGATAACGTTCAAAAGGTGAAGCACGAATTAAAAAACCGGTTCAAGTAATCTGAAACCCACAGTATGTCCCCCTCCCCCTTTGATGGGGGAGGGAGAGGGTGGGGGTGGAAAAGTTATGAATTTCAAAGTGCTTAAATCATTTTCCCCTCCCCTTTACCCTGTTAAATAGGATTTCTTATTTGGCCCTTATTAGATCAGGTTTTCCATTTAACAGGGTGAATCCCCTCCCACCAAGGGAGGGGAGATTTGCTGGATGTCTTTACTCATCTTGAAGGATGTATTGGAAAACATTTATGCCTCACCTTTTGAACGTTACTAATTTTTTCACAGCTTCGGGAGGGTGGGGGGTGAAGAGAGGAGAATGATCGGTGAAAATCGGATGTAACACCGTTGATTTCAGAAAATATCCATTTGAAAAGGCCCTCCAATGGATTGCAGAGGCTGGTTATGAGTATGTAGAGGTCGAGGCGAACATGTCCTGGTGTGATCATGCCGATCCCTATCGCGACGATCCGATCAAATTTAAAGAGACGGTCGATAAATTCGGGTTTAAGGGCCTCTCTGGATTGGGGAGCCATCGGGAACTGATCACGGATGATCAGGGAACAAAAGACCTGGAGCATGCCATCCCATGGTCTAAAGCAGCAGGAATACCGGTTGTCCTCACCGGTGAAGGACGTTTGCCGGAAGGGATGACCGAAGAGGAAGCGCTTAAGAGACTGAAGGAAAGGTTAGAGAGGTTGGTTAAGGTTGCAGAGAAAAATCAGGTCTACCTGGCCATGGAACCTCATGGCTCCATCTCCCTTAAACCTGGGGGTCTCCCCAAAATCCTCTCTCTTGTTCAATCGCCTTGGATCGGGGTCAACTTCGATACAGCCAATCCCCATCGAGGCACTTACGTGGGAACAACCCGAAATGGGTTTGAATGGAAACTGGCCGAAAAGTCCCAGGCCAACGAAATCATTGTGCTTGAGCCAGTGGCTCATCTCGTAAAACATGTCCACATCAAAGATGTCATTGGCAAAGAAGCAGTGGCCCTTGGAAAAGGGGCAGTCAATTTAATGGAGTGTTTGAGGATTTTGAAGAAGAATGGCTTTGAAGGCGTCCTTTCTTATGAGACCGAGGGAAACCAGACCGAAGAGGAAGCCAAAAAGATGATCGCTGAAAGCCGAACCTTCATGATCGACGCCTTGAAGCAGATCGGATGACTCAGGTCCATCTATTGTTAACCTGACAGGTGGACTGCTAAAACATTTGAAAGCAGTCATTCCCCTCACCCATCCCTCTCCCCCAAGGGGAGAGGGGCAGGGTGAGGGGGTATGTGTTTTGATAAAATTTCGTTAAGATAGGTGAGTTATGAAAGCATCGATTCTTAAGAAGCCATTTGAAATAACGATTGAAGAGGTTCCTACGCCCGTTCCAAACCCGGATGAACTCCTCATTCAGGTCAAGGCATCGGCGATCTGCGGATCGGATATGAAGGCCTATGAAGGTAAGCATCCCCTGATCAAACCCCCTATCATTCTGGGACACGAATTTTCAGGAGTCATTGTAGAAAAGGGATCCGAGGTGAACAGGTTCAGGATAGGCGACCGAGTCGTGGTGGAGCCCTCCTCGGTCTGCGGCGAGTGTTTTTTCTGCCAGAGGATGGAATATTCCCTCTGTGAGAACCTGAAACAGCTCGGCCATCAGCTTCCGGGCTCATTCGCTGAATACACGCTTTCCAAGGCCAAATTTACTTACCGACTCCCCAATACCATCGCTTTTGAGAAAGCCGCCCTGATTCAACCTCTGGCAATCAGCATCCATGCAGCCGACCGCGCCGGTATTCGAAATGGAATGAATGTGGTAATCCTTGGTATGGGACCGATCGGCTTGCTCCTGCTTCAGGTAGTTAGAAAGAGGGGGGCCCGTGTCCTGGTATCGGATCTCGTGGATTTCAAGCTCGAGAAGGCAACATCTCTTGGTGCAGATTGGATCTGTCACGGATCGGATCCCCGCATCGAAGAGAAGGTCAGGGACTGGACTCAGGGGAGAGGGGCCGATATCGTGATCGAGGCCGCAGGGACTTCTGCCACAATCCGTCAATCCTTTTCACTTATCCGAAGAGGTGGAACGATCCTGCTCCTCGGGATTACAGGCCATGAAAAGGAGGAGGTTCCATTGGAAGGGGCCACACTCAATGAACTCAATGTCCTTGGAACCGTGAGGTATGGAATGGGGGATTTCCCCCGGGCCATTGAAATGATCCATCAACAGATGGTCGATCTCGATTCGATCATCACCCGGCGGTTTGGAATGACCGACCTCCCTGACGTCTTCAGAGAGACCATTCATTCCCCTGAGAGGATGTTGAGATCGGTCATGGTTGCTTAAGGGAGAAGATCATGTCTGATGCCCCATTGGTTGAAATGAGAAACATCTCCAAAACATTCGGAGCTGTGAAGGCCCTCCAAAATGTAAATTTTGAAGTGATGCCTGCCGAGATCGTGGGACTCGTGGGTGACAATGCGGCGGGAAAATCGACCCTGATGAAAATTCTTAGCGGGGCCTATGTCGCCGATCAGGGGGAGATCTGGATGAACGGGAATAAGGTTCATATCTCCAATCCTGTTGACTCGAGAAATCTGGGCATCGAGATGCTCTATCAAAACTTTGCCTTAGCAGGAAATATCAACATCTATCAGAATATTTACCTCGGTAGGGAGCTAACCAGGAACTATCTCGGAGGGCTCTTCAAGATTCTGGACAAGAAGATGATGGCGGATCGTTCATACGAGCTAATTTCAAGACTAAAGATCGATGTTCATCGGGTGACGAAGAGAGTCAAAGAACTGTCCGGAGGACAGCAGCAGTCCGTTGCCATCGCCAGGGTCATCGCCTTCAATGCACAACTGATCATCATGGACGAGCCGACAGCAAACCTTGGGATCAAAGAGGTGGGCCGTCTTCTTGATCTTATTCGAAGATTAAAAGATCAGGGGATTTCCGTGATCTTCATCAGCCATCGCCTTGATGATATCTTCTCGGTCGGAGACCGTGTCATTGTCCTGAAACGGGGAAAACGGATTGGAATGCGCCAAACCAAAGAGACGACTGAAAAAGAAGTGGTGAGGCTCATCGTGGGTGGGGAACAGGAGGAAGAGGATTCATGAAAAAGGAGAGCCAAGCAGACACGGCGGCCTCGGGGCCGGCACCGGATCAGAAAAAAATCATCACCCTGCTCAAGCGTTTCTCAACCCTTATCGGTCTCTTTTTAATCTCGGCGGTATTGGCATTGACATCGGAACATTTCTTATCAGCCGAGAATTTTCTGAATATCCTCCTGCAGAATGCAAACATCGCCATCTTGGCCATCGGAATGACGATGGTGATCATCCTCGGCGAGATCGACCTCTCCGTTGGAGGAATTGAGGCCTTGGGTTGTGTGGTTGCCGCCTGGATGATGGTCTACGGAGGCCTCGGGATCATCCCCTCCATTGTGATTGCTCTCATCGCCGGAACGCTCTGCGGGATGATCAGCGGTTTCTTCGTCGCCTACTTCAGGTTTCACTCGTTTGTATCTACCTTAGCAATGATGGGAATCTCCCGTGGCTTGGCCCTGATCTACACCCACGGCGCTTCGATCTATGGACTCCCCGACAGTTTCCGGTTTATCGGGCAGGGTTCCATCGGACCCATTGCCGTCCCCGTGATCATCGCAGCTGTGGTCCTTTTATTAGGGCATCTGTTTCTAACCCAGTTCCGTATGGGTAATCATATCTATGCCGTGGGAGGAAATATCGAGGCCGCCAGGCTGGCCGGCATCAATGTCGGCCGGGTAAAAATGATCGTCCTTTCGATCAGCGGTTTCTGCGGCGCCCTGGCCGGGGTGATCATGGCCTCCCGTCTCAATTCGGGGCAGGGAACGATCGGGGAAGCAGACCTCCTGGACACCATTGCCGCCGTGATCATCGGTGGAACCTCGCTCATGGGCGGTGTAGGGACGATTCCGGGAACGATTCTCGGGGTGCTGATCATCGGGGTCATCCGGAACGGGCTCAATCTGTTGGGCGTTTCCTCCTTCTGGCAGATGGTCGCCATTGGGGTCATCATCATCTGTGCTGTGCTCGTCGATGAGATCCGCCGCCGCTTCCAGGAAAAGGAACGGTGATCATTTTTATTGCGGATTCCAGATAGCAGATTGAAGACTGAAAAGGAACGAATCGCGTTAACAAAGAAAGGGGGTGAGGATCTGATATAAGGCTAAGTAGTCCATTTCGTAAATATGGTAACGTATAAAATAACCCCGTTAAATCCCTCCCAACCTCCCTTTACAAAAGGGAGGAGAACAATTTCCCCCCTTTATCAAAGGGGGGCGAGGGGGGATTTTTCCGGCAAAGGACCTTTCAATACAGTTCAAAATACGTGACCAAATTTATGAAACACAGTACTAAGGTTGAGGTTAAGGATTAGACATTACCACTAAACTGATTAAAGGAGGAGGTGTCTTATGAAAAAGATTTTTATTGCAATCTTCATTTTGTTGTTTGTCATCGTGGGAACAAGTCTTGCTCAGAAGAAAGAGTATCGTTTTGGTCTTGCTCTTCAAACTCTGCAGAACCCATTCTACCTCTCTCTGAAGGCAGGGGCTGATAGCGCGGCAGAGAAACTTGGTAATGTAAAGCTATATGTTACCGCAGCCCAACATTCAACAGATCTGGACACCCAGGTAAGACAATTAGAAGATTTTATTCAGATGAAGGTTGATGTAATCGGTCTTGTGCCTCTGGAAAGAAAAGGTATTATTCCAACGATTGAAAAAATCAACAAGGCTGGAATTCCGGTAATCACAGTGGACAGTGACGCTGAAGGGGGGAAACGAGAAGCCTATATCGCCACAGACCAAGTTTTAGGTGGGAAACTTGCTGCCCAATGGATCATTCATGCCTTTCACGGAAAAGCAAAGATTGCAATTTTAGAATGTCCTCCAGGGGCTTTAGTGAACACTTTAAGACTCCAAGGGTTTAATTCAGAGATTGAAAAAGCTAAAGGGATTCAAGTGGTTTCCTCTTTGACGGCAAGGTCCAGAAGGGATTTAGGAATGAGAGTAATGGATGACATGATAACCGCTCATCCAGATCTTAATGCAGTCTTTGCTTGTAACGATGAGATGGCATTGGGTGCTTTGGAAGCTCTCCGGACAAGAAGTAAATTGAAACAGGTTAAAATAGTTGGTTTCAATGGTGCTGCTGAAGCAATCCATCAAGTATATCGAGGAAATATGTCCGCAGATGTCGTTCAATATCCAGAGAAGATTGGCGAACTCTTTGTTTATTGGGCTTTAAGGATTGCTCAAGGTGAAAAACCACCCGCTGAACTCCCAAAGACATCAACCAATCCGCCAACTACTCATATCGATTCTGGTGTATCAATAGTTGATACAGACCTTTTGCAAATTAAGGTGGGACCAGCTTTCAAGCTGATTCAAAACGAGCTTAAATTTTATGCAGACCAAAAACCTTTTTAGGTTTTTTCACAAAAACCCAATGGTTGGAAACTTGACTGCCCAATATAGAATGAGGAGTCAATATGATGCTATTTGATATGCCTTCCTGCGGTGGATGCAGAACCTGCGAAATGGCATGTTCGTTTAGACACAGGGAGGAGTTTATTCCAGCGATTTCAAGCATTGAAATTTTGGATAAGAAAAACGAACCTGGTTACCTTGTTTCGCTTCTCGAAAAGAAAAGGGGAGAAAGGATCGCTTGTGACGGATGCAAAGACCTTTCACGGCCTTTATGCCTCCAATACTGCCAGAAGGATAAAGATTTAGAAAAGATATTAAAGGAATTCTTAGCAACCGTGGAAGTTAAAAAAAACAAAAGGTACAAATGAATCATACAGAAAGGACAATTTGTAAGGGGACCGTCAAAGGATTTGATTAAAGGATGCTAAATGAAAGAAACTGAGAATCTTTATTCTTATGCGGGTAGGATTCTAAGAATCAATCTAAGTAATCGAGAGTGGACGACTGAGCCCACATTAAAATATGCCAAAGAATGGCTTGGTGCCTCAGGGATCGCTATCAAGATCCTCTACGATGAGCTTAAAGCATGGGTTACACCCTATGAACCAGCGAACAAACTTATTTTGGGTGCCGGGGCCTTAATTGGCACAACGGCCCCTGGAGCCTCTAAAAGCAATATCAGTACCTTAGGTCCGTTAACGGGTGGATGGGCAAGCAGCTGCAGTGATAGCTATGTCGGTGGACAGTTAAAATATGCTGGCTATGACTCGATTGTCATTGAAGGAAAAGCCCATACCCCTGTTTATTTATGGATAAATAACAGGGTTGTAGAGATCCGGGATGCAACTCACCTATGGGGGAAAACAACTTGGGAAACCCTTGAGCTGATTCGAAACGAACTGGGTGATCCTTCTCTTCACACCCTCTCGATTGGACCAGCGGGTGAAAACCTCGTTCGTGGAGCCTGTATTATCCAGGACAGGGGAAGGGCTTTCGGTAGAGGCGGTACGGGGGCCGTGATGGGTTCGAAAAACCTAAAAGCGATTGTGGTCAAGGGGACCGGTGCGATCAGGGTTGCAAAACCGCAACGGTTTATGGAGACTGTGTCCAAAACCTTAGAAATGTTTAAAAAGGCAAAAACGATAGAGAGGCTTCGAAAATATGGCACCCTGGGTGACCTTCCCATTAAACAAAAAATCTGCGGTATCTCCTACAAAAACTTTCAAGAATGTGTTCTCCCAGATGAGATGGCAAAAGCTATTGATCCTTGTAAAACCATCGATAAATATGAAGTCTCCCGCCAAAACTTCCCAGGATGTGCCATCGGCTGTGGTCGCCATTTGCACATCACTGAAGGACCCTTTGCTGGTCTAAAAACAGAATGCAATCAGATGGAGGTTATGGGAACCCTTCAGGGCAGATTGGCTATCACGGAACCCACCTTCATGATGAAGGCAAATGCCCTTTGTAACCAACTGGGATTGGATGTCGATGCGGCAGGAGGATCAATCGGTTGGGCGATGGAATGTTATCAAAGAAAAATCATCAATGAAAGAGACACGGATGGGCTTAAACTCAAATGGGGTGACGCAGACGTGGCGTTAGAGCTTATAAGAAAAATGAGCTTTCGAGAAGGTTTTGGAAATATTCTTGCGGAGGGCTGTGCAAAGGCGGCTGACATGATTGGCCGCGACAGCAGCTATTTTGCGATGCACATCAAAGGGCAGGAACTTTACGAAGCTTGTCGAGGGGCCCTTGGATGGTGTTTAGGCACCACCACTTCTACCCGAGGACCCGCCCATACGACAGGGGCTGTTATGGACGCTCGTCCTGGCTGGGATACGGCAGAGGTAGAGAAGGCAAGACGGATCTTTGGTGTTGATAATCCTAATAAGCCTTTAGAGTATGAGGGTAAGGCGAAAATGGTGACCTACATGGAGGTATTGCATCGGGTAAATAACTGTTTGGGTATTTGCCACATGAATACCATTCATTGGGATGTTGGGCTTTTAGATTTACCCCACTTGACCAAGCTTTACTCGGCAGCTACGGGGTGGGAAACATCTGTAAAGGATTTGAGTCGAATGGCGATGAAGCAACTTAATATGGAAAAGGCATTTAATCTTAGACACACGAACTTTTGCCGTAAAGATGACTTGCCCACTCCTAGAGACATGAGGGAACCGATACCCACAGGACCATTGGCTGGTTGGAAAATGGATGAGAAGAAATTTAATAAAATGTTAGATGAATATTATGATCTTCATGGTTGGGATAGACAAACAAGTTTCCCCCTCAGAAAAACCTTGGAAGATTTAGGTCTCGATGATGTTGCACATGAGTTGGAAAAGATAGGTAAATTACGATAAAGCTAAAGAGAGTTAAAAAAGTAAAGGATCTAAGTTTGATATACACATTAGAATCAAGAAGGGAGGTGGGTAGGACAAAGATTATTTTAGGCTGGACGCTAAAATTGAATTGCCATGAGAAAGGAGGGGTTAATATGTGGAAGAAGCTATTCATTCTAAGTTTAGTAGTCTGCTTCTTTTTTGGCCTTGGAGGGATCTTCCAAAATGAAGCTCTGGCGGGTGCAAAAAGATATAAAATGGTGTTCATCGTCAAGAGTATGGATAACCCTTTCTGGGATATGATGTTGGAGGGGGCCAAGAACGCGGCGAAGGATTTAAATTTGGAGATCAAGGGTTTGGCTCCTATTAAGCCCAATAATGTCGATGAACAGTTACGGATGATAGAGGATGCAATTACCATGAAAATGGACGCAATTGTTCTAGTCCCGGCCGATTCGAAGGGGATTATACCAGGGATCGAAAAAGCAAATCGTGCGGGCATTCCCGTCATGACTTCGAATACAAGAGCCTTTGGTGGCAAAGTGATTGGATGGGCAGGAGCACCCAATGAGGATTCTGCCTATACTATCGCCAAGTATTTTCTGGAGACACTGGGGGGGAAAGGGAATGTGATCATTCTTGAAGGCTTGCCTGGGGCTCAGGCCGTTATTGATCGAAAGACGGGTTTCGATCGAGCAATCAAGGAGTATCCAAATGTAAAGGTCTTGGCATCGCAAACCGCAAGGTCCTCCCGGGTTGAAGGAATGCGGGTCATGGAAAATCTCCTCCAGCAATTTCCCAAAATTGATGGAGTGATCTGCGCTAATGACGAGATGGCTTTAGGAGCAATTGAAGCCATCGATGCAGCCAAAAGATTGAAAGAAATTAAGGTCTCTGGGTTTGATGCCAATAATGATGCCCTCAAGTCCATCTCCGAAGGCAGGCTTGTTGCCACTGGAGCCCAAAGACCCGATGCCCAGGCTTATTGGGGTGTCTTGGGTGCTTACATGCACTTGGAAGGATATCCTGTTCCCAAAGATATCTATGTTCCCTGCCCTGTTGTGGATAAAAGCAATGTTGGGGAATACATCAAGGGAATTAAGAAGTAAACATATACACTATTCTCTCCTTTGTTTGGGTAACAGAAAGGGTTAACATTTCTGGTCGAGGGAGGTTGTTTACTTGATAAATAAATTACCCAATCCTAACGATGATATAAAAATTTGCCATAGGAATAAACGAAGAAAATATTTTTACATGTGATGGGAAAGGAAAAAAAGAAAGGAGGTGAAGGTTCCAGAGGAAAATTAAAGAAGGTTAAGGTTAAGGTTAAGGTTAAGGTTAAGGTTAAGGTTAAGGTTAAGGTTAAGGTTAAGGTTAAGGTTAAGGTTAAGGTTAAGGTTAAGGTTAAGGTTAAGGTTAAGACAAAATCTAATCAAATACTTGTTTTCCAAGGGGGTAGCATATGAAGAAAATCTTAGTAATCACTTTGATTGTGTTGTTTGCAACGGTGAGTGTCAGTTTTGCCCAGAAGAAGGAGTATCGCTTCGGCTTGGCCCTTCAGACCCTTCAGAACCCATTTTACCTCTCTCTGAAGGCAGGGGCTGAAAAGGAGGCGGCAGAACTCGGTAATGTTAAACTGTTTGTAGTCGGCGCCGAGCATTCTACAGATTTGACGAACCAGGTGAAACAAATTGAAGATTTCATTCAAA
>Ga0315274_10001663_pt1 | contig 34020 bp, 25 predicted proteins | sample YL17G02_20_MG_FD_203700 | JGI IMG/M metagenome (GOLD analysis project Ga0315274, IMG submission 203700) | Sediment microbial communities from Yellowstone Lake, YNP, Wyoming, USA - YL17G02_20 | ecosystem: Environmental > Aquatic > Freshwater > Lake > Sediment | place: USA: Wyoming | collected...
GAACCTCTGAATCCAACTCACGCAACATCGATTCACCACAAAGAGCGCCCGAAACGAGCGGGCCTGACCTCCAAAACGGCTTCACCAACTCCGAGCCCGTCTATCGCGGATTTTAGGAATTATCTCTTGAGCGCTGGGACGGGTGTCGGGAGACTTCAAAGTGAGGAAAAGCGTGCAGGAGCCAGCCTCCTACAACTCTGCCGACTTCTCTTCAATGTATTTGCGGAGGTTCTCTTTGAAGACGCTTCGATCAAAACGCGACGCGTGCATGCGTATTCCCTGAGGATCGAATTGAATCTCTGAAGCCTTGCGCATAGCTTCCTTCAGCGATGCCACAGTCTGTTCCTTGAAAAAAACCCCCGTCGGACATTCAGACCCTTCCACAACCGTTTCCAACGCACCGCCGGCTCCAAATGCGACTACCGGCTTCCCGCTGGCCATGGCCTCGAGCGGGACGATTCCGAAGTCTTCGATGCCCGGGAAAATCAAGGCGCGGCATCCTGAGTACAGTTTGGATAATTCGGCGTCCGATTGCCATCCGAGGAAGTCGACGGTCGGACCGGCTATCGACTGGAGTTTCTGCGTCTCGGGACCGGTTCCAACGATGAGCAGACGCACTCCGAGCTCCTTAGCTGCATGAATCGCCAGATCGACGCGTTTGTACGGAACAAGCGCGCTCACGACGAGATAGTAACCATCGTCGTTTGTGGAAACAGCGAATTGATCGACGCTCACCGGCGGATAAATCACATCTGCCGGCCGCCGGTAGTATTGCCTGATTCGTCCGGCGACGTTGCGTGAGTTGGCGATGAAATGGTGGACGCGCGCGCTCGAACGGATATCCCACGCCCGCAACCCGGGGGCAATCATCGACATCGCCGCGCGCGTAAGAATCCCAGCTCTCGCCGGGCCGAAATACTCGTCGTACAGCTCCCAGACGTACCGCATTGGCGTGTGACAATAGCAGACGTGAAGCGCCCCTGGAGCCGGCTGGGCTCCCTTCGCTACCGCATGGCTGCTCGACAGAATGAGGTCATATCCGGAAAAGTCCATCGACTCGATCGCGCGCGGGAAGAGTGGCAAGTAGTTGCGATAACGTTTCGATTTCAGCGGAAGTCGATCAATGAACGATGTGACAATGTGGTGCCGCTCGATGATTCCGCTCACCGAGCCCCTGTTATGGAGGAGTGTCACCAGCGTCGCTGCGGGAAAAAGCTCACAGAGCACTTCGAGCACTTTCTCACCGCCTCGCATGCCTGTGAGCCAATCGTGGACAAGCGCAACTTTCAGATCAGATCGCATTCTGGGCCCGAAGTCCTCTTGAGAGATGTGTTCAAAGTACATGGAATTCGGCAGACATCAAAATAGAGCGCCACCTTGCATCACAGCCGCCCCCTTTCTATATTAAGACCCGTCAGGTTTTCAAAACCTGACGGGTCTTACCCGCTTAGAACATGAGGCCGTTGGCGCATGTCCATTTTCCTGGCGCTTCTTCTTGTAGCGTTGCTTTTTCTCATTACTGCGGCCGCTATTATTTTCGTTTTCGGACCGCTTCTCATCCTTCAACCTCATCTTCGAACCCGCGAGTGGTACGGCTCGTTGACGCAACTCCTTGAGCCACGCGACGCCGGACTCCCGCAGGAAGACCTGATTCTCCTCACCCGTGAAGGATTCAAGCTTCAGTGCTGGTTCGTCCCCCAAAAGAGACGGCCCAAGGGAACTATTATTTTCCTGCACGGAGTAGGTGACTGCAAGATTGGCGGCGTCCCGTACGCAAAGCTCTTCCATGAAAAGGGATTTAACGTTTTCCTCTATGATTCACGCCGACACGGTACCAGCGAAGGGTATTATTGCACCTATGGTTTTTACGAGAAGCACGATCTCTCGATTGTCCTCGACTACCTGGAAGGACTCTCGGACATCCACATCGGCAAGATCGGGGTTTTTGGCACATCCATGGGGGCTGCCATTGCCCTGCAAGCCGCTGCGATTGATCGGAGGATCGAAGCAATTGTTGCGGAGGCGAGCTTCACGGATTTGCGGACTGTTGTGGTCGACTATCAGAAACGAATCATGAAGCTTCCGTGGCACTTTCTCCGCAATCTCGCGATGAGTCGGTCTCAGAAACTCGCCGGATTCAAAGCCCGCTATGTCTCTCCGATCCATGCCGTACACAACGTCCACAAGCCCATTCTGTTCATCCATGGCACCGACGACACACGGATTCGCACCGAATATTCGAAGGTCCTGTACGAGAACGCTAATCAACCAAAAGAGCTCTTGCTCGTGCGCCGTGGAGATCATACGAATTTGTTGAACGTCGGTGGCAGTGAGTACGAGGAGAGAATTGTGGCTTTCTTTAGGAAGTATTTGGGAGGGATTTGATTGCGGATTGGGGAATGCGCCCGCCTGCCCCATGGGAGCGAACAAGGCGGGCAGGGATTGCGGAATAGTGATTGACGCGTTTTGATTAGGAGTGCGAGAAGTCATCCAGAAGTGATATCACCAACCATCACCATTCAGGACCAAGCAGTGAAATCCATCACCAAGATGCTCTTGATCGTTGCATTCGCCGGGTTTGGCCGGAGCCAGGCTCAGGCGCCATTTTCCACCGACAGCGCCACGTCGTACTTACGCACCATCGCGATCGACATCGGCGCCCGGCCGATGGGATCGCCGAACGAACGGAGAGTCGCAGAGTTTGCTCTCCGGAAGTTCAGGGAATTCGGGCTGACAGAGACCTACCTGATGCCAATCAGGCAGTACGGCGGCTTCATGGGTGGGGCTCCGACGAACACCCAGAGCAACGTTGCCGTCGGAGTGCTGAAAGGTACCAGCGATCGCATGATTGTGCTCGGAGCGCATATGGATTCCGCCGACCCGGATGTTCCCGGTGCGAACGATGACGGCTCTGGATGCGCCGTCGTGATCGAACTTGCCCGTGTTCTCTCACAACGGACCCATGAATCGACAATTCTCTTCGCACTCTTTGGCGGCGAGGAGGCCGGGCTTCAGGGTTCCCGTTACTTCGTTGAGAATTTTCCCGATCTCGGCCGCGTCGTCTTAATGCTCCAGATCGACATGGCGAACGGTGCGCCAATGCTCTTTCTAACGCCGGACTTTGCCAAAGGAAGTGCACCGGAGTGGCTTGTTCGTGCCTCTTATGAAGAGTTCGCAAAACTGGGGTACAGCGGATTGCACTTCCCGACGGACTTCTTTGTCTTCATGGGTTCTTTGCCCGGCGGCGGAGTCGGCTCAGACCACGAACCGTTCCTTGACAAGGACATCCCGGCCATCGACTTCACTTCTGACGCGCGCGATCCCATTCATACACCACAAGACAATTTTGCGAACTTCAAAGTCGGCGGCCTGAAACGTTCAGGGGATCTGATCTACAGACTCGTGGAGAGATTTGACAGCGGAGTACCGGAACAGAAGACCGGCAATTACTTCCTCTACGAAGTCGCCACGTTTCCGCTCTTCGTGCCGATCTGGCTGCTTCGAGTCTTTACAGTCCTGGCTCTCGTTGTCGGCGTGTTTGCTTTGATGGTCGTCCGCAGACGGCGAGTATTTTACGAAGGCGTACCAAAACCGAGGATCCCCGGACTGAAGCTGTTCTTGCTCATGCTCATCATTCAAGCATGCGTGTGGCTTTCCGAGAACATCGTTGCCGCCATCAAAGGCGTTCGCTATCCCTGGATGAGTGACATCAACGGGTATTATTTGCTCGCATTTATCGCGGCCTGCATCGGCGTCTGGTTGTCACTCCATCTGTCGTCACGCTTGCACCTCCGTCATGACGGCTATCCGTACTTTGTGCGGGCATTCATTCTCCTGATCATCTTCATCGCGTTGAGCGCGCTCTTGTCTGCAAAGCTGGCCCTCTACCCTGCCACGGCACTGCTCCTCCTCAGTCTTGCGATGCTGGTCCGGCAGCCCATTCTGAAAGCGCTGTTCTGGCTGCTCTCCCCCCAGTTCATGTTCAGACTCTTCTTCACGGAGGTGATAGAATTCATCGGCCGAATCACGCACTCACAGCCCGAAATTACCCCCTTGGTCAACGCGATGATGGTTCTGGGGTATGTTCTTTTCTTCTCGCTCTGGGCGTTCCCTTTCCTCCTCGGTTTTGCGGCAGTGTACTTTGACTCACGGACTGACCTTCTCTGGCTGACACGGTGGAAAGGGCGGGCGGCTGGAATCGCTTTCGCGGCGCTGTTTCTCTTGACCGTTGTTGTGCTTGCATCGCGGGAGTCGTACTCGAAAGAATGGAGACCTTCGATCTGGGTCGAGCAGAGCTACAATGTCGATTCATCCCGCGGTGACCTCACGGTCCGAAGTCCAGAATACCTCTCGGGTGTCAGGCTGTCCTTCACGGGGAAAGACTCGCTTCTCCACGGATCTGCTACCAAGGCGGAGTTTAGGGGGAGCTTGCCGGGACCGCGAGAACCGTGGATCTCGGTCAAAAGGACACTTTCGACTTCACGCCAGGACTCCACTGTGAGCGTCAATTTACAGCTGGTGCTAACGTTGAAACACCGGCCGTACAAGCTCAAGGTGGGCTATTCGAACCCCAAGGGGAGGGTCTTTGAGACTGTTTCACCCTATGCACTGGGGGTAACCGATCGGTCGGCAACGCTGCTGTGGTCGGCATTCCCCGATTCCTCCCTGACGATTCCGATCGGTTTCTCTCTGCCCGCAGCGGACACTTTGAGCCTGAAAGAGAATATTGAAGCCATATTCCTCGAGGAGCCCCAGGCGGTCTCTGTGGAGCCCGCACGCCCCTCTCCCATAATCCGGCGAACGACCATTGTTAGTTCAACAGAGGTCAAATTGAGGTAGGTAAGAGCACTAACGATAGGCACTTATACCGGAGGTGGGAACCTTCCTTCGGAGGAAGGCAGCTTTTCAGGAAATCGGTCGCTCCTCAATACACACCACAACTATCTACTCTAAATTCTCGACTTTCATTAAGATTCTGCGCCCTAAGGAGGGCTGCCTACAAGTGCGGATTCCACCATGCCCGCCCATCCGCACCTGCCCCGCTGCTCTTCAACACTACGAACCGACAGGACGAAACAAGGACGATAGAGAAGTTCCTACGCACATCGTCTAAAACAGGACGAACGAAACCAATACGGATGCCCCAAGCGCCGCCGATACATAGAGCAGCTTTTCGAATAACGAGAGTCCCGTAGGAGGAGGCTGGGGAGTAGTGTTTACCAGTATGACACCGTCGCGGCCCTCATAGCCGTACATATCCGCTTGAATGCCCTTCAGGACCACTATTTCGTCAATTTCTTCCGGTTTGATGAGAAAGTTAAGTTCTTGAGGGCTCTTTCCAATTCGCATTCCGTTCAGAAAAATAAGTGGGTTGGTGCTTTGCAGATAATCGCGAGCCGCAAGACGAGTGGTTCTCGGGTTAGACTTGTTCAAATCTATAAACACATCCGGACCCATTTCCCTGACAGAGGCGCCTGGCGTCATGAGCCGAATGAGATCGCCGAATGCTCGAATGCCTCTTCCTTCAATTTCTTTTCTTGTGAATACGCGTCCACCCGTGCCGCTCCATAGATATGCAGAACTTGGGTACTTTGCCGTTATCTCCACTTCCTCAAGCATGATCGAACGCTTGGCCAATCGTACATCGTACGTCACCGTGTCGCCTGGAACGCCATAGACCGTATCCCGTATTTGTTCATAGGAGACATGAGAAAACTCTATGAGAAAAGGACCAGGGACCAGAGGGCCAATGAAATACCTGCCGTTAATATCCGTTGCTCGCCCAAGATGTGTTCCGACAATCAATACATTTACATCCGGAATCGGTTCACCGGATTGCGCATCGGTTACCGTGCCGGAAATAAACGCCGCAGGGTCATCAGCCAGTGCAACTGGCAATACCCTCAGAAAGGAGCCACCCGCGATGATAATGATGAACGTGCTCACTCCGCGAAACATGATGGCACCATGTCAATTAGTTGTGTTGCTCCCCGCTCTTACACTCAAAACACCGCAATGAACAGGATCGATCGTTCAAAGAATGTTCTTCTTACAGTACTTCACCGACTGCGATGGTGAAAATATCGAAATACTTAAGAACATTTTCTTCGATCTGCGCCCTGTTGTTTGGGTTGGCCGGATCCAGAATTTTGTTGCCTGCCTGATTGAGGAACCATTGTTTCCAATTTCCTCGCAGACGCGCTTCCAGATAACCATTGAAGTCGGGTAGCTGAATGTCCGCAGAAAAACCGTACTGAACTACACGTGAAACTTTCGAACGAAAACGGAAGAATTTCCGATCGTAGATTCCCGTTACGGAAATTGAATAAGTATCTATCACGGTCCCCGTTGCAGCATCCCTCTCAATGAGGTCATCATCGCTGACACTGGTGTTTTGAGGCGATAGTCTCACAACCGAATAGCCAACGCCGTTAAACTTACCGCCTCCCACCGAGCCGGTGCCTACAACGGAGTAATCGGCAGAGCCAAAGACGTAAGAAGCCAGACGGAGCTTGGGCTCAAACTTTTCATCTTCTTGTCCTTGCTTCTTTACGCTTATACTGTCAATAAGCATCTTGTATCCGATGACTGTCAGCGTATCGTTCCCGACAAAAAGATCCTGGCCGGCGTCTGGAATAGTGATGGAGAGACCGAACACATTCGGTTCCTTTGGCGGTTCAGTCGAGCTCAAACAGGCAGCGAATGAAACCGCTATTACGAGAAGCAGCGTTCGGGTTACATGGGTCGTCTTCATATCGTTCATAGAAGTAAAGCCATCCACGCAAGGTGCATGGATGGCTTTACGATGGTTATCGATGGTTTAGTCAGACTAACGCAAGATTCAGTATCCCGGGTTTTGCACCATCGAGGGGTTCGCATCCTTCTCCTGTTGAGGTATTGGAAATGTGATCCGATTATCACTCGGAGCCAGACCACGCATATCCAGTCCTCTTCGATGGAGAGTGTAGAAACGGTCTCCTTCGAATGCCAGTTCAACTCTACGTTCTAGCAGAATAGCGTCAATCAATGCCTGCTTATCTGCAAAGCTAGCCGCGCTATACTCAATCAGGGCGTTATTGCTGGTTCCTCCGGATACCAGGATGGCTCTTTTGCGAACCGTATTCACCAAGGTGTAGACTTCTGCCGGTACAGCAGCCAGGTTCGCGGCTTGCTCTGCAAGAGCTTCTGCCCTGGTAAGTAATACATCTGCGTACCGAAGATTTAGCACGTTATCGTCGTTGGTTGTGCGGTAGAACTTCACGGTCGCGCTTGTGTTGGCCACAAGTCCATTGAGCAGTAGGGTTCTTCTCTGATCCGTTGCAGTTCCACTAGCGGCAGTGATTGCAGCTTGTTGAGTTGGGGTAATTATTCGATTGAAGGCATCTACATAGCTTTGACTGATTACGATGTCACCCCGACCGGCAAGGGACGTCGGGGCATAAAACGCATGCTGACCTGCATTGACACCGGGGTTATCCGCCGTGGTATGAGCAATCTCGAACACCGATTCTGTCGAGAATTTAGTCTGGAATGGTCCATACGGAGATGCCGTCAGTGAGAAACCCCCAGCCATAATCTGCTGTGCGTAACCAGCTGCGGCGGCATAGTTCCTTTTCTCCAATTCCATCCGCATGAGGTACCCCAAGGCTGCGTAGCGTGTTGCCCTTCGGTCGGTCCGCGTGGCTGGCAGCAGAGTCACGGCCTGCTGCAAATCGCTCTCTACCTGTGTAAGAACTGCAGCCATCGTCGCACGCGGGAGATTCTCGAAATCGGATGATGATGCCACCGCCTTAGTTCGAACAGGAACCGCCAAATGGGAGTTGTCCGGAGTGAAATTCCACGGTTTGCCATACACCCGCGCCAGCTCAAAATAGGTCATGCCCCGGACGAAATAGCAATCCCCACGCCAGATATCTTTTTGCGCGGTTGTGAGAGTAGGATCATTTATTTTACCGACCGCATCCAGAATCACATTGGCCATATTAATTGCCACGTAGGAATCCGTCCACCAACCAACGGTATTTGCGTTATCCGGAGTTATTTGGCGATTATGAAAATCTTGATAGGTGGTGAAGCTGCCTTTCCATACCACGTTGTCCGCCATGATTTCCGCTATGACATTGTAGTTGCCGCCAGCAATGTTGGCACTCTGATTGGCATCGTACAATCCTGTGACGGCAGCCGTAAGACCTGAAGCACTGTTCAAGGCCAGATCCTGGTCAAGGGATTGCTGTGGGGCCTCCGTCAAAGAATTCTCACACCCCACGAGCCAGGCAACAACTAATGCCATGAGGAAAAGTTTTAATCTGTTCATAGTTGTCCTCTTGAGATTCTGTTTGGAGTGTGGTCAAAATGTAAGATCCAAGCCAACAACCATCGTCCTGGCTTGTGGTAATTGGAAGAACACATCAGAGGCCTGAATATTCCCTGCGGTTGCAGCTTCCGGATCCAGGCCCAAGAATTTTGTGAATGTCAACAGATTGGACCCCTGCGCATAAACTCGCGCGCGCACAGTACCAAGAATCGATGAGGGTAACGTATAACCGATAGTTGCCTGCTTCAGACGCAGGTATGATCCGTCTTCCAGGTAGCGCGTGCTGGCTTGCGATCCGTTGGCCTGCAGCAACCGTGGCTGAGGATTGGCAGCAGTCGTGTTGTCCGGCCGCCAGTAGTCGTTTTGACGGGTGGACTGGTTGTACAATGAATTCAGATTGGAATCAGTAAAACTTCCATCGTTCCGATAAATCTTGTTCCCCTGGGTAAACTGGAAGAATATGGTCAAGTCAAATGGCGCGTAGCCAAGTGTCGTGGTCAATCCACCAAAATACTTAGGGAACGGACTTCCGACGGTGACACGGTTTGCAGTAGAATATGTAGAGGTGACATCGCCCTTCACATCAAGCCACGTTGCATTTCCGTTTGCTGGATCCGGCCCGTGATATCGTACGAGATACCAAACACCCAACGGCTCACCTTCGCGAACGAGATTTCGTCCAAAGACAAGATCTTGGCCACCGACCAGTTTCGTGACTTTGTTACTCACCGTGGAGACGTTGCCACTGATCGACCATTTGAAATCTGCACTATAAAAAATGTCCGCCGTCAGCTCAAGTTCCAGGCCTTTGTTCTCCATCGCACCGAAATTCTGTGTAAATGTGCTAAACCCATTAACCCGCGAGACAGGAACATTCAGCAAGAGGTCGGTGGTCTTCTTGATGTAGTATCCAATACTACCACGCACTGTGTTTCCCAAAACACCAAATTCCACCGCACCCTCGTATTGAGCTGTTTTTTCCCAACGCAGATCCGGGTTTGCAAGTTGAGTGATCCGCGCGCCCGCGACATCGTTGTAGTTAAACCCGAAGCCGAGAAGGCCCAATGCAGGAAAGTCGCCGATCTCGGAATTACCGGTCTGGCCGAGGCTTCCCCTTAACTTCAAGAAGTCGATGACCGGCATAGGTTTGAACCAGCTCTCGTCACTGACAATCCATCCGGCTGACGCGGAAGGGAAGAAACCATACCGGTGGTCTTTACCGAAACGTGAAGAACCGTCTACACGACCGGTCAATGTCAGAAGATATCGGTCCAGGTACGAATAGTTCGCGCGGCCGAAGTACCCTAGGAACGAAAAACTCGTTCCCGTACCAGTCGTAGTTACAGGAGTTGCTGCGGAGCTGATATTCTTCAGTAAATCCGATGGGAACCCGCGAGCATATGCGCTGAAGGCGGTATTTTCGGAACGTTGCGCTGAGATACCGCCTACGACGGTATATTTATGACTTTCAAACTGACCCGTGTACTGAAGTGTAGAATTGATGTTGTAATTCACATACTGGCTGTTGCTTGAGAGAGCATTTCCATCCGGAAAGCCGTCGGTGGTATATGATGCACGCTTGTATTTCTCCGTCAGCTGCCAGAGATCTATCGAGAGTTCCGTGTTAAAAGTAAGACCTGTGATGATGTTCCAATCCAGGGTCGCCGACGATAATAACTGTGTCAGAGAGGACTTGAAATTTACCCCTTCCAGGTTTGAGAGTGGCGTGCCGTTGAATTGAGCATTCTTGTTAGGTGTAATAGTTAAGTTCAGGGATCCATCAGGATTCCTAGCCGGAACATTGGGATAATAGAGTGCCGCGTAGGTCAATGGTGCGGCTACTGCGTTACTCGTGTACACCCGATAATTATCTGTTCTCGACGGACTGATATTCACACCAATCCTGACCTCATCGCTCAGAGCTTGGTCAATCCGTGCACGCCCAGAATAGCGCTTCAAGAGATTGCCCTTGATAAATCCCTCTTCTGAACGATACGTACCCCCCATATAATAACGGGTTCGCTGGGTGCCACCGGTTACGCTTACGCTCGTCTCACTTAACCCTCCTGTCTGTTTAACAAGATCCATCCAATTAGTATTGACAATACCGGTCGTCGGGAGAAGAAGTCCTCCGCCAGTGGCACCGTACCGGTTTACGGCTGCGTCATTCCAGATGCGGGTAAATTGTTCACCATTCATCATGTCAAATAGCTTTGTTGGCGCTTCGGTGCCTGCATACGTACGAATGTTCACCGTCTGTTGGTCAGGCTTCCCTTGACGCGTGGTAATCAGAATAACACCATTCGAGCCTCTTGATCCGTATATCGCCGACGCCGAGGCGTCTTTCAGTATCTCATAAGATTCGATGTCATTCGGATTGATATTCAATAATGGATTGATACCATCCCCTCCCGCCGCTTGTCCCACTGTTCCGGCGCCTGCTGCTGTTGGGTTCGTGACTGGAACACCATCAATCACAAAGAGCGGCGACGTGCTCGCTGAAATAGAGGCGGCACCGCGAATCCGAATGCTGGTCGGGGCACCGAGTACGCCGGATGTGGTGGTAAACTGGACGCCAGGTACGCGCCCTTGCAGCACCTGCTCCATTGTTACTGGAGTAACATACCCCATATCTTCTTTCGCAACGCGTCCAACTGAACTGGTAATCTGCCTTTTGGGCATTGTACCGTAGCCCACCACCACAACCTCGTCGAGCTGTAATACGTCGACCACAAGTTTCATGTCGATTTCAGTCCTGTTCTCAATGATCACTTTCTGCATCTTATAACCGATAATTGAAGGACGTCGTAATTCCGGGGAACACGTACGGTATAGAATCCTGTTATGTTGGTCGTGGTGCCGATGGTGGTTCCTACCAACATGACTGTTACTCCTGGAAGCGGTTGTCCGTTTTCGGCGTCGGTAACATAACCGCGTACGGTTGCCTGCTGTGCCTGGAGAACCGTGAAAGATCCGAATGCCGACAAGATGAAGCCAACACAAGCGGACGTAAGAACTAGCCGCATCGCCCTCCACGCCGACTCAAAAAGTAGTCGTCTGTCCATACCTCCTCCCATAGTTAGTGTGCTTTGAGATTTGTGGAATTTATTACAGGAACGTCTGTTCGTGTACCACGTACTGCGACAATGGTTCATGCGCAGCAATATGTGCACGTCCACGTGTGATTGGATATGAACCAAAAGCACAAATGGTTCCGGGCTCGTGAGTTAATTTGGGTGGAACAAAACGATGCGGTACGTTGAGCTATAGAGATTTCTGTTTCCTGAGTGAAAGAACCTCGTTAGCACAAGAGCGATTTGAAATGAACGTTAACAGCCTGTCCAGGCACCGCTTTGCTCGGTCAAAGGGAGGTCGACATACTTGTGGATTGATCCGTGTTGCGAGTTAACAAATCTAAAACGAAAGTCAAGCGTGCTGGGCAAACCGAATTGACTCATAGAAAGGGTGCACAATGATGAGCAACATCTCCAGACGTGAGTATTTTCAGACCATTCGCCCTCGGTATTTCAACGCGGCAACCGTTCAGCCCGGGACGGGGCACAGCGGCGGCATCATCTTGGTCATATTGAAACAGTAACAAAAGGCAGAGCAGGCGGAACTCTGATGGAGCTGCTGTCAGATCTGCCCCGATAAGACCAGTGAAGTCCGGGCAAAATCCGAAATCCTAAAACCCAAATACGAACGAAATCCAGAGTCCTAACGGCGAAATTCAAAAACAATCTCATGAAGTGGGTTGCTGGTCTCGGATTTCGGGCTTATTGTGGACAGAATGGACAATCTCAGCGTTTTTTCTCATCTTGAACGTGTATGATTAACTCGCTCTTGAAAGCCAGCACGTTGTTTCTCTTGTTAGTTGCCATCCAAACGAGCCCCGCGATCTGTCAGGAAGCTCAGCTATCCAAATCAAATGATGGCGAACGTCTGGTTGTTCTCCCTTTCGAAATCCGCGGCCTTACGACAGATGAGGGATTGCAGCTAAGACAGAGGTTCTGTGAGACTCTTGCAGCGTCTAAGAGATTTGACGTCATCCCGGACAACGTGCTCAGGAACAACCTCGAGCTCGGCGGCCTCTCAAAAATCGACAGCTGCAACACCTTGCCGTGCCTGGCTCAACTCGGGAAGGTCTTGAACGTCGAGAAGATCGTCCATGTCAGCGTGGACAGGTGGAAAGAGCGATTTGTGATGCACATCCGCCTTGTACGGTCGTCTGATGCTGCACTCTTGTATGACGAGCGGGTTGATTTTTCTGGAGATTTCAACAACTTCCGTTCTATCGTTGCACCTGAGCAGGCGCGCAAACTCAGTGTTGCGTACCTCGACCGGAGGCCCAATTGGTACCTCATCGCCGCCGCGGTCCTCGCCGGCGTGGGACTCATCTATTGGATTTACAGGCATTTGCATCGTCAAGTTCGACCGAAAGCGGACCCTCAAATCCTACGCCGACGCCACAGTAGAGTCCGATCCTAGATCGGGCTTCGCGAGGATCGGACTCTACGCGCGCAGGCGAAGCTGCGCCACGTTCTCGACGTGGTAGGTGTGGGGGAACATGTCGACAGGCTGGAGGGCAGCAACGTCGTACTTCGCGGCAAGGAGTTTTACATCCCGCGCTTGGGTGGCAGGGTTGCAGCTTACGTAGATGATGCGCTCCGGGGCGATTTCGAGAATCTCCTCCACGACTTTCTGGTGCATGCCGCTTCTCGGAGGATCGATGATCATGACATCCGGCTTCCGGTGCGACGCGATCCAGTCGCGGTCTTTCGTCAGCCGGTCTTTCAGATCACCCAAGATGAACATGCAATTCCCAACCTGATTTTGCTTCGCGTTTCGCTCCGCGTCCCGCACTGCACTTTCCACCGATTCCACTCCTATCACCTGCGCCACAGCATCAGCAACAAAGAGCGCAATGGATCCTGTGCCCGAGTACAGATCCCACACCACATCACTCTTTTTGAGCGCTGCGAATTCTCTTGCGGCGGAGTAGAGCCGTTCAGCCTGGGCGGTGTTCGTCTGAAAGAATGAGCTTGCTGAAATCTTAAAGAGCAGATTTGCCAGGCGTTCGTGAATTACCCCATCTCCTGCATAGACAATCTCCTTGTCGCCGAAAGCAATCTGAGCTTTTTTCGAGTTGATCGTGTTCACGACTGTCGTCACCGAAGGAACCGCAGCGAGCAGCTCCGTCGTAAACTTCTTCATGATTTCCGGACGGTCCTCGAAGGTGACGAGATTTACCATGATCTCTTTTGTCCGTTTGCCCTCGCGTATGACGAGAAACCGCAGATAGCCCTCGTTGGCATCCGATACGTACACAGAAAGGTGCTCGCGGCGGGCGAAAAAACGTACAAAGTTCAGGATATCGTTCGATGTAGTGGATTGAAGATGGCATTCGGTGATTTCCAGAACCTTGTCGTACCGTTGAGGGACGTGAAGACCTAGGAATAGTTTCGAGTTGAAAGTTTCAAGTTGAGAGTTTGGAGTTTCAGGTTTCGAGTTTGGAGAAGCAAGTGAACTGTGAGGAGGAAATTCGAGCCACTCTTTATCGGAGAAGGAAAACTCCATCTTGTTCCGATAGAAGAATGCTTCATCGGAGCCGATGATGGGGAGAACGTTCGGATTGGGGAAACCGCCGATACGCTCGAAGGCATCGACGACGTGCTGCTGTTTGAAGCGAAGCTGCACAGGATAGTCGACGTGCTGCCATTTGCATCCACCGCATGAGCCAAAATGACGGCACCGGGGGCTTACACGATACGGGGAGAGTTTTTCGACTGCCAGAACGCGTGCTTCGGCAAAGTTCTTTTTCGCTTTGGTGATCCGAACTCTGGCGGTATCTCCAGGCACACCACCATCAACGAAAACGACGAAATTCGCGAGTCGGCCGATGGTTCGCCCCTCAAACGCGGCATCGGCGATCTGCAGAACAATCTCATCTCCCCGCTTCAGGGGCGGAGTCTGGTCATTCGTCATCAGGATGTCCAATTTTTGATCGTCGATTTCCTGTCATCGATTGGAATTCGACACTCCCTCTACATGCTCAGCCAGTAGCTTATCTTCAGGAGGAGCACGTTGTCAGCAGGAAGAGCGAAGGTGTTGCGGAAATTGTCGTTGAAGGGAGCTCGATATGTTCCTCGCTCTCCGTTCCTCGCCTGGGACCAAACGAGGTACAGCGTGCTTCCCGGCAGGTATTCCCACCGAAGAACAACATTTGAACTGAACGAGAGCTCGTTGAAGTCAGGTTTTGAATACGCCGAAATGGGGGCAAATTGATCCGGCGCAAGCATCCTCTGGAAATTTTCGTATCTCCCTTTCGCGAAAAAGAGCTGGAAGTAAACCTCGAAGGTGAGCTCTGTGGTGAAGATATACGAACCACGGCTCGTCAAGCTCCATTCCTCAGACGACCGCTCTGCAAACACGGTGACGGTGCGTGATGGCAGCGGTGCGTCAATCGGGTATTCGACATAATTGTCCGCCCACGCAAATTCGTTTTTCCGCACCGATCGTTCGAGCTCAATCTTCAATGCTATGTTTGTCGCCGGCTTGATCTCGACTTCGGCACCAACGCCGAAGAATCTGCCGGAATGCTGGTCACTCGATATCTCCGCTGCCAGCTCTGCCACGATGGGCTCGCGACTGTCCGACTCGACATGCACACTTATCCCTTGTGTGCCGGGTTTTCTGTATAATCCATTCCCTCTTGTCTCGCGATCATCGAACTCTCCGCGGTCGATTTGCGCCTCAATGTCTATACTCCAGTAATTCGAAAATGTGAGTTCCGCGTCCGCCGACAGAGAATGATTGATCTCGACACCGTCGAAATTCCTGCGGAGATGATATCTCGTCCCGATACTCCAGAACCGTTCCAGGGATCGGACGATGTCATCGCGGTAGAGGATTTCTCCGATCCAGCCAAAGTCATTTGGCCGGCGAAAGTACCCGATGTCGTTGATGTCGTACTTCTTGGAAGTGAAATCAAACGAGAACGCGCCGCGCCAGTGCGGTCCGCCGTCTTTGCTGAAATTGAACTTGCCTGCCGTGCCATCGACACGTTGGCTCAGCGGATTCGTCGTGCGCGAACCGGCAAGGAAACCGTCGATCCTGTACACGCTCTCCAGGAATTTCAAGCTCCAGTCCACGCCAGCCGTCATCGCGGGGGCTCTCCCGTCTCTGTTCACCGACGTGACGATCATTCCGACGTTTGAGTTTTCGAGGAGATCCTGACGGAGTCGCACAAGGCTGTAATTCGCCAGCGGCTCCACTGTTTGCTCGGATCGATTCCCTGCTTCATCCACCAGGGTGGCTCTCTCTTTGCTCGTCACGGCCTCCAGTACGCCGATGGAGAGTCCGCTTTCCGTCTTACCCGAGATTTTTGCAGCCCCGAGTATTGTGGCAAATCGCGGTTGGTTCAGGAGATAGCCCCCCTCAGGAGCTTCCACGTCGAGAGCCCGTCCAATGCGGCGCGAGTAAAACAGGCCGGGACCAAAATCGCCGCCAAAGGTTGTGAAGCGGATGATTTGGGATCCTTCAATGAAGAACGGTCTTTTTTCGGGATAGAAGGTCTCAAAGGTTGTCAGATTCAGGACGGCAGGGTCTGCTTCCACCTGACCGAAATCGGGATTGATCGTCGCATCGATCGTCAATCCGCCACCAGGTCTGTATTTCAAATCGAAGCCAGCATTTCTGCCAAAATCGCGGCCCTCCGGGTAGCTCAGAGATTTTGGAACGAAGCGGCCTTCACCGAGAACATAAGGAATGAGCTCGATATTGGTCGGAGCCGGGATTTTTTCAAGTCCCACCAAATGACCGAACTTCGAAGTGAATCCACTTTCGCTTTTTCTGATCAACACCCACATCTGGCGCTCGTTGTTCCTCGCAATCCGGCGAATGGCCTGGAAACCCCAATCCAATGATTCTCCCGGTGTAAATCTGAGTACTTTGAAGGGAATCTTGATCTCTGCCACCCATCCTTGATCTGTGATTCGGGTCTTGACATCCCACACAACATCCCACGACTCATCGTCCTCCACCCCATCATTGTATTGAATGATATCGGTTTTGGAGCCGGCGGCATTGACGGTGAACTCGAAATCGGTCTGATGATCGTGATAGGTGTCGAGACGAATCGAGATCACGTCAGCCACCACTTCGTTATCCCGCCTTGCAAGGCGGGCCACGATTTTCGAAGGATCGCTGTCATGCATCACACATCCGAGATAGAGCGCTTCATCGTCAAACATGATGAAGATCTCTGTGGGCATGGAGGCAGGCTTTCCTTCGTCAGGATCTTGCTGATAGAAATCAGTTGCCGGCGTCGCCAGCTTCCATTCTGGTTCATTGAGAACACCGTCGATTTTGGGAGCAACCGGCGTGCGTACAGCAACCACTTTCTTGGGATTGCTTCCGGCGAGTGATATTGCCGCGAAGATGACCAGCATACAGAGTATGGAAAGCAGGTGTTTTCTCGTAGTCATGTTTTCTTGAGGTTGAATTTGACAACAGCAATAAAAAACCTCCGCTGTCCGAAACAGGGAGGTTTGCGTTACGACCTATCATCCTCTCAGTATCCCCGTTCTCTCCGCGTCAAAGACAAACGCCAAACCCTCAGACGTCTGTCGCACCTCTCAGAAGAGAATCCACTTTCGCCGGAGAATCGGCTTCGGCATAGAACCGGATCAGCGGCTCGGTACCCGACGCACGGACCAGGACCCATCCGTTGTCGAAGAAAAGTTTGAATCCGTCTTTCGTTTCGGTCTTGCGTACAGGGAGCCCGGCCAGCGATTTGATGCCTTTTTTGTATGCCGCAAGGATCCGGAGCTTTTCCTTCTCTGTCATATGCGCATCGATGCGGTTGTAGTAATGCCAGCCGAATTCGATCATCAGCTCTTCGACCAGCTCGCTCAGTTTCCGCTTCCGGGAGGCCATGACTTCGGCAAGCAGCAAGCCGACATAGATTCCGTCGCGTTCGGGCAGGTGCGCTTTCAGTCCGAGGCCGCCGCTCTCTTCGGCTGCAATCAGAATATCGCGCTCGGTCATCAGGCGGCAGAGATACTTGAATCCGACCGGCGTCTCATGCAGTTTCAGGCCGTACTTCTCGCACATTTGGTTAATCATGGAGCTGACGGAGAGCGACTTCGCAATTTCCCCCGTCAAATGCTTCTCCGTGACGAGGTACTTAAGGAGGATGGCAAAAATCCGATGAGAATCGACAAAAGCGCCGTTCTCATCCAGCGCTCCAATCCTATCAGCGTCGCCGTCAGTCGCAATTCCGATATCGCATCCCTTCATCACGACAGCCGTCGCCAGGTCTTTGAGATTCTGGGTAATTGGTTCCGGGTTGACTCCGCCAAAGGAGGGGTTGAATGAGCTTCGCAATTCGGCCCGGATCGGCAGAAGCTGGGACATGACGCCCTGGCCCGAACCATACATCGCGTCGTGCGCAATCTTGAGTCCGGAGCTCTCGATGAGCGAAAGATTGAGCTTTGTCCGGAGATCGTCCACATAGATCGATGTGAAGTCCATTTTCTTGATGGTGCCCTTCTCGACGAGCTCAGCGAACGTCTTCCTCCCCACGAATTTGGACTTCAGAACTTTCTTGAGCTCCTTCTCCACCTTCTCGATCATTTCAGGATGCGCCGGACCGCCAAAGTCGCCCTTGATCTTGTAACCGTTGTACTTCGCCGGGTTATGGCTTGCTGTGATGATGACCCCTCCGGCAGCTTTGAACTTCCTGGTGAGGAGCGAGACCATGGGCGTCGAGGAAATCTTGTCAGAGATGATGACCTTGATCCCTTTGTTGGCAATCACCTCTGCCGTCGCCTCCGCAAATTCCCTGCTCAGGAACCGCGAGTCGTACCCGACCACGAGGCCGTTCTTGATCTTCTTATGACGTTTGAAGTAGTTCGCCGTAGCCAGTGCGACTTTCGTCACGTTGTCGAATGTAAAATCCGCCGCGATGAGTCCGCGCCATCCATCGGTCCCAAATTTGATCTGTGTCATAGCCATTCCACCCGGTGATTTCCTATGCAAGTTTTACGTTCAACGCTCCAAAGCCGGCATAGTAGCCGTTCGTGTCGAGATCTTCCTCGATGCGAAGGAGCTGATTATACTTTGCGATGCGATCGGTCCGGCTTGCCGAACCGGTCTTGATCATGCCAGCATTCGTGGCCACCACGATATCAGCAATGGTTGTATCCTCGGTTTCGCCCGAGCGATGGCTGAGGACCGTGGTGTAGTGCGCGCGTTTCGCCATCTCGATACAGTCAAGCGTTTCCGTCAGCGTACCAATCTGGTTGACTTTGACGAGAATCGAATTCGCAACGCCAGAATCGATACCCTTCGAGAGATAGTCAACGTTCGTAACGAATATGTCATCTCCCACGAGCTGGACTCGCTTGCCGACTGCATCCGTCAGGATCTTCCATCCTTCCCAATCGTTTTCGGCCATTCCATCTTCAAGGGATGCGATCGGGTACTGCTTTGTCCAACCTTCCCAGTACTTTGCCATCTGCTCCGGGGTTTTTTCGGACTTGTCAGACTTCGCGAAAACGTATTTCTTTTTCTCCGTGTCGAAGAATTCACTCGCGGCCGGGTCCAGCGCGATGTAGACCTGCTCGCCCGGTTTGTAATTCGCTTTGCTAATGGCGTCGAGAATCACTTCGAGGGCTTCCTCGTTCGACTTGAGATTGGGGGCAAATCCACCCTCATCGCCGACAGCCGTGTTATATCCTTTTTTCTTCAGAACAGACTTCAATGAGTGAAAGATTTCTGCTCCCATCCGGAGCGCCTCGGCAAACGAAGGAGCATCAAGAGGCATAATCATGAATTCCTGGAAGTCGACGTTATTGTCAGCGTGACTCCCGCCGTTCAGAATGTTCATCATGGGAACGGGAAGGATCTTACCGTTCGTCCCGCCGATGTAACGATAGAGGGGCATCTTGAGCGATTGCGCCGCCGCTTTTGCAGTGGCGAGCGAAACGCCCAGGATAGCATTCGCTCCCAGTTTTCCCTTATTCGGCGTGCCGTCGAGCTGGATCATCATCTTGTCGATGCCGACCTGATCGGTAGCTTCAAATCCAACGACTTCTTCTGAGAGGATGCTGTTTACGTTATCCACAGCTTTCAGCACGCCCTTGCCGCCATAGCGCGCCTTGTCACCATCGCGCAACTCAACCGCCTCGTTCTCTCCGGTCGATGCCCCGCTCGGAATTGCTGCGCGGCCGATTGTACCATCCTCCAGCGTCACCTCGACTTCGAGTGTCGGATTGCCACGGGAATCGAGGATCTCACGCGACCACACATCTGTGATTGTCGTTTTCATTTTTTCTCCAGGATTATTCTTCGGAATTGCGATTTCGGTGTGAGGGAAACAATGCCCACCAATTAAGACAAAAATTGATGGAAAATCAATTCAAGGTATCTTTAGTGGATGTCATCCAGTCACAGAACCTCAATCTCTCTTCGAGCTCCAGTGCCTGAGAATCACGATACACGTGATTCAGCGATTGCCAGAAGTAGATTTTCGCCTGCTCGTAACGGCCGAGCGCTATCGAAAGCTGTCCAAGCCGGCTTTGCCTGGCGAGTTCGAGAATCGGCGACTTCATCGGCGGAATGGCATCGAGCAATTGAACTGCCTCCTCGTACTTTTCATGACCAATTCTCTCTCTTGCCAATAGGAATCTCGTCACCGCCTCGCCGGGGTCAGCCGCGACCGCACGCTCAAGGAGAGCAATACGTGCACTATCATCATTCAGGGAGACGAAGTACGGTTTGAGATCTCGGGCGAGGTCAGGCCTGAGAAGGATCTCCAGGCGCAGTGATAGAGCCTCGTCCCACGAGAGCGAGAGGTGGGATCGGAGAATCTCCGCATGGATTCTCAGGGCGCTCTCCACTGAATCGATCGCCCAGAGAGCGTCTCCCAGGAGAACCCGCAAGGTGAGAAACGATGAAGCCGTGGTCGAATCTGCAAGCCTGGCCTCGGCAAACGAGACGGCTTCGTTGTATCTCCCGAGACGCAGCAACGCCGTAGCTTTCTGAAACGCCGCGTCAACGCTCAAGGTGTGCCCCAGCGATCGATCGGCCGAGGCGAGCGCCTCATCGTAGAGCCGATGCGCGAGCAGCTCCCGCGTTTCTTTGTTCAGATTGGCAATGACCCGGGCACACTCCTTTCCAAAAATCGACCGACGCTTGAACAGGTACTCGGCCTTCGCGCGATCTCCATCCTTGAAATGAAAGCTGGCCAGGAACTGCTGCCATTCCTTGATGAGCATGGGGAGAGGTTTACCGTAGAGAATTGTGAATTCACCGGTCCGGTAGAGCAGTTTGAATCGACGGATGCCATATCGATCGATCAAGAATCTGCAGAACGATCCGGCCGCTGTGTAACTCACGCCTGCCGGAGCTTTCATGAATCCTGTGATGGAGAACAGAGTCTCCACATCGGGCGCCAGTCCGTTCTGGAAAGCGAGTGCGGCGAGCCGGTGAACCGGCTCCTCATACTCAACCCGTTCCACAGCTACGGCAAGACCTTCGATGAGTCCTGAGTTGATTCCTATTCGGATGAGCGGAAAACCAAAGTCGGCCGCGAAGACGTGGACAAGCTCGTGCTTGAGCGACGCGTCCACATCACCAAGATTTATGTGGAGTTGCCACAGCCACGGCTTGGCGATGTTGGTGCCCGCGGCACCAATCAATCGCCCTTTTTGCTCCGCAGAAGCGTAGAGAAATGTGTGAATCTTCCGGGTGGGGCGGACACGCAATGTTCTCGAGAGCTGCATGTAATAGAATTCATGGAGCCGCATCACTTGATCGAGCCGATGACCCTTCAACAACGAATCAGGGTATGAAATGACAAAGTGCTCGGTCTCCGTCAATCCTCCCAGAGTCTTCTCGATGTAGGATTCTGAAGAAGAAAGCCCAATACGGTTACTCAGGAAGAACATCAGGAGGACGATCGCGCCCGATGCGAGGACAACTCCCTTGCGCCAATCCAAAGAAAAAAGTGGTTCTTCTTCATGCAGCTGTCCCCGTCTGTGGATATACAGGGCAACCATGACCAGGAGGACGACACCTGCGAGGGTTCCGATCCGGTACAGAAGAAGCCGGTCAGCCACCTCGAGCGCTTCGTCGTACGTCAGCCCGGCGAAGTATCCCAGAATCGGATTGAAGGCAAAAATCTGCGCGCTCGTGAACGTGACAAAGAGGACGTGGAGCAGCACTCCTGTCCAGGCAAACACGAACACGGTCTTCTTCCGTCGTCGGACCCAAACGGCGGCGAGGAACGCGAGGGCCTGCGAGAAGAGCACAGCCGGCACAACGATCAGAAGAAAGAGGATCGACCCGCCCAGGAACGAACAGTTCTTGACGAACAATGCGTTGACACAGATGACAACGATGGGAATCAGGAGTGGCACAAGCCCGAGAACCACCGAGCGGGATATGAACCAGCGAGTCCCCGGCCGCTGATCCTGTCCGCTTTTCTTCCAGAAGGAAATCGTGAGCAAGCCCGCAACGAGGCTCCAGCAGAGAGCGATCAGAACGGAGAACTCGTATCCGAGATAGTTAAAGAGAGGGATCTGCGTCAAGACGAGGGAAAAGAAAAAAAGGACGAGCAATGCCGCAATATGCGATCGAAAGGAGAACAGCTCTCTAAACATCGCGATGTTCAATGGTAGGAACCGTGGGACGAAGTTGGGCGCTCCGCACTGCAGGTATCTGCAGACCGGTGCAATCCTTCCCTTGCAACGCTAGAATTCTTCACTGCTCACGCGCTCGATGTGCGCGCCGAGCTGGGAGAGTTTTTGCTCGATGCACTCGTAGCCGCGGTCGAGATGATACACACGAAGGACTTCCGTTTCACCTTCGGCGGCCAGCCCGGCCAGGATAAGCGAGGCGCTGGCCCTTAGATCTGTCGACATCACTTTCGCGCCGGTGAGTCTATCCACGCCAACGACGGTGGCAATATTCTCTTTGATAGTGATGTTCGCACCAAGCCTCACCAGTTCAGGAACATGCATGAACCGGTCGAAGTAGATTGTCTCCGTGACGATACTTGCGCCGCGCGCCAGGCTCATCAACGCAATCCACTGGGCCTGCATGTCGGTCGGAAATCCAGAATAGATGGATGTCGTGACATTGACCGGCCGTATGACTTCTGGCGGCACGATTTCGATGAAGTCTTTCCCCAGCGTAAGGCGGGCTCCGACGTCTTCAAGCTTCGTTGTGATGGCGCTGAGGTGAGCCGGATTGCACCCTTCCACCCTTACTTTCCCGTCTTTCTTGCCGGCGATCGCCGCAGCGACAAGGAGCGTTCCCGTTTCGATCCGATCAGGAATCGTTACAAAGTCTGCAGGGTGAAGTGCATCGACGCCTTCGATCTCAAGGTGGTTCGTCCCAACCCCCTGGATCCTTGCGCCCATCTTCAGCAAGAGCTCACCGAGAGCCGCAATCTCGGGTTCCATGGCGGCATTATCGATGACGGTTGTCCCCTGGGCAAGGACAGCAGCCATCATCACGTTGCCTGTCGCACCAACACTCGACACATCGAAAACGATCCTCGCGCCGTGCAACCGCTTGGCCTTCGCACGGATATACCCGCCCTCCACATCAATCTGAGCTCCGAGCTTCCGTAGACCTTCAATGTGCAGATTCACGGGCCGGGGTCCCCACGCGCAGCCGCCAGGAAGCGAGACATCCGCCTGCCCAAACCGGCCTACGAGCGGACCAAGCACGTAGATCGAGGCACGCATTTTCTTGACGTGCTCGTAGGGTGCTTCGAAGCTTGTGACGGTCGATGAATCGATATGGAGCGCGTCGTCAACCCGGGCAATCTTCAATCCAAGAGTTTCCAGAAGCCGAGACATTGTCGTAACGTCACGGAGTTGTGGCGTACGATGGAGCTTGTATGTTCCGGGGGCCAGGAGGGTTGCTGGCATCAGCGCCAGTGAAGCGTTCTTCGCTCCGCTCGCCCTCACCGTGCCGTTGAGTGATCTCCCGCCGTGAACGATGAATTTATCCACGTTGTGCCTTTCTGGATGGAGGAGTGCGAAAGAGGATGAATCGTGCGACGAAAATATAACCGATATTGGAGTGAAAGGCAAAGCAGCGGCCTGATTGTCTTCACCTTGTATTTCGATCTTTTTTTCGCTACCCTTTTTGGGAAGCAGCGACTCCTGTTCAGTGGTCGGCCGACCGCTGAATGGAATTGAGTCCATCACTCCGCCCTTCCCGCAAACGAGGACCTTCACCACCGAGCCAATCAACGCAAAGGACGTCCATGCCTGTTCAGATCATTGTCGGCGCACAGTGGGGCGATGAAGGGAAGGGAAAGATTGTCGACCATCTCAGCGAGAACGCTGATATCGTGGCGCGCTACCAGGGCGGTGCCAACGCCGGGCATACTGTTGTTGTGCCAACCGCGGACCCGGGCGGCGTGACCAGCAGGGAGTACGTGCTGCACCTCATTCCTTCCGGCATCTTCCACAAACACGTGACGTGCGTGATCGGTAATGGCGTTGTCCTGGACCCTGTTGCGTTGTTGACTGAAATCGCACAGCTCCGGGAGCTCGGCATTCCTGTCGGCGGCCGGTTGTTGATCAGCCACAACGCCCACCTGATCATGCCATATCACAAGCTGCTCGACTCAATCCGGGAGCAGGGAAACCAGAAAATTGGGACGACGGGCCGGGGAATCGGCCCTGCATATATCGACAAGTACACGCGAACAGGAATCAGGGTGGTTGATCTGCTTGACCGCGACATCCTCTCCAAGAAACTGAAACGGAATATCGAAGAGAACAATCAGCTCCTGAGCAAGGTGTATCATTCCAAGAAACTGGACGTCGACGCCATCATTCACGAGTACCAGGAGTTTGACAAATTGATCGACGAGTACGTCACCGACACTTCACTCTTTCTGAACAACGCCCTCAAGCGTAAGAAGAAGATTCTGGCCGAGGGGGCTCAGGGCGCTCTTCTCGACGTCGATCACGGGACCTACCCATTCGTTACTTCTTCGAGTCCTACCAGCGGAGGTGCGTGCACGGGCCTCGGTATTCCGCCGACCTCCATTAACTCAGTGGTCGGCGTCGTGAAAGCATATTCCACACGCGTTGGAAATGGTCCTCTCCCGACCGAATTGGAGAATGAGATTGGAGAGCGCTTGCGAAAAACCGGTGGCGAATATGGTGCAACCACGGGCCGGCCGCGTCGATGCGGGTGGCTCGACCTGGTGAGCCTGCGTTATTCCATCCGGATCAACGGCATCCAGAAAATTGCGATGACCAAGCTCGACGTCCTCGATGATTTCGATGAGATCCGGGTGTGCACACGCTACCGCGCGAACGGCAAGAACATCGAGAACTTCCCAACCGATCTTCGCACACTCAGCCTGGTGGAACCAGTCTACCGGACCTTCAAGGGATGGAAAGCGAAGATCTCGGGCGTACGCTCATATTCCAAACTTCCCCCCAGAGCGCGTGCCTACCTCGAGGCCATTGCGTCAGGATTAGGCACCAAGGTCTGGATGGTCTCCGTCGGCGCCCGGCGTGACCAAACGCTTGTCGCACGTTAAGACAGACACACAACACCGGCATCGGATCCGGCCATGAAGACTACAAATCGCACACTTCTCCCCCAGTCGAGCGAACTGAAAGTTGTTCTCCTGGTGTTCGCGTTCGCGATCGTAGCAGGGACAATCTGGTACACGCATTCCATCGTCCGCGACCTCGAGGCGAACCAGAAACATATCGCCAATCTCTACGCCCGGTCGTTTGAATTCATCGGAAGCGGACGGACGCAGAGCGGCGACTACAGCTTTATCCTCGAAGAAATGATCCGCAATATCGATTTCCCGATGGTCCTCTCCAACACGAGCAATGAGCCGTTGGAGCCCTACGCCATCAATATCCGTAACATCACGCTCGATTCCACCCTCAGTGTGGATCGACAGCGTGACGAGCTCAAGCGGCTCATCGCAGATATGGATAGGCAAAACCCGCGTATCAAGGTCGAAATTGGCGACTCCGTCATTCTCAGTTATGTTCACTACGGAGAATCGACGCTCATCACACGTCTCCGGTATCTCCCCTACATCGAACTGACCGTCATCGCGGTCTTCATTTTCATCGGCTACATCAGTTTTAGCCATATCAAGCGAAGCGAACAGAGCAACATCTGGGTCGGGATGGCACGCGAGACGGCACATCAACTTGGCACACCCATCTCGAGCATGATGGGCTGGGTCGAACTTCTGCGGCATCACACGGGCACATCGAATCCAAAGATCGTTGAGACGCTGCACGACATGGACAATGACTTGCAGCGGCTGCAAAAGATCGCAAACCGCTTCTCGCGCATCGGGTCAAAGCCAGATCTGAAAGAAGAGAACCTCATTGAGATAATCGAGAAGGTGATCGCGTATTACCAGAGAAGAATTCCACAAACGGGGAAGAAGGTGCAACTGGCACTCGAACCCTCATCCCCTGTTGCGGCCAGTGTCAACAGCGAGCTCTTCGAGTGGGTGATTGAGAATCTCATCAAGAACGCTCTCGACGCGATCGAGACCGAACCAGGCAAAGTCGCCATCATCGTCTCCGAACGCCCTGACACCGTCAACATCGATGTCATCGATACCGGCAAGGGAATCGATGCTACGTACCGCAAGGAAGTCTTCCGGCCGGGGTTTTCGACGAAGAAGCGAGGGTGGGGACTCGGCCTGAGTCTTTCCCAACGCATCATCGAATCATATCACCGCGGCAAACTCATCCTCAAAGACAGCAAGCCGGGCTCGGGAACTACGTTCCGGATCAAGCTCCGGAAACGCTGAGGCTGATTCACCTCCACGCACCCAAAACATCGAGACAGGTTCCCATGCGAAACTCCACCGCGCGTCGCGCTCTGTTGCTCTTTCCGTTTTTCTCCCTCGCTGCATTCGCGCAACAGTCACTGGATGCCCTCATTGACCGCGAGCTGCCAAAGCTGTGCGAGACGTACAAATTTCTTCATCAAAACCCCGAGATCTCCTATCAGGAGGAGAAGACGTCAGCTTTCCTCGCGAAGGAACTTCGCGGACTTGGTTTTGAGATCACAGACAATTTCGGACGTTACCGCGACGAAGGGCGCACCAGCTTTGGGCTGGTCGCCGTGCTGAAGAACGGGGTTGGGCCAACGGTCATGGTGCGAACCGACATGGACGCCCTGCCTGTCGAAGAAAAAACCGGCTTACCCTACTCCAGCACCGCAAGAACCAGGAATGACGCCGGTCAGGAAGTCGCCATCATGCACGCATGCGGCCACGACATCCACATGTCGTCCTTCCTCGGCACTGCCACGCTTCTTAGCAGGACGAAAGACCGATGGAAGGGAACGCTGATCATGATCGGCCAGCCAAGCGAGGAACGGGGAGCCGGAGCGCAAGCGATGCTGGGAGGCGGCCTCTATGACCGCTTCCCCCGCCCAGATTTCCTCCTGGCGATTCATGATAACGCATCGCTCGAGGCTGGAAAGGTAGGAATGACTGAAGGATTCGCATTCGCGAGCGTCACTTCCGTCGATCTCATCGTCCGCGGACTCGGCGGCCACGGGGCCTATCCTCATCTGACCAAGGACCCCATCGTCCTCGCGGCAGAGATCGTGCTCGCACTTCAAACGATTGTCAGCCGGGAAAACTCGCCGCTCGATCCTGCCGTCGTTACCGTAGGATCCATCCACGGCGGAACGAAACACAATATTATACCGGACGATGTCCTCCTGCAGATTACGGTGCGAGCGTACAAGGAAGATGTGCGGAAAAGAATCATCGCGTCAATCGGAAGGATTGCCAGGGGAACAGCCCTGGCGGCGGGAATTCCTGAGGATCGCATGCCGGTCGTTAAGGTCGATGAAAGCGAGTACACCGCGTCCACCTACAACAATCCCGCGTTCACCCAGCGAGTCTCCCGCGTTCTGCAGTCGGCGCTTGGGAAGGAGAACGTCGTGAAGCTGGATCCCGTCATGGGCGCCGAGGATTTTGGCGCGTACAGCCAGAATGACGCGATCCCGCTTTGCATCTACTGGCTCGGGGCAATCGAGCCGGCGAAAGTCCGGAAGAGCGAAGAGACGGGAATCCCGCTTCCGTCACTTCACTCAAGCCTGTTTGCGCCCCAACCCGAGCCGACGATCCGAACAGGCATGAAAGCCATGACATCAATTGTGTTGGATTTGATGAAGCGGTAGCTGGCAGGAAGTCCGTAGCGGAAAGAAGTCCGTCTTCTTGATGGACATTATCCTCGGAAGACGGATTTCTAATCTTCGCTCTCAAACCGGCGCCGCTCATCCGCAGCGCGAATTCGGGCTTCCGCTACATACCTCTCGACAAACTCACGATAATCTCCGCCTGCGCGAAAGAATGGTTGCCTCGTCAGCTTGACGCACGATTTCTGGGGAAGCCCATCTGAAATCCAGTCACGGTAATCCGAGCATTGCCAATCAATTGGTGCCTGGACCAGGCGGGCGCACACGGGATTGAGATGGATATATCGACAGAGATGAATCAGGTAGGCTTCCTGATCAACAAGCCGAGCCTTCGTGTTCCCCTGATAAAGATACCCTACGCGACCGTACCGGTTGTTGAACAACCGGACATAGGATGTTGTGAAGGCTCTCAGAGTGTTCGAGAAATCAGTTTCCTTCGCAAGGTACACGATGAGGTGGAAGTGGTTAGGCATCAGGCAATAGGCTGCAAGTTCGGCCCCGGCCTTTGAAAGATAGACATTGAGACGTCGGAGAAGAAACCGATAGTTCTCTGCCTCGAGGAAGATCGGTTGCTTCTTGTTGCCGCGATTGTAGACGTAGTAGTAATTTTCAGGCAGGTAGAGCATGATTCCTGGTTAGAAGTCCGTCCTCCCATCGATGAATCTATGCAAAAGGACGGACTTCTTTCGCGGAATCAATTTGCAGAAGAGGTATGGTCGTAGACAATCCGCCATCCCTCTGATTTCTTTTCAATCAGAAGGGTAAATCGTCCCCAGGGAAGATCATTGGTGCGATGAAGCCGCCAAATCCCTGAAGCAATTATCAGAAACGGAGAGGGCTGGCGCAAAACCAATTCCTCAAACTCAAGCTTCCCCATCTTGGACCGGCTGTCGTACGATTTCTTGTAACGGGCGAGCACGCTTTTGTAGCCCCGAGTGATATTCCCCCCGCTGATGAACACCGTGCTGTCCGAATCCCAGTATCCCTTCATGTACCCCTCAACATTTCCCGCGTTCCAAGCTGCAACCTGAGCGTTGAGGAGTTTTCGGACGGCGTTTTCTCCCTGCGCGAATGCAATCTGATAGGCAATCAGCCACAGCGCCAGAAAGCAGAACTTCGAACCTCGGCTCATCTCCTCCTCCGATCAAGAAGCGACTGTGGTTTGCGGCGGCGCCTTGGGACGGAACATCGCGAAGCCCAGCAAGGCACCAAGGATTGCGAAGATAGGATAGACGATCAGCGTAATGAAGAGGCCTCCAAAAATGTTCGACAGGCGACCTGAATCACGGATTGAGGCCTCGACTTGTTCTTTGATCGTATCAACCATGTCGGACGTCATGCTCCCTTGTTCTGCCATTCGGTCGAGGAACTTCCCCACTATCGATTTCACAAGCTCGGCTTCAACCGGACCGAACGTCACAAGAATCAGCACATTCACAATGGTCGCCGTAAACGCCCCCACGACGCCGGCCATCAGGCCTAACATCAGGGCATCAGATGATTCGAGCGGCGGCATACCCTCCGTCAGCTCCTGCTTGTACAAGTAAAGCGAGAGCACGCCTCCCAACCACACTCCTGCACAACAGCAACAATTGATCAGGCTGATCCCCGGCACCGACGAGAGCGCTCCAATCACAGCTCCGCTGATGAGAGCGGCTCGGACTTTACTGGGCTTTTCGGGCATAGGACAGACCTCCACGTGATATGAATTGGTCTCGAAGTTGGGTGACCCCCTCCGTCAACACAGGAACTATGTAGAATGGGACGACAAATCCGAAAAGGCCGCCAGTAACGGCACGCGTGAATAAGGTACTCGCATGAACTCCGGAAGCGTTCAGCAGAACGTCGAGAGCCATCGGTCCGACGGCAAGAACAATCCATGAACGGGCGGGTAGCGATTGGGCACCAAACCGGCGGAACAAAGGGTACACCATCAAGGCAAGGAAGAATCCAAAGTAGATGGAAGAGCAGCGAGCACACACCGCCACCTTGCCACCATGAAGATGGAACGAGCGAGCATCGATCTGATGGCAGATCGGTTCGTAGCAGGAGTATAGAGCGGAGGAAACTTCGGGCATCGTTCCAGAGAGCACAGGAGCGAGCAGAAGCCCCCCGCACCATGCAGCCACGAGCATCAAGAGGATCAGGTATACGCGGTCGGTGAACTTCATAGGCGGTTGTTCGGACTATTATCGCAAGTATTGCCTTCTTTGTCAAGACACGCGCTTTGCGACGCGGGACGTTCTGTTGATTCTCAAACCATATTCAGGTACCTTTGTCGTCACACTTCTCCTAACGGTCATTATCGTATGCCCACTCCCAAGAAGTTCAACGTCGGCTTGATTCAGATGGCCCTTGGCCCTGATCCCGACAAGAATCTCGCAGCGGCAGCCGCCAACATCGAAGCGGCATCAGACGCTGGGGCTCACATCATTTGTCTTCCTGAGCTGTTTCGGTCACTCTATTTCTGCCAGACTGAAGATTCCGGGCTCTTCAATCTCGCGGAGCCGATCCCAGGCCCGACCACCAAAGCCCTCGGAAAGCTGGCCAAAAAGCTCAAAGTCGTGCTGATCGCTCCGATTTTCGAGCGACGAACATCCGGGATTTACCATAACAGTGCGGCGATCATCGACTCTGGAGGAGAACTGGTCGGATTGTACCGGAAGATGCACATTCCTGACGACCCGTCCTATTACGAGAAATTCTACTTCACTCCTGGTGACCTTGGCTATCAGGCTTTCGATACACGCGTGGGGCGAATAAGCACACTTATCTGCTGGGATCAATGGTACCCTGAAGCTGCCCGGCTTTCGGCACTGAAAGGTGCGAGCATTCTCTTCTACCCGACTGCAATCGGGTGGCATCCCCACGAAAAGAAACAACATGGCAAGGCCCAACGCGACGCGTGGCAGACTGTTCAGCGCGGCCACGCCATTGCTAACGGGATTTACGTCGCTGCGGTTAATCGGATCGGACACGAGACACCGAACGCAAAAACTGCTGGCATCGAGTTCTGGGGATCATCCTTCGTCTCTGATCCACAAGGCGTCATTGTCGCAGAGGCCCCTGTGGGAAGACCAGCCGTTCTCGTGAGTGAAGTCGATCTTGCGCACATGGAGGACATCCGGCGCAACTGGCCCTTTCTCCGGGATCGGCGAATCGAGACCTACGACGGCATCACTCAGCGATTTCTTGACACTCCCCCATCCAAGCTCTGACGCGTATCATGAAAAAGACTCCTGCTGCTCTGGGTTATCATATGCCCGCCGAATGGGAACGGCACGAGGCCACGTGGATCGGCTGGCCGCATAATATCACTGACTGGCCAGGCAAATTCGCGTCCATCCCATGGGTCTTTGGAGAGATGGTTCGCAAAATCTCCCAGGGTGAGATCGTCCGCATTATCGCCAAGACGGATATCGAGCGAAAAGCCAAGAGAATTCTCAAGCTGGCAGAAGTTGACCTCCGGCAGGTGGAATTCTTCAATTTCCCCACAAACAGGGGGTGGACGCGAGACTTCGGACCAATCTTCGTGAAGAAGCCTGAGGAAAAGAGTGATGTCGCGATCGCAAGATTCCGTTTTACAGCATGGGCAAAATACCCCGACTGGCGAAACGATGATGCCGTTCCGCCGAGGGCTGCAAAGAAACTTGGGGTTCAGATGTTCGGAGCCGCCATCGGCAGCAAGGAATTCGTCCTCGAAGGGGGCAGCATCGATGTCAACGGCAGGGGCACTCTCCTCACAACCGAGGAATGTCTGCTTCACCCTTCGGTTCAGGTGCGCAATCCGGGATTCGGCAAAAAGGAAATTGAGCAGGCCCTTCGGGAAAATCTTGGCGTCTCCAACATTCTCTGGCTTGGCGACGGAATCACCGGTGATGACACACACGGCCACGTCGACGACCTTTGCCGCTTTGTCAATCCCACGACCGTTGTGCTGATTCAGGAAAGGAATCCCGCCGACGCAAACTACAAGGCGCTTCAGGAAAACCGTGAACGTCTCCAGGGATTGAGGTTAGAGAACGGCTCAAAGATCGAGGTGATCCCGTTACCGATGCCTTCCCCCTTGTACTATGGAGCATATCGGCTTCCCGCGAGTTACGCGAATTTCTATATCTCGAATGCAGCAGTCATCGTCCCAACCTTCAATGATGTGAACGACAGGATTGCTCTTGGTGTTCTCTCCGAACTCTTCACAGACCGGCCGGTCGTCGGCATTCACGCTGTCGACCTCGTTCTGGGATTCGGAACGTTGCATTGCCTGACCCAGCAACAGCCCGCGCGCTGAGCCCGTGTAGCTTGCTTCTCCATTCTATTACTTGTACTTTCGATGTGCCTGCTCCCGCAGTAACCCACACGCTACCCTGTACTGGCTAGGAGTTTCCCATGAGCTTCGTTCGAACAACATTCGCAATCGTCATCCTGATCACTCTCATCACCGGCTGCAAGAAAAACACAATGGAAACGGCAAAAGCTCCCGACCTGCAAACAAAAATCAACCGTTTCACCCCCGCTGTCATAACATCGGATATTGCGAAATTGAGCGCGGGTGATCTCAAAGCCCTGGCAAAACTTTTCGAGGCCTCCAGGATCCTCGACAAAATATATACGCGCCAGGTGTGGAGCGGCAACGAAGCACTGCGACAGAAGCTCGAAGCGGATTCCAGTGGCGACGGCGCACTTCGTCTGAAGTACTTCAACATCAACATGAGTCCCTGGTCCAGCATCGACCACAATGAGCCATTCATTGATGGAGTGCCGAAGCGACTCCCCGGTGCGAACTACTATCCGGAGGATATGACCAAGGAGGAATTCGCCACGTGGGTTGAAACTCTTCCTGAGTCCGAAAAACAGAAGGCAACTGGCTTCTTCTTTACCGTTCGAAGAACTGCCGACCGAAAGCTGACGACTGTGCCGTACCATGAAGAGTACAAGGAGTTTCTCGAGCCCGCCACGAAGCTGTTGCGTGAAGCAGCTGGTCTTACTACGAACGCCAGCCTGAAATCGTTTTTGTCGAAGCGGGCCGATGCATTCTTGACGAATGAATACTATGCCAGCGATGTAGCGTGGATGAATCTCGACAGCCCGATTGAACCGACCATCGGACCGTATGAAGTCTACATGGATGAGCTCTTCAATTACAAAGCGGCGTTTGAGGCTTTTATCACTATTCGGAACGACGAAGAAACGAAGAAACTCGCATCATTCTCCGGGCATCTGCAGGACATTGAGAATAATCTGCCGATCAACCCCAAGTACAGAAACCCGAAGCTCGGTTCCTCGGCCCCGATCCGGGTCGTCGATGAGGTTCTTGTGGGCGGCGAAGCGCGCGCCGGCGTCCAGACCGCGGCGTACAATCTCCCGAACGATGAACGCGTTACGCGCGAAAAGGGAAGCAAGCGCGTGATGCTGAGAAATGTGCAAGAAGCGAAGTTCCAGAAGGTGCTCGTTCCGATCGCCAACATTGCGATTGATGCAGACCAACGGGGAAAGATATCGTTTGAGCCGTTCTTCACGCACATCCTGGCCCATGAGCTCATGCACGGTCTCGGACCGCATTCGATCGCGGTGGACGGAAAGCAGACAACGGTGCGCCAGCGGATGAAAGAGCTTGGCTCTGCGCTCGAGGAAGCAAAAGCCGACATCTCGGGGTTGTTCGCTCTTCAATACCTCATCGACAAAGGTGTCGTGGCAAAATCCGCAGAAGAGTCAATGTACATTACCTATTTAGCCGGGGCCTTTCGGTCGGTGAGGTTCGGCATCAATGAAGCACACGGCAAGGGAATGGCGCTTCAGTTCAACTACTTGTTTGATGCAGGGGCGATCGAGTACAATGCGTCGGCGGCGACGTTCAAGGTCAATTTCAGCAAGATGAAGGACGCCGCACAGCGCTTGACGGGCGATATCATGACAATCCAGGCCGAAGGAAGCTATGACAAAGCGAAGGCGCTCCTCGAGAAGCACGTGCTCATCAGGACTGAGATGAAAACAGTTCTCGACAAGCTGGCCGATATCCCCACCGACATCGCTCCCTCCTTTCCACTTGTCGATCAGCTGAAGTAGGTCATCGCACCGTCACGAAGGGATCAACCGCAAAGGATACCATGGAGCAGAAAGCAGAGAGGGTTCAACGGCCAACCGTGCAGGCATTGGACGAGATCCTGGGCACTCCCTTGAAGGTGCTTGATGATGGATTTGTCCGCGTCGTCGACTACATGGGCTCTGATGAATCCATTGTTCAGGCGGCGCGCGTCTCTTACGGAAAAGGGACGAAGAAGATCAACGAGGATCGCGGACTCATACGCTACCTGCTTCGCCATGCGCACACCACGCCGTTCGAGATGTGCGAGATCAAACTCCATGTTCGCGTCCCGATGGATTGCTGGAGACAGTGGATTCGGCACAGAACGGCGAGCATCAACGAGTACTCCACGCGCTATTCCATCGCGATCGACGCGTCTCAA
>Ga0315274_10001664_pt1 | contig 33987 bp, 41 predicted proteins | sample YL17G02_20_MG_FD_203700 | JGI IMG/M metagenome (GOLD analysis project Ga0315274, IMG submission 203700) | Sediment microbial communities from Yellowstone Lake, YNP, Wyoming, USA - YL17G02_20 | ecosystem: Environmental > Aquatic > Freshwater > Lake > Sediment | place: USA: Wyoming | collected...
TCCTCCATATTCAGTAAGTGGTTTTAAAACTACTTTGAAATATGGAAAAGAAAGTTTTGACTTATTTGATAGTTTTACAGATAAGTCAAAAGAAATAGAATGTTTATTTGTTGAAAGGACAAAACAGCTATTAAATGGTGATGGCGTAGCAGGTATAATCTTACCTAGTAGTATTTTATCAAATTCGGGAGTTTATACAAGAACTAGAGAGATTATTTTAGACAACTTTGAAATTAAGGGCATAGTTGAACTTGGAGCTAATACTTTTATGGCTACTGGCACAAATACAATAATCTTGTTCTTGAAAAGAACCGAAAATAAAAAAGAAGGAATAATAAACTTAATTGAAACTGGCTTAAAGCAAAATAAAGACTTAACTATTAATAATATTGAAGAACCTATTGATAAATATTTAAGTCAAACATATAAGATTTCATTTAAGGATTATTTAGAATTACTTCAAAATAAATCAGAATCTTTAGAAGGTTTAGCGATAATCAGCCAGTATCGTAAACAATTTGAAAGACAAAAGAAAATAAAGAATTTTACTGAATTTTTGAAAAATAGGGAATTGGACAGACTTGCTTACTTTATTCTTACATTTAACAAACCTGTTGTAGTCTCTAATATTCCAAAAGATGTTGATGAAGAGAGAGAGTTTTTAGGTTATGAATTTTCAAATAGAAGAGGTTCTGAGGGAATAAATATAATAAATCTAGGTGGAAAATTATACAATAAAAATGATTTGAATGATAAATCAAAAGTAAATTATTATATTCTAAAGAATTTCAGAGAAGAGGATTTAGAAATTCACCCGAGTGCAAATTCGGTAAAAGTTGTCAATTTAAATGAAATGCTGGATTTTGATTCTCCAGATTTTGATAAGGTTATAAACCTAAATAAAAAAAAAGAGATAGTTTGGAAAGAAAGTCTTGATGTTAATGAGTTAAACAAAAGGATTGAAGTAAAGATAGGTGGAACTCCTGCAAGAAAGATAAAAAGATATTTTACTGGTAAAAACTTATGGGTTTCTATAGAGCAGATGAAGGGTAAAGAGATAAAGGATACTAAGGAAAAGATAACTGATGAAGCCATAAAGAACTCTAATGTAAAGTTAATAAAAAAAGGAACCACCTTGTTTAGTTTTAAATTGTCTTTAGGAAAAACAGCTATTGCTGGAGAAGATTTATACACTAATGAAGCTATCGCTGGATTAGAGATAAGACCAGAATTTAAAGAAAAAATCCTAAACAAATATCTATTTTATTTATTTTCTAGTAAATTAATAAAAAATGTATTAACAAAGAACAGCAATGTATTTGGAACTAGTTTGAATAAAGCTTTTATTGAAAAGATTAAGATTCCTTTTCCAAGTAAGGTTACTCAAGAAAAAATGATTAAAGAGATAGAATCTATAGAGAATGAAAAAGTTTCAATGATTAACATAAATGAAGAATATGAAAAGAAAATAGAGAATATTTTATCTAAAGCAAGTGATTCTCAAAAGGCTAAATTAGGTGATGTTGCTGAAATAATTGCGGGACAATCTCCAGATTCAGAGTATTTTAACTATGAAGGCAAAGGAGCACCATTCTATCAGGGTAAGATAGATTTTTCTGATAAATATTTACTCTCTCCAAGCGTTTGGACTACAAAGGTAACTAAAAAATCTGTAAAAGGAGATATTTTAATGAGTGTAAGAGCCCCAGTAGGAGATGTCAATATTAATCCCTTTAGTGAGATATGTATTGGAAGGGGTTTAAATGCTATTAGAACATTAGATAGTAATATTCTATCACAAGATTATTTATGGCATATACTCAAGAGAAGTAAAGAGCATTTTTTAGATATCAGTAGTGGTATGACTTTTAAGGCAATAGTAAAAGAAGATATAGAAAGCTTTAGATTTCCTTTACCAAAAAATCCGATACAACGAAAGATAATCAAAGAAATAAATGAAATTGAGGAAAAGATAAATGAGAATGAAGACAAAATTAATTTATTAGAAGGCAAAAAAGAGAAGGTAATTACAAGTTATTTATTGTAATATCAAAATGACGTTCAAACTCTCAAAATGGTAGACACAACAATTATAATTCTTCTAATAGCCCTCGTAGGGCTTGGAATTGCTTACTGGGTAGGTTATAGAAGCGGTTGTTTCAAGAGGGATAGATACTGGGAAGAAGAAGTTACATGCCAGAGAAAAGATGCTATTACGAAATCAAGAGCAGTCTTGGGCGGGCAATTCTCAGAGCAGTTAGCTCCTTTTTTACCAGATTTCAAATATTTACCAACAGAATGTAGATTCGTTGGAAAACCTATTGACTTAATTGTGTTTAAAGGTATGGATGAGAAAAATATTAATGAAATTGTATTTGTAGAAGTTAAAAGTGGAAATGCTAAATTATCTGAACATGAAAAAAGACTAAAAGAAGTCATAGACCAAAAAAAAGTCAGATGGGAAGAATACAGAATACCTCAAGGATTAACTAAAAAAGATGGATTGGAATTTTATGGAGATGGTCAGATTAATGGAAGTTCAAAGAAAGAAGGACTTTTCTGTGAATCTTGTGGAAGACCAATAAAGCATAAAGGAAAATGTATGAGTTGCAATATTAAAGCTAAGAGAGAAAGGGAGGGAAAATAAGAAGATGAGCTTAACAAAAAGATGGTTGGAAGACCAAGGATATTTTGATGAGCCAGTTAAAACAAAGAAATGCCTTAAATGTCGGGGAGAAATGCAAGAACAACAGCAAGATTATTCTGAGATGACTGAAGGTCAACAAGCTGATTACGATGGAGGATTTAATCGTCCATTTGAATGTTCTAAATGTGGTAATTATGGATTATTTGATGTAGAGGTTTATGATGACGGTTGGGAAGACCCAGAGATTGATGAACTTGTTAAGATAACAAGAATTGCCCCAAATAGTTTTGAAGAGGTTATTGAACATGCCTTAAGAAGTAAATGCTTTATTGAATCTATTTCCCTGATACATAATGTTATTGAAGCTTATCTAAAGAAGAAAATAGAAGATTTAACAAATAATGATAAATACAGATTAGAATTGTTAAAGAAAAAATTTAATCCAAGATACCTTAGAGACTACAATACCATCAGTTATTTATTAGGTATTATCGATAAAAAGATGTATAAGTCAATTTTGGAATTTAATGAAAAAAGAAATAAAGTAATACATGAATTAATGACAAATCCAAAGGATTTAGAAACAATTAGACAGATTGCAAGAAGAGGGAGAGAAATTCAAATAAAGTTAAGTCCATTGAAGCATTCAGCTCAAGACATAATAAATATTATGAACGAATTTGATAGAATTACTCAATAAGTTCTGTGTAAAAAGTAACCTCTTATTCAGACTTTATACACAAAGCCGTTTAAAAGCTTTAAAAAAGAAATGTTTTTTAACCCAATAATCCTTATAAATGCATGAAAAAATCAACAATAATCCTGGCTGTAATCTCAGTTATTCTTTTAGTTTCTCTGATATTTAATTTCGTCCAACTATCCAATGAGAAAGAGTTCTCCAGCAAGCTTTCAACTTACTTGTCATTAACGCAAAAAGAGTGTCCATCCGTCTCAACCAGCCTTAAAGATATGTCTTCTTGCTTGGATAATTTAATGGCAAAATTAAAAGAAAAACCAGTTCTTGTCGAGGCAATGTTTGTAAACTACTATCTCTCAACAGTCCAGTCAAGAGGCATTTTAATATTCAAGAATATTGGCACAACAAGCTTCGAATCCAGCAAGTTTAAGCTTTATCTGAACAATGAAATTCAGGATGATGACGGCTGTGAAAAAGAAGGAAGCATTGCCCCAGATGGCATTTGTTCTCTTACATTTAAGAAAGTTTGCCAGCCAGGTGATACCCTGCATGTTGAATACGATGGAAGAACAATCCTGACAAAATCGTGCTGATTTCTCTTTTTAAAAAAGGTTTAAATAACGATTTTCTATGATATTATATATGGCCTCGTAGCTCAGCCTGGATAGAGTACAGGACTTTTAATCCTGGTGTCGCGGGTTCAAATCCCGTCGGGGCCATTTCGCATTGCGCTAACGAGGAACCGCACAGCTTTAGCGAGCAGGTCCACAGTAAGCAATGTCGAAATTAATAACATTCGCAGCAAGAGAAAGTCGAAATTAATAATATCAACATCAAAAGCAAATCAAAATTAGAATTTAGAAAACAGAGTTAATCATTCTCATAAGAGTTTTCTTGTCAACAAAACCAGAACTCATCTCGACCTGCTCGCCATCCTTGAAAAAAACCAATGCAGGAACACTCATAACCCCAAATCTCTCGGCAATTTCCTGCCCGTCTTCAATATCAACTTTTCCAAATTTTATTTTTCCTTTCATCTCTTTTGCAACATCCTCAAAAACAGGCTTAAGCATCTTGCATGGCCCGCACCATTCTGCCCAGAAATCAATAACTGAGTTTCCCTTTGAAATAAAATCATCAAAATTCTTTGCATTAAGCTCTTTTATTCCGTCTGGCATAACTTAATTCAAAAAAATCTTATTAATAAATCTTATGATACAAAGCTTTAATGCGCTTTGGGAGGCTCTTGTGGAATATATTTTCTAAGCTGTGTTTCTAGATTCTCATATAATTTATTTATCCTGGCGATTTCCTCAGAATTTGATTCCTTGGATTTAGTCAATTCATCAATCGTGGCCTTATATTGAACCAAATCTTTTTGCATCTGACTGATTGCATTTCCTGCCTCAGCAAGCTTTGCATCAGTTTCTTCTTTTGTGTAAGCTTCTTTTCTAAATCCTTCAACCAAACTGTTCAATTTTGTAAAATCTCCTCTTATTGTCTCGCTAATCTCTTTATATTTGGCATAAGCTTCTTCTCTTCCAGCATTTTTCTTTAATTCTCCCTGAACAATTCCATTAAGCGCATCATAATTGCCGCTTATATCTCCAATTGCCTTGCTCATGTCTACAAATCTTGCTTCAATAGCAGAGCTATCTGCTTTCTTTGCTATTTCTCCTTTTAATCTGGATTCCAAGCCATCATAATCTCTTTTTCTTGCTTCATCCTCACTCTTCTTTGCATCATTATGTGCTTTCTGCCAGTCAGAAACATTTCCCTTATCCGCTTTTACCATTGTTTCAAGAGTTGTTCTTTTAGTTTTTTCCTCTTCTAACTTCGCAGCTATTGTTGGAACATCCTCTTTTCCCATCTTGTATGTCAGATAAAGAGAGCTAACACTAGCAGCAACAGCAAAAATAACAGCAGCCACAGCACTCCCAATGATAATATTCCTTGCTTTTCTATAGCTAGGCAAAAGATTTTTCAATGATTTGTCTAATTCATCTTCAGCCTCATTAACAACTCTATTCTTTTCCGCCAAAGCATATTTCTTAATATTTTCTACAGCAGGTCCAACTGCTGCATTAATAGCACTTATAGCAGGTTTAACTGCCTCATCGACAGCTCTTTGAGCATCAGCCATCATCTCAGGTTTCAGCGCTTCTAAATTTCTCTCCACTTCATTTCTAGCTCCAGCAATAACCTCCTCTTGCATCTTTGGCTGCAAATCCCTGAGAGTTTTTCCAATACTTGCATCTGCAACCTTTTCAGCCATTTTTCCCATATCTGCGAAAAGATTTATAGGATCCACCAAAGATTCTAAAGCTTTAACCCTTTTATCTAATCCATCAAATGCTTTTCCCTCTGTTTTCATGAACTTATTTAAAGCAGCATTAATTATCTCCTCAGGACTCTTAGGTTTTTCTTCTTCAGCTTTCTCGCCAGAATTATTTTTATCGCTCATTAAACATCTATAGAAAAATGCTATAAAAACATAGAGGTTAAAAATTCATTACTAATATTCAGTTAAACTAGAATAGTTAATAATATAAATCAAATTGCACTGCAATAAAGCGTGAATAAAGATGAGTTAATTGCCTCATTAAGAAAAAAGGGCTTTTCAGAATCTATTGTGAAAGCATTTGAGAAAGTTAAAAGAGAGGATTTTGTGCCAGAGCATTTAATTGGATACGCTTATGAAGACATGGCTCTCCCTGTCATGGATGGTTCAACTCTCTCCCAACCTTCCACAGTTGCTTTCATGCTTGATTTGCTTGATGTTAAGGAAGGCCAGAAAATTGTTGAGATTGGCTCTGGCTCAGGTTATGTTCTTGCTCTATTGGCCGAGATGAATCAATCTGGCAAAATTTATGGCGTTGAAATCCTGAAGGATTTGGCAGTAAAATCAATGAAATACCTTGAATCAAGGAAGAATGTCGAGGTTGTTATAAGAAATGGCTCTCAAGGGCTGCCAGAGCTTGCACCTTATGACAGAATAATTATTAGTGCCTCATGCCCTGAAGTTCCAAGGCATCTTCTCTCCCAGTTAAATGACAATGGTGTTTTGGTTGCAGCAGTCAAGCAGTCAATTTTCCAGATAAAGAAATCACCAGAAGGAATAATAGAAAAAGAATATCCTGGCTTTGTCTTCGTGCCTCTTGTCTCATAATTATTCAGATTCATTCCTGAAATCAAAGAAATTTTCAACATATTTTCGCGTCTCTTGCATTATTCCAATATTATCGCTGCTTAATTTTCCAGGTTTATAACCAGGAGTTACCTCAAAATCAATGCCAGTAAATACATTTCTGTCCAATCCATCATAATCACTTCTTACACTAAATGAACTTGAAGACATTGAAGAAGAGAATACTCTTATTATCCCCTGTATTTTAACATCTCCATCTCTTGTTACAAATCTTCCATCTCTGTCTACAGTATAATGCTTTTTTTTATCTGATGAAATTGAAACAGCCGCCTCGCAATTATTTTTTCTGCCAATTTCTGAAACAACATACCTCATTAAATCATCTAATTCTGATTCAACAATTTTCTCTGGAAAATCTATTTTTGTTACATCTTCTTCTGATATTGCTTCCAAATCTTTGCTGGCTAAATCACTTTTACCCATAAGAATTTCTATTTTAATCCATATTTAAATAAATCTGCACTATAGAATATGCTTATTCCCCGCAACCAGACCTTGTTGTCTGCTTGCACGAGGTGCAATAGATTGCGCAGTTCCCAAGCCTTTTTGCAGGCCCTCCGCAATGAGGACAGGTTAATCCTTCATTGCCAAAATCTTTTATTGACAATTGCTCTTCTTTTTCTTCTTTTTCTTTCTCAATCTCTATATCCTGAACATCAACTCCCCCTGCTCCTTCACCATAGCTGTTAAGCATAAACTGGGAAACATAATCAACAATCGATGAAGATGTTCTTATCTGCTTTATTTTTTTGTCCAGTTCTCCGCCGCTAAGATTTCTTACAAAACCCGATGGCTCAAATTTTTGATGCCTGAATTTGTTGAATAAGTCATTGACGCTTGCACCATATTGCAAGTTCAAAGAGACAGATGTAGCCCAGGCATCCATAAGCCCTCTTATCGTGCTTCCCTGCTTGTGCATTGAAACAAATATTTCTCCTGGCTTGCCATCGTCATATAACCCAATAATCAGGAAGCCCTCGTGCCCTGCAATATCAAATTTATGCACAATACTTCTTCTTGTCTGAGGCATTCTTATTCTTTCTCCAATAACTTTGCCCTCTGTCTTTTTGACAAGCTCGTTTTCAGTTTTCTTCGTGTTCAATGGCTGGCTTCTCTTGCTGTTCTCCCTGTATATTGCCAGGGCTTTCAAGCCAAGCTCCCATGCATAAATATAAGCCTCTTCAATCTCAGAAACGGTTGCTTCTTCAGGCATATTTACTGTCTTTGAAATAGCCCCTGAAATAAACGGCTGGATAGCAGCCATCATCTTGATATGCCCTGAATAATGGATTGATCTTTTTCCTTTTGCAGGCCTGAATGCGCAGTCAAACACTTTAAGATGGTCATCTCTTAATTCTGGCGCGCCTTCAATCATGTCATTCTGGTCAATATAATTAATAATCTTGCTTACCTGCTCAGCGCTATAACCTATTGTTTTTAAGGCAAGAGGAACACTTCTATTCACAAGCTTTAACATTCCTCCTCCAGAAAGAACTTTGTACTTAACAAGCGCAATATCAGGTTCAATTCCTGTTGTATCACAATCCATCATAAACGAAATTGTTCCTGTTGGTGCCATAACACTAACCTGGGAATTTCTGTATCCATATCGCTCTCCCAATTCCAATGCATCACTCCAGCAATCCCATGCCTCGCTTGTTAAATATCTTAAATTAGACGGCATTTTATTAACATCTATTCTTTTAACAGCTTCCCTGTGCATGTTTATTACTTCAAGCATTGGCTCTCTATTCTTCTCGAACATCGGGAAAGCTCCAACAGCACGAGCCATTTCAGCAGAAACTTTGTATGCCTCTCCAGTCATTATTGCAGTTATGGCAGATGCAACATTTCTTCCCTCATCAGAATCATAAGGCAGTCCATAGCTCATGAGCAAAGCGCCAAGATTAGCATATCCCAGACCAAGAGCCCTGAAATTATGGGAATTTTCCGCAATCTTTTCAGCAGGATAGCTTCCCCCGTCAACAGCTAGTTCCTGAGCAATAATAAAAGCGCGCACGGTTTTTTTGAATTTCTCAATATCAAAATTGTCATCTTCTGTTCTGAATCTTAGCAAATTAATTGAAGCCAGGTTGCAGGCAGAGTCATCTAAAAACATATATTCAGAGCAATTATGGATTGTTATTCCATTTGCGACAAAACTATGTGTTACTGGTTCAGTTAAATCGTACACTTCTTCTTCCCCAAGATAATCCAAGGATTCAACATTATCAATAGGAAGGTCTTTATAAGTTTCAACACTTTCATTCAATATCCTCAATCTCTGGCTCTTTTTTGACTCTGGCATAAATCCTATTAATTTCTCAAATCTGATTCTGCTGTTTCTTGAGATTCTTAAAGAATGAACTTCCTTTACATCATATTCTTTCATTCCACCCTTGCCATCTGGAAGCAAGGCTTTAGTCTTGCCCGCTCTTCTATTTTTGTATAATTTGCTTTTGATTCCAAATCCAAGCAAGAGCATTTGCACATCTTTAACAAGCTGCAAACTTGTTGAATCTAATGCAACATATTGCGATTTTTCGCCATAGTTAGCAACAGTGCCGTCAGCACTAAATAATCCTTGGAGTAGATATTTTTGTTCAGCGAGTCCAAGATTAAATATTTGCTCTGATAAACACTTCTCATGAGAATATTTTGTCAAATCAACCATCTCGGAAAATCTATTCAGTAAAATATTGTTAGTAATTACATACCTTGAAGAAGTTGGCGTAATCTGGATAGTTGCAGGAGAATTCTTATGTGTGATCCTATCATAATCTAAAGCAACTCGTTCTGCGAATTTGTTTAATATTCTGACTTCTTCCTCTTTATGCATAGAAAAGGTTATTCCTCGATTATTACTTACTTTTCCAGAACCGCCATCCCCGAGATAAACTCCTAGCATCTGATAAAATGTTTTTTCCTTCTCATTAAGGGAGTTTTCTTTGATTTCTGCAACTTCTTTAGCTGGAAGTAAAACATAATCATCTTTTGTTAATTTGCAGGCAGGAACAAATCCTCTGTTAACACTAAACACTTTATGATCTCCTGTTAATTTTATTTCATATCCTGCTTTTGTTGTAAGTTTATAAACAGGTTTTATTCCTGTTCTAAAAGCTCCTTCTATTTCACTTTCTTGAATTATTCCAGTGTTAGTTATTATCGTTGACTTCTTGTTTAATATAGAATCAATTCTTGCCCATCTTCCATCTTTCATCAAAACCCTTGTATCTCCAGTCACGCATGGATTAGACGCATTTATTCTTCCAGAATTCTTGCATGTGTTCCACTTGTTTATCACGCTGTCAAATTGCACTCCGGGATCTCCGCAAACATAAGTTCCTTCTGCTATTTTTCTTAATATATCTCTTGCTTTGAAACTCTCGCACACTTCTTTTGTTTTGACAAATCTTGTCTGCCAGTCAGAATTGCTCTTTACAGCTTCCATAAACGCATCAGTTACCCTTACAGACAAATTGCAATTCTGGAATAAGATGCTGCTATAAGCCTCGCCATTCATTCCTCCGCTATAACCTTGTTCTATAAGCGCCCAGGCTTTTTTCTCTTCCCTTGTTTTGGCTTCAATGAATTCAACAATATCAGGATGATCAATGTTGAGTATCTCCATTTTTGCAGCTCTTCTTGTTTTCCCGCCTGATTTTATAATTCCAGCATAAGCATCATAGCCTTTCATGAAGCTTACTGGTCCAGATGCTCTGCCACCGCCTGTTAATCTCTCCTTGGAACTTCTTAATGTAGAGCGGTTTGTTCCGGTTCCAGAACCCGCTTTAAACAGCAATGCTTCTGAAATTTGCAAGGCAAGAATTGATTCCATGTTATCTTCAACACTTTGTATAAAGCAGGCAGAACATTGCGGGCAATCTTCAGATCTTATGGTTTTTACCACTTTTCCTGTTTGAGAATCCCACTTGTAAGCAGAAACTCCTCCAGCATTTTTATTATAATCATTAATTCCTGCATTAAACCAGACAGGAGAATTAAATGAAGCCAGCTGGCCAAGGCAGATAGCTTCAATCTCTTGTTCAAGAACTTTAGCTTCATGCTCTTCAAAATATCTTTGCTTTGATGCTTGTCTTCCAATATATTTTGCAATTCTTCCAATTAGCTTTTCTACAGAATCTTCTCTTTCACCTTTTGCCATATCGCCCCAGAAATATTTGCTTGCAACAACTTTTATTGCAAGTGTGCTCCAGAAATCCGGGCGCCTGACATTTGGCTGCGTGAATATGACTTTCCCAATATCATCAGTGACTTTTACTTCTTCAGAAATCCAGTTTATTGGTTTTCCATTTATGTCAAACTCAAATGGATTTTTATTTTCTTGCGTGAAAAATCTCCCGATATGCATTTTTCCGCTCTCAAGCCCTAGTCTTTCATTCACCATTTTTTATTTTCTATACCAAAATTTCAGCTTAATTTCATTTAAAAATATTGTTGTGGTATCCTTTCTGCCGTCGATAAAACACAAAGAATATTCTGTATCGTTTTTCAAGTAGTAAATAAAAAAATAGAAAAAACAAATTCAAAAACACATTAAAAAAAGTTTATAAACCTGCATTGACTATGTATTTTATGGCACTTGCAGACTTATCAGTCACACTTGGACTGCCCATCTGGGCAATGGTTCTTTTGTTAATTTGGGCAATTATTTGGAAAGGCTTTGCATTGTGGAAATCAGCCCGCTTAAACCAAAAGGTCTGGTTTGTTGCAATTTTAATCATTAACACCTTCGGTGTTTTGGAAATTTTGTACCTTTTTGTCTTTTCCAAGTTTGGCTTTGATCATCTTAGGATGCGGAAGAGATAATCTCTTTCGCAGATTATGCAATAATAATTCTAATTTCTAGGTTTGTGATAGCAGATAATTTTTACATCATCAAGAATCAATTCAACCCGCCTTTTCTTAATCCAAACCCTCTAAAACATTAACTTCTTTCCTTGGTTCTCGATAGGACATAACAAAGTATTCTCAGTATATCAAAACCATTATATAACCCTGCAGCCCTCTCAATTCATGCACTACAAATTCAAGAGACATCAAAAGGTTATCCTGCTTGTTGACCCTGACAAGGAATATATTGAATATGATCCTGAATTAGAAGAAGAAGTGCTGATTAAAAAAGGCGCGCAAGGAATAGTTAATATAATTCTCCCAAATGGCAAATATCATGTAAAAATCATTGATAAAAAAGGCAATACAATAGCTTATGTCCCCCTTGACGAGGAAGAATTGGGTGCTGCTGAAGAATAATATGGTATGGAAAGGAGTTATTATTGAAGAAAGTCTTGAAGACAAATCCCTGCTCAATCTGGTAAAAGTAATACAAACAGAAAAAGTTCAATTAGAAGGAGAAAATAGATTTGTGACATTTCATAAAATAGAATTAGATGATAATAACAAAAAAGAGTTTATAGAAAGGGCTATCAAGTCAATCAAGCAAGGATTTTATCTGCATATTTGCGACAAAGGTGTTATGTATGTTGTCTTTAAAGATCATATGTTTAAGTTTTCAAAAGATTATCCGGAATTAGAAGTTGCAAGACAATATGGCAAATCAATAGGTATTTTAGAGGAACAAATGCCTTTTGAGAAATTAATTGATAATCCTTGGGATTAATTACTATTCTTCTTTATCCTTGGCCAAGAAAGCCCACCAAGGCTTCTCGACTGAAATTATCTTGCCTGTTTCAGCATCAACCTGAGCCATTACAGGCATTTTCTTTTTGAATATCAAAAGAACACTGACATCTTTGTCAGTACTTAACTCGTAAGCAAGTTTTGATTCATTTCCAATTCCAACTTCTTTCAATTCAATTGTGCAATTTCTCTCTTCACACTTCACCTTTAGATTATCAATAGCTTTCTCAGATGCCTTGTCTGGCATATATTTTATCAATGCCCATCTTCCATTTGACAGATAAGCTTTAAGCACAATCTTTTCATCGACATCTTCTGCTGTCAAATCCAATCCAGTCTTTGCACTTATCTTCTCAGCAATAATTTCTCTTTTCTCGTCGGTTAAGTCTCTTATAGTAATATTCTTATTTTCTATGTTAATTGAGCATCCATCCTTGCACTTCTTTTCTTTTATTTGTTCATTCATTTTTTTTACCATCATTTTGATAATCTCTTCCTTTGTCATATTTCTGTATTCCTTGCCGCACTTGCCTAGTAAGAATTCTAATTCATGGCACTCTTTGCCGTCAGGGAAAGCGCAAACCCTGTATTCTTTGCCCGTGCTGTCAGTCCTTACTATGGAATTATAACCTTTTTTTTCACAATAAACTGTTCCGGGTGTTGGCAATTTTTTCACACCTACTATTGTAATAGTCCTATTTTTAGCAGGAGCAACAAGAGATTCGTTTTCTCCGCCAACTATTAATGATTCATTGCCAGCTGTCTCATTCTCATCAGCAGTTTCATTGCCAAAAATGCTTAAGCCAAGAGTAGTTTCATTATCACTCTCATTACTTTCAGCAATAACAAAACTAATCATGCTGATTGCTAATAATGCAAAAACAATCAATGTTATCAATTTTTTCATAAACTACTTAATAATGGTTAATATTTAAAGATTTTTATAGTTTAACGCTACTTTTCATATGACTGCTATTGTTAATCTGACGCCTCTTTATCAAGAAAGTTTATAAACGTCAAACGCAATTAAATGTTATGATGTGGTGGCTAATCGGCTTATTGATTGTAGTCGTTTTGATATTTATTTATTATTTTAACAAATTTGTGGTTCTTAGTATAAGGATTGACAATTCTCTCGCGCAAATTGATGTTCAGCTTAAAAAGAGGGCTGACTTAGTGCCTAACCTTGTTAATATAGTCAAGGGATATGTCAAGCACGAAAAAGACATGATTACCAGGGTTACAGATGCGCGAAAGGCCCTCTTAGCTGCTAAAGACATAACTTCAAAAGTAAAAGCAGGCGACAAGCTCCAGTCAGCTCTGAAGACAATTTTTGCCCTTGCTGAAAACTATCCAAATCTCAAGGCAAATGAGAACTTCCTTCAGCTTCAGAATGAATTAGCAGCAATAGAAGATAGGGTTGCCTATTCAAGGCAATATTATAATGATAATATCCAAAGTTACAATAATGCCACGCAAACATTCCCAGGCGCCATGTTTGCAAAGCTTTACGGCAAGTCAAAGAAAGAGTTCCTTAAAATCACAGCCAAAGAAGCTGCGCTTCCCAAGGTAGAGTTCTAATCTCAATCACTGCAAGCAAAACTTCCAACTAAAAGATTTATAAAATAAGCTTGGCTTATAAGCATATGCCAATGCAACTAAAATATAAAAGATATTTCAAGATTTTGCTCTTTTTATTTTCCTTGTTAGTCATAACCCTTATAATTTACTCATATTTTACAATCAGTTCAGAACTAACAGCAATGAAAACAATATTGCTGGCTTTGAAAGTAGAAGTCACCAATATTCTCGAAAGCATCAGCAGCATCTCCTCGCTTTTTTTCACAGAAACCATCGGGCTCCTGATTTTCTTTGCAGTCGCAATAATCTCAATAAATTATTTGCTTAACTGGTATTATCTGGAGAAAAGAAATGCGCTAATCGACGAGCTTACAGAATTATACAACAGAAAAGCAATGAAAAATTGGCTGAAAAAAGAAGTAGAAAGAGCTAAGCGGTTCAATCATCCGTTAAGCGTGGCGATAATGGACTTAGACAGGTTCAAGTCATACAATGACGTCAACGGGCATCTCAAGGGAGACTGGCTTCTAAAAAATATTTCAAACATATTGAAGCAAAGCATAAGGGATATAGACTTTGTAGGAAGATATGGGGGCGAAGAATTTGTAATAATTTTTCCTGAAACTGGGCACGAGAATGCCTTGAAAGTCTGCGAAAGAATCAGGCAAACAATAGAAACAACTCCCTTTGCTGGAGAAGAAAACATGCCGACCAAGAAAGTCACAATAAGCATCGGGCTCGTAACTTTCTGCGGCGACTTCGATCAGGAAAAAATGTTGAAAAAAGCTGATGACTTCCTTTACGAGGCAAAATCAAAAGGAAGAAACATGGTAGTGCACAAGAATGTGTGCTGAATTTTATCTATTATATCTTGGGTGTTTTGTTCATTTTAGTTTATTCTGCTGCTATGTTGCCGATATCGCAACTTTCTGGGCTTGAAAATGCCCTATTTTGAAAATCAGGCTCTTCTTCTAGAGAAGGAACCAGTGAAGTAAAATAATTATCCCAATCATCAACACATTCATCTATTGTTTTATATGGAACTCCAAGTGTTCTTAATAGCTTTTCCTGCTTTTCTAGTCTTGGAATTGATTTTCCTTGAGCATATTCACGGACAGTACATTTTGAAACTCCTATTCGCTCTCCAAGCCACTCTTGTGTTTTTCCAAGATCCCCTAATCTTGTTCTTACAATAGCTCTTAATATTTTGTTCTTTTCTCTTTTCTGCCTTTCTTTTTCTTTTGCCATTTTATATTCTGTTCTTGTCCTATATTTCTTTCCTGTCTCAGGATTTACTCGCTGTGTTGCTAGCCAATTTTCATATTCTGTTTTTGACTTAAATTTCTTTCCTGTTTCCGGATTTATTTGTTGTGTTGCTAAATAATTTACGCATTCTGTTCCTGACTTAAATTTCTTTCCTGTCTTTGAACTTACTCTCTGTCTTGCCAAATAATTTCTATATTCTGTTTCTGATGCAAAGTTCTCTCCTGTCTCAGGATCTACCCGCTGTCTTGCTAAATAACTTTCATATTCTGTCCCTGATCTGAATTTCTTTCCTGTTTCCGGATTTATTTTTTGTCTTATTAAATAATCTGCATATTCTGTTCTTGTCCTAAATTTCTTTCCTGTTTCCGGATTTATTTGCTGTGTTGCTAGCCAATTTTCATATTCTGTTCTTGACTTATATTTCTTTCCTGTCTCAGGATTTACCCTCTCCATAATCCTAGTCAGAGAATATGCTCTTGATGTTTTTTTCATCTTAATTTACCTTATATTTGATTAAATGAGAATATTCTGAGCCTTGCAGATCTATCTGCCACATGTCAATCTGGGCGCGTTCCTGTTTTCCTATGGGATATTTCTGAGCTAAAAGAACATCGCGAACAACATCATAGAAAAGATGTAGTGGCTCTTCATTAGCAGAAAGCCTTTCCTTTAAAGAAGGCTCTTCTATTGAAGCTGAATAATCTTCCAAGTCTTCTCTGCCAATGTTTTTATTTTCATCTGTCATATAATTCAACTGAAAAACAGATATATAAACCTTTCTCAATTCACTACTATTAAGTTACTATCAATATAATTAAGAGCTTATTCTCAATCTGCAAACCAGCCAAAACCCTAATCTTATAAACCCTTTTTGCCTTCAATTGAAATGGCAGAGCGTTTATCTTTCGAAGATGAAATATCCAGGAATAAGATAAAATCCTTTTTGCTTATTGTGATAATATTTATCTTATTTCTCGTTCTTGGTTATGCAATTTCATATGCGCTTGACCCAAGCTATTTCTTCTTTATAATGATAATCTCAATTGTTTTTTCCCTTTCTTATATTCTTATAAGCTATTATAATTCAGACAAGATTGCTCTTGCATCAGTTAGAGCAAGACAAGCTTCTCCAAGCGAGCATAGAATGTTTTTCAATGCAGCTGAAAACATGTCCCTTGCTTCAGGACTGCCAATGCCAAAACTCTATGTTATGGATTCCCAGGAAATTAATGCATTTGCCTCTGGAAGAAATCCAGGCAATGCAGTTATCTGCGTAACAACAGGTGCTTTGGAAAAATTAAGCAAGCAAGAATTAGAAGGAGTAATTGCCCATGAGATGTCTCATATTGCTAATTATGATATTAGATTCATGACACTTGCTGCAGTTCTAATTGGTATGATTTCAATAATTGCCCAGATATTTCTCCGCAATTTGTGGTTCTCAAGCTCAACTGGCAGAGACAGAGGTAAAGGTAATGCAATATTCATGATTATTGCAATTTTTATGGCAATTCTTGCTCCAATAGCTGCGCAGTTAGTTTCTTTGGCAATCTCAAGAAAAAGAGAATTCGCAGCAGATGCATCAGGAGTCAAATTCACAAGATATCCTCCAGGATTAACATCTGCCCTGCAAAAAATAAAGAAAGAGCATTTTCCAGAGCAGGAAAAACAAAGATTTTCCCCGGCAATTGCACCATTGTTTATTTCAGACCCTTTTAAAAAGAAAGTCCAGAATTTACTATCGACTCACCCTGACATAGACGACAGAATAGGCAAATTAAGAAGAATGTAATTGTAATCTTTTACGAGCCTCTTTTGCATTTATACCTGAACTGAGCTCCATGTGTTTTACTATTATATTCAATGCGTATTTTGGGAAGATTATCAGAATCGGTTTCAACCGCAGCTCTTCTGTAAACTTGCCATAAAACTTCCAAATACAATTCTCTCATCTCCTCGCATAATTCTACGAATTTCCGGCCTTTCTTTTCCATCCCCCTTTCCTCAGCTCTCTGACATGCAAACTCAAACGCAAATTCAACATATTTTCTCATTTCCTGGCTACCGCCAGCAAGCCTATCTTCCAGTATCTTGTATCTTATCCATAATACAAGAGCAAAATTTGGGTTTATAATCTTAACTAAAATTATTTCTAAAACAAAATGTAAATGTATTTAAACCCATAATTTCTTAAAAATATATGGATTGCAAAAGAGGGACACATATGAATTGGACTAAGTTAGTCACATATAGAGTTTGCCCTATTTGCGGTCTCTTTTCTAAAACAGCCCAATAAGAACCAAACTAATCTCTTGGCTTCTGAAGGGCACTAAATCACCATGAGATTATTAAACAAACCAACAAAAGAGGAGGAAAACATAGCACAAGCCAGTTTTTCACTTCCTAAGATTCCAAAGCAGTTAAAAGAAGAGCTTGACAGATTCTCAGACAGGAATTGCCTTGTTGCGCTTGAAAATTCTTACGAAGCTGTTTGCGAGCAATGCCTGAAAGCGCACCTATTGGCAGAAGCAAAAAAGATGAATCTCTCAAAAAAATTAACAGACTCTATAAAAGAGGCGCTTAAAGGAAAAATCGGGCACAACGGATATTATATGGACCAGGATAAAATCATAAGAATAAAAAGAAGTTAATTTCTGAAGTTATTAACAATCCTTCTGACATCAATCATGTCAGGCACAATAAATTCCGGCCTGGATGCAAGAAGCTCTTTTTTTGAATTCCATGAGCATTTTCCTGAAATAATTATGTGATGCATGCCAATTTTCTTAGCCAGCTTGATGTCAGCAACCCTGTCGCCAACATAAAAGCACTCTTCTGGCTTTATTTTATTATTTTTCAGATACTTTGTAATGAATTCTGTCTTGTCATCAAAGTCATCAGCGCAATAAACTTCATGGAAATATTTTTTTATCTTAAGATGTTTGAGCACAGGCAAAACAAGTTCAGAAAGCGAATTTGAAATAAGAACTTTCCTGGCATGAATGTCATGAATATGCCCGGCATCATGGCATTTCTTCATTTCATTAACTTCTTTTAAAACATCTTTCATTATCTTTCTCCTAATCCACCACCGATAAATCCTTGAAGGAATAAATCTCTTCAATGTCTCCCCAAGATTAAACCCCAAGTCAATTGCCTCGTCAATTCTCTTTCTCGAAAAGCCCATTGGATTAAGCTGCTTCAATATTGAATTATAATAGGCAGATTTTGTATCTGCCACTGTTCCGTCAAAGTCAAATATAACCAGTTTTATCATTTTCACCCCTTAATACACAAAACAAGATTTTCAGATATTAAAACCTTGTTATTCTTCCGATTATTCAGAGAGAATTCTGCTTTATGAACTATTTTTTATGTGTTCACATATTTGTTCTATATAATTTGTAGCGACACCAAGAGCATAAAAAGGAGTTGTCCAGCTAATATCCAGATTGAATCCTAAAAATATTGGTGCTGCAGGAATTGAATATTGCCAATTACCTCCAATTCCTTTCCCTATGGATCCAGTTGTTAAACCAAAAAGATATGAAGCAAGGGCTACACCCGCAACTTCTTTTCCTTTAGTTTTTACATGTTTCAATATTTGTTCAAGTTTTTTTGTCATTTTAATATGTAGGGCAGTACATAATCCTTAAACATCATCGCGTAAACCGTATATTTGAAAATATCCGTTAGAGCCATTATCGAAAGTTCGTAAACTCTTTCTGCAGCATTTATGTTCAGTTTAGTATCCCTTAAGTGGCTTTGACCCAGCCGATAAAACCCCACTGGATGCAATAATCCTTCTAGCCCAACTTTCATAAGATCTTTCCAAGGAAAGATTTCCTTGTTATTTCTACTATTTATTTCACTTTGCATTTTTTTCCTTCAGTACATATTTAATTTATAACTACAGTCTTTAAATGGTATTTAAGTTTTAGTTGTTATGTTAAATAACAACATTTATATACTATATTAAATTACAACAAATTATGTCAGAAGAAATAGTAGAAAAATTAAGAAATGCAGGTTTAACTGGAAATGAATCTAAAGTTTATTATGAGCTTTTAAAGAAAGGGCAACTTTCAGCTAATGAAATTTCAAAAAATATCGGAATGGACAGAACTTTGACTTACACGGTCTTAAATCATTTAATTGAGAAAGGAATGGTAAATTATGTAATAAAAAGCGATAAAAAATTGTTTAATGCATCCTCTCCGGATAATCTCTTAAACCCAATTAGAGAGAAAGAGTCTTATATTAAAAACATACTGCCAGAATTAAGCTCTATTGAGAAATCAATTGGAATTATCCAGGATATTTCTGTATATGACGGAAAAGAAGGCATTAGGGCTTTTGTCAGGATATTAATGAGATACAATGAATTTGATTCATTTGGTGCTACTGGAAGAGCTTATGATCTTTTAATAGAAGCTCCAAGATTAGCAAAAGAGCTAGAAAAATCAAAAGCAAAAATTCGACTTATTACTCATCCGAAATATACGGCACATCCTATGAAAATAAAGCATGCTCAAATAAGATATCTGAATATTCAAAGTGAAGCGACAACTACTATCTTCGGAGATTATGTTGCAATACATATAATCAAAGATAAACCTTCAATTATCTTAATTAAAAATAAATATATTGCAGAATCTTATAAAAATCATTTTGAAGTATTATGGAAAGCTGCGCAGAAATAAAATTCAATTGCAAGAATTATCTCTTCTTCAAAGCCTCATCTCGCGCTTCTCGTTTCTGCCTGTCCACAAATCTGCTGATAAATTCAGAATGCCTCTCATGGTCAATCACTTTTCTTATTCTCCAGTAATTTGTTCCTTCTATTCTGTCGCTCTTTACTTTGCCCAGAATTCTTCTGTGCAGCATCTCTGAAACACCTGTTCCATAGCTTACAACGTCTGCAATCTTCTTGACATAAGGCATTGTGTTGCCGATTGAATTGAACTTGAACTGTCCGCCAATATTTTCAAGAATCATCTCGCCATTATGAACACCCAAGCCAAACATTATCTTGTCCCCAGCTCTCTTATTATGCTCCAAAAGTAGATTCTCAATTTCTTGCGCAATTGCAACAGCTTTCATGCTGTTGTCTTTTTCATTTGTCATTGAAGGTGCAAAAATCATTGTCTTGTAATTCTTGTCAGAATATATCTTTGCCTTGGCATCTTTTGCCCTTGTCAAAGCTCTCTCAATCGCGCTCATTGCATCTCCATTTGCCTTTTCAATGTCATCAGCATTCTTTACTCTCAAAGAAATAACAGAGCACTCTTCCCTCTTGCCTTCTTGTATCTCTTCAGTGTTTCTGCTTAATCTTATTGGCGAAGGATATTGCACAGGAGTTTTCCCATAATATGCTTTCTTTGAAATTCTTCCATACTGCTGGATAGCAATCAATGCGCCAACACTTATTAGCATCACCCATATCATAAAATAGGACTTTCTCCAGAATCCTCCATCACTTTCGCTCTCAACACCAACTGCTCGTCCTGTCAAGAATGACGTGCCAAGTATCTGCTCATTTTGCCCGTCTTTTACCCCGATTTCATATTCTCCGTCAGGCGCTGACAATGCATACCTTCTTGTCTCTCCAACTCCAACATAAACTTCTTCAATCTCGCTCGTATTTCCAATCATTACTTCAAGAGGTTTATTGTAAGGCACATTCCCTGTATTTACAACAGTCAATGTTCCATTAATAAGCCTGAAAGAGACACTCTCAAATTCTTCAACATAGAATGTCCTGTTGCTCTGAATATTGCCTATTTCTGACTCAATGCTCCATGTCCCTGGCATGAAATTTCCTTCAATAGTTATGTTGTTTGCCTCGCTTGATGTGACAATCTTGTTCAGGAATAGTTCACCGCTCGGCTTGTAAATAGAAACCTCAACATTATCTATAACCTCGTCGTCTGACTGGTCATGCAGTAAGATTGTATAAACAAATTCATTCTCTGGTTTTATTTTCTGCTCATTTATTGCAATCTCGCTTTCTCTTATAACTTGCTTTATTCTTATTGTTGTATTTCCTGTGCCTTCATTTGTAATTTCCCCATCTTCGTCTTTTTCATAAACTCTTGCGCTAATCTCATGATCTCCTGCGCGCGCATTATCAGGAATAGCAAGCATAATATTGAATTGGCTTGATTCAATTGCCTTGAATGAAGTTATGTCCAAGGCATCTATTCTTAATTCAACAAATCCCTTTGTAATCAGCTGTCCATTGCTCTTGATACCTTTTCCAGAAACATTAATTCTCTCATTTGGCCCAACAATTACTTTGTCAGTCCAGAGATTCACATAAACATTTCTTGTCAGCTCAAAATCGCGGCTATTTACGCCATTATCCCCAAATTCTGCTCTTAATCTGCATGTTCCTCCAAGATTCTCAACCAAAAAATTGTCAAATCTTCCCGAAATTTCAATAACTTTCTGACTGCCTAATTTTAAGCTCAAAAGAGTTCTATATATCTCTATCTCGCTTGACGAATTCTCGCCATCGCAAACAATTTTTGCAATAAAAAAACTATTTGTATTTTCAGAAGGAATAACACTCACATTAAAGGCAAAATTGTCTGCTGTATTGTAAATCTCTTTTGGCATGCTGATAAACATCTCAGCTGAAGCCAGAGGAGCCAATATCATAACCAATAATATTAATGCAAATAAACCTGCTTTTTTCATATATACCGAACTCATTTTTTATATATAAATGTTATTGTATTTCTCTTTAACCAATTTCCACCAGGCAATTATCTTTATAAATCCTGTTCATTTAACTTAAACATGGATAAAAAAGAGCATAAAATCACTCCCTATGAGGTTTCAGGTGAAGTTGACTATTCAAAACTGATAAAAGAGTTTGGCGTCTCAAAGATAGATGAAAAGCTAATAAGTAGAATAAAGAAAAATGCAGGTGAAATTCATTTCATGCTAAGAAGAGGAGTATTCTTTGCCCATCGGGATATGAACTGGCTTTTAGATGAATATGAAAAAGGGAATAAGTTCTTCCTTTATACAGGAAGAGGGCCAAGCGGAAAGATTCAATTAGGACACTTGCAAACATGGGTTTTCGTAAAATGGCTTCAAGATAAGTTTGATTGTGATTTATGGTTCCAGTTTACAGATGATGAAAAGTTTTTGTTTAAGGACAAATCTTATGAAGAAATCCAAAAATGGACATATGATAATATGCTTGATGTAATTGCATTGGGATTTAACCCTAAAAAGACGCATTTTATCATAGACACAAAACATGCAGGATTGCTTTACCCAGAAGCAATAAAATTTGCCAAGAAGATTAATTTCTCAACCATTAAGGCCGCCTTTGGATTTACAGACAGCAATAACATTGGAAGCATCTTCTATACTGCAATGCAGGCTGTTCCAGCAATACTCCCCTCTGTCTTAAAGGGAAAGAATATTCCTTGCTTGATACCTTTGGCGATAGACCAGGACCCTCATTTCAGGGTTGCCAGAGATGTTTATCCTAAATTAGGATTTTATAAGCCTTCAATCATTCACGGAATGTTTCTGCCCCCATTAACAGGCACAGAAGGGAAAATGAGCAGCAGTGAAGAAACATCTGCAATATTCACAACCGACTCTCCCAAAGAAGTCGAAACAAAAATAAAGAAATATGCTTTCTCAGGCGGAAAAGATACTTTAGAAGAGCACAGGAAACTTGGCGGCAACCCAGATATTGATGTTTCATACCAATATCTCAAGATGTTCTTTGAACCAGATGACAAGAAGCTCCAGAAAATCCATGATGACTACAAGTCAGGAAAAATGCTTACTTCAGAATTAAAGGCAATTCTCATTGAGAAGATTAATGCATTCCTCAAAGAGCATCAAAAGCAAAGAAAACTGGCAGAAAAAAATATTGACAAGTTTATTCTCAAAAACCCAACCAAATAAACAACTTTATAAATCTCTTATCTTTTCTTAAAACATGAAAATCTTGACACTTCATTGCGATTATATTAAGTTCAAGCCATTAAAAAAGGCGATAAAGAATCCAGAGGAACTTAAGGAAAAAGGAGAGATAGAAGTAAAAGAGCCATTGGTTGTTTTAACAGCAGTTGAAAAAGGCGACAATGACAAGACAGTTGCCCAGCTTATTGATGCTATAAAGAAAACCTCGAGCGAAGTAAAAACAAAAACAATTGTTCTTTACCCTTATGCGCATCTTTCTTCAAATCTTGCAGACCCAGATACTGCTTTGGAATACATGGTAGAAGCAGAGCACACCCTGACGAAGGAAGGTTACAATGTAACACGGGCTCCATTCGGTTATTACAAGGAGTTTGAATTAAAAGTCAAAGGACATCCGTTATCCGAGCTATCCAAGGAATTTCGCCCAGAGTCATTGGCTCTCTCGCCAAAAGAAGTTGTTATAAGGCATGATGAAGAAAAAAAGTTTGCAGAAAGCGAAAGGCTCAATCTTTTAAAAAGCATGACTAAGCAGAAAATGAGTTTTGAGAAAGGCAAGAATAATATGAAAGGAAATGCAGAAATCGGCAAGGAGCTTGAATTGTTTGTGGGAAGTGAAGTTGTTGGTTCAGGCCTTCCATTGTTAACTCCAAAAGGCGCAACAATAAAAAGGGAGCTGGAAAGATTTGTTGTTGATGAGGAATTAAAAAGGGGCTATCAGCATACAGATACGCCTGTGATGGCAAAAGCAGATTTGTATAAAATCTCAGGACATTATGCACATTACAAAGATTCAATGTTTATTCTAAAAATAGGAGAAGAAGAATTTGCCCTCCGCCCAATGACTTGCCCATTCCAGTTCATAATATATAAGAGCAAGCAAAGAAGCTACAAAGAATTGCCGATAAAATATGCAGAAATCTCTGACTTGTTCAGGAATGAACAATCAGGCGAGCTCATGGGATTGACAAGATTAAGGCAATTTACTCTCTCTGATGCGCATATTATCTGCGCGCCAGAGCAGCTCGAGGAACAATTCGCAGAGGTTCTGGATTTTGTCAAGTTCATGATGAAATCGCTTGGCATAACTGACATATGGTACAGGTTCTCAAAGTGGGACCCTAAGAATAAGGAAAAATATATTGATAATCCAAAAGCATGGGAAGAATCGCAGAAGATGATGAAGAAAATACTTGACAAATTGAAAGTAAAATATGTCGAAGCAGAAAATGAAGCAGCTTTCTACGGGCCAAAGCTTGATTTGCAATATGAAAATGTTTATGGCAAAGAGGACACACTCATAACAATTCAGATAGATTTCGCGCTTCCTGACAAGTTTGACATGACTTACATAGACAAGGATGGCAAAGAAAAGAGGCCAATGGTTATTCATCGTTCATCAGTCGGATGTTTTGAAAGAACAATGGCTTATATATTGGAGAAGACACAGGGCAATCTTCCTGTCTGGCTCTCCCCAATTCAAGTCAGAGTGATTGACTTCACAGACAGAAACACAAAAGCCTGCGAGAAACTGATAAAACAATTAAAAGAAGAACTGCCAATGTTGAGAATTGATAGTGATTTCAGAAGCACAACAGTCAGCGACAAAGTCAGGGATGCAGAAATCCATAGAATCCCATACGTGATTGTTCTGGGTGATAAGGAAGAAGAGTCAAAGACAATTGCTGTCAGAGAAAGAGGAAATGCAAAGCCAAAATTCAAGGTAAAATTAGATAGTTTTATTAAAGAGATTAAAGAGAAGATTGAAAAGAGAACATGAAGATAAAACCATATGTTGACAGATTGAATAATTCCAAGGAATATAAGGAATTCCAGAAAAAATACAGTGACGCATTCATGATAGCTGGCTTTTTTATTCTTGATTTGCAGCAGGGAAATAATCTTCATCAGATTGACTATTATGTGCCTTCTGAAAAAAAGATAGCTGCTTTTACAATTGATGGCGGTGTCTCAATGCAGATGCTAAACATGATGAATGTAAAGTTAGTTCCGGAGAAATTAGATATAAAGACTAACATTGACCTTGATGCATTGTATGGCATTTTGGAAGATGAAATGAAAAATAGGAGTATTACAGAGGATGTCCAGAAAATTATTGCAATTCTCCAGACAGTTGATGGAAAAAAGGTATGGAATCTTAATTGCATTCTCTCAGGCATGGGAATTTTGAAAGCGCACATTGATGATGACTCCCAGACAATCCTGAAGATGGAAAAATCCTCAATCCTCGATTATGTCAAGAAGATGCCGATGAGTATGGATGATCTTAAAGGAATGAAAGGGATGAAGGGAATGAAGGGAATGCCAGGCATGGAAGAAGAAGAAGCTGGCAAGGAATCAAAGGAAGAATTAAAAGAGAAAATAGAAACACTCACCAAGATAGAAAAAGAAATAGAAACTGAAAAAGAGAAAGCAGAAGAACAGTTGGAAAAGAAAGCAAAGCCGGCAAAGTCTAAGAAAGAAAAACCAGGCAAATCAGATAAAGCAGAAGATAAAGAATAAACAACCTCTCATTTTTAGCCTCTTAAATACTTCCCTTTATCTTCATTAACTTATAATTAACAACATAATCTTCAATCCTCATCATTATCATCTAGAACCAATCTATAAGCACCTCTTTTTTATTATCAACCCCAATAAGCATTATTAACAATAACATCCATTATCATCAAGGTCCTATTATTGATAATTCATAGTTTACACATCTCTAACAAATCAATCAAAAATAAAGAATTGCCTATATTCTTATGCGCAATTAACAGGCTGTGTAGGAGTGCAGTAGTTTACTGCTCCTTGTGCATCAGCTATTCCAGCAGCAACAGAAACACTTGTTGCTTTAGTTCCTGCAAGAAGGTTAGAATATAATTTTGTTTCTAATTCATCAGGTGCAACTTGACTTACAGCTACTGTTTCACCGTTAGGCTTTGTCAAGATAACTTTCACTTCTTTAAGAGTAGCGGCTCCAGTTCTTTTTACACTAACATTGGTAGGTCCAGTAGCTGCGTTATTTACACAACTTGTAACTTCAAGACTCACAGACAAGCATTGCTCTGCCATCTGCACTTTTACCCCGCTCTTTGTGAACAAAGGCTGCAAGAATCCCCACAATATTGCAATCGCAACAATTGTTAGAAGTACGATTAGAACTGTAGTAACAACCTCGCTTATCCCCTTTTTATTTTGCATAAACTAATTAATTAGAATTACTATTTAAACCTTATTATTTATGGCTGAACCAGAATTCATAGGCAACTTTCTCATCAACCTTGTCAAACCTGCAGAATCCAAATCTTTCAAACTGAATTATATCCCCTTCCCCCAAGTTTTCAATTGCCCTCTCGGCAACGCCAGAAACCCATTTGCCGTCAGGCATTAATATTTTGACATCAATTCCGTCAGAAACCCAGTTTATTTTTTGAATATCAAGCAATTCTTCAGACAAGAACTTTGCTTTTCCGCCAACTCCAAGTTTTACATTGAAGAGATGAAGCAGTCTCACATCCTCGCCCTTAAACTTCTTGGCATCATCATCAGAAATGAAGATTTTCTTTCCTATCTTTATCTCTCTTTTCTCAGTTTTGTCAGGATGAATTGGCACTTCTACTTTTTCAATCTTAGGCATCTTCAGGCCCTTGAGTTCAACAGGACTTTTGACAAAAGAATACCTGTTTGCAATTGGGTCAATTATTTTTCTGTTGACAGCAGCCAAAACATTCGGGTCAATATGCCCTGAGCTCTTTGACAACCCAACTGTCTGCGCAAGCTCCTCAAACATTTTCGGAACAAAGCCTCTTCTTCTTAATGCTTTGATAGTCACAAGCCGAGGATCATCCCAACCCCTGACTTTCTTCTTCTCAATCATCTCTCTTATAATTCTGCCCTGCGTTTCAGCGCCAGTTATCTCATATCTCCCAATCTCTCGGACAATTGGCATTTTCAATTTAAGCAGTTTCAAAATATATTCATGCAGCTCTGCTCTGAGTTCAAATTCTTTGCTCCTGATAACATGAGTTATTCCATTTAATGCATCCTCAACAGGATTTTCAAAATCATAAGTCGGCCAGACAGCATATTTGTCTCCCTGCATGAAATGTTTTGCATGAGATATCCTGAATATTACAGGGTCTCGCATGACTCCATTATTTGATTTCATATCTCCTTTTAATCTAAGAGTTCTCTCTCCTTCGCCGTATTTCCTATTAAGCATGTTTTTCCATTCCCTGAGATTTTCAGCAGCGCTATTGCTCCGGCATTTGCACACTTTCATTTTCTCCCTCAATTTCTTGATATCTTCTTGCGAGCACTTGCAGACATATGCATTTTTATTATTTATCAGTTTTTCAGCAAGCTCGTAGTATTTTTCCATTTCATCAGAAGCAATTATCTCTGCATCCCATTTTATTCCCAGCCAAGCCAAGTCCTCTTTTATTGCATCATAATATTCTTTTGCTGATTTTTCAGGATTAGTGTCATCAAATCTTAAAATGCATTTCCCATTGTACTTTTTGGCATAAAGATATTGTATCATGAAAATAAGCGCATGCCCGATATGGCTGTATTTTGACGGCTCAGGAGCAAGGCGGGTAATAACTTTCCTCATGACAGCATTTTCAAGTTCAGGCAAGCCCTCTTCTTTTTTCTCAGCTTCTTTCACAATTCCCTTCAAATCATGAAGCTCTCTTTGCATCTTCTCGCTGTCATAAGAATTAACCTCATCAACAATTTCCATAATCTTGGGCATGATATTCTTGATGTCTTTCTTGTCAAGTCCATGATTGAACAGCTTCGGCAATATCCTGCCTGCCTCAGCTTTGCCAAATTCAAGCGCATTCCTGAGTGCATAAGCCTTAATCTCTTTTGAAAAATCCTTCATGAATAATACAGAAAAAACTGATTAATAAATGTTGTTTTCATCTCAGCCCCCAACATTTTTAATAAATTCTGCGACATCGCCAACAATCTCTTCAGTTATCGCATTAAAAACAATCTCATCATTAATTTCTCCATACTCATGAGCAAGAATATTTCTCATTCCCTTAATCTTCTTCAAATTTTCAGCTAAATCCTCAGTTATTATGCTTTCTTTAGCAAGAATGTCAAAACTGCTTGCTTCTTCTTCAGGAATCTTCAATCCTTTGTCTTTAATAATCAAAAACGCCAAATCAACAGCAGATTCTGCAATTTTCTCAGCATATCTCTCACAAGCTGCTTTTGTCTTGAAATCACTGGCATAGACTTCAAATTTTTCCGGAACTATCTCTTCTAACTCAGACAAATAACCTTCAATCTCCTCAATTTTATCGCCTATTCTGCTGTTCATAAATCACCTTTCCCTTTAAATCAATCTCACTTTTAATTTTTTTGGGAAGAACATTATATACTTGAACATCTGCTAATTCTTTTGATTGTCCGAGTATCTTGATTCTAAATTCTGATGCTTCTTTCTCGGTTATCTCATCAAATTCAACAGCAATATCAATGTCTGAACGGAAAGTTCTTTTATTTTCAACAGAAGAGCCAAATAAGGATATTCTTTTAATTCTTGGAAAATATTTGCTTTGCAGAATAATATTCTTAGTTTCTTCAACAATCTGTTTTATTACATTTCCCTTTTTCAAATCAAATTCATCAGAAAATCTGCCAACTTCTTTGATAAACTCAAATTTTTTTCTTATATCTCTTGAAAGCCTGTTCTTTTCAGACTGAGTCAAATTAACTCCAAACATTTGTTTTTCAATTATCTTTAGCTCTCGCTCTCCAAATATCTTTCTTGCATCTTTGTTTTTATTCAGAAATTCCAATAAACCCATATAAAATAACCCCCATTTAGGTTATAATAACCATATTAATGGTTATATTTAAATCTTTTCATCTTCCCCTCTTAATCTTCTCAGCAACCTTTTCCAGTTCCTCTATGGATTTTTTAGGGCCTTCCAATGTCGTGACATATCCTTCATATCTGTCTTGATAGATTTCTTTATTCCCGAACATCTTCTTTCCTTTTTCATCTCAACCTCAGCTTTTTAAAAATAAATGATATAACCTGTTTTTTGTTGAGTTTGTCCGTATCAATTAATATTGCCTTTTTGTCAAATCTTTCATCATGCATTTTATGCAGTTTCTCAATTTTCTTTTTCCCCATAAAAGGATGCCATTTTGCTTTTGCTCTTTTGACATCCCTTTTATATGCTGTTTCTGTAGATACTGTAAACTGGAATACTAGGATTTTATACTTGTATTTTTTAATATCCTTTCCAATATGCTTATTCAGCGTCTTTCTTGAAGTCTCTTCTGTCAGGATATTTTTGCCAGTCATCATGGCTTCTTTAATAAGTTCAAAAAGTTTTAACTTTCCTCTTTTCTTTCCAAATCTGCTTTTTATTTCAGAATGGTCTATTATAATCCATTCTTTCATGGCTTTCTTTTTCTTTAAGGTACGAAGAGCAGTTGTTTTGCCAGATGTTGGCCTTCCTCTGAATATCACTATCTTTATCATCTCAGCCTCCTCTTGATGTCATTTGCAAATTTAGAACGGGCTTTGATTCCTAAATTTTTATTGTGTAAAGGACTCCAATCAATCATAAGCAAGTCTCTTTTAAATCTGGGTATTATATGAAATTTATAATGTGTTACCAGATTATAACCTTCTTTAGAAATATCATCAAAAAGATGAGTTATAGCATCGGGATTGCAGGATTCCCTAACTGCCTTTGAAATTTTTTTAGCAACAAGAAAAACATGTGAAGCAAGTTTATCAGGGAGTTCTATAAAATTTTTATAATGTTTTTTAGGGATTATTAAAACATGATAGTCATTAATTGGGTCTTTGCTTATTATAGCATAGCATAAGTTATCATCATAAACTAAGACTTCTTTATCTTTAAAATTGCAAAATATGCACTCTTCTTTTGTCATCTGATATCCCAATTCTCTCCTTCAAGCCAGTTTAAAGGAAGCAAATCATCAAGTTTTACTTTTTCTTTGTCCGAGATTATAACAAAAGTATTTTTGTGATTATTCTTGTCAATAAGATTCATGAGTTCCCTGCACCTGCCGCAAGGCGGCCCAGCTGGGTTTGTCTTGGAATTTGAGCATGCAGCAAGAGTTTTAATCTCAGTTTCATTGCTGTGGGAAATCATATTTGCGATTGCAGAATGTTCTCCGCAGAAGCCGATGCCGCAAGCCAGATCCATGCTTGCGCCAGTAAAAATCTTGCCACCTTTTGTGATTAAGGCACAACCGACTTCTCTGACAATTCCCCCAACGACTTTCTTGGGTTTTGCGAGAGCTTTTGCTATCTTGATTAATTCCTTGTCCTCTTTTGTTAAATTATATGTTTTCATCTCATGCCAACCTTCCAATGAGGCTTAAATTCTCCCTTTAATTGTGTTGTATAAATGCTCTTGACTCCAAGCCATTTTTCATATATAAAATTAAAATCAATTGCAGCAATAAGTCTTAATTTAAAATCAACTTTATGCTTGCCTGTTATTTCAATATACATTGGCTTGTCACCTTTTCCCTTGTTCTTCCAGACAGCTTTTACCCCTTTAATCCTGTTAGCATAATCCCACATCTTAACTTCCTCTCCTTTATTCCAAATCTGCCAATATACTTGCATATTTGTTTTAACTTTCTTTTTGTATATATTATGCTCCCCAAATCCAGGGCTTATTCTTGCCAAGCCATCTTTTTTCAATATTCTGCTGCACTCTTCTAAGAAGAATATCTTATCATCATAAAGATATAACGAAGCCATGCTATAAATAAAATCAAATGTATTATCTTTAAATGGGAGTTTTTTGCTTGCATCACAATAAATAATTTTAGGAAACTTCTTTATTTCCTTTAATTCTTTTTTTGTAAAAATGCCCTTTTCAATTGCTTGCTGTTTCATCTTTTTTATGTCACCATCTTTTTTAGAGTAATTATAACCAACCATCTCTACTTTGTCTCCAAATCTTTTGACAAAACCCATCATTGCAACACCAAATCCGCAGCCAGCATCAAGAATCCTGACTTTGCCTTTCTTTTTCACAACTCTTGCTATTTGTTTTGTAAAATCCCCAAAATATGCATCAACTTTTTCTATAGGTCTATCTTTTGCCATTTGTCATCATCCCCTCCTTTTCCTCATTATACGATGTTTTCAGCATTTTAATCTCTTTCGCTTTGGCTTCTGTATGCTTCAAAAGCCAGGTCAATTCCTTCTTTTGCATAGACTAGTTTTTCAAGCTTTTCCGCATATCTTTTTGAAAAACTTTCCTTGCTGTCAGGCACTATCCTGTCTCCTTCAAACTCGAATGTGACAATCTCTTCATCCTCATCTGATTGCACAAGCACATGCCCTCTGCCTGCAAGCCCTGCATTTACTATTTCTGCAAGAGTTGGAGCTCCCTTGGAATCCTTTATCCTTAAATGGTTTATAAAATCTGGATCAAAAGGATCAAAATCAAGGAATAATGTCATATATGTTCCTGTTTCAGACTTCGGAAAGCTGTATGTAAAAGTCATCTGTCCATCGCAGAATTCATAATCAGGCAAAACTCCTTGTCCTGTTTGTTCAAGCTTCTGACTAAAGTAAGCTATTGCTTCCGGGAATTTTTGGTTTTTTTCTGTCATTTTCCTTCTCCTTATTTTAGTAATTCACAACCATTCTTTCGACAGCATCTGCAACAAAGGTTTCCGGTTCTAAGACACCGCAGTCTATAGCGTAAACTACAGCATCTGTAAGCAATCTTGTATTGCTCGTCTTTGGATTTCCATTCCCGTCATATCCAGCTCTTGCTAGCAACTTTGTAGCTTGCTCTTCAAGCACTAAGGCTTCTATTTCATGTTGTATTTTTGTGTTCATTTTGTTCTTTCTCCGTTTTGTTTTTTTGTTTATTTTAATTACTAATCAGTAGTCCGAGCTTCTTTTAAGCTTTTGTCGTAGAAAACCGACAACTTTAAATATAACCTGAACCTAAAAGAGTTATGGCAACAAAAGAAGAAATCCTTAGAGATATTGGCTTGAATGACAAAGAAGTCAAGGTTTACCTTAATCTTCTTGCTCTTGGGCAATCAACAGTCAATTCAATAGCAAAAAAAGCAAGGTTAAACAGGGTTAGCTGCTATGATATTCTTTCATACCTTCAAAAGAAAGGGCTTGTCAGTTATGTCATAAAATCAGGAGTCAAATATTTTGAAGCAGCTACTCCAAGAAAACTTCTTGGCGACTTGCAGGAAAAAGAAGCAAAAGTCAAATCAATTTTGCCTGAACTCGAGGCATTGAAACAATCCATAAGGGAAAAGCCAGCAATCGAGCTTTATGAAGGCATTGCTGGCCTGAAAACAGTGCTTGAAGATGTGATTAAAGAAGCCAAAGAGTCATGGTTCATCTCAGACCCAGTATTCATGGAATCCCTAGAATTCTATTTTCCCCATTTTATCAGCGAAAAAAGAAAAATAGGAATGTTTTCCAGGGTCATAACTCTTGATTGCGACAAGATGCGCAATTATCAAAGAAAAAACCCAAAAAAATATGTTGATATAAGATTTATTAAAGAAAAACTTCCAACAACAAAGATAATTTATGGAAACAAGCTTGCAATTCTTACATTTGAGAAAGAAAACTCTGTTGGCATAATAATAGAGAACAAAGATATTGCAGATACAGAAAGAAAACTGTTTGAACTGATGTGGAAAAACGCGAAAACATAGAAAACTTATTAAAACAGAGATACTTGAATAAAGCATGCAAAAGAGGACACTAAATCTTCTCGGAATACTTTTAATTCTAATTGGGGCTGTCTTGCTCTTAAATTCAGCAGGCATTACTGGATTCGCAATTCTCGAAAATGTTGACAAAACTGCTGGAAATATTCTTGGACTTGCACTTGTTGTTGGCGGAGTTTTGTTATTGCAGGCAGGAGTAGAAAGAGAAGGAAAAGAAAGAAGATTAGAAAAAGCTTTAAGAGCAACACAACAAGAATTACAATCAGGAAGAAGAGGCACAGTTAGGGATGTAAGATATTTTGCAAGAAAGTTAGATTATGATATAATAAAAGCAGGTGGAAGGCATCAAGAACACATTATTGATAGGCAAGGGAATCTAATAGAACCATTAGCAGTACATCCTGGAGACATGGCAATTGGGACTTATAGAAAAATCTTAAGAAGCTTAATAGATAATGCAGCAGCTAATTACTGATATTCGTGACTAAGTAATTTCTCTTGAATTCCAGATAACTCCTGTCTTAATCTCTCCAGCCTTTCTGTTCCCTGCTGATATCTCCTGTATAAAGAAGGATATTTTGCCTGGGAGAGTCTTAATAATTCTTCATCATATAACCCTTCATTTTCACTTCCTTCATTAACCACAAAAAGTTCTATTTTGCTAGAATCTTTTATATGAGGTTCAGAATAGGCAATTGTTTGCAAATCTTGTTCTTTAGCAATCCTCAAGGATTCTTTAATCAACTTTCTCCACTGCCTTCCAAGCCTGTTTCTTAGAGTTCTATTCTCTGAAACCTTTCTAAAAGCAATATCTGCTAGGTCTTCAGGTTGTTTTTGTGTCATTTTATTTCCCTGCCCCTTTATCTTTAAATACTCTGAGCGCTTTTCTCAAACACTCTGTCCTCAAATCTGGATATGTTCTCAAAATTTCAAATCTTTTTATATCTGGCATGTAATTGCCAGTAACCAGACTTGTCTCTTGCTGTTTTGGATTCGCTCCAAAAATCTGAGCTAATAATTGTTCTTTAAGAGGCAAAGGCTCTCCACTATAAATCGTAAAAGCATGCATTTCTTTATGTGAATCATGTGATGGAATAGGTTGTGCTGCAACAACTATTCCTGTCCCTTCATTAGACTTGCAGTATAGAAAATCATTGCTTGAAGGTCTTGCATCTTTTCCAGGATGAGTATGGAACATTAAGAAACTTTCTAGTGAATTAAGAAAATTTTCACATT
>Ga0315274_10001666_pt1 | contig 33966 bp, 29 predicted proteins | sample YL17G02_20_MG_FD_203700 | JGI IMG/M metagenome (GOLD analysis project Ga0315274, IMG submission 203700) | Sediment microbial communities from Yellowstone Lake, YNP, Wyoming, USA - YL17G02_20 | ecosystem: Environmental > Aquatic > Freshwater > Lake > Sediment | place: USA: Wyoming | collected...
GTCGACCACGGCCCAGGGACCTGTGAAATCTCGGAGGTTATCTACGAATTTTCAAACTCTGTCGTTCTCCCTGCCCCTCCGGGAGGGGTCAGGGCGAGGGGACGGCAGTAGGTTTAGACCGGGTTCATGGGTTACAGATCAGACCGGGTACATGGGTGACAGCTTGGTGTACCGGCATGGCGGTCGTGCTTGCCGCCGCCCGTCGGCGACCACGGCCTATTTTCGAAATGGCCACGAAACGAAAATAGCCACTCTTCTTATTTTCGTCTGCGCAAATAGCAGACCGGGTAGCGCCAGCCCATGGGGTAACCCGGGGGACCTGGCCTGCTGGTGCCTCCGGACCTTTCCTATATGGGCCAGCTGTGTTATTTTCGAATAGCGCTTAAGACGAAAATAGGGCCTGACCCCTATTTTCGCCCGCGCAAAGAGGCAACCCATGACGACGCCACGCCCCTTCGGCCGATCGATCCGCCAACCTGGCGGCTACTCGGCGTTTGTGCCGAATCCGCTACCTCCGGCGCTTGAGTGGACGCCGGCGTTGGTGCGTTCGCTCTCCGACGCCGACCGAGCCGTCGGCACGCTTGCCGGAGAGGGTGCTCGCCTTCCAAACCCGCACCTGCTGATACGTCCCTTCGTCCGCCGTGAGGCTGTCCTCTCCAGTCGCATAGAAGGGACACAGGCAACGCTCGGCGAGCTCCTGGCTGCCGAGGCTGGCGCTGCCGTGGCGCGCAGCCCTGCCGATCTGCGTGAAGTCGCGAACTACGTGGCCGCGCTCGAGTACGGCATCGAGCGCTTGCCGGAACTGCCGTTGTCCCTGCGTCTCGTAAAGGAGCTGCATGCGCACCTCATGGAAGGCGTACGTGGCGACACCGCCCGGCCGGGCGAGTTCCGCCGGACCCAGAACTGGATCGGGCCACAAGGCTGCACGCTCGAAGACGCAATCTACGTCCCACCGCCGCCGGCCGAGATGCGCGACGCCCTCGACGCTTGGGAGCGCTTTCTGCACGACCGCTCCTGGCCACCGCTGGTGCTCATCGGCCTGGCACACTCACAGTTTGAGGCGATCCACCCGTTTCTCGATGGAAACGGCCGCGTGGGTCGCCTGCTCATAACTCTTTTCCTGATCGAACGTGGCGTCCTGCCGGCGCCCTTGCTCTATCTGTCTGCATTCTTCGAGGCAACTCGCCAGCAGTACTACAGCCACCTTTTGGCAGTCACGCAACGCGGCGAATGGCACGCATGGCTCGAGTACTTCCTGAATGGAGTGGCGCACCAGGCCGAGGACGCATCGGGCCGCGCAGCCCGCATCAACTCGCTTCTCGCCAAGTGGAAAGACGCAGTCTCGGGAAGCCCGTCGCGCGCCGCGGTCGCACTCATCGACCTTCTTGCGGAGAACCCGTTCTGGGCGGTCGGGAGAATCGCTGAGCGCCTGGGCGTGGCCTTCACCACGGCCCAGCGTGCCGTGGACACCCTCGTGCGTCGCCGCATCCTAACGAAGGTCGGTGCCGCCCGCCGCGACCGCGTGTTTGTCGCCAAGGCGATCCTCGACATCCTCGATGAGCCCGCGCGCCTCAACCCAGAAGAGGGTACGTAAGCGGCCAAGTCTGCGCAGCCGCTTCGCCCCCTCGCCCACCCCACCCTCTGTCATTCTGAGGCCCGCCGCAGGCGGGCCGAAGAATCCCATCGCACCTGAGGTCTTGGCGCTGTCATCCCCCTTTTCCCCGCGCCCGCCAACCCCGCCGCCTACGCCGAGGGAACTTCTCACCACCGCGGAGGCTGCCGAGCTCCTGCGAGTGGATCCACAGACGCTCAGCACATGGCGCGTAACCGGGCACCACCACGACTTGCCGTTCGTGAAGATGGGGAGTGGCGGGACCGGAGGCCGCGTTTACTATCGCCGCAGCGACCTCGAAGCTTTCATTACCAGGCATCTGTTTCGGAACACGGCGCAAGCGGACGTCATCCCCGCGCCCTGGCGTCATTCCCGCCCCGGATCGAGGTCCGGGGCAAGCTCCAGCGGGAATCCAGCCTTCCTCCGTCATTCCCGCGCAAGCGGGAATCCAGGAATCTTCGCCTCGGCCTTGTCCCTCACCCCAGCACCGCAACCAACTCGGCGATGATGCGGAGATCTGCTGCAGCCTCAGCCGTCGGGGCGATCGGCCCATACCCGGTGGCGGTGGTATCCGGCCGAAGAGCGACAGCCTCCTACCACTCCGCCCTGCGGTGAGGCTGCTACGAAGTCAACCGCAGTCTTTCCTGGTCTGCAGGACGGGCGAGCGCCACATGCACGTTGCGACGGGCTGTTCGTGCCAAGAGCCCCGCATTTTCTTTTCGGTGAAGGGGATCGGTTTGAAAACCAGCTTCACGCCTCGCGCTTCCTGCGCGACGCCGGAGCCCGAACGGCGGCCGTACGACGGAGGTGTTCGCGGACGTTCCTCAGCTTCCACTCGATGGCCGGGTGGCCCTGCAGATCGGCCGCAGTCCGATGACCGAGCAGTTCGGGGAGGAACTCGCCGCGGCCGATAGCTTCGACAAACTCAACCTCCCCGGCCGTGAGCTCGAGCAAGGGTTCGACCACCACCCACGCCTGCTCGACGAGCTCCGAAGCACTCGGCGCTTCGCCCGCCGTGAGCGTCGGGACCAACTGCTCGCGGATCGTTCGCTCGCTCAGTCGCTTGGCGAGGCGGTCCCGCGTGTACTTGGTGACGGGGTGGTCAAGGATTGCCGAAAGGGCCAGGAACTGCGCTCGGAAGGGGCCCGATGCGAGCGACGCACCCGCGAGGTCAGGCAATCGGGCGACGTCCCAGGCATCGCGTGGGGCGCCGCGATCCAGCAGCGCCAGCATCTTTCCAATGCACAGCTCGCCGAACGACACAACATGGGACGACGGCGAATCGAGGCCCCCCGGCTGCCACAACAGGCGCACCTCAGTGGCGCCAACGGGGCTGCGGAAGATGAAGTTGAGATCGATCTCGATGCGGTCCGGGACTCCGAACACGGAGGTGAAGCGAAGGAACATCTTCCGCCCAGCGAAGGTGTCCGGCGACTTCTGCACGAGGTACGCGTGGCGGCGTCCCAGCTCTTCGACCGCTGCCTCTATCCGCGGCCTCGCCTCGAGCATCGCCGCGCGCTCGGGCTGGTCGATGACGTTGTAGTCGAGGTCGACCGAAAGCCGGCTTGGCGAGCCCCAGCACAGGTTGAGCGCCGTTCCCCCCTTGAGCGCGAGAGCGGGACCGAGAAGCGGGTGACGCGCCACATCGGCGGCCAGCTCGCCCAGGCGGACAACCTTCTCCAGCGCCTCAACTTGGAACCCGGTTTCCGCGGCCGCGCGCTCGAGGAATTCGACGCTAGCGGGCAACGCCCCCTCCAGCCTGCGCAACCTCGTCCTGGAGGATGAGGTTCCAGCGGTCGACCAGCACACCGCCGCGGCGGTGGCGCTCGAGGTAGTGCGGGCTTCTCGGCCGCCGTCGCTCGAAGCGTTCAAGGATTGCGTCCGACACGTGGAAGACAGCTCGGAAACGCTCCAGGAACCACCCCGCAGCCGCCCAGAGCGTCGCCACCTTGTAGCAGGCCAGGACCTGCTGGAGCAGCGTTAGGTCCAGAGTCGGAAAGCCCGCAGCCGACAGCACAAGCTCCTCGGCACCGCCGACCAGACCGGGACGCCGGAACCCCTCGACCAGCGTTCGTTCCGGGCCGGTGCAACGCACGAGTTGGCCCCGGTGATCCACCTGCCGGGTCCCGACCCGGAGCAGGCGTGGTCTCGACAACGCCTTCGGGGGTGCCAGGAAGCGAATCGTGAGTGTCCCCAGTGAGAGGGTGTTGCGCCGGGCGGTCGTGAATACCGCGGTGTCCGAGAACACTGAGTGCGCCGCCCCCAACAACCGGAGAGCCGCGTGGTAGGCGAAGACCGCGTCCGGCCGCATCGCCGCCGCAACCAGGATCGGGTCCGGCACAAACCGGTTCGCCACCACCCCGGGGGGCACCACTCCATAGACGCCGCGTGTGACGAGCCTGAGCCGGCCCTTGCGGACATGGTGCTTCAGCCGCTCGACTGTGCCGGTCCGTCCACCCTTGGGCGACAGGGCTTGTGTCGCCTCGTCGAGCGAGAACACCGGGTGCGTGGCGAAGAAGTCGGTGGTTGTCATGGTCCTCGACTTGATGTTTCGTGCTCCTATTGGGGAAAGAGTTACCATTTCGGCAGCGAAATGTCAAGTAAGTTTAGGCCATCGGCGGCCAGATGAACCCCTTGCACGCGCTCGCTCTGTCTCTTACCCCAGCACGGCGACCAACTCGGCGACGATCCGGAGATGGGCCGCAGCTTCGGGCGCCAACAGCCGACCGACCCGCGCCCGCCAACCTCGCCGCCTACACCAAGGGAACTTCTCACCACCGCGGAGGCTGCCGAGCTCCTGCGAGTGGATCCACAGACGCTCAGCACATGGCGCGTGACCGGGCACCACCACGACTTGCCGTTTGTGAAGATGGGGAGTGGCGGGACCGGAGGCCGCGTTTACTATCGCCGCAGCGACCTCGAAGCTTTCATTACCAGGCATTTGTTCTGGAACACGGCGCAAGCGGACGTCATCCCCGCGAAAGCGGCTGTCATCTCCGCCCCGGATCGAGGTCCGGGGCAAGCTCCAGCGGGAATCCAGCCGTTGTCCGTCTCCTGCGAGGCGCGCGCGCCGGGCGCGCTGTGCTCCCTCTCCCCCTGGGAGAGGGCGGGGTGGGGGTTCAGACCGTCGCCGCCGCCGGTCGAACGCGTAGCGACCCGTCAATCCCTCACCCCAGCACCGCCACCAGCTCGGCGACGATCCGAAGATCGGCGGCGGCCTCGGGCGTCAGGATGAGTGGCTAACACGCGGTCTGCCGCCGCCTCATCACCGGCCAGCGGGCTGCCAGCGAGCAAAGTGGTCACAGCTTCAAAGCGCTCCGAGGCGTATCATGATCAGTAGAATCACGGGGGCGGTGGATGGCACGGGCGCGTCAGGCAAACAGTGGTGGGGAGCTGGGCTTTGAGGCGAAGCTGTGGGCGGCGGCGGATGCGCTGCGTAGCAACATGGACGCAGCCGAGTACAAGCACGTCGTCCTCGGCCTGATCTTCCTTAAGTACATCTCGGACGCCTTCGAAGCCAAGCACGCGGAGCTCGAGTCGCAGCGGGTGCAGGGCGCCGATCCTGAGGACCCCGACGAGTACGGGGCCGCGAACATCTTCTGGGTCCCGAAGGAGGCGCGTTGGTCGCAGCTCAAGGCAAACGCCCCTCAGCCGACCATTGGCAAGCTGGTGGACGATGCCATGATTGCCATCGAACGGGACAACCCCTCCCTCAAGGGCGTGCTACCAAAGGAGTTTGCAAAGCCGGGCCTCGACAAGCAGCGGCTCGGCCAGCTCATCAACCTCGTGAGCGACATCGGCCTCGGAAGCCCGGCGGACCGAGCCAAGGACATCCTCGGCCGGGTCTACGAGTACTTCCTCGCCCAGTTCGCGAGTGCCGAGGGCAAGAAGGGCGGCCAGTTCTACACACCGTCCCGAGTGGTCCGCGTCCTGGTCGAGATGCTTGCCCCGTACAGGGGTCGCGTGTACGACCCTTGCTGCGGCTCGGGTGGCATGTTCGTGAGCAGTGAGAAGTTCATCGAGGCCCACAGCGGAAAGCTAGGCGACATCTCCATCTACGGCCAGGAGTCCAACTACACCACCTGGCGCCTGGCCAAGATGAACCTCGCCATCCGCGGCATCGACGCGCAGATCGCACACGGTGACACCTTCCACAGCGACAAGCACCCCGATCTGAAGGCCGACTACGTGCTCGCCAACCCGCCGTTTAACGACAGCGACTGGCGCGGCGAGCTGCTCAAGGACGACAAGCGCTGGGTTTACGGCGGCCCGCCGGCGGGCAACGCCAACTATGCTTGGGTCCAGCACTTCATCCACCACCTGGCGCCCACCGGGCTCGCGGGCTTCGTACTCGCCAACGGTTCGATGGCGTCGAACCAGTCCGGCGAGGGTGAGATCCGCAAGGCGATCATTGAAGCTGACCTCGTGGACTGCATGGTGGCGCTGCCGGGCCAACTCTTCTATTCGACGCAGATCCCGGTGTGCCTGTGGTTCCTTGCGCGCAACAAGAAGAATGGCCGCTTCCGCGACCGCCGCGGCGAGACGCTCTTCATCGACGCCCGCAAGCTGGGTTCAATGGCGGATCGCACGCACCGCGAGCTGACCGACGAAGACATCGCGAAGATCGCCGGCACCTACCACGCCTGGCGCGGCGACAAGGGCGCGGGCGCCTACGCCGACGTGCCCGGCTCCTGCAGGAGCGCGAAGCTCGACGACATCCGCAAGCACGGCCATGTCCTCACGCCTGGCCGCTACGTCGGCGCCGAGACGCAGGGGGACGACGGCGAGCCGTTCGACGAGAAGATGAAGCGCCTCACCACGACGCTCCGGGCGCAGCAAGCCGAGGCCGCGAAGCTTGACGCCGCCATCGCCGCCAATTTGAAGGAGCTTGGGTATGGCGGGTGAAGGGCACAGCAACCCAACGCTTCTTTCACCCACGCCTGACGGGTGGAGCGTCGCCGCGATCGAGGATCTATGCGAAAACGTGACCAGCGGTGGAACACCGCTGCGCAGCGATTCGAGTTATTACCAAGGCGGTATTCATTCGTGGTTTAGGACACAGGAACTGAAAGACTCCATACTGTTTGAGTCCGAGGAAAAAATCACCGACAAGGCGTTGGCACAGACTTCCGCGAAGCTCTTTCCAAAAAACACCGTTCTGATGGCCATGTACGGCGACGGCAAGACGATCACAAGCCTCGGAATCTTGGCCAAGGAAGCTGCAACCAATCAGGCGTGCTGCGCCATGATTCCTGATCGCGTACATTGCGAGCCGAGGTTCCTTTTCTACGCCCTCAAGCATCACAGAGAGGACTTCATACGAATTGCTTCGGGTGGAGCTCAGAGAAATCTCAGCGGAAAACTGATCCGCCGCTTTGCGATCAATACTCCACCGTTGGACGAGCAACGCGCCATCGCCCACATTCTGGGCACGCTGGACGACAAAATCGAGCTGAATCGGCGGATGAAAGAGACGTTGGAGGCGGTGGCGCGGGCGCTCTTCAAGTCCTGGTTCGTGGATTTCGAACCCGTCCGCGCCAAGGCCGAGGGCCGCGACCCCGGCCTACCTAAGCCTCTCACTGACCTCTTCCCGGGCTCCTTCGAGGACTCGGAACTTGGGGAGATTCCGAATGGGTGGGATCTAGCTCAACTTGGTACGCTGGTTGATTTTGTCAAAGGCAAGAAGCCTGCCCACGCTGCCACGAGCATGGCAGATGGGTTGTCCCCCGTGATCCTCATCGAGGGCTTCGAGGGGAAGGTCTCTGCTTACGCCTCAGCAATCGGCATGGTTGAGGTCATGGCGGACGATGTGCTCATGGTCATGGACGGTGCTAGCTCAGGGAGGGTTGAGACCGGTTGCACCGGACTTGTCGGATCGACTTTGGCAAGGATCACACCTCGGGGGAGGTTGCCCGGCAAGCGTTTCCTCTACTTTCTCTTGAAACATCTTGAACCTTCGACCCGCCACCACCTGACGGGCACATCTATCCCGCATGCCGACAAGGGCTGGGTTGCACACCAGGCAGTTTGCTTTCCCAAGGCTCCTGATCTTCTCAATCGATTCGAGAATCTTGCGGCACACTTGCGGGGGAAAGTGGATGCCGCTCGAAGAGAATCTCTCTCTCTCGCCGTGCTGCGCGACACGCTTCTTCCCAAGCTCATTTCGGGCGAGCTACGTGTACCGGATGCCGACCAGTTTGCCAGGGGTCGGGAACAATGAGCGTGAGCTACCCCACCAAGCTCCTATTGGCATTTCGAAGTGGCGACCGTTGCGCATTTGCCCGTTGTGGTAGGCGGCTAACCATGGATGGGGGGGGCGGCAACGCTGTTGTCACCGGCGAAGCTGCACACATCTCAGGTGAGAAGATAGGCGCCGCTCGCTACAACGCGGAAATGACGGATGAGGCCCGCAATGACTACAGCAACCTAATCTATCTCTGCGGTGATCACCACACTCAGGTAGACAAGCAGGAGGCTGACTTCACGACCTCGCATCTCCTACAGATGAAAGCGGACCACGAGCAAAGGGTCCGAGGCGCGATGATGGAGGCATTCGCCGGCGTTGGATTCTCCGAACTCGAGGAGGCCACGCGCTGGATTGTGCAGTCGGAGCCAAGCTCGTCATCGTATGACTTCTCGTTAATACCGCCCGAAGACAAGATAAGGAGGAATGAACTCGGCAGCGGTGCCCGGATGGTCATAACCCAAGGCCTAAGCTTGGCTCGAGAAGTCCATTCCTTCATCGAGGCTGTAACGCAGACTGAAGAGGACTTCCCCGAGAGGCTCAAAGCAGGGTTTCTAGAGGAGTACTACCGGCTCAAGAAGGATGGGTATGGCGGCGAAGACCTCTTCGACCTCATGTGTCGCTTCGCCCAGCGAGGATTCGAAGAGCAGGCTAAGCGGTCCGCTGGTCTCGCGGTTTTGGTGTATCTATTTGAGACCTGCGAGGTGTTCGAGAAATGATCCTTCCGTCAAAGCACATTTCTGAAGAGCAGGCGCTCGTAGGCGTCGGCGCTGTCCTCCTTCAGGAGATGAAGCAATCCCAGACCGTTACAAGCCTTTGGGAGCGGGTCAGACTGCAACCGGCCGTGGGTACGTTTGAGCGTTTCGTGCTGGCCCTGGACATGATGCACATGATTGGGGTGGTCACCGTGACAAATGGGATGTTGGAAAGGACAGGTGCATGATACACGGTGTCTACGCCAACCAGTCCTCGTTCCATTCCGTCGAGTTCACAACGGGCCTCAACGTTGTGTTGGCTGAGCGCACAGATACGTCTACTCAGAGGGACACGCGCAACGGCCTCGGCAAGTCCATGCTCATTGAGATCATTGACTTTTGCCTTGGGGGTGCGGGCAAGGCGCTGGGAATCGAACCCCTGAGAAAGTGGGCCTTCACCCTCGAAATCACACTTGGGGGCAATCGCATCAAGGTTACGCGGGCTGTTGAATCAAAGAATCGAATCGTCATCGAGGGGCCCACCACGGGTTGGATTGAGCAGCCCTATGTGGACGATGAGACAGCCGAGCGCATCCTTAACGTCGAGAGGTGGAAAACCGTCCTAGGGTGGGCGCTGTTCGGCCTGCCGGGTTCCGACCTCACGCACAAGTACAAGCCTAAATACCGGAGCCTGATTTCATACTTCATGCGTCAGGGACCCAACGCCTACACCGATCCGTTTAGCCACTTCCGCCAACAGAAGACCTGGGACATTCAGCTTCATGTTGCATTCCTCCTTGGTCTTAACTGGGAGTACGCGTCAAGGTGGCAGGAATTGAAGGACCAAGAGCAGGCGCTGGCCGCGTTCTCCCAGGCAATAGAGACAGGTGCTTTGCAGGAGAGATGGGGTTCCGTAGGAGAACTGGAAGCCGAAAGAGTTCAGCTCGAAGAACAGGTAGGAGCAGAGAGCGAGGCGCTTAGTAGCTTCAAGGTCCACCCCCAATACAAATCGGTTCAGGAAGAGGCCGACCGAACCACGGCCACCATCCATGGACTGGCGAACGACAACGTGACTGATCGTCGGAGACTAGCCCGATACCGGGAATCCATAGCTGAAGAGAAGCCTCCCGCTGACACTGCGCTTGAAAGGCTTTATGAAGAAGCTGGACTTATCTTCCCCGAGGCAGTCCGTCGGACGCTAGCTGAGGCCAAGGAATTCCACTATCGCATCGTGGAAAACCGTAGGGCATTCCTGGAAACTGAGATCAGCAGGCTGGAGCGGAACATAGGGCAGCGGGACGAGGGAATTCGGGAAATCACGGCGGCGCGTGCCGCTTCGCTTGAGATCCTACGCACGCACGGTGCCTTGCAGGAGATGACGAAGCTGCAGGAGCGGCACGCGGAAACCAAAGGCCGATTAGAGCGAGTACGTGCTCGTATCTCTGAGATCAAGGACCTCACCTCTCGGAAGCGCGACATTAGGGTGGCGAAGACCGAACTGGTGAGGGTTGCCGAGCAGGATCACGAGCAGCGGCGCGACATATGGGCTGCCGCCGTCCGATTGTTCAACGACAATTCGCAGGCGCTCTACAAGACACCTGGCCGGCTCGTGATCGACATCGCGGAGACCGGCTACAAGTACGACGTCGACATTGAGCGCAGCGGAAGTGAAGGCATCGGAAAGATGAAGGTATTCTGCTTTGACCTGACGCTCCTGCAATTTATGATGAGGCAAAAGGACCGGATCGATTTTCTTGTGCATGATAGCGTGCTGTACGACGGCGTGGATTCAAGGCAGCGGGCCCTCGCTCTCGAACGCGCGAGCCAGTCCTCAAGAGCCCTAGGAGCCCAATACATCTGTGCGCTGAATTCAGACATGATTCCGCGCGAGGATTTCAGCGAGGGTTTTGATTTTGACCAACATGTGAGGCTTACGCTCACTGACAAAGATCCGTCGGGTCGCTTGCTTGGCTTTCAGTTCGAGAGGCCGACGAGGTGATGCGACTCTCCGAGTCCGTCGTCGAAGACGCCGCCCTCGCCTGGGTGGGGGGCCTGGGCTATACCATCCTGCCAGGCCCGCAGATTGCGCCTGGTGAGCTATACGCGGAGCGTAATGATTACGCGCAGGTCATCCTCGAAGAACGCCTGCGCCAGGCGCTCGCACGGCTGAACCCGGAGCTGCCTCCCGGGGCGCTGGAAGATGCCTTCCGCAAACTCACGCGCAGCGATACGCCGTCGCTTGTGGAACGCAATCGCGCCGTGCACCGCATGATGGTGGATGGTGTGACGGTCGAGTATCGCCGGCCTGATGGCTCCATCGCTGGCGCGCAGGCGCGCGTGATCGACTTTCACGACCAGAACAACAACGATTGGCTAGCAGTCAATCAGTTCACGGTAGCTGAGGGGCGCCACACGCGCCGCCCCGACGTGGTGCTGTTCGTGAACGGTCTGCCGCTGGCGGTGATCGAGCTGAAGAATCCGGCCGATGAGAACGCAACGATCTGGACCGCCTACCAGCAATTGCAGACCTACCAGGTGCAGATTCCATCGCTTTTCACGTACAACGTGGCCCTTGTCGTCTCCGACGGTGTGGAGGCGCGCATCGGGGCGATCGGTGCAGGACGTGAGTGGTTCAAGCCTTGGCGGACGATCACGGGGCATGGGGATGCCGCACCGGGGCTTGTCGAGTTGCAGATTCTGCTTGAGGGGGTGTTTGACAAACGTCGCTTCCTCGATCTCGTGCGGCATTTCGTCGTGTTCGAGGACATGGGCGGTGGAGTACTCGCCAAGAAGCTGGCCGGGTACCACCAGTTCCATGCGGTAAATGCCGCTGTCGAGGAGACGCTGCGCGCCGCACAAGTCGCTGCGGCAGGCGCCATCGCGGAAACGCCAGGGCGTTACGAGGCCGGGCGCAAGCCGGGCGGCGGCCCTGGCGACCATCGCGTGGGCGTGGTCTGGCACACACAGGGCTCGGGCAAGAGCCTGACGATGGCCTTTTACGCGGGCCGGGTGATCCTCCACCCAGCGATGGAAAACCCGACCATCGTGGTCCTCACCGATCGAAATGACCTCGACAATCAACTCTTCGCCACCTTCGCCCGCTGTCGCGACCTGCTGCGGCAGGAGCCCGTCCAGGCCGAAAGCCGCGCTGATCTACGGGCGAAGTTGAGCGTGGCGTCGGGTGGTGTGGTCTTTACCACCATCCAGAAGTTCTTTCCCGAAGAAAAGGGCGACCGTCACCCGGTGCTCTCCGACCGGCGCAACATCGTCGTGATCGCGGATGAGGCGCACCGCAGCCAGTACGACTTCATTGACGGCTTCGCGCGCCACATGCGCGATGCCCTGCCTCACGCTTCATTCATCGGGTTCACCGGCACACCCATCGAGCTGACGGACGCGAACACCCGCGCCGTGTTCGGCGACTACATCAGCGTCTATGACATCCAGCGGGCCGTCGTGGATGGCGCCACCGTGCCGATCTACTACGAGAGCCGGCTTGCCAAGCTGGAGCTGAAGGAATCCGAGCGGCCTAAGATCGACCCCGAGTTCGAAGAGGTGACGGAAGGGGAGGAGGTCGAGCGCAAGGAGAAGCTGAAGACGAAGTGGGCCCAGCTCGAGGCGCTGGTCGGATCCGAGAACCGCCTCAAGCTCGTCGCGCGCGACATCGTGGACCACTTTGAGAGCCGGCTGGCGACCATGGAGGGGAAAGCCATGGTCGTGTGCATGAGCCGCCGGATCTGCGTCGAGCTGCACCGGGAGATCGTCGCGCTGCGGCCGCAATGGCAGCGCGACGAGGATGACCAGGGCTGGATCAAGGTTGTGATGACCGGTTCGGCCTCTGACCCCCTAGCTTGGCAGCTCCACATCCGGAACAAATCGCGGCGTGAGGCGCTTGCCCTACGTTTTCGTGATGTGAACGATTCCTTCAAGATCGTGCTCGTGCGCGACATGTGGCTCACTGGCTTCGACGCGCCGAGCCTCCACACCATGTACGTGGACAAGCCGATGCGCGGGCACGGCCTGATGCAGACCATCGCCCGGGTCAACCGCGTGTTCCGCGACAAGCCTGGCGGCCTCGTCGTCGACTACCTCGGGCTCGCGTATGAGCTGAAGCAGGCGCTGGCCACCTACACGGAGAGCGGCGGAACCGGAAAGACCGCGATCCCTCAGGCCGAGGCGGTGGCGGTAATGCTCGAGAAATACGAGATCTGCCGGGGCCTGTTCCACGGCTTCGACTGGTCCCGCTGGATCACGGGGAAGCCCCAGGATCGACTGTCGGTGCTGCCCGCCGCGCAGGAGCACATCCTCGCCCAGGAAGACGGCAAAGCGCGGTTGCTCCGGGCGGTTACCGAGCTTTCGCAAGCCTTTGCCCTGGCCGTGCCCCACGAGGAGGCGCTCCGAATCCGGGATGATGTCGGCTTCTTCCAAGCCGTGCGCGCGGTGCTGGCCAAGAGCGGTACCGACGAGCGCAAGGCGGACGAGGAGCTGGACTACGCAATCCGGCAAATCGTCTCGAAGGCGATGGTCTCGGATGAGGTCGTGGACATCTTCGCCGCAGCCGGCCTGAAAAAGCCGGACATCTCGATCCTGTCGGACGAATTCCTGGCCGAGGTCCGCGGCATGCCGCAAAGAAACCTCGCCGTGGAGCTCCTCCGCAAGCTGCTGTCCGGTGAGATTCGCACCCGGAGTCGCAAGAACGTGGTCCTTGGTAGGTCCTTCGCGGATCTGCTGGAGCAGGCCCTTCGCCGCTACCAGGCCCGGCTCATCGAGGCGACGCAGGTGATCGAGGAGCTGATCGCCCTGGCCAAGGAGATGCGTGAGGCCGGCCAGCGCGGGGAGCAGCTCGGCCTCACCGAGGACGAGGTTGCCTTTTACGACGCCCTCGAGACCAACGACAGTGCGGTCAAGGTCCTCGGCGACGAGACGCTGCGCACGATCGCGCGTGAGCTGGTCAAGACGGTGAAGAGCAACGTCAGCATCGACTGGACGGTGCGGGAGAATATTCGCGCCAAGCTCCGCGTGATGGTTAAACGCGTGCTGCGCAAGTACGGCTATCCACCCGACAAGCAGGAAAAGGCTACGCAGACTGTGCTGGAGCAGGCTGAGGTGCTGAGCCAGACCTGGGTTGACAGCATTTAGGGGCCCTGCAGGACCGTGCGAAACCTGGCACGCAGCCGGTGGCCATGGGACGATCCCCATATGGCCTAGAGCCGGGGCGTTGAGGGGGACGATTGGGGGTTGCGATGGCTGACATCAAGCTCTTCCGGCTCGACGGTGACAAAGTGCAGGAGCTCCAAGGCCACCCAGGTGCGGTTGAGAAATCAGTCCAGACACTCATGGAGCGGCATTTGGAGTCGCTGCTTGGCGTGAAGCTGCTCGCCTCGGAATACTCGACTGGAAAAACCCACGGTGGCAGGATCGACACCCTAGGGATCGACGAAAACGGATGCCCGGTAATTATCGAGTACAAACGAACCATCGACGAAAATGTCACTAGCCAGGGACTCTACTATCTAGAATGGCTGCTGGACCACAAGGGGGAGTTCAAGCTGCTTGTCATGGGCTCCCTCGGGCAGGAGGTAGCGGACGGGATTGAGTGGTTGGGGCCGCGACTCCTTTGCATCGCAGGCGACTTCACGAAATATGACACTTCCGCGGTCCAGCAGATGAAACACAACGTTGAACTGATCCGCTACAGGCGATATGGCGACGACCTTCTACTGTTAGAGCTTGTTAACGCCAGCACGCCCCCGGTCGAAACGTTGCCCGGGCATCTTGGTCCGAAAACACCCGTCAAAACTGGGACCGTTTATCCAACGGCAACCGAGGTCCTCCAGAAGGCTGATGCGCGGATCAAAGAGCTCTTCGAGTCCCTGAAGACGTTCATCCTTGCGCGCGGTGACGACATCCAGTTCAAACCGATGCGCAGCTACTTTGCATTCAGACGGATTCGGAATTTCGCCTGCGTCGACGTCCGGTCCCACAGGCTCCTGGTCTTCGTGAAGGTTAGCCCAGACTCGATAACCCTCGAGCCAGGTTTTACGCGCGACGTGAGGGAGATCGGACACTTCGGCACCGGCGACCTTGAAATCACCATTGCGTCACCTGGCGACCTGGAGCGGGCGAAGCCGCTCATCATTAAGAGCGACGAGGTTTCGTAGTCGGGGGCCGCAGGGCTGACAAAAGCTAGGCAAGATGCACAACCGGTCTCGTAGCGGGCCTGAAACCAAAGGAGAGGGCGGCACATGATCCCGGATCGCCTTGGTGCGCCTGGATGGGTGAGTACTGAGGCGAATCCAATCAAGGGCCTTGACCTTCTTGGGCTGCGCCTTCCTGTCCAGAACATCGGGAACGCGCTACTCGATGGTGTAACGACGGTCACCCCCTCCGTGCGTTACGTCTCGCTTCGATGCTGGCTGACAAACGCCTATGTCCAAGCGCGCCGGCCAGATGAGTGGAAGTCGTTCCGGGCCTTCGCAGACCGGGTTGAGGCGGCCATTGCCTTTGGGAGCGTCCTCACGAATCCTCAAGCGGTTGGTGTCATCGGCTACGACGGGGCGACGGAGCGGCTCAGCGATCAACCTCGCTCGCTAGCGCTCGAGCGGCTCGTGAAGCAGCCCGCTGTCAGCACCTATGGCAGCCCATCCGAGGACCTCGGGTTGGCGTTCTCGACCGACTCCGGCCTGCCGGGCCTCACGCGCGAGCGCGGCCTCCCTCTTGCTGAAACGGTCGGCGCTCAACTGAGTGGATCCAAGCTTGGCCGCCAACTGGGAGCTGGACGGGACGTGAAGTCGGCCTCGGTCGCCGACCTGACTGAGTTTGGTGAGCTGGCTCGGATCGACAGTATCCCAGACGAAGAGCGCCGCCTTCTAGCTGAGGTGCTTATTCCTCCAGAGCCGCGAAAGGGGGAATGGCCTCGCCTCTCCACCTACGCTCTCCTGCTTCATCTCGCGCGCCAGCTCAGGCGACTGCCGGATGATGAGGATTTGTTCCTGGCGGCATCTAAGCCCCGAGGCGGAGACTATCCGGGAGAGCTTGACCCGATTGTCGATGGTTGGCTGCGGTATGGGGTCCGGGATCTGTTGGCAGTGGCGCACGAGAAGGTGGTGGCCGCTGTGATCGACGAGTTGGCGGCGGCCACCGACGAGGGCAAGACCACCGCCAAGCCGGAGAGTATAGTTCGCTCCCTGCTTGGGCGGGAACGGGAACACAACCAGGCCTTGAGGTCGTTTGGCCTCCTTAGGCGCGGAGAAAGGTATCGGGGCCTGAGCTTTGCCCAACTCAAGGCACGCGTGCAGGGGCAGATGTCGAAGAAGCGGACCGAGGAAGCCGGTTTTCGACGATGGGGGGGCGAGCTTCAAGATTTCAATCTGATCAAAGTGCTTCTCCCAGCCGGCCCCGAAAGTCTTGTGCTACTTCCGGTCGCCTGGCTCGTTGCGGTCCACAGGACCGAACTCGGCATTGACGATGGGGTCGATGGCTTCGACACACTTGATGCAAGTGGCTGGGGTCGGATCGGAGTGAACACAGTGATTCGGCCAACGATCCAGGCACTGATACAGCGGGACGTCTCGCTTCCGCAGGCCATGGCCGAGCTCGCTCTCCGATCGGCCGAGCAACACCTTCGAATTGCCTGGGCGAGGTTGGCACAGGACACACGTCGTGACGTCGCGGTTCTCCTCGAGGACGAGGGGCGCTGGCGCTACCAGGGCCGCCTAGATGCCGGCCGTACGCGCTCTCGCCTATCCATCGCGGTGTCGTGGCTTTGGCAGCTCGGGCTTCTCGATGAAACAGGCCTGTCTTCAGCTGGTGTCGATTTACTCGACAGAGCCATGACTACTCTCCGCACAAAGAAGGCAGGATGAACCCCCGCGAGTTCTGCCGGGAAAGAAGTTACGAGAGTGCCTTGCTCTTCACGTACTCGTTCGACGCGATGTTTTTCGAACGGGTCGTACTGCACGACCTTCAGATTGGCGACACCAAGGACGTGCTCGTAGTTGCCGATCGCGCTGCCCTGCGTGATGCCGCGAGCCGCTGGTGGGGACAGGTCCAGCATTTGGGCCGGAGGTACCTGTTGTCAGACATAGCGACCGGAGGCGCATTTCATCCGAAGGTCTTTCTTCGGCTCGGCAGGACCGGTGGTCTTGCCTGGGTCGGGTCTGGGAACTTGACCTCTGGCGGTTGGGGTGGGAACCGCGAGCTTGCGTGTGCGTGGAGGGTCGGCCCGGGGCTGCAGGACACTGGTGGGTGGATACGACGTTTTCTGGATGGGGTTGTCGCGGTGAGCCAGGATCCTTTTGTTGTATCCACCATTGAAAGGATGAGCGATCTCCCCTGGCTCGTCGAGGCATCACCCGGGCGTGGGGGCGCGGCTGTGTTGGTGGGTGGGCTGGGCCAGACCCTGGCAATTCAGCTTGCGAGCCGGTGGGCCGGCCGCCGATTCGGGACGCTATCCCTCCTCACTGGCTCGACCGACGACGAGGGTGCCATGCTCCGATGGGCCCACGATACTTTTGGCGTCCGTCGCGTCCGGTTGGTTTGCCCCACCCAGCATTGTCAGCTCGACCCGAAACGAATTCAGAAGCTGCCGGTGAGATTGACGGTCGCGGAATCCGAGGGGAAGCCTATTCATGCGAAGTTCTACTGGTTCGAGGGCCAAGGCCCGCCAGCGGCTGTTCTTGGATCAGCCAACTGTTCGGGCGCGGCGTGGATTCGGGGACCACAGAAGCACGGAAACGTAGAAGCCGTTGCGGTCTTCGATCACGCTGGGGCATCTGAGTTCATCGAGGTGATTAGGACAATTCAGAACGCTGAGGATGTCGCGCTTCAACCCCGGGCCATGCGTCAACAGGAAGAACCACCGCGCGAGGAACCAGTCTTGGGGCTGACCAGCTTGCGCTATGACGGGGGCACCCTGGAATTGATCGCGACGTTCTCGCAGCCTATTTCAAATCGTGCTGAGGTGACGGTGGTCTTTGACTCCGCCCCGATCCGGCTGAAGCCCGTTGGTGGGTCGAAAGAGACGCTCGAATGGAGTGCCTACATCGAGACGCCACCCTCTCGTGTGGCTACCCCGTTTGGCATCGCCAGAGTCACCTACCAACGCGAAACTTCTGAGGCGCCGCCGCGATGGCTTGACGCCATCGACGATCTCCGGAGCCTCTCACGTTCTTTACTCTTTCGAGAGCCCCTTGAGGCACTCAAGAACCCCTCATCGATCGGTGATGAGAATGTACTACTGCGCGACCTTCAGCTTATTGCGCGCGCGCTGCTTGGAGAGGCCGCCGAGTTTCCCGACCCTTTCGTCCGTCCGGGCCTTGAGAAGAGGGAGAAAGGCCCCCAGGGGCAGGCGCCGCCAATCGATCCGAAGGCTTTTGTGAAGTCGCTCTCCGAGGTTCCAGCGAAGCTAAAGGGGCCTGCGTCACGCGAGTTTCACCAACACATCTCGATCTACGGAATCATGGGAGCCCTCTTCGATCTGAGCGAAGAGAAGCTTGTCTCGGACGAAAGTGAATTGAAGGAAAAGGAAGAAGAGGCAGGGGATGGGGGAGACAGTGAGGAGCAGCCCTCCCGCCCCCTCTATAGGCCAAAGGAGTCAGATGGCCTTTCGCCAAGGGCCATCGAGCGCCTGGCTGGCCAGCTGGAAGACTTCCTCGAAAGATTCTCCGATCCAGAGTTCTTCTCGTCCTGCAGCGCGACCCAGCTTGTTCAGGCTGCAGCCTTCCCGCTGGCAGTGGCCGCTTTGGCGCGGCCGAGGGTCGGCTCGGATGGTGACGAGGGATGCATCGAGGCAGAACTGGTTGACCTCTGGGCGGGATGGTGTTCCGAATGGGTGCAGCGAGTCTTTGATGTCCTATTCACGCTCAAGCTGCAGGGCTCTCCGACCCGTGGGGTTCTTGCATGTGTCCGCGAGCGTCTCGAACAAGAGGGTAAGGTGCAGGTCTTTGACAGTGTCGTTGGAGATGGCACCCTGTGGGTAGCTCTTCTCAGCGCACTCGGTACTGTGCCGTGGTCTGGGCCTCTCGGGCGGATTGAGAAGGCCCTTGCACTCCGGGAAGTATTCGGGCGTCGCGATCTACTGGCCCGGGGTGAAATTGGACGTCTGCGAGTCCTAGTCGAGCGGATTCTCACACCCAAAGCACAGGAAACCCTTATCAACAAGGCCCCCCGGGCGTCTGAGGCACTCTCCAGGCTCGAGGCGCGACTGGCCTCGCAGTACGAGAGACTAGTGAAGGAGCAGCCCACCAGTCACCTCAAGCATGAGCCGGGCGACCTTGTGTGGACCCCTCTAGCAGGCTGGGGTGTTGTGCAGGATGAGGCCACTATCTGCGCTCACGCCCATGTCAACGTGTGGTTCCGCTTAAGAGGTGAAACAGTTCCAGCAATGGCGAGTGGTTACTTCATCAACGTGCCAAAGGCAGCAGCCTCAGATTCGCAGATCGCCAAATTACTCGAGGAGATCAGTGGAGTGATCGCCTAGGCTCGGTGGCGCCATTCGACCTGCCTACTACGAAGGTAGATCGCACCGGGGGTTCACTATGCCTGAGCAACTTGCACAGGCCTTTGAATCGGCATTCGGTCTGCTCGGTTGCTTGGTCGTGCCAGCGACTGGAGCAGCGCGGTCTGGACACTGTGCAGGTTTAGAAGAGCGCCCTAGGCGCTGCATGTCGCCTATGTGGTGTTTGGGGCCATCTCAAGGGGGCTCCCATTTGACGGTCACCGGCTGGTCGTTACAGTAAGGAGAGAACAAGCCGTTGGGCTGATGCCTGGCAGACACGGGGAGGGACGTATGAACCGACGTTTCCGCACGAAGATTGAGTCCTTGGAGCCCAGTTTCCGGCGACTCGTCAGGATGAAACCAGTCAAATTCTCGTCGCTACCAGCTTCGATTCCAGATCGGGGCATCTACCTTTTCTCGGAACGCGGCAAGCATCTTTACGTGGGTCGCAGCAATCTGCTGCGCCGACGCCTGCAGAATCACTGCCGGCCAAGCGGGACTCACTTCACCGCTACCTTCGCATTTCGAATTGCCAGGCGACAGACAGGAAGGAAGAGGGCAACTTACACCACGGCTGGTTCCCGGCAAGCCCTGATGAACGACAAAGTCTTCGGTCGGGCGTTCAAAGCAGCAAAGCGCCGCGTTGCGGTCATGAACATCCGATATGTCGAGGAAACGGACCCAACGCGGCAGGCTTTGCTCGAGATCTACGCCGCTACCGCGCTTGCGACACCCTTTAATGATTTCGACACCCATTGAGTCCAGTGTCCTGCGGATGCAAGGCCCACTAGCCTGGTGGTTACGACACTAACCCTCTGTTTGTGACGAGCAGATACAGCAGGCCACCGTCCAAAGACGGAGTAGCGAGGATACCGGGGGGCGATAATGCGCATTCACTCCCATTCGAGCCTGGGTTCCTTCGAGAACTGTCCGAGGCAGTACTGGTACGAGTACATCGGCAAGCCCCCCGTCGAGAGGGTGGACACGATCGAGGCGTTCCTGGGAACCTGCGTGCACGAGACGCTCGAGACGCTCTACCGTCTCCGGCTCCACGGCCGGGTGCTGTCCGAGGAGGAGGCACTCGAAGCGTTTGAGTCCGCATGGGCCAAGGGCTGGTCGGACACCATCCTGGTCGTGTCCGAGGAGCTGAAAACCGGGGACTACAAGCGAGCCGGCTAGTAGCTCACCTATGCTCAGCTTCTTGCCGAGCCACATACAAGTTCTGCCGTCACGCCGACCGTTCGAGGACGAAGCGCGCGCGCTCGTTCCGCAGCATCGCGAACGGCGTCACGCACTTCACACCCAGGCCAAGGCAGGCATCCGGCACCTTGATCTTCTTCCTCGAGGTCGAGGCGATCTCGTGGGTCACGACGGTGTGGCCGTGTGCAAGCGCGTATGCAACGAGGAAGTAGTCCGCAACCTGGAGGAACGTGCTGACGGCTGCGGGCTCGTAGTGCTGGTTGGTTGCCCAGGAGCTGACCCTGCCAAGCGCGGATGCCATCGCCGGGTCCGGTTTGAGGAAGAATCCAGGTCCGCGCTGGGATGCCCAGTCGGAGAGCTCATCGGCAATCGCAGCAAGCTCGTCGCCGATCTGCTCGAGGCTGAAGACCCGGCCCCCTTCGTTCGCGGCAATCAGCCAATCCCAAAACGCCGGGCAGAAGTCGAAGCCGTAGTGGAGGTTCTTGGCCTACATGAAGACGTTGGCGTCCAGCAGGTACGCCATTAGATTGCAATCTCCAGGCTGCGCCCAAGCTCGCGGAAGGTGTCCAGCTTAGAGAAGCCGAGCATCCGGAACGCGTCGCGGTACAGCGTTCGCCCTTCGAGCGTGCTGATCACGAGAGCGCGAGCGAAACGCTTGCTGACCCGAGCAGCCTGGGTAAGGTAGAAGTTGCCACCGCTGCTCCGCGGGATCGCGCGTAGGCGCTCGAGCTCGTCATCGTACGCCGCCCAGACCTCGTTCCACGTCAAACCGCCAGCGTCATGCATCCGGCGCAAGATCACGAGGGTGCTGACCTTGAAGCGCCTCGCTAGGCGGTCAAGCTCCCCGCGCAAAGGGGCGCCCCGCGTGTATTCGGGCCGGAAGGCGTCGAGCGGGATGAGAAGCTCCGCCGCAACCCGGTTGCACCACCGCTCGACCCTGTGCTCAGGGATGAGCCTGGCCTGGGCATCCGACACGGCCGACTCGCCGAGCCACAGGTGCGCCAGCTCATGAGCCAGCGTGAACATCTGGCCAGCCTTTGTGTCGGCACCGTTGACGAAGACGACCGGCGCCAGCTCATCCGCCATCGCGAAGCCGCGGAACTCTTCGGGATCGAGGTGACGGCGGTTGTTGTTGAGGACAACGCCACTGCACATGACGAGTACGCCTGTCGAGTCGGCGCGCTCGATGAACAGGCGAAGCGCATCGGTCCAGGTCGGGGCGCGACGATGTTCCTCGAGGTCGAAGCCCAGCGTGCTGCGGATGCTCGCGGCCGCCTCCTCCACGGCAACGGAGGTGCTGGCGGACCCGACGAAGGGGAGGGGGTCCTCGCCCTCGGACCGGGCGAAGTCGCGAAACCATTCCTGGCGTTGCTGGCAGATGTAGATGGTATCGAGCAGATCCGCGCTCGGGCGACCCCGTGGGCTCGGGCCGGTGCTGGCGCGGAAGTCAGGAATCGGTACCTCCTCGACCGGTGGCTTCGGGAGAAGAAGGAATCCGACGGGGGTGTAGGTGGCCTTGGCAAACCCTTCGAGTTGCTTGAGCGTTGGGCGGACCTCGGCCCGCTCCCAGGCACCGAGATGCGGGAACCGGCGTGCCAGCGCCTCGAGGTTGAGCCCGGCGCGCTCACGCGCCCAGGACAGGAGCTCGGGTTTGACCTCGACGCGAATCATGGTTGAAGTTTAGACCCAAACGGGGCCCGGGGGTGCTCCTTTCGCGCGGCTGCGGCGGCGGGCGCCCCATGGCGAAAGGCGGCCGCCCACGGGCGTCCTCTACTGAGGCCTGGATCCCCGCTGGAGCCTGCCCCGGACTCCGATCCGGGGCGGGGATGACGAGACGGCGAGGGCGACCGCTGGGACCCTCACCGCTGCCCTCTCCGGGTAGGAGAGGGGCGAAAGAGGGCGGGGACTGGTCCCCGCCCGGAGGCGCCGCGACGGCGTGACCTGCTACGCATGCGCGGCCCTGAAGCTGATCATCTTCGGGACAAACTCCCCCGGCGGGCACCACACCAGCAGGTCGAGCTCGAGCTGGAGCGCGGTCTCCGGCGGGTAGTACCAGAACGCGGTGAACACGCTCACCTCCGGCTGGACGCCCTTGTCCAGGGCAAACTCGACTATCTCGGCGATGTTGTGCGGGATGCGGCCGAGGTCGCGCCCGGAAGGCGTGAGGAGGTCGAAGTCCGGGCACTCCCGGCGCGGCACCTCCCGGCGCCGGACGACGAGGACATCGCCCTCGGAGAACTCTTTCAGCAGCCAGTCCGGTCGAGGCTCGGCCGGAGGGATCGGGTCGAAGAGCGCCACCGGGAGGCGGTGGGCCTCGCAACCGGGCTGCGGCCTGGCGTGCGCGAGCACCCATTCGAGCGACTTTCCATCCCGGGCCTCCGAAGTTGCCCAAAGCGTGGTCCCTGTCTCGTCGATCATCTCCATGCCGACAAGATAGGACCCCGGGCGGCACGGTACGTGCCCCGGGAATCGGGGCCTCCGAATCGGGTGACCTGACCGGTGGGCCCAGGCCTACGAGCCTACGGATGATTCTTCACGTGGTATTTGGCGAGGGCGCCGCAGCCTCAGCCGTGTAGACCTTGGCCGCAGCCGCGTGCTCCTTTGCGACACGCTCACGGAGCGGCAACGGCTCTACCACCTCACAGGCGGCGCCCCAGCCCAGGATCCAGGGCACGAGCTCGACCGTGGAGGCGACGACCAGGCGCATCTCGACACCCCCACCTCGCAGCTTCTCGACGTGCTGACTGGGGTGCCAGCGCGCCTCGCACACCTGCCTCGCGACCCCGGAGGCGAAGCGGAGGCGGACCGCGGTGCCGCCGTCGTCGGAAAGCCAGACCTCCCACGCCTGATCCAGGCGCGCGAGAAGGTCATCGACCGCGGGCGGCTCGAACGTGTCACCGGTGAGCGTGGCGCGACGGACGCGCTCGAGCTTGAACACGCGCACCGTACCTGGCGGCTCGGCGAGCCCGATGGCGTACACAGAAGGGTCGCGGGTGGCCGGCTCGAGGAGGTACGGCGCGAGCCTGTACGGCGCTGCCACGGCCCGGCCGGCCGCGTGGTATTCGATCTCCACCCACCGCCGTGTCGCCCAACCGTAGGCCACGGTGCGGAAGATCTCGGCAAAGGGGTGCTCGGCGTCGCTCTCGGCGCGCTCGACGAGACGGTCCATGAAGCGACCCAGATCCTCGGGCACGACGACGGCAAGCCTGCGGATAGCCTCGCGCACGGCCGGGTTCGGCTCGTCGCTGTGGCGCAGGAGCAACCGCGCCGCCAGGTACACCGCTGCGGCCTCCTCGAGCTGGAAACTGACGGGGCCGAGCTGGAGTCTCGCCCCTTCCACGAGGCGCCACCCGCGCTTGTCGGCAAAGACCGGGAGGCGTCCGCTGGCCGACAGCTCAACCAGGTAGACGCGGACGGTGCGCTGCGCGATGCCGAGTTTCGCGGCGAGCTCGCGGGTCGTCCAGCGCCGGTGCGGCGAGCGGGCGAACAGGCACTGAAGCTCCACCAGCCTCGCCGCCTTGGTCATTGCATCGGCGAAGACCATGCAAACAGCATAGACCACAGCAGGCCCGCCCGTGGGTTTTGCCCGCATCCGGGATCCGCTACGCCGATGTAAGGGACACAGTGCTCCTCGCAGCAGCCAGGGCGAGGATGACGGGTTGGGCCCTCACCCCGCCCTCTCCCAGAAGGAGAGGGAGTAAGAGTGGCGGACGCGTGCTGTCGGAGGAGGAGGCTCTCGAAGCGTTTGAGTCCGCATGGGCCAAGCTGCGGAAGAAGAAGGAAGAGGAGTAGAGGGCGGACAGACGGTTTCAACCGCGAGCGGGGAAAGAGAGAAGACGCCTGGATTCCCGCTTGCGCGGGAATGACGACGAGGCGCTGGTCCCCGCTGGAGCCTGCCCCGGGCTCCGATCCGGGGCGGGGATGACGGCCGCTTGCGCGGGAATGACGACGAGGCGCTGGTCCCCGCTGGAGCCTGCCCCGGACTCCGATCCGGGGCGGGGATGACGGCCGCTTGCGCGGGAATGACGACGAGGCGCTGGTCCCCGCTGGAGCCTGCCCCCGGCTTCGATCGGGGGCGGGGATGACAGCCGCTTGCGCGGGAATGACGCCGTAGGTAAAACAAGCCAACCATTACGGGCCGAAAGGCATAGGAGCTGATTAGGCTAGACAAGTCGGCGGAGCAAGCCGAGCGCGGGTGCCACGCGGATCCCGTCCCGTGTGACATAGTCCTTTGTTCCGGTGGCTGAAATCTGCCAGGCCTCGGCGCTGGGAAAGCGCGCGTGTAGGTAGCGCAGGCCAGGGTCGGGCTCCTCGTCCCCCCACTTGGTCTCGGCCATCAGTGTGGGGGTACGGCGGTCAACCACGATGAAGTCCACCTCCCTACGATCCACGTCACGGAAGTAGCGGAGCTCGAGGTTGCGCCCGTGTACGTCCTGCTGAAAGTGCACCCATTTGAGGAGATGGCATGCAACCAGGTTCTCGAAGCGGCGCGACGGATCGGGGACGACGGTCCAGTCAAGGTGGTAGTGCTTCTGCTCGTGGCGCACCGCGCGCAAACGGGGCGCGCCGAACGGGGGCAGGCGGAAAACGACGTACAGGCGCTCCAGGATCTCCACCCAACGCGCGACGGTTTTGTGGCTGACCTCGAGGTCCTCGCGGAGGGCGTTAAGGGAGAGCGGCGAGCCGACCCGCTCTGGAAGCAACAGCATCAGCAATTCGAGTTTGCCCAGGTCACTCACACGTTCCAGATCGGTAACCTCGTCCCGAACAAGCAAGGTCCGGTACTCCCGGGACCAGCGGCGCGCGGTTCGTGCCGAGCCGGACAGGAACGGTTCGGGGAAACCGCCGAGTTCCAGGAGCGTTTGAAGGTCGCCGGACGAACGCGCCGCCACCTCAGCGACCGACAGCGGATGTAGCCGCAACAGGTGGTACCGCCCCTGAAGCGATTCCCCCCCGAAACGGTAGAGATCGAGCCGGGCGCTACCGGTCACCAGGATCTTCTGTCCGGCGCGGCGGCCATCCCAGAAGCCCTTGAGGAGGTTGCGCCAGCCGCGGTACTTGTGGATTTCATCGAGCACCCATAGCAAAGACGGGGGCATCTGATGCCGCAGCAAGCGCTCACGGTCGTCGGGCACGTCCCAGTTGAGATAGCCTGCTTTCGCACCGGTAACGGCACGAGCAAGCGTGGTCTTCCCTACCTGTCGTGCCCCTGCAACGAACACCATCCGGCGCTTCAGGTCGGCCTCGACATGGGGCTGCAGATACCTCTTCAAGGTTGCCATGGTTCCGAGTGTAGAGTATTTTCACCCAAAGTCAAATTTACTCGCGTGTATTTTTGCCTGGGGGAGAATTCGCTCGCAGCCTTCCCAACCCAGGGTCGGCGACCCAGAGCGCCGAGTACGAGAATCCCGGGACCGGACGCGCGAGGATTTGTCGGCTTCGCTGACGCGGGGCCTCGGAATGGCATCGGGTTGCATAGCTGGGCGGGTCGAACGCCCTCCGGACGCGATGGGATCCTTTTCGTGCCCCTTCGCCCTGCTCAGGGTCAGGGCTGGATTCCCGCTTTCGCGGGAATGACGAAGAGCGTGCGGGCTTGACGGTGAGGCCCGAGTGACTACAGTCAAAGGAGGGTTTTGAAGCGAGGGGGAGGCCGACGATGCGCATTCATTCCCATTCGAGCCTGGGTTCATTCGAGAACTGTCCGAGGCAGTACTGGTACCAGTACATCGGCAAACCCCCCGTCGAAAGGGTGGACACGATCGAGGCTTTCCTGGGGACCTGCGTGCACGAGACGCTCGAGACGCTCTACCGTCTCCGGCTCCGTGGCCGCGTGCTGTCGCAGGAGGAGGCTCTCGACGCGTTTGAGTCCGCATGGGCCAAGGGCTGGTCGGACACCATCCGGGTCGTGTCCGAGGAGCTGAAAGCCGGGGACTACAAGCGAGCCGGCCGGGAGGCGCTGGCCTCCTATTATCGGCGGCACGCACCGTTCGACCAGGCCACGACGCTGCGCCTCGAGGCCAAGGTGACGTTTGATCTGGATCCCCGCTTTCGCGGGGATGACGGCGGACGACTGGATGCCCGCGGGGGCCGGGATGACGGCGGACGACTGGATGCCCGCGTGCGCGGGGATGACAGCCGGTATCGGATGCAGGGCTACGTGGATCGGATCGCGCGCCGGGGCGACGGGACGTACGAGATCCACGACTACAAGACGTCCTCCCACCTGCCGACGCAGGCGGAGGCCGACGAGGACAGGCAGTTGGCGCTCTACCAGATCGGCCTCGAGGGGATGTGGAAGGACGTGGAGGCGGTGGACCTGATCTGGCACTACGTGCGGTTCGACGCCGACCTCGTCTCGCACAGGACGCCGGAGCAGTTGCAGAACGTACGAGGGGCCTGCATCGCGGTGATGGATGACATCGAGTCACGCGGCCGCGAGGAGGAGAGGTTCCCGACCAACCCTTCGGCGCTGTGCCCCTGGTGCGACTTCCGGACCATCTGCCCGGCAACGCGCCACGAGTACGCGACCGCTGCGCTCACGCCCAAGAAGTTCAAGGAAGACGACGGCGTGCAGCTCGTGGACAGGTGGGCAGAGACGGTGGAGGCGCGGAAAGCCCTCGAAGCCGAGGTGAGGCAACTGAAGGAGCTGGAAGACGAGCTGCAGAGTCGCGTCGAGGAGTTCGCGATGAAGGAAGGGCTGGAGGCTGTGGTCGGATCGGCTTACCGTGCGGATATCCAGAAGGTCTCCGGGGTGGAGTTCCCCAGGACAGGTTCTGAGCTGCGGCCGGCGTTCGATGCGGTGCTGAAGGAAACCGGGCTGTGGGATCTGGTTGCCGCGCCCGTGCACGCGAAGCTGGCGTCGCTGCTGAGTGATCCGGAAGCGCTCCCGCCGGAGGCCAGGAGGCGCCTCGAGAGGTTCCTCGAGCCTTTCGAGAGCATCAGGGCCAGGCTGCGGAAGAAGAAGGAAGAGGAGTAGAGGGCGGACAGACGATTTCAACCGCGAGCGGGGAAAGAGAGAAGACGCCTGGATTCCCGCTTGCGCGGGAATGACGACCCTCACCCCGCCCTCTCGCACGGGGAGAGGGAGAAAAGCGGGCAGGGGCAAGCTCCGCCCGCGCAAAGGCGAAAAATCCGGCTGACGGGACGGCTGGATTTGCCATAGCGGCAGATAAGGGGCACCATATGACGAGGTTGAGGCCATGAACGAGATTATTTTCATCGTTGAAGAGGCCCCTGAAGGCGGGTTCGTTGCAAGGGCGCTCGGGGACGCGATCTTCACCGAGGCCGACGAACTTGAGAGCCTCCACGCGAACATCCGCGACGCGGTGCGTTGCCATTTCGACGAAGGCCGCGCGCCAAAGGTCATCCGCCTCCATTTCGTGCGTGAGCAAGTCATCGGGCTATGAGACTGCCCCGTGACCTCGCCGGTTTGGAGCTGGCCAAGCTCCTCCGAGGCATGGGGTACGAGGTCACGCGCCAGACTGGCAGTCACATGCGACTCACCACCGCGTAGGAAGGGCAACACCACATCACCATTCCCAAGATGAATCCGCTCCGTGTGGGCACGCTTGCAGGGATTCTCGGCGACGTGGCTGAACACTTCAAGCTGTCCACCGACGAACTCGCGGAGCGCCTGTTCGGGAAACAGCATTAACGACCTGCGGTCCAGGTGCAGTGGAATCCTTCGACCGCGCTGAAGCGGGGCTTCAGGATGACACCCCAGTCGGATGACAGCACGCGCGGAGCGCGTGCCCCACAGAGACAGATGCGGGCACGGGCGGCGGGTTGAGCCCTCACCCCGCCCTCTCCCTGGGGGAGAGGGAGCAAAGCGAGGGGGTGAGCAACGTTCCTGCGATTATCGAGCTAGCGCCGGACCGGCCTTCGCGGCAGCCTGGGCGCCCTACGTCGCGTGACCGGCACATCAGGGAGCACAACCGCGGGGTCGCCGGCAGCAAGCGAGGCGAGCGGCACGACCGTGACCCGCTCAGCGAGGGCGTAGTTCCGTGAACCCGGATAGAGGACAGTCAGGTGCTCGAGCTGCAAGTCCGCAAGCGCGGTGCGCATGGACGCCGTGAGTGTCGGCGCGTCCTGATGCTTCACCTCGATCCCGTACCGCCGGCCGTTCTTGAAGATCAGGAGGTCAAGCTCCGCCCCGCCGTGCGTTGCCCAGAAGTATGAATCGTCGGGCTCGACAAGCTTCAGCACTTCTTCAATCGCGTACCCCTCCCACGAGGCTCCGAGCTTCGGGTGGCGCTGGAGATTCTGCTCGCTTCGGATCCCGAGCAGCGAGTGCAGCAGACCGGTATCCCGGATGTACACCTTGGGTGCCTTGACCTGCCGCTTGGCCAAATTTTCGTGCCACGGCGGAAGCTGTCGCACCATGAAAACCGATGTCAGAAGGTCGAGGTAGTGGCGGACTGTCGGCTGGCTGAGCCCCAGCGAACGGGCGGGATCGGCAGCGTTCCAGAGGCTTCCATGGACGTGGGCCAGCATGCTCCAGAAGCGGAGTAGCGTGGGAGCGGCGATGCTCACGCCGAGCTGGGGAAGGTCACGTTCCAGAAAGGTCCGCACGAACTGCTCGCGCCAGCGGACGCTATCCGCCTCGCTGCGCGCGAGGTATGCAGGCGGGAAGCCGCCCCGCCGCCAATGGCGCCCGACGGCCCGATCCCCCAGCTCGTCCAGGCAAAACCCTGCGAGCGTGATGGTCTCCAGCCGCCCGGCAAGCGTTTCCGACGATTGCCGGAGGAGCGCCGGGGAGGCGCTGCCAAGGATGAGAAACCGCGCTTGCAGTGGCCGCCGATCCGCAAGGACTCGGAGGACCGGAAACAGTTCCGGCCGCCGCTGGATCTCGTCGATCACAACGACGCCCCGCAGCGGGCCCAGCGCCGTCATCGGTTCGGTCAGGCGAGCCAAGCTGGCGGGGTCCTCGAGATCGAAGTAGCGCGGGGAGGAGGGCTCGACGATCCAGCGCGCCGCGGTGGTCTTGCCGCACTGGCGAGGTCCGATCAGGGCAACGACAGGGCTGCGACGTAGCGCTGTGCGCAAGGCCGACAGCAGCCGAGGACGCTCAATCATGGGAACACTCTACCATGAAAATCGAAATGTCGGCTTTCGATTTTCATGATATGCAGGTCAGATTCGCAGCTCCTTTCCGGTATCGGCGAAAGGGCGGTGTGGCCCGGGGGGCGGGGGCAAGCGCCGTCCTCTCCCAGGGGAGAGGGGGCAAGACGGGCGGGGGCAAGCCTTGCCCCTACCAAGAAGACATCGACGAATGTGGGGCCGGCGCTCCGCGCCGGCAGGCACGCCCGGAGGGCGTGCCCCACAGAAACAGCTAAGAGAAAAGCGAGCACGCGCAGGGCGCGCCCTCCACAGAGACAGATACGGACGCGGGGCGACGGGCTGGGCCCTCACCCCGCCCTCTCCCAGGGGGAGAGGGAGTTCAAGAAGAGGGACCCTCCGGGCGCCATGGGATTCTTTGGTCCCCCGCCGTCGGCGGGGGACCTCAGAATGACAGTGTTTCTTGAATGCGCTCCACGGAGGCAGGTGCCGGGGCGGAGGCCCGGCACCACGAGGAGATTGACAAATGGCTCTTCTCAGGGCATTCTCCCTAGCGTACAGACTCTGTACGAAAGTCTCACCGACCGGACCGGTCAGAAAGGAAACATGAGGATGGCCACGAAGAAGAAGACCGTGAAGAAGGCGACGAAGAAGGCAGCCCCGAAGAAGGCGACAGCGAAGAAGAAGCCGGCGAAGAAGGCGCGCGTCAAGCGCACACCGAGTGCGGCGTTCATGAAGCCGATGATGCCGAGCGCGGCGCTCTCCATGGTGGTCGGATCGAAGCCACTGCCGCGCACCGAGGTGACGAAGAAGCTGTGGGTGTACATCAAGAAGAACAAGCTGCAGGACGCCAAGAACAGGCGCATGATCAACGCCGACGCCAACCTTTTGGGCGTGTTCGGCGGCAAGAGGCAGGTGTCGATGTTCGAGATGACCAAGCTGGTCAGCAAGCACCTGAAGTAGACAGCAACTTCGGAACAAGCTTCCTCGTCCGGGTGAATACGAGAAGCCCGGCCCCTGGGCCGGGCTTTCCTCTTTCTGGGCGGCCCCGACACGGAGCGACCGGTTGGACCCTCACCCCGCCCTCTCCCGCTGGGAGAGGGAGAAAGGCGGCCGAGGGCGGCCGCGCCCCTACCTCCCGACAATTTGGGGCACACCCTCTGGGCGTGCCTGTCATTGCGAGTCCCGTCCTGCAGGGCAGGACGGGGCGAAGCAATCTCGCGGAGAACGACGGGATCCCGCCACGCGGCCTTGCCAGCCCGCTCGCGGCTTCGGCGTCGTCCCCCTCGCTACGCTCGGCGTCCTCGCGATGACAGCACGCGCGGAGCGCGCGCTCCACAGAGACAGATGCCGGCGCGGAGCGCCGGCCCCACGGAAACAGATGAGAGGGTTCGCAACTGTCAGTTTATGGTATCGTTTCGGCAGTGAAAGCCGTTTCTCAGTTCCCTGCCCTGATGGTTCCAGCGACCGGGCGACAAAACACCTCGTTGCGGGCTCCTGCCCTGCGGCGCCGGGTTCGGAGTAGGACGCGATGAGGCGTGCCCTCTACGACTGGGACGAGGGTGCGTACCTGACTCAAGAGGAGGGACGCGTGATCGACGAGCTCGAAGCAATGCTGCGACCCCCGGCGCTGCCGATGGCCCCGTACCCGGCCAAGTCGATCTTGCTCGCGAGCGGCGAGGTGATGGTCGTGCGCGAGGCGACGGTCGACGAGGTCGACACGCTCCTCAAGATCGTCCAGCCGCTCACCTGGCTCGACCGCGATTACTACGACATCGTCTCGGCGCGGGTGTTCGCCGAGCTGCTGGCCTGGAAGAAGTACCGCGTGCGCAACGAGTACTGCCTGGTCGGCGTGATCGAGGGCGTGCTGGCCGGCATCGTCAACGGCCGCATGTTCGACCAGGGCCACGGGGTCAGCTACCACACGCTGACGCTCAAGCGGGGCCTGCGCGTGGGCGCCCACCTTTTCGCCGCCAAGATGGAGCACCACATCGAGTACCTGGGCCAGGACGAGGTGTGGATCGTCGCCGAGAGCCCGATCGGCCACCGCCGCTGGATGATCGAGTACCCGCTGGACAAGAAGTTCGAGGTCCAGCACGAGCTGGGCGGCGCGCCCTCCTGGGTGCTCAGCCGCGAGACGTACTTCAAGGCCAAGCCGCGCCTGGTCAGCGGCACGCGCCCGGTGCCCGCCGAGCTGCTCGCCCGTTCGCGGCCGATCCTGAAGCCCGACCTGTCCGCGATGCTGGTGCAGATCGAGGACACGCTGGAGGCCAGGCTATGAGAGAGGTCGCCATCATCGGCGCGGGATCGACCCAGTTCGGGCGCGCGCAGTGGAGCCTGCTGAAGATGATGTGCGAGGCGTCGCACGATGCGATCGCCGATGCCGGCATCGGCGACCGACCGGTGGACGCGGTCGTCGTCGCCAACATGGGCGCCGCCCGCAACAACCGGACGGCAGGCCTCGCGAGCGCCCTCGTGGACCGGCTCAACCTGTTTCCAGCCGCGGCGGAGACCGTCGAGAACGGCCCCGCTTCCGGCGCCACCGCGGTCAAGGCCGGCTTCATGGCCGTCGCCTCCGGCGTCCACGACCTGGTGCTGGTGTGCGGCGGGGAGCGCATGCGGGAGGTGAACAACTTCGAGGCCACGGAGTTCGTCTCCTACCTCTCGCACCGCTACGCGGAGTACCCGTACGGCGTGACGCTGCCCGCTCTCGCCGGGATGTTCGCGCGCCTCTACATGGACCGCTACGGCGTCACGCCCGCGCACCTGGCGATGGTCGCGATCAAGAATCACGCCAACGGCGTGCTAAACCCGAAAGCGCACCTGCGGGTGGGTCTGACGATGGAGGGTCTGCTCACGGGGCCCGACGCGGCGATGAACAACCCGTTCGTCGCGGAGCCGCTCCGCTTCTTCGACTGTTGCCCGGTGAGCGACGGCGCCTCGGCGGTGCTCCTGGCGCCGGCCACCATGGCCAAGCAGTTCAAGAAGACGCCGGTACGCATCGCCGGCATCGGCCAGGCCACCGATCTCCACGCCGTCCACGAGCGCCCCGACCCCACCGAGCTCCCCGCCGTCCGGCTCGCCGCCGAGAAGGCGTTCAAGATGGCCGGCCTCAAGCCCAAGGACATCGACGTCGCCGAGCTGCACGACGCCTTTACCATCCTGGAGATCGCGGAGAGCGAGGAGGTCGGGTTCTTCCCCAAGGGCGAGGGGCACAAGGCGCTCGAGCGCGGCGAAACGCAGATCGGCGGCAAGCTTCCGATCAACCCGTCGGGCGGGCTCAAGGCGCGCGGCCACCCGGTGGGCAACACCGGCGTGTCGCAGATCGTGGAGCTTGTGCTGCAACTGCGCAACGAGGCCGGCGACTATCAGGTGCCGGGCAAGCCGAAACACGGCTTCGCGGTGAACTTCGGCGGCTTCGGCAACAACGTGGTCGCCACCGTGCTGGCGCGGGGGGTGTGAGATGGCCCGCACCGTCGAAGCCGCGAAGTGCAAGGCGTGCGGCAAGCTCTCCTACCCGACCCACTTCTACTGCGCGGCTTGCCATGGCAGGAAGTTCGAGCCGGTGGCGATCGAGGGCGAGGGCACGCTCCTGACCTGGACGCGCGCCTACGCGCTGCCGCTCGACTATGTGGACCTCTTCATCACGCTGGGGATCGTGGAGATGGACATGGGAGTGCGCGCCACCGGCCGGCTCGACATCGCCGAACCGCAGAGCGGGACGCGGGTGCGCGCCTCGCTGGGCACGGTGCGCGAGATCGGCGGCAAGGAGGTCACGGGCCTCGTGTTCACCGCCGTGTGATGAAATCGGGGTTCCGGGTTCCGTTTGCCACGCACGGACCCGGGGCCCCTGAAGCTGGACGCGGGCACGGAGGGGGCAATGGACGGGTTTCAGTACGAGAAGCCCACCAGCGTCGCGCAGGCGGCGGCTCTCCTGGCGGGAGCGCACGGCCGGGCGAAGATCCTCGCCGGCGGGACCGACCTGCTGGTCGCCATGCGCTCCGGACTTTCCCAGCCGGAGCTGGTGGTGGACGTCAAGCACATCCCAGCGATGACCGAGATCTCCTGGACTAGCGACGGGGAGCTCGTCATCGGCGCCGCCGTCGAGGTCGGGCGGATCGCCGAGGACCCGCGCATCGGCGAGGCGTTCCCGGCGCTCGCCGAGGGAGCCGGGGCGATCGGCTCGCTGCAGGTCCGATGTCGCGCCACCGTGGGCGGAAACCTCGCCAACGCCTCGCCGTGCATGGACACGGCGCCGCCGCTGCTGGTGCTGGGGGCGCAGGTGCAGGTCGCGAGCCAGGCGGGCGAGCGCCGGATCCCACTGGCGGCGCTCTTCGTCGGCGTGAAGCAGACCGTGCTCGCGCCCGAGGAGCTCGTGACCGCGATCGTGGTGCCGAAGCCGCCGCCGGGGCTGCGCAGCGCGTTCGAGAAGATCAAGCGCGTGTTCGGGCACGACCTGGCGCTGGTCAATGCGGCGGGCGCCTACGACCCGGGGGCTCGCACGCTGCGGGTGGCGATAGGAAGCTGCGGGGCGACGCCGGTGCTGCCGGCGGCGCTCGTCGAGGTCGGCCCGGAGTCAGACGTCGAGGAGGTCGGGTGGCGTCTCGCGGCCGCAGCCCTGAAGAGCGTCTCCCCGATAGACGACGTGCGCGCCTCGGCC
>Ga0315274_10001669_pt1 | contig 33957 bp, 28 predicted proteins | sample YL17G02_20_MG_FD_203700 | JGI IMG/M metagenome (GOLD analysis project Ga0315274, IMG submission 203700) | Sediment microbial communities from Yellowstone Lake, YNP, Wyoming, USA - YL17G02_20 | ecosystem: Environmental > Aquatic > Freshwater > Lake > Sediment | place: USA: Wyoming | collected...
TCAGCATGCTCAAACGCCATCCCTCAAAGGACAGCATCAAGGGAAAGAGCGAAATCGCAGGATGGAACAACGACTTCTTGATGGAAGTCCTTGAAATACAAGGGACTTAATGTGCGCTGGCCCTGCCGTCGGCGAAGACCAGAGCCGCACGCGCAATCGGCGCATGGCGGACAATCTTGCCTGGCTTCGCCGCTTTGCGGTCAGCCTTCTGAAACGTCACCCGGCAAAAGAGAGCATCAGAGGGAAGAGCCGAATGGCAGGCTGGAACAACGAGTTCCTTATGGAAGTCCTTATGGCGCAAGGAGTTTAATGTGCGCTGGCCCTGCATTGTTGACGCCCTCGACATCGTGGGACTTGTTGACCGATTCAAGTCGAGACCCGGCTCCCCTCCGATCGAGGCGTGCGACCTATATCCAGCGGTTCCCGATCAAGTTGTGGACGCCCCCGATATTACAATGGCGGTCGATGCGTTCAAGGGGTTTCCCTACCTGTTTCCGCTCCCGTGTCCGTGAAGGGTTTCCGCGGCTCGGATGACCGGCGTTCCGCCTTCCGCATCCGCAATTCCGCATTCGTCGACGGGGCGCGCGCTCGCCGACCCCCGCCCGCCGATCACACGGCAAGTTCTATTCATGGAGTCCCCGTGGTCTCTGCGCCCGGTCCGCGCGCCCGGCGCGGGAGATTTGTTTCACGTGGAACAACGCGGCGATGCCAACGTATGGCACAACTCCGTCGTCCCCGTATCCCTTCGTGCCTTCGTGCCTCGGTGAGGTATCCGGTCGCTTGCGCTCCTGGCTCTGATTGCCTGCTCCATGCCTGTCGCGGTTCTGATCAATCGACAATCGGCAATCGACAATTGACAATTGGCAATTCACAGTCGTCCCGCGCGATTCAAAACCATCAGCCTGGTTTCCGTCATCTCCTCCATCGCGTATCGCACCCCCTCCCGGCCAAAGCCGGAGTCCTTCACCCCGCCATAGGGCATGTGGTCCACGCGGAAGCTGGGCACGTCGTTGATGATGACGCCGCCGACTTCAAGCTCGTGGAAGGCGTAGAAGGCGTGGTCGAGGTTCTTGGTAAAGACGCCCGCTTGCAGGCCGTAGATGCTGTCATTGGCCATCCACACCGCGTCGCGAAACTCCACGAACGGCTGCATCGTCGCCACCGGCCCGAAAACCTCCTGACAACTAATCCGCATGTGCGGTTCGACGTTCTCCAGCAGCGTCGCGTCGTAGAAGACTCCGTTCCGCCGTCCCCCGCAGATCAGTTTCGCGCCGCCGTCGATCGCTTCCTTCACCCACTGTTCGACCCGCTTCGCGTCGTGCTCGGAAATCATCGGACCCAGGAAGGTGTCCTCGTCCAGAGGATCGCCGGCCTTGAGTTTGGCGACGCGGTCGCGCAGCAGTTGCTTGAGACGTTCATAGATCGTCTCATGGGCGATGATCCGCTGCACGCTGATGCAGCTTTGCCCGGACTGGTAGAACGCGCCGAGGATGATCCGATCCGCGGCATACTCAAGGTCCACTCCTTCATCCACGATACAGGCCGCATTGCCGCCCAATTCCAAGACGACCTTCTTCTTGCCCGCGCGAGCCTTCAAAGCCCATCCGACCTCCGGCGAACCCGTGAAGCTCAACAGCTTGATCCGTTCATCGGTGGTGAGGGCGTCGGCGGCGTCACGCGTGCAGGGGAGGATGCTGAACGCCCCCTCCGGCCAATCGGTCTCGGCCAGGATTTCGCCGAGAATCAAGGCCCCGATCGGCGTCCAACTCGCGGGCTTGAGGACGAACGGGCACCCCACGGCGATCGCCGGCGCGACCTTGTGGGCCACGAGATTGAGCGGGAAGTTGAAGGGCGATATGAACGCGCAGGGTCCGATCGGGAAACGCTTCCATATCCCCTCGTAGCCTTCCGCTCGCTTGCTGATATCGAGCGGCAAATATTCGCCGGTCATCCGTACGGACTCCTCCGCCGCGACCCGGAAGGTGTCGATCAGCCGCGTGACCTCGCCGCGGGCGTCGCGGATGGGCTTCCCGGCCTCGATGCACAAAACGTGCGCCAGCTCCTCCTGTCGCTCGGTGACCCTCTTCACGATGTGGTAGAGGATCGCTTGACGACGGTAGGAGGGAAGCTTGCGCGTGTGGTCAAAGGCTTCGAGGGCGGCGCCGATGGCGCGGTCGATCGTCGCGGCATCGGCCTGGGCCACGCGCGAGACGACTTCGCCTGTATACTTGTTTTTTACAGGAAGGTCCGTGTTCGGCGACGCCGCACGGCTCGCCACGTAGTACGGATAAGTGGTCTTCAACATGACCCCGCACCTCCTCGTTTTGACTTCTTGACGTTGCGGCGGTCGCGCGGTGTTTGATCGCCGCCGCACCTGTGCGGTTCTTCTATCAAAGCTCGCCGGATGTCAATTCGGCCTGCGCGTCCGGATGCTGCGTTTTGGCGAGTTACCGGTCCCATTCGGCCTCTCCGTAAGGCGAGGAAGTAGAAAAAGTCGTTTTCCCCTCGCCCGGCGTCGATCTGAATCCCATTGTTACAAGGGGAGGCGCGTCGCGTGCGCGCCGTGGACGCCCGAAAACCATGAAGGGTACGAAAGAGACAATCTACTGTCGGCGCAAGGGCGTCATCGGCGTGCTATGCGTAATGGCCGGTTGCGGCGCCCCGCCCTCGCCGGATCCTCCGCCGGACACTGTCGCACCGGCGGAATTCGCATTCCCGGAAGACCAAGACCCTGCGATCGCGGCCCTTGCCTTCGTCGCAACGGAACTTCTTGTGCAGCCCTACCCCGGCGCCGATGCCCAAACTCTGCACGCGCTGTATGACCAGACCGGGGCGACGGTCGTCGACGACCTGGCCGAGATCGACGTCACGGTCTTGGGAGTTGCGCCCGAGCGACTTTCGTCTACCGCCGCGGAACTCACCGCGAGCGGGCTGATCGAAACCGTGCACAAGAACTACCTCTACCAACCCGAGGCGGTGCCCAACGATCCTCTCTTCAGCCGCGAGGACCATCTTGCGCAAATCCGGGCCGCGCAGGCGTGGGATGTCTCCGTCGGCGCCGCCGGAGTCCCCATTGCGATCGTGGACACCGGTGTCGATCCCAACCATCCCGATCTGGCCGACAAGATCATCGACGGGTGGAACATATACGACGGCAATGCCGACTTCGCCGATGTCCTCGGTCATGGCACGCTGGTGGCAGGCGTCGCGGCGGCCCTCTCGAACAACGGCCTTGGCGTTGCGGGCGTCGCATGGGACTGTCCCATTCTGGCCGTGCGCGTCGGCAACGCCGACGGGCAATCCACAGGCCGCCACATCGCCGCAGGGATTCTCTGGGCTGTCGCCCACGGCGCCAGGGTCATCAACGTCAGCTTCGCCCCGCTGTGGTCCGATCGCATCGTCCGCTCCGCCGCCCAACAGGCGTTCAATCGCGGATGCGTCGTGGTCATTAGCTCCGGCAACGCGGGGGGCACGAACACGGCGGTCGGATACGACGAGGCCCTGTTCGTCGGGGCCGTCAACCCCACCAATCAGATTGCGACCTTCTCCGACCGCGGACCCTTCGTCGATCTGGTCGCGCCCGGCACGGGCATCCGCTCGACGACGCGCGGCGGGGACTACGGAATGGCCAATGGCACTTCGTTTTCGGCGCCGATCGTGTCCGGCGTCGTCGCACTGGCCTGGTCCGTCCAACCCGACCTGCGTCCGGTATCCATCCAGGATGTGTTGCTGCGGAGCGTCGTCGATCTCGGCGATCCGGGGAAGGATACCTCCTACGGCGCGGGCGCCGTCGATGCGGCGGCCGCGGTCACGCTGGCCTCGCAGACGCCCGCGATCGCCGACACAACTCCTCCCACGCTTCGTGTGATACGCCCCGCGACTAGGGAGACTCTATCCGGCCGCTACACCGCCTCCGTCGAGGCAACGGACGCTTCCGGCGTCGCCGATGTCGTACTCTCCATCGACACCGTCCCGTTCGCCACCGACACCCGCTCGCCGTTCCAATTCGTCATCGACACCGCGACGTTCAGCAGCGGCAGCCACACCATTGCCTTCGTCGCCACGGATGTCGCTGGCAACTCCTCGACGGCTCGTACCTTGACTGTCACCTTCTCTTCGTCATTTGCCGGTACGTCAGGTGGATCGGCCAACGCCGTGGTCTTCCGCTCGCCCGCGGCTGGAGCAACGGTGTCAGGCGATGTCACCATTCAAGCCACCGTCTCCGACCCCGACGGCCTCGCCGTCGTCGAGTGGTTCATCGACGGCGTGTCCGTCTTCGTCAGCCCCGTCAGCGGAGTTTCGACCGGCGTGAGCTACCTCTGGAAGGCAAATGCGGCGACGCCAGGCCGGCACACTGTTTCGATCACCATCACCGACGCCACGGGCTCGCGGACCGCGGGTACGTTGGCGCTGATCCGACCCTAACCCTGTTCACGCGCTGAACCGCAACCCGTCGTAGGCCAGTTCCATACCCTCCGGTAATCCGCGGTTCGTCTCGGCGTGTTTGAGTTGGTGGGCCATGTGGGTGAAGTAGGTTCGTCCCGCGCCGATGCGTCGGGCCATGTCCACGGCCTGATCCACGCTCAAGTGCGTCGGATGGGGCGTGGGCCGCAACGCGTCCAGAACCAACACCTCAAGGTCGCGCAGCAGGTCAAGCGATTCGTCCGGGATGTGGCTGCAATCCGTGCAATAAGCGAAGCGCCCGAAGCGAAAGCCCAATACCGGCATCGGGCCGTGCATCAAGGGAATGGGCACAATCGTCTCGCCGCCGAGGGTGAACGGCTCGTGGTCGATGGCGTGCAGCTCCAGCTCGGGGCGACTGTGCGGCGAATCGGGGGCGTGTTCGAAGGCGTAGGCGAACATCCGCCGGAGCGCTTCCAACGTCCGCGGGGTGCCATAGCATGGCATCGGCTTTTTCATGAGCCAGTTGAACCGCCGCAGGTCGTCCAGACCCGCCACGTGGTCGGCGTGATGGTGGGTGAAGAGCACGGCGTCAACCGCGTCGATCCCGTGGGTGAGGCATTGCAGTCGTAGCTCGGGCGAGGTGTCCACCAGCAGCCTCGTATCGCCCATGCGTACGAAAATGCTGGGCCGAGTGCGCTTATCGCGCGGATCGACGGACGTGCACACCGCGCAGCGGCAGCCGATCATCGGCACGCCGTGCGACGTGCCGGTTCCGAGGACGACGACCTCGACGGGCGATCCACTCCGGCTCATTCTCGCATCCCAGTCACGCTTCGTCTTCGCCGGACATCATACGGTTACGCGCCGCGCTCATCCACGAGCGGTCGTGATGCGCGTCATCAGGGAGGGTTGACCGCAATTTACGGGCGTGGTACTGTCGGCCCGCGTCAGATCGGCATTGGAGACTGGGGCATGACCAAGCAAACTGTGGCGGTGATCGGCGCGTCGAGCGATCGCACCAAGTACAGCAACAAGGCCGTACGGGCGTACGTCGAGCAGGGGTGGGACGTGTATCCGGTCAACCCCAAGGGCGGCGAGATTGAAGGGCGGAAGGTCTACGCGACCATCGAGGAGATTCCCGTGACGATCGACCGCATGACGCTCTATCTACCGCCGGCCTTGGGCGTCAAGGCGCTTTCCTCGATCGCTGCGGCCGATCCCAAGGAGTTCTTCGTCAACCCCGGCGCGGAGAGTGAAGAGTTGGTCGCCGAGGCCGGGGCCCTGGGCCTCGAGCCCATCCTCGCGTGCAGCATCGTCGATCTGGGCGTAAGCCCGGCGCAATTTCCGGGATGATGCTCGACAGCGCTACTCCCCCGCCTGAAGTCGCACGGTGACGGCCTGTTCTTGATCGTCGCGCCGAAACGTCACGCGCACGTCGTCGCCGACCTTGTATTGCTCCAAGGCGTCGAGCAATGCGTTCTGGCCCGGCGTAGGGCGGTCGTCGATTTTCAGCACCAGGTCGCCAAGTTGGCGGATTCTTCCGTCGCGGGTCACGATGGTTCCGCGCAGCCCCGCCTTCCCCGCGGCACTGGTTTCGGGGACTTCACGAAGCAGCACGCCCTCCAGTCCGAGCTGTCGCGTCACGTTATCCGGCCAAACTTTCACGCCCAGGATCGGCCTCGTTAAGCGACCATGACGGATGAGTTCAGGTACGACGCGGTTGACGATGTCCACGGGAATCGCGAACCCGATCCCGGCGCTGGCCCCCGACGGGCTGGCGATCTGCGTGTTGACCCCGATCAACCGTCCGGCGCTGTCGAGCAGCGGCCCGCCGGAGTTGCCGGGGTTGATCGCGGCGTCGGTTTGGATCACGTCCTGGATGGGCCGGTCCGACAGCGAGCGAATCTCGCGGCCAAGCGCGCTCACGATGCCCGTGGTCAGCGTCTGATCCAGCCCGAAGGGGTTGCCGATCGCGAAGACCTTCTGTCCGACCTGCAAGTCGCTGGAAGTCCCGACCGCGATGGGCTTGAGGCGTGCGGAAGGGGCGTCGATCTTGAGCACGGCGAGGTCCTTCTCCTCGGCCACACCGACGAGCTGCGCCTCCCACGGCGAGCGGTCGGCCAAGGTCACCGTCCACTTGCGGCCCTCGATGAGAACGTGCAAGTTGGTCACGATGTGCCCGTCGCGGTCGTAGATGAATCCCGATCCGCTGCCGCGTCGCACCTCGATGGGGTTGAGGCTGAACATGTCGCGGGCGACGTCGCTCGTGGTGATGAAGACCACCGACGGCGACGCTTCTTTGAAGACGTCGATCGTCGCCTTTTCGTCTTGGGCGAGGTCCCCGCGGGCGAGTACGGGTCGCGGTTCGGCCGCGGGATTCGTGGGCGGGGAGCCTTGCTCCCGTCGCCACCACGCCCACACCAGCAAGAACACGATCGCCCATACCAACCCCATCGCCGCCCACTTGGGCCGGGATGGGGACCGGTATGGTGGCGGGCCGGCTTGCCAGTCGGTGGGATTGGAGGGGAACTGGGTCATTGGTTAATGCCGACTGACTGGGAAGTCGGTCCCACCTGCAAATCTCACGGTCCGCACAGTGGACTCTACGATGTCGGGTCGATGACCCGACCTACGATTTCTCTTGATTTCGTTAGGGCGACGGCCACACGACTCTTCGGTTCGATCTCGATGTCCGCACGATGCAATGTACCGTCGAGCGGTTTCCCGAGGATTTCAATGGCCAGCGTTTCACCGGCGATGTAATCATGGAACTGGTCGATGGCGGCCTTGAGCATGGGCGACTCCGTCACCAGGCTCAGCTTGATCCGATCGGCGATGTCCAGTCCCGCGTCCTTTCGTAGATTCTGGACGTTGCGGACAATACCCCGCGCGATCCCTTCGTTTCTCAGCGTCGGCGTGATCCGCTTGTCGATGAGCACCACCGTCGCGCCGTCGGCGGCGCCGGCCCAATGCTCCCCGTAGGATTTTGAAATCGTCAAATCTTCCATCGAGACGATCGCTTCCGCCCCCTCGACGGTAAGGCTGAGCGACTCACCACGGGCCGACCTCGCCTCCAACTCCCGCCCATTCAGGCCTTCAATCGCTTTCTTCGCGGCCGCAAGGTGCCGACCGAACTTCGGTCCCAGCGTTTTCATGTTCGGCGACACCTTCACAGTGTACAGTCCGTCGCGGTCTTCGCGGAGCGTTACCTTCTTGACGTTCAGCTCCTCCATGAAATGATCCTCGAACAGTGGGACCGCGTTTCGCTCCGCATCGCTGCCCGGCACGATCACCAATTCGGCCAGAGGCTGACGGATTTTCAGATTCGATTCCTTCCGCGCTGAACGCGCCAGGGAAACCAATCGCAACGTAGCGGCCACATGCGCGGAAAGGGTTTCATCAATGAGCCGCGCATCGGCCTGCGGGAAGGGCACATGGTGGATGCTCGCGGGAGAATCGCCGCGTTGTTTGGCCACAAGGTTCTGATAGACGGTCTCGGCCATAAACGGCATGATGGGGGCGATCAAGCGATTGAACGTGGTGAGCACGTCGTATAGCGTCGAGTAGGCCGCACGTTTGTCCGCGGGCCAGCCGTCGCCGTAGAAACGTCGCCGTGATCGGCGGACGTACCACGTACTCAGCACGCCGATAAACCGCGCCGCCTCTGTGCAGAACCTGGCCACGTCGAACTGACTGTACGACTCATGCGCGACGCCGGTCAGCTTGTGCAGGTCGGAGAGAATCCACCGATCCAACAAGGACCGTTCGTTCGGGCTCGCCGTGTGAACGTCAGGTCGAAAGTCGTCCACGCGGGCGAGATTGCAGAAGAACGAATAGACGTTCCACCACGGCAGAATTACGTCGCGGCGGACTTCGTCGCAATGGTGCGGGCCGAAGGGCACGTTCCGCTCCGGCGATGTGGCGGCATAGAGCCAGCGCATCACGTCCACGCCGACCTTGTCGGCGGCTTCGTTGAACTCCATGGCGTTGCCCGACGACTTGTGCATCGGCTTGCCGTCGTCGTCCATGACCAGCCCGTGACCTTTGAGCACCCTAAACGGCGATCGATCCACCATCATCGTACTGACGGTGAGTAAGGCGTAGAACCAATTGCGGAATTGTCCGGGAAGGGCCTCGACCACGAACTCCGCCGGGAACCACTGCTCCCAATACTTGCGATCCGAGAAATACCCCATTGTTGAAAACGGCACGATGCTGGCGTCCAACCAGGGGTTACCCACGTCCTTGACCCGTGAAACCGTTGTGTCGCCACACTGCGGGCAACGAAGTCTCACCGCGTCCACCCAAGGCCGATGCGGCGAATGACCCTCGAACTTCTCCCATCCCGACACCGCACGGGCTTTCAATTCCTCCAGTCCGCCGATGACCTCGAAGTGCCCGCACTGGTGGCATTCCCAAATGGGCAAGGCCAATCCCCAATAGCGCTTCTTGGAGATCATCCAGTCGCCCATATTCCGCAGCCAGTCCAGTTCCCGCTCCAGTCCCCATTCGGGAATCCAGCGGGACTGCCGGGCCGATTCCATGATCTGCTCGCGCCAATTCATGTTGATGAACCATTCGTCCACCAAACGGTAGACCAGTTCATCTTTACACCGCCAGCAATGCGGATAGCGATGCCAATACTGTTCCTTGGCGAAAAGCAATCCTCGTTTTTTCAGATCGGCGACCACGTCGTCGGCCACCTCGTCAGACCGCCTACCGGACAAAAATCCGAACTCCGGTCGAAAGCGGCCGTCTTCATATAACGGCGCGACTTGCGGCAGTCCCAGTTCCTTGCCGAGTTGATAGTCCTCGGCCCCGCATCCCGGCGCGATGTGCACGATTCCCGTACCCTCCGACTCGGTGACCGCCTCCCACGCGATCACGCGATGCGCCGATACCGCCTCGGCCGCTCCCGGCAATGCGTCAAACGGACCTTGATATTTCAAGCCGACGAGCTTCTCGCCGCGCAGCTCCTCCACGACCTCGAACGACCCGTTGTTCTTGAACAGCGCCTGAATGGACATGAGCGGCGCAATCTTGGTCCGATCCGTGGTCTGCACCGGCTGCAAGCGGGCACTCTCGAAGTTGACCTTCCCGACGTAGTAATAGTGATCACCCTGCTTGACCTTCACATAGGCCATCTCCGGCTTCACCGCGGCCGCGACGTTGGAGCTAAGCGTCCAGGGCGTTGTCGTCCACACGAGCAGTGATTCGCCGGGGCGGTCAATGAGCGGAAACATGACGAAGACCGACGTATGGGGGATCTCACTATACCCCTCGTTCATCTCCATCTGACTGATGCCCGTCCCGCACCGCGGACACCAGGGCATCACATCGACGCCTTTGTAGACCAGCCCCTTCTCGTGGCACTTCTTGAGGAACGCCCAGATGCCGTAGTTGTTCTCGTCCGACATCGTGTAGTAGGAGTGCTCCCAGTCCATCCACTGGCCGAGCCGTTGGGACTGCTCCGTCTGCATGGCCGCGAACTTGCACGCCCGGGCCTTGCACTCCTCGACGAACCGGTCGATGCCGAAGGCCTCGATGTCCTTCTTCGACGTGAACCCGTGCTCCTTCTCGACCTCGACCTCCACCCACAGCCCCTGACAATCGAACCCGTTCTGATAGCGCAGCTCGCGGCCCAGCGAGGCGTAGTAGCGCTGATAGATGTCCTTGTAGGTCCGCCCCCAGGCGTGGTGGACGCCCATCGGGTTGTTGGCCGTGATCGGCCCGTCCAGGAACGACCATTTCGGCTTGCCGCGGTTGATCTCGCGCAGCTTTTCGAAGGCCTGCGTTTTCTCCCAAAACGCCAGCACGGCCCGTTCCTGAGCGGGGAAATCAACCTTGGGATCGACCTTCTCAAACGCCATGCAGCACTCCGTCGCAACCAGTTTCTGCGAGCCGCGGGCTCCAGCCCGCGCGGACCGCCGCCGCATAGCGACGCAGCCCAACGTACTATAATCGGCTTGCACCTCGACGTGAATCGGTTCGGCGGGCGGCTGCGGGTCGGCGTCAGGATTGTGGGTAGGTTTTTCCTTTCGGACTTTTCACAGGCCGGAGGCCTGTTCTAACATAGCCGGTGGCAAGTGAAGCGCCGCCACCGGTTAGCAGTCGCCGCGAGAAAAGTCGACCCTGTAAGGGTCATCTGGGCCCGCCCGGCCAAGCTCGTGAACGCCCGGTCCGTGGGGCGAAAGCGTGAGCTGCCCGGCGTGCTCCTCACCACGATCGCGGCGAGTTTACCGCTGCCGAGGATCAGAACGGCTCGATCGCGAAGCGGCCCGACGGTCAGTACTCCGTCGCCGTGTATTCAAACACGGCGTGCAGGGCGATGTTGACGCTTTTATCGAAGGTATCCTCGGCCGCGGTGCCCACGCGGGCGACGCGGAGTGCGAGGTGCTGCCCGTGCTGGAAGGTGTCGCCAGCGAAGCTGAAACCGCTGCCGTTGTCGAGGGTGATGACGGTGTTGTCCGTGGTGTCCCAGTCTTCGGGGACGCTCCAATCGTAGTTGAAACTGGTTTCCGTGCGCGTTCCGCCGTCGGCCACGTGCGCCTCGGCGAGCGAAAAGCGGATGACCTGCCCGTCGATTGTTTGGCTATTGACCGGGGAAATGAGGATCTGCACCTTGCAGGGCTTGGTCACGTCCATGTTGTCGGACACGAGGATCGGCGTCTGATAGTGGCCCCCGAGCTGCGACGCCGAGACGGACTCCGCGACGATGTACTGTCCAATCATGGAGCTGGTGACGCTCGCGTAGGTCCGGGCCGACGGCACGATGATCCGGCGGATGGGTTGAGCGCCGCCCGCGGCGGAAAGACGAGCATTGGCCGGATCGATCTTGATCCAGCTATTGATATCCGACGCATTGACGACCTGAAACGGCCCCGCGATCGACGAGGGAAGGACCGGGGCTATGTCATCGGTATAAGTCTTTGGCATATCGAGATCCTAATCAACTCCGTGGAATGTCGAATGAAGAATGTCGAATGCCGAATCAAAACGCACGTTCAGGTTCCCATTCGACATTCGACATTCTTCATTCGACATTCTCACGACGCCAGCGCCAACCCGACTTCGAGTCCCCACGTCATGTTTCCGCTGTCCGGATTGGTCCATTGGATCCACACCTTGTCGCCGGGCTGGAAGGTCCATGCGGACGGATCAACCGCGTCGTCCCCGCCGATGCGCAGGTTCACGTCCTTGTTCACGCCCGCCTGGGTGATCGTGAATAGCTTGGTGTCATACGCCGACCCGCGCGTGGAGTCGACCGAGATGGTGAACGCCGCCGTGCCCGTCCCGCCCGCAAAATGACAGCGCACGAACACCAGGCGAAACCGGCGATCCAGCGAGAACGTTGCGTCGATGTTTCCCGAACCCGTGGCCGCTTTGGCGGTAACCGCGAGGAGCTGCCTCGCCCGCGCCTCGGACAGTTCGAGGGTCTGCTGCGTCAGCCCGGCCTGGGCGGTCTCAAGAATCTTGGAAATCTCCCTCGCCACGTTTAAGACTCCACGGCGTCCGTTACGTGATCCGCCAACGTCTCACCCGAGGGAATCTGCACCCGAAACGGAACCCCGATCAGTTCGGACACGCCCGTGTTCAGCGCCGGCACGGTCACCGTCGCGTCGCCGACGAAGAGCACGTCGCTCAAGGTGCGCTTCCGCTTCTGACCGTTTGCCCGGTAGCGGATGAGCAGATCGATTCCCGTCGTGATTCCCAACAGCATCTCCGCCGCGGAGCCGTGATAGGAAAAGACGAACCCGGAGATGCGGTAAACGCCGCGGGCGAACGTGCCCAGTTTGCCCTGCGTTAAGTCTTCGCCGCTGAAGGGGACCGGCTCGATCCCCGGCTTGTAGACGACGCTGTGCACGCCCTCGATCGTCGTCTCCGTGAACGGCGACGCCCGCAGCTTCGTCGACGCCCCGCGTGTGGCAAGAATGCAGATCATGCCCTATTCCTTGCCCTTCAATCGACAATCGCAAATCGACAATCGACAATGGCCCCACTACGCCGCCGGCACTCGGTTGTAGGTCCGCTGCACCTTGACGACGAACGTCTGCGTCGCCTCCGCCTTTGCGACCCTCGATCCCGACGTGCCCCGCGGATAGTCGAACGTCCATACCCGGTCATCGAACCCCTCAGCCCCCGCGAGGACTCCGCTATCCCGGATGGCGTCGAGGTAGTCATCCACCGCCCCGATCTTGTCGAGCATCGCCCCGTGCGGATCGGACGCCGACGCGTCGGTCGTCATCCGCAATGCAGTCGTGACCTCCATGACCTTGTCGTCGTCGCCCACCCCGATCGGTCGCGCCCGAACCAAGTGCAACGTCAAGAATGGCCGCGGATATTCCTCCGTCCCCGCGTCGCCCACCTCCACCCGTCGAAACGGCTTTGCGGTCGTGGGCGGGTTCGCGGCCAGATTCGTTCGGAGCTTATTCACCAGCTCGTCAATCGCGGCCTTGATCGTCGTTCGGTCGGCTGTAGGCATTAGTTCACGTCACCCTCAATTGGCAATTGGCAATCGACAATTGGCAATCCACGTGTCAGTGGTCCGACAGTTCATCCCGCGTCAGCACGCGCTTTTCGCCCGTGACCGCCGCAATGGTTCCCCGCGCCGAACTGCCCGCGACTCCCACCGCCGAGGGCAGTTCAATCCTGCCCTCGGCTGCTCGCGTGAGCCATTCGATCGCTTGATCGCGCCGTCGCCGCGCATCATCCGGGACCGGCGGACGCCGCAGTCGCAGTCGATACTCAGCCAGGTCCAAAGTGAACGAGGCCAGCACGTCGGCGAGGTCTGGATGGGTCGTCAGACTGATCGGGACGGAGTAGCGACGTCCCAGATAGCTGTTGACCTCGCCCTCCGCCCCCAGTCGGGCCTCATCCACCACTCCGACGTCCGCGACCCCGTTCCCGTCGTCGTCGGCGAGTTGGACATACGCTGCGGTCCCCAATCGTTCCTCGATGTCGGAGTTGGTGATGTATCCCATGATCAATCCTCAGACGCTGAATGCCGAATGTTCGCCGGCGTGTCACCCTGAGCGTAGCGAAGGGTCTCGACCGCGGACGAAGATGCTTCGCTTCGCTCAGCATGACACGTGGCACTTTCGTTGGTCATTCGACATTCGCCATTCTGCATTCGTCATTCTTTACGTCGGCACCACCAAGTCCATCCGCACGGCGAATTGCCAGTATGCGTACGCGAGGCGATACCGCGCCCGCACTCCGTACAGGAACTTCTCCCGCCGGAACCCCTCGTCGCTTTCCTCGGTGAGCGCGGTGAACTCCACCGGCTCGCGGTCCTGGAAGATGAACGAGCGGATCACCCCGTCGGTCTTGAGCAGATACCACTTGCTCGCGTCGGTCAGCCAGGGGAAGGCGATGATCCGCGCCGCGCCCTGCAACACGTTGGACGTGCTGCTCACCATCGTGGCGCTCACCGCCTCCAACGCCCGCAAGTACATCGTCGTAGGGACGACGCAGATCAGTCCCGTGGCCGAGATCGCCATCGGATCGCCCAGGTTGTCCTTGAACCCCAGCATCGTCCCGATCGCCGTGTTCAAGGCCTTCTTGAACTCGTCCGTCGTCGGGTTGTCCGGGTCCACGGCCGGACTGGTGAGCTTGTTGTCCTGCGAGCCGGACGATCCCGAAACGTGGGCGTCGTTGAAGAAGGACACCCCGTCATAGCTGTTGAACCCCGCCGTCTCGCCGTTGATGAGAAGTTGTGAGATCAAAAAGTCTTTGTGCGTCGCCGCCCGAACGGCCAGCTCGCCGATGCGGATGCGGATTTGACCCGTCTTGTCGTCGGCGATCTCGTCGCGATCGACCTCCAGGGTCGATTCGTATTTCAGGTTCTCCACCGAGTAGCTCTCGGTGCTCAGTCCCCGGGCGACGCGTCCCGTGCCCCACTCACGCATCCGCGGCACCGACCCCAGCCACTTGTACGTCTCGATGTCGGCGCTCGACTGAATGCGCGTCGCCAAATCCTGAAAATAGGTCGCGGCCGCGTCGAAGCGACTGAAAAACTCGCTCCGCAGCCCCTTGGTGAGAAGTCCTGTATTGATAACAGCCACGTCGGCTCTCCTTTCACATCAAATGAATGACGAATGTCGAATGCAGAATGTCGAATGACCCTTTCCTAATTCGACATTCGACATTCGTCATTCTGCATTCTTACACATAGTCCACTTGCACCAGGAACGGCCCCGGATTCGCCGTCGTCCCGTTCGTCACCGCCATCGTCAGCACTCCTCCCTGCGCCACGTGCGTGTTACTGACGGCGCCGAGGTCCTGCGCCGCGTTGGCCGCGGGGAAAACGTTCGTCGCGTCGAATGTCTTGGTCACGATCGAGCTCCCGCCGACCTGCAGGGCAACGACGCACGTGTTGGAGTTGTCGATCCCGGCGGCGGCCGTAGCCTGGTTCACGGCCCGCGCGGACACGATCCAACCCTCCTTCTCGAAGGTGTGGATTGCTCGGGCCGCGATGTCCGCTCCCGCGGCCAAGTCCTCGACGGCGTGAGTGACCGTCTTGACCCTCGACCGCCCCGTGTCCATCCGCAGGATAATCTCATTGGTCGCCACGATGTCCTGGACCAACCCCACGTACGAATTGCCCGCGGCCGTGAAAGTAAGGGTGTCGTCGGCCGAGGCGAACACGGGCCGTCCGATGTGCGCCACGGTCGCTCCGGTGAGCGTCAGGCCGAAATCGCCCAAGGTATAGACCCGCACGGACACGGCCCCATTCGCGCCGCTGGTGTTGTCCATCTCCTCGTACGCGATCCCCACGAAGGGATCGCCCGCGACCAGCGGCTGGGCATACCCGCTCGACGCCAGGCCCACCAAGGCCCCCTTGTAAATGCGCTTGGCCGCGGCGACCTGGAACGTCCGCAGCTCCTGGTCAATGTAGTGGTCTACTTCTCTGTTCTTCGTCAGTGCCATGCCTTGTCATCCTTTCTTGAGTCATCCTGAGCGAAGCGAAGGATCTCATTCACAAGATCTCGCCCGCGGCTTGTCCGCCCGTGTCGTCAGTTCGAGATCGCCCGCACGGCGTCGGCCACGAACGCCTCTTCCGTCGTCAACCCCGACAGGACGCGATTCGTTCGGAACTCCGCCCGCGCCCGGGAGACCGCCGCGTGGTGTTTTCGTTCAACCCCGTCGGCGCCGTGCGGCGGGGCGGACGCTCCCGGCTTGACGACGACCGGCGCCGTCCGCAACCATTCCTCGAACAAGTCCTCCTCTCGTGTGACCAGGGCCTCGGCCCAGGCCCGCTGCGCTTCGACCAGCTTCCCGGCCCGCATCGCCTCACGAATCCGCTCCTCGACGCGCCGCCGCTGCATGTCGCGCTGCAAGTCGAACAGCCTCCGGCCGGCCGCGACGAGCACTTCCTCCGCCGCGGCGTCCGAGGGAAGGTGCAACTCATTCCGCAGCACGGTCAGCGGTTCGTTCTCCACGTCATCGGAGTAGGGGTCGGGAAGGTCCGCTTTGTTGACGATGGGAGTCATCCCCAGGATCGCGGGCTTGTTGGTCAGAGCGGCCGAGTGGATGGCGACCAGCTTGCGATCGGTCTTGCGGATAATCGCCACCGGTGAAAGATAGCGATACTCCTTGGCCGCCAGCCGTTGTTTGGCCTGGTCGGTCCACTCGATCTCGGCCAGCAGACCTACACCCGATTCCGCGAAGATGCGTTTGATCCAGCCCGCCGCCGGCGCCTGACCGGAAGGCGACGAATACACGCCGCCCAGCGTTTGATGCTCATAGTCGATGGGAAGGTCCGTCCCATGCTCCGCGAAGGCCTCGACCGCGAGGCGCGCCGACTCCTCGTCGACCACGAAACTGCCGTTGCTGCTTTCCACGTTCCCCCACGGCGCCAGCAGGATTCGCTGGGGAACCGTCTCGCCGGCAAGCGTCGCCGAGTGCAGCGCCCGCGCTTCGCCGCCGTCGTCCGTCCCGATTCGTTGATTGGTTGTCTTCATTCGTTCACGCTCCCACTTCGTACCTATACAACGTGACGGGCGCTCGCTCCGGCGCCCTCGGCCGCCGATCACTTCGCGCGACCCGGAACCATCGCCTCGGCCTCGCCGCCCTGCGGAATGCCCAGAACGTCGTGCGCCCACCCCAAAGGAATCTTCACCCCGAGTTGATTCACCGCGACGTCCAGCACCTCCGCCAGCTCGCGGGTGTTGGTTGGTCGACTGGGGCGGCGAGTGAAGAACGGCACGGGTGCGTCGGGTCCGAAGCGCAGTCGCGTCATTGGGCCGAGCAAGTCCCGGCGAATGGTGCGACCTTCCTTGCGGATGTCGTCGGCCAGGATGTCCTTGCGAACCTCCTCGTGCACGCGCGAGGCCGCCACCGATCCGCTCTGCCCGGCGATGTCCGTGGTCAACGTCTGCCCCAACCAGGCTTTGCTCATTTCGCGATTCAGGAAGTCCACGAGACGTTCGTAGGGCGGACCCGAGGTGCCGCGATTGGCTTCGACGATCTGCAGCTCCACTGCCCGACTGAAGATCCCTGCGGCATTGCTCCCCAGCGATTCCAGCATGTGGAGCAATTCGCGCTTCTCGTCGTCGGTCGCGGTCGGCTCATAGCGCGCAATCCGCACCGGCATCCCGAACACTTCCGCGAAAATCATCCAGTCCTTCAGAGACAGGTTTTTGGCCAGATACACCATCGCCGTGACGCGTAGCAGTCCGCCGCGCTGCGCGTGACCGGACACACTGTGCGGCGTGTGGACGACGAATTTGTTGGGAACGAGTTCCACGCCATCGCGAGGTTCCTCTTCCGTGAGAATCCGCGGACGGTCGAGCTCATCGAACACGATTCGACTGAAATCCACGGGCGCCAGTTCCACGGGCCGCAGTTCCCCATTCACCATGTCCCACACGATCTCGGCCACGGAGATGTTGCGACCGATGGCGAGCGACAGATGTTGCAGCGCTTCCTCGAACGTCTCCATGCCGGTGAGGGCTTCCCTACAGTACGCCGCCGTCTCTTCTGCCAGACCGCGATCGACCCCTTCGCGGGCCTCGGATGCACTGACGACCTGCCAGTCCAGACCGGTCAGGGTGAGCCTTCGCGTATTGGCGACGGAAAACAAATGGGCGTCCTTCTCCTCCATTTGTTCGAACAGTTCCATCGCTGTCGATAGAGAGCCGTCATCGGCTTCCTTGAGAATTGCCGCGAGCCGCGAGGGCGTTAGTCCGGCGCTGGGATAGTCGCGCACGGAGTCCTCCTTGCGCGGAACAACCGCCCGCCCCAGTCTGGGTCGTTCGCTCGTTGGCCGAAATGCGTTTACCAGTCGTGTCGTCCATTTCATTACCAAACACTCCTAACCGGAATTACAAATTACGAATTACGAATTACGAAACAGAAATGAACGGCTCGCGTCTTGTTTTTGTAATTTGTAATTTGTAATTCGTAATTCTTCTTTACCATATCCCTGTTCGTGAGAACTGCATCGGCTTTACGACCATGTGCTCCACCTTTCCGCTTCCCGCTTCCGTGGCGTGGAGCGCCAGCGCCGCCGCCCAGAAGCGGTCGGCGTGACTGCCCTCACGCCGCGGCGCCGAGAGACGAAAATGTCCGGCCTCCGTCATCGTTCGTTCGACGGAGTGCCAGTCATTGCGTATTCCATCGTCCACCGGAATGCGAATGCGCCTCTCTTCGACAACGATCCGAAGGGCGGAGGCCATCTGCGACTTCAGGGCCGCCGTGAAGGTAATCGCCTCGACGCGATGCCCGCCAAAGCGCTCCACGCACTGTTCGGCCAGTTGCATACCGATTCCACCCGCGTCGATGCAACAACGCCGGACTCGACGGATGGAGAGGATTTCGCTCAACAAGTCGAATTGCACACCGAAAGGTGCGCTGGAAAGCTCGAATAACGCGACGGTTTGGAAGCAGTCGCTTTCGGAAGCCAACACCCAGACCACGGTCAAATCGCGTAGCCGTCCAACGTCGACGCCCACGAACATTTCGCGAGGCTCGTCGACTAAAGACCCGACTGTTGCGTGGACGGTGAGTGTCGGGTCGGCGCACGCCGCGATCTGATCGTAGGTGAGGAATGCCGTCGTCTCGTCGAGGAATTCACATAGGAACTCCTGGCGGTACAGCGCGTCGTCATCCATGGCCTGGCGCATTTCCTCCGCGTTCGCGTTGAGTCCTTGGGCAATGGCGTCGGGCAACGTCAGAACGTTCGTGGTGAAGTGCGGGTTGTCGCGGAGTTGGTAGAACATATTGCTGCGGCCTTTGGGAGTGGAAGCGATGTCCAATTCTCCGTCGCCGCGAAGGAGCGTGGGGAACATGGCCGCCCATATATCGCGGTCGAAGGCGTGCATGGCGAACTCGTCGAGAAGAACGTCGCCGGTAAATCCCCTGGCTGTCTGGGGATTGGCCGGCAGTCCGATGATCCGGACTCCACCCGGCAATACGATTTCCAGTTGCTTGATGGTCAAATCCTTGAAGAACCGGCTGTCGTAATAGTCCGTGGCGATCTTGAGGGCCTGGCAGTGTTGTCGTGCCTTTTGCATGAGTTCGCGGCTCTGTCGTTCTCCGGCGGAGAGGAAGATTTGGGTCCGTCGCCGGGCGAGGCCGCGCAGAATCCTCCGCAGTGACTTGGTGAAGCTCTTGCCGGTCTGCCTGGACCAGCAGTTCCAACGGAAGCGGGCGTCGGACTCGACGTCCTCCCGTTGATAGTCCAACAGGGGGATGATGGTCCGCGCCCGGGCGGGTTCAGATGGAACATCCTGCACCACAACCAAAGAACGTGAGCGGTGATCGGTGGGGAGGGGATGTTGGAGCGATCGGGCGGTAGGAGCGGAGCGTAGAGCGGCGAGGGAGCGGGGGCGGAGCGGTAGGGGAACGGCATGTCGCGGTGCTGCTTCCGGCAACGGTGGGAGCCGGTCCGGGGTCGCTCGCACCGTTGAACAGGGTGACTGAAACTGTTAGCGTAGTGGGGAACGAACGGTCAGAAGGAAGAAGTCTGACGTTGCAGTCGGCGAGCCCAAGGGCTGGGGCAAATGAGGTGGTACGCGGAGCGGACACGCCTTCCCAAACCTTGTCGGCTAGTGAACCGGCGAGTCCTTCTCATTACGATCAACAAGGCCGTGCGCCTCTGCGTACTTTATAAATTCGTCGATTAGGAGGGAACCGGCATCCCACAGTGTATAGATCAGGTGTTGGAACTCTTGCGCTGTGAACGTCACACGTTGGCCGATCGGAAAAGTCTTTTCCCGTTCGGCCCAGCGAACGCCGACTGATTCGCCCGCGAGAACGACCGTGTCTCTCTCGGCCGCATGTATTCTTCCTGAGAGGTCCGTGTGTACCGTTTCGAGAACTACGAACTGCACGCGTAGACCGCCATTCTCTGTGTTCCTATCCTCCGCCCCGACGATCCCACGACGATGCGTTAGGCAGTTCCTCGCCTTCTGAAGCGACAAGATCGCATCGGCTAGGGGTACTTTGATTCCAAATTCTGCAAACAGATTTTCCAGCTTGTCGGGCAATCCCAAGCGCGCATATCTCCCGATCTCTTCCTTCCGGAAATCACGCAGGACGGCGGTAACTCTGCCGGCTCGCGCTACGCGATGGCCCTCGCTCAGAGTGCGTTTCATGAGTCCCGCAAAGAATCGAATCTCGTCGATGAAAACGTTTAGAGACTCGATGCCGTCGCGGAGTCCTACCCCGAGCAACCAGCTTTTGAACTCCTCACGGGTCTGTGGCGTGGACGCAGCCGGTTCATTGAATTCCCAGGAAAAGAATACTTCATCGAGATGGAGTTCGCCATCGGGACACGATTCGACCGCTTGTAGTCCCAGTACAACATGCTGGAGCGTCAAACGCATTGTTTCAATTAACTCATTCCTGGCTGAGTCAACGTTTATATTGATCGTCCACTTATTGTCACTCATCGCGCCTTATACTTTCATGTAGATAAGCGGCTATGCTAGCTTCTTTGCAATCTCCTCGTCGAGAATCTCGCGCACGGTCAGGGGCACGATCACCTTGCCGCTCTTGCGGAAAAATGCGCCGATCTCGGCGAGCGCGTCCGACGAATAGTCGAACGAGACGAGGAACCCCTTGGTACGGTCGTGGCGAGTCATGATCGCCTCGAAGCTATCCACGTCGGGGCGGCCGAGCTTGTCCTTCTGCTTGACCTGGATCGGATACCACACGTCCATGAAATCCAGCTCGCCCGCTTTAGCGCCCGTCCGTTCGGGAAGCGCGCGAACCGGATAAATCCGCCCGTCGATGCCCATGTCGCCGACCTTGGTCTTGTTGGGAATCCCGCCCAACGCGATAACGGCCCAGCCTTCGAACTCGAAAGGCGGTATCTTGCGAAGCTGTTCTTCGCTCCAAGGCAGATCACGAATAATGAAACCGCGTCCCGTTCGCCATAACGCCTCGCCCTCGCGCAGCTTACAAACATCGCGCAGGCGCTTGGCCATCACGCGGCAGGCGGTGGGCGAAATGTCGATACCGATCCACTGGCGGTTGAGATTCTGCGAGGCGACCAGTGCGGTACCGCACCCGCAGAAGGCATCCAAAAGAATGTCGTTCTCGTTGCTGCTGGAGCGGATCATCCGCTCCAGCAACGCCAGCGGCTTCTGCGTTGGATAGCCAAGGAACTCGTTTGAGCGGTTGTTGATGATGGGAATGTCGTCCCACAGATTCTGAAGCGGAATACCCGGCATCTCGTCGAGGTAGCGCTTGTATTGCGGAACGGCTCCGGGTCGAGTCTGAATGACCCGACCTGCCTTGATTAGCTCGTCCATCTTCTCCTTTGTGTATCGCCAGTAGCGCTTCACTCCCATCACTTCGTAGAACGGGTTTCCTTTTGCGGCACCCCCCGGTCCCGAAAGGTCGCCAATCCGGTATCGACGACCAGTTTCGTCGATCCTTCGATAGTCGCGGTCGATGTACTCCTGGTCGTAGGGGGTGTATTGCGGATTCCAGGTCCGCTCGTCGCTCCGGCTGTACAAGAAGATGCTGTCGGTGACTACGCCGAGGGCTTTTCGACCTTGTTTGACGTCGCTGTGGGCGCTGCTGCGCTTCCAGACAATTTCGTTCTGGAAGCTGTCCTCGCCGAAGATCTGATCCAGCATGACCTTGACGTAGTGGCACGCGTGCCAATCGCAGTGGTAATAGAAACTGCCGGTTTTTTTGAGGACGCGGGCCAGCTCGACGCAGCGCGGTCGCATGTAGTCGATGTAGGCATGGGTGCTGGCGTGGCGGTCCTCGAACGCCCGCTTCTCCTTGGTCTCGCCCCAGAAGACCTCGTAGTTGCGGTTGCTGTTGAACGGCGGGTCGATGTAGATAAGGTCCACGCAGTCGTCGGGCAGCTTGCGGAGTTGGTCGAGACAATCGCCGCAGTAGACGATGCGCGTGTCGACCAGCGCGGAGGGGTGTCCGGCTGATGCGGTGGAGGCGACGGCGCGATTGCGGGTGGTTCGCTTGGTTGTCCTGCGTTCCGGCTTCTCCTTGCTCATGGCTGTCGATCCATAACCGAAGGCGGCATGCGCCGAAACGCCGCGCGCCGTCGTCATCGTAAGCCGGTCGATTCAGCACCGCAAACGCGACTCGTGGGGGAGCGTAGGGTGCGCTGCGCGGACCTTCCTTCTGTTGGTCAAGGTGCGGAGGGTGCGGAGACGACGGGTTGGGCGCATCGCATTAAGGGTGGCGGGGGTAATCGTTTCGCGTCATGCTGAGCGGAGCGAAGCATCCAGACGTGTAAGGAGATTCTTCGCTCCGCTCAGAATGACATCCCGTGGGCATTTTCGCCACCCGAAACGGGATGCATCCCGACGGGTCGTCTCGCACACGTCGCGCTTGCAGGTGCAACATCCGAAGCGGACAATGACGGGTTCCGCCGGAGGCTTCGACGGGCGTACAAAGGGCTGCGAGGATGGTCAACGATCCCGACACCGAATCCCACGTCGCGAGTCGATTGGAGGAGCACCTTCGTCTCCGTCCGAGCCTCACGGAGCGGATCCATCGCGAGCTGCTGATGGAGCTCCACCGCCGCCGGATCGCCACGATCGACAGCATCAACGATCAGGCCCGCGCTCAGGCCGGCCGCCCGGCGGGCGATATCGTGGACGACCCCAACCAGGCCGAGCGCGACCGCTGGGACGAACGCGAACGCGAACTGGTCGAACAGATCACCCGCCGATATGTGTGCCGCCATTTCTCTCTGGCCGACATCGACGACCTCGTCAACCTCACGATGAAGCGCGAGGAGGTCCACAACCTGGAGATCGTCGCCAACCGGGCCAACGTCTCCTTCCGTGAACTCGCCGACAACATCCAGCGGTTTTGCAAGTTGCCGTTGGGTGAGACGCGCCTCGCCCCGGCCGAGGTCGTCGGAACGCGGGTGGCGCTGACGCGGCACTTCGTGAGCGATCAACTCGAGTTCATCGGCATCGCCAAGAACCACCTGCAAATCCGCGATTTCGACGACATCACCAGTCGGATGCTGGGCAGCGACAGCGGGATCGGCCGCATTGGCGGCAAGGCGGGCGGGATGATCCTTGCCCATCGCGTCCTCGCCGCCGCGGAGCAGGGAACCGATCCGTATCTTCCCGTCGCCATTCCCGAATCGTATTACCTGCGCAGCGACGTGGTCGAGGACTTCTTGCGTCTGAACCGGTTGGATGAGTATCAGAGTCAGAAGTACAAGCCGATCGACGACGTCACCCGCGAATACCCCTTGATCCGCGGGGTCTTCCGCAACGGCGACTTTCCGCTGAAAGTGGTGCACGATCTTCGCCGCATCCTCGATCAGATCGGTACGCACCCCTTGATCGTCCGGTCGTCAAGCCTGCTCGAAGACCGCTTCGGCACGGCCTTCTGCGGCAAGTACGCCAGCGTCTTCGTCGCCAACCAGGGGACGTTGGAGCAAAGGCTTCGGGCGCTGCTCGGGGCTATTGCGGAAGTGTATGCCAGCATCATGGCCCCGGACCCCATCCTCTACCGCCGCGAGCATAATCTCATCGACTACGTGGAGGAGATGGCCGTACTCATTCAAAAGGTCGTCGGAGTGCGTTGCGGCGACTACTTGTTTCCGGCCGTCGCGGGCGTGGCCTTCTCGCGCAACGAGTATCGCTGGTCGCCGCGGATTCGACGCGAGGACGGACTGATGCGCCTGGTGATGGGACTTGGGACGCGGGCCGTCGATCGCGGCGGGTCCGACTATCCGCGCATGGTGGCGTTGGGCGCGCCCACGCTTCGTCCCGAATCAACGGTGAACGAAATCCTCCGCTGCGCTCAGCGGACGCTCGATGTCGTGGACCTCAAGAAGAATCGGTTGCAGACCATCCGCCTGCAAGAGCTGCTCGCCCAGGGTGATGACTTGCCGATGCTCGACAAGCTGGTCTCCGTGCACCGCGACGGCGATCTTTACGCCCCCACGGGCCTCCGCGTCGATGACGATCCCACCCAACTGTACATCACGTTCGACAAGCTGCTGCGGGAGACGCCGTTTGTGCAGCGCGTGCGGGACATGCTCGCGCGATTGGAGGACGCCTACGGCGTGCCGGTCGACATGGAGTTCGCCTCCGACGGCGAGAAGTTCTACGTCCTGCAATGTCGCACGCAGTCGCAAGCCGCAGAGGCCGACCCCGTTCGAGTCCCTACCAACATCGCGGACGCGGATATCATCTTCGACGCCCACCGCTTCGTCCGCACGGGCCTGATCGAGGGCCTCGAATACATCGTCTACGTCGATCCCGGCGCTTACGACGCGCTTCCCACGCGCGAGCGTCGCATCGAGGTCGCCCGCGTCGTCGGTCGGGTCAACCACGCCCTGCCGCCCAAGTCCTTTATCCTCATCGGACCGGGGCGATGGGGAAGCAATGACATTCTGCTCGGCGTGCCCGTGCGCTACGCGGATATCAATCGTTGCCGCTTGTTAATCGAGGTGGCCCGGCAGAGGGACGGGTTCGCCCCGGAAGTCTCCTTCGGCACGCATTTTTTCCAGGACCTGGTGGAGGCCAACATCCATTATCTGCCGCTATACCCCGACGTGAAGGGAAACCGCTTCAATGAGACGTTCCTTTGCAAAACGCGAAACGTGCTGGCGGACATCGTGCCCGCGGACGCAGACTTCGCCGGCGACGTTCGTTTGATCCACGTTCCCGCCGTGACCGGCGGCCGAAAGCTCACCGTGGCGATGGATGGAGAGACCGACGTGGCTATCGCATATCTGAAGTAAGCAACGGGTCAATTGCCTATTGCCGATTTCCAATCACTATTGTCCGGTTAAGGAAACATTCCAAGGCTATAACGCCTTGATTTCAAGGAGTTTACTCGCCCAATGAGGGGGTATCGGTGCACCGAATGTGGTTATCCCCTGCAGGGGCTCCCGGTTTTGCGATGTCCGGAGTGCGGCCAACGTTAGGCCGATAAATCCAGGGCGGCTGTCGGGTGCGTCGTGCCGGTTTTTACCGCACCTTAACGTCCAAGACGCGCTTGCCGCCGTTTGGATAAGGCGCGGGCCATTTGGTATAATCGCTTGCTCGGGGAGAGGACAGGGGCAGATCCTGGTCATCTGCGGTATCGGCGAATCGCGTTGCGCTTTCGCCGACGGAGGGCACACGTGTCTAGGCGCTTCAGTTTCTCTTGTTCCACGCTTTTGGAGTTCCTTTGTCTCTCGGCAGGTGGTGCGGCGGATGGCGGCCAGATCATCGGCCAGCTGACTGATCCAGCGGACGCCGGCGTCGAAGAGTCCGTTGACATCCTGTCCGCTCGGATCGAGCAGGACGGCGGACTGCTCACCTTCGTCATCGAGGCCCGAGGACCGATTCCGACCTCCAATCCCCCTCCCAACGAGCAGATCACGTACCTCTGGCTTGTGGATGCGGACAACGACCCAGCTACGGGACAGCCGCACGAACAGATTGGAACCGAGTTCAATGTTCGAGCGGTCATCAGCGAGATTTACGGCGGCGGATTCGTCGACGTGACCGGAGGCCTGCCTGGTGGCGGCAGCGGTGCCGTCCAGATCCAAGGCAACTCCGTGAAGATCACGATCGGCCTGGCCCAAGTCGCCAACCCGGCGGTGTTCCACTGGGCCTGCGATGCCTTCCACGCCGTGGACAACATTGCCGTGTCCGCCAATCACGAAACTCAAGTAGCGCCGGCCACGCCGCTACCTTATGTCCCACCGGCACGTGTGACGGTCACGACGCCGCTACTCATGCTCTCTCCGTCAGGCCCCGCGACTGGGTCGTTAGACGTTGAACTCCGCGACGCTGCGGGCAATCTTCTGCCCAACGACCTCTACCATCTGTCTTTCCACAGCTCCAACGACGCCGTCGCCACCGTGGATGGTACGGGGATGGTTACGGCCCATGCCGTCCCCATAAGATTCGAAGACACCCCGGTCGTTGAAGTGTCTGCCGACGGCCTCACGGCGGACAATGTCGCCGTGATCCGAGTGACCGCCGACAACCTCGGCGTCACCCACGAGACCTATGCCGGCTCGCGCGTGACTTTCTATCTTCCGCCGACCATCGAAGGCGTTGACCTGGACGCAATTACCCGGGACTTTCAGGTGGTGGAGGCGACTGATCTGGCCTACGCTGCCCAGCACGATTTGATGGGGGCGTTCCAGTTTCGTGGAGGGATGCATTTCTTCGCCTTGGACGTAGCGAACGACCCGGTCACGACCCCGTGCGGCATCAGCGGAAACCCCGTCCGGCTTGGCTGGCTTTTTGGGCAGCCGATCCACAATAGCTGCTACATCGTGAACGTCCCTGAGCATCGCGTGCCACAATGGGGCGTGATCTTTCACGAGATGGGGCACAACTTTACTTGGGCCTCGTGGGGATTCGGTCAGTTTTGCATGGCTTCAGACGCAAACGGTTGGAAGTACAGTGAGGCGCTGGCCTCGATGGCTGGAGCGTGGTCATGGCATCGCCTTGACCGCTGTTCCGCGGCCCGACTCCGCGGCGACGTAATCGATGGTATCGCCGAGCCGTTTCCGAACATTGATCCTGCACGGCGGACGGCGCTCGCCGACTATCAAAGCGCCGGCGCCAATTACGACCAGGTGAACGTGGAAGTGATTTGCGACATCCTCTGGGAAATGTACGACGACTACACGGCCAAGGCCTGGTACGACTTATTCAGCACCTTCTTCCCGCCGGCGGAGCCCTTGCCCGTCGTCCTTGATGGGGAAACGGCCCAGGCGACTTGGCTGGTCGCCGCGCTCAGCGCTTCCGCTGGAGAGGATCTTCGCTCGCGCTTTGCCGCTGAGTTCGGATTCCCTATCGACGACGAGGCGTGGCCGGAGATGCTCGCCGCGGCGCAGGCTCGAATCGCCTCGCGCTCCTGGCAGATACCGCTGCTCAACGACCTGGACTGCGACGCGGACCTCGACCTGGTTGATTTCGCCGCCGTCGTCGGTTGCCTTAGCGGTCCGAATACTGCCGTGCCTCATTCATTCTGCAGGCACGCTGACTCCGACGCAGATGGTAATCTCGACCTCGCTGACTTCGCTCGGCTCCAGAACGGGTTCACCGGAAACACGGGTTTCTGACGTGGCCCGGCGCGGGAGTCAGCCCCGTCTGACCGGCAGCGCCGACGTAAAGCCTTCCGGATTAGGGTCACGGCGAGCTCTGCGGTGATCGCGTTGCTGAGTGCGGAGGTGTCCCACCCCGAGAACGCGCACGCGGAGTACATGTTTGCGGTGGTCAAGCGTCTTGTACCGCAACCGAGGCCGCTTTACATTGGCTACGTGCAAAAGCGAGCCAAGCGTGCCTTAAGGATCCTCTTCTATTCGATCATCGGTCTCGCTGTCTTCGCGTTTCTGTTCTTTCTTTGGTTTACGCGCAGTCCGACGACGCAACTCATCGACGCTTCAGGAAAGGAACTCACGGCCGGGAACGCCATCAAGGGCGAGGAGGAGGCCTTCGCCGGCTCGCTCTTCGAGGAGGCTCAGGCGCTGATCCAACGCAAGGAGTTCGCGGCGGCCAAGGAGCGGCTCTTACGGGTCATCGAGGAATCCGACCGCGATGGCGAGGCCTGTATTCTCCTTTGCGACGTATCGCGCGAACTCAAGGACGTGGAAACGGCAGCGGACTATGGCCTCAAGGCCGTCGAACTCCTGCCGGGCAGTGCCGAAGCACACCTCTCCTACGCGAAGGCACTCGGGGCACAACTTGCCGCCGACATGCAGAGCATCGGCGGCATGCTTGGCGCCATGAAGCGACTGGGGCTCTTCAAAGCCGAGCTCAACAAAGTGATCGAACTGAATCCCCAGGACACCGAAGCTCGAACGATGTTGGTGTTTACCAATATGGCTCCCAAGCCCATGGGCGACGTCGACCGGGCGATCGAGCTATGCGGTGAGATCGAGGCGCGCGATCCCGTCATGGGCAAGCAACTACTCGCCATGTGCTACCAGAGGAAAAAGGAGACCGAGCGCGCCATAGCGCTCCTGCGTGCTGGAATCGAAGAGTATCCTGAGGAGTACAGCTTCCACGTCGCTCTCGCGGATATCTACGCCGAAGAGAAACGCTTTGACGCCGCGGACGCGGAGTATGAAGCGGCGCGTCGCGGCGGAAAGGGCAAGGCCTACTACCGCTCGCTATATGGCCAGGCACGGATGCGCATCCAGAACCAGTTCGAGCCAGCGCGGGCGGTCGAGCTGCTCGACGAGTTCATCATGGGCGAGCCTGAAAGCGACGGCATGCAGTCGGTGGCTCATGCTTGTTGGCGCAAGGGCAACGCGCTCGAACAACTGGGGCGGCAACAAGATGCACGCGAGGCGTACAAGGAGAGCCTCCGTCGGGACCCCGGTCTTGAACTTGCCAAGAAGGCGATCAAAGACCTTCAAAAGTGACTTACGCCGCGCCCTTGTCGGAAGTCTCTTTCAGGCGTAGCCGTTCACACGGTCGGACCCGCGTTTTTCGAGGAAAAACGCGGGTTTCCCACCGGCCGAGTGTTGTCTTGCCTCGCGTTTTCGCGGACCATCGTCAAAAACGCCTTGTTTTTCGGGGTTTTGACCCGTGAACGGTTACGATGCTCCGATGCCAGGCGTTACGAGGCGACTCGGAAACGCGACACCCGGACTGGCATCCGCTTCCAAAACACCCCGGGCGGCTTCCGTCGAATAGGTCGCAAAGGTCCGTCTTGCTGCGGCCTGCGGCCCCACGTCAACGGGGCCTGAACCGACTCGGCGGTCTCGAGACTGGAACTCTGTGGACGAGCAACTCCGCCGGCTTGCCCCAGACTGTCGATCCAACGTTGAATGACTATAATCTGGATGGCCTTGGGCGGATTCGTCGCAGAGACCGGTTCGCGCGGTTCGCGTTGGCCCGTCTTCAATCCTGGGTCCTTGCGCCAGTGATCGGCGCCGAGCACGTGGGTGCGGAGCAGCGGTATGGGCAATCGGCAGTCAGGGGCTCAGAACCACGACGTGCCGGGACTCGTCGACGAGATGCTTTCTCGGGGTCTGGCGGCCCGGGCGACCGACGTGCACTTCGAACCTGGTGACGAGGGCCTGTTGGTCCGTGCCCGCATCGATGGCCAGCTCGTTGATCTTGAACTTCTCCCGACCAGCCTGTCCGAGAACGTTGTTTCGCGACTCAAGGTCCTGGCGTCGCTTCTCACGTATCGAGTCGACATCCCGCAGGAGGGGAGCTTTCTTTGGGAGCGTGGTTCGGCGGGCGCCTCCGACGATCCGGTTGACCTCCGGGTGGCGACCTTCCCCACCATCCGCGGGGAAAGAGCTGTGGTGCGCGTTTTCCGCGGCACTTCCGAGCTACGATCACTCGACACACTTGGACTACATCGGGAACAGGTTTCACTGATTCGGTCCGCTCTGGCTCAACCCGCCGGGTTCATCGTGGCCTCCGGGCCGGCGGGCAGCGGCAAAACCACGACGCTCTATGCGATGATCCGAGAAGTGCGAGATCAGTTCGCCGGCCGCAGCGTGATTACGCTCGAGGACCCCGTCGAACAGCGCATCGATCGCATCACCCAGATCCAGATCAACCCGCACGGGGAATTGGGCTACGAACGGTGCATGAGATCATTACTGCGCCAGGATCCGCAGGTGATGCTTCTAGGCGAGGTGCGTGACCGCCAGACCGCCGCGGTGGCCGTTGAAGCTGCGCTGACGGGGCATCTGATCCTCACGACGACCCACAGCGGGGACCCGGCCGATACGATCGTCCGGTTCCTGGAAATGGGGATTCCGGCCTACCAGCTCACCAGCGTGCTGACGCTGGTCTGCTCCCAGCGCTTGTTGCGAAAAACGTGCCTAGAATGCTCCGGGGCGTCGAGTCGCGGTTGCGAGGCCTGTCTCGGTACGGGCTACGTTGGCCGGACCGCCGTCGCCCAGGTCGTACGGCTCGACGAGCCGGCGCGGACGTTGATCTTGGGGCTCGCGACCGCATCGGAGTTGCGCAGGGAACTGAAGAGACAAGGTCCAGACATGATCGATCGCGCCATGACGCTGGTGACGAGTGGCACAACGGACGAGTGCGAGGTTGGCCGCGTGCTCGGCCTGCGTCCGTCCGCGTGACCTGACGGGTTTTGGCGCAGCAAGGGGCAGTAGGATGAAACACTTCGAATACACCGCCCAGTGCAAGGGAGGATCCGCGATCAGTGGGATGATGGAAGCGCCGGACGGCATCGAGGCCGTAAGAGAGCTCACCCTGATGGGCCTGTGCAACATTGATCTGCGCGCCGCGGATCGTCCTCCTTCGCAGCGTCCTCTCAGCAGCGATGACTTCATCTTCTTCAACGAACAGTTGGCTTCCCTGGCGAACACAGGAATGTGCCTGGACGCCGGCCTGCGACAGCTCGGCAAAGACATCCAGTCTCGCCGACTCCGCAGCGTGCTCGAAGCCGTCGCTGCCGACATCGAACGGGGCCAACCGCTCGGCGCGGCGGTTGAGAGACTTGCCCCGCAGTTGCCCGCACTCTACGCCCGCGTCGTTCGCGCCGGCGTCGCAACGGGTCAACTCGCGGCCACCTTGCTGAACCTTTCCAACCACTTGCGATTGGTGGCCGAAACGCGGCGTTTGATTGCCGAGGCCTTGACCTACCCTGCGGTCGTGCTCGTGCTCGCCTTCGGCGTGCTCAGCATGGTCATCATGTTCATCGTGCCACAGTTTGCCGAGTCGTTCCGGGATTTCGATGTTCACCTGCCGGCTCTGACCGAGGCGACGATCGCGTTGGCCCGGGTCATGCCTCAGCTTCTCCTCGGGCTCGGAATTGCTGTGATCGGCGTTACCCTGTCGTTCTTCCTGCTCCGGGCGACGACTGGTGGTCGCGTCGTGCGGGAGGGCCTGATTTTGACGATCCCTGTGCTCGGCTCGCTCATCCGCAACTCGTTACGCGCTCGCTTCCTTCGGGCTATGGCCTTCGCAGTCAACAGCGGTATTCCACTGCCCGAAGCGGTGCGGCTTTCGGCCGGCGCCACGGCGAGCCCCGGGATGTCCAAGGATGCGGAGCAAGTGGCCTCTCGAGTGGAAGGCGGGGGCGGCGTCTACGAGGCCTGTCGAGGCACGCGTTTGATCCCGCCGATGTTCGGATACGTCGTAGACATCAGCAGCGACGGCAGCAATCTCCGGGACTCCTTGATTCAGCTGTCGAAGGCCTACGAATCCCGTGCGGCACATCGCCAAGCCGTTCTCCGCGCGTGGCTGGCGCCCTTGGCTGTCCTGGGCGTCGGAATCGTCATCGGGTTGCTGATCGTGGGGATGTTTATGCCGCTGTTGTCGCTGATCCAGTCCGTCAGTAGCTAGTGGGGTTCGCTGCTTTGGACGCGTTGGAAGTCCTGTTGCTGGTCGTTCTCGCCGTCGCCGTGGTTGTAATTCCATGGTGGCTGCCGGCGATCATGAGCACCATCGTCTGGGCGGCCTCCGGGGAATCGGGGAGCTTGATGCCCCGCGGAATCATGCTTAAAGGTGCGCGCGTCCGGCGAACGGTCGAGATTCAAGCCGTTGTCTCACGGCTGGCGCTGATCACACGGCTGAATCTTCCGCTGGGGCCCGCCCTGGAAGCAGCGGCCAAGGGCGAGTCTCGAAGAATCCGGCGGGCGCTTCAAAAGATGAGCCGATCGATCACTGCCGGTCTACCGGTCTCGGCAGCGCTCGAGGCCGCGCTACGTGGGTGTCCGAAACAACTCGTGGCGATGCTGCAAAGAGGCGAGGAGTGCGGTCAACTAACTCAAGCGCTCGCCGATCAGGAGCGCGCCGTCGCAGCCACGACGGATATCCATCTGACCTCGACGGCCCACACTCGACACGCCGTGGCTTACGCCACGTTTATGCTGCTGTTTGCCGGGGCCATGGTCGCGTGGATCATGATCCTTCTGATGCCCAAGTTCCGTGATATTTTCCGGGACTACAATACGCCGCTACCGAGCATCACGTTGATCCTGATCGGCATTGCGTCGTGGTTTGCGGCGTGGGGTTGGCGGCTGTTGCTGATCGGTCTACTTCTCGCGATTGGCGCCACGCTGATCTGCGCCTACACGCATGTCGGCGACGAAACCGGGATCGTTACGCGATGGGTGGCCGCTGTGCGGTGGGCAATGCCCATCACGCGGACCTTGGATTACGGACTGGGCATGTCCAAGGCCATCCGCTCCATGGCGCTGGCCATGCGGAGCGGCGCCCCCAGCACGTTCGCGGCCACGCTTCCTTCCGTCGTGAGTCCCACGAACCTTTTGCGTCGCCGACTGACCGAGTTCGCCCGCCGTATTGCCCAGGGCGATGCCCCGCACGAGGCGGCGCGCCATGCGAAGCTCGGTGATGTCGTCGTTTGCGCACTCCAGATGGTCGAGCACGGCGAGGATCCCGAGGGGGTGCTCGGCCACGCGGCCGAATACTATGAAGCGATCGCCTACCGCTGGTGGCACGCACTGGCCGCACTGAGCGGGCCCTTGGTGACCTTGGCGATCGCCGGCATGGTCGGTTTCATTGCCCTCGCGCTGTTCCTGCCGCTGATTGCCCTCATCAACGCGGTGTCGGAGTCGATGTGATGGACCACCACCCACCCAAGGATCCCTGTCGTCCCGGCGTGATTCTTGCCGAGGCCTGTGCGTCGATCATGCTCGTGGGACTCGTCCTCACGATGGTCTCCCTGTTGTTGACGGAACACGCCCGGTCGACCGATTATTTTCTGAACTATCGCCGCGCGCAACTGGCCGCCGAGTCGTGCGTGGAGCGGATGCGTGCGGGTGTGCTCGAGGTCGCCGATGCCGCCTTCATCGACGGAGCCGGCGTTGCCTACGAGATCCGGGTTGCCGATGCAGACGGACCGTGGCGACCGTTGCGGCGCGTCAGCGCCACGGCGAGCATCGTGGGCAGCCACGGACGCATCGCCCGCTATCAGCTCAACACGTATTTGCCGCCGGCACGATCGCCGGCAGGGGGTGGCCGATGACTCGTCGAAGACGGGCTGTTCTCCTGGTGGAGATGCTCACCGTCATTTTTATGCTGTCGATCGGCGGATCTCTGATGGCCGTCGGGCTCGTTTCCATCATGCGCAGCCAAAGACGTGTGGCGGAGCTCGACAATCGATACGCGATGACGAACGACTTCCTTCGGTGCCTCTTCCGCGACGTGAGGAGAGCCACAACCGCAAGCTTGCGCGAGGGCGACGGGGCGGATCTGCAACAAGTCCTGGTCGTCGGGGAGTCTCCGCGGCAGGTGTCGTATCGGTTTTACAAGCAATACGTCGAGCGGACCGCGTTTGAAGGCGATTCCCAAGCCGCCAAGTTATGGAGTCCGATGACTGCCAACGCCGGCGTCACCCCCGTCCACTTAAATGTAGGAAACGTTCTCGTCGATGTGACGGTTTTCTGGGGTAGAACCGACGCGAAGGACCCCGAGCCGAATCGCCGCTTCGATCTGGCGGTGCGCTGTGCCGGTGAGCTTGACCATGATGAAAACTGAGCAGGATCGCGTCAGACAAGACGACCGCCGCCCCACCGCGCGCCGAGGAGCGGTCTTGGTTCTTGTTCTTTTCTTTATTGTCCTGGCGACCGCGCTGGCCGTTCTGCTGACCGCCAACTCCGCGCGAATCGTGCGAACGACCAGGAACGAACACGAATCGATGCTGCTGCGGCAGCTCACGGACAGCGCTCGATCGTGGGTACAGGTTCATGGCGGCCCTCACGCCGACGCGCCGGTGACCCTCGATGGAAAGGACATCGGACCCGAGGGCTCTTCCGGTGAGGTTAGAATCAACGTTGATGAGCGGTCTCCGAACGTGATCGTTATTCGCGCCCAGTTGACTCTCACCGGTCGGCAAGTCGTTCGGACGACCCGATGGGCGGCGCCCCCGTGAAAGGCGTCATTTCGCCTTAATCCTCCCCTTCCACTCGGCCGCCTCAGCGGTGCGTTCGGCGGTCGGTTCAGCCGCGGTCCAGGGGTCGTGTAGCTCGACGAGGGCGCGAATGACACGACGTTCTGTCTCGGGCGGGATGTTGGGCAAAACGGCAATCCGCTGGTGCGATTCCAGAAGATCAGGCTCGGCGTCCGGGAGAGTGACCGGGGCGCCCGCGGCTGCCAGGTCGTGTGCAGGGGAATCGTGCCTCGGGGTTCT
>Ga0315274_10001671_pt1 | contig 33934 bp, 25 predicted proteins | sample YL17G02_20_MG_FD_203700 | JGI IMG/M metagenome (GOLD analysis project Ga0315274, IMG submission 203700) | Sediment microbial communities from Yellowstone Lake, YNP, Wyoming, USA - YL17G02_20 | ecosystem: Environmental > Aquatic > Freshwater > Lake > Sediment | place: USA: Wyoming | collected...
CTCCAATTCGAACGCGCTCTTGGGATCGTTCGGCAGACGCTGCCGTACGTGTTGTACAGGATGCTGATCTACGGCCTGCTTTGCGTGTGCGTCGTGATCTACCTCTTGTTTCTTGCGCTGATCGGGGTGATCTTTGGCTCCGGCGCCTTTTGGGTGCTCTTTGTGATCTCAGTCCTCATGGCCGTGACAGGCGGCGTCGGGAGTTTCCTCAGCGAGTACCTTTTCAGCAGGCATCGCGCGGGCCACGTGGCGCTTATCACTGAGATCATCGCCGAGGGACAGCTTCCCATCGGCATCTCGCAGATGAAATGGGCGCGGGGCCGCGTGCTCCATTATTTCCACGGGCCGGGATTGCTCCCCGAAGTGCGCCGGCTCATTCATGACATTCTGCGCGCCATCCACGGCGCCCTGGTGGACACCGGATCGGCGCTGCCGCTAACGGGCGTGGAAGGCAATTCGACGCTTACGCAGCGAATCGCCGGCTTAAGCCAGCGCTATGTCGAAGAAGCAGCAATCGCCTACGTCTTCCGCACCCGCGATGAGAATGTCTTTGAGGCCGCACGCACATCGCTTCTTCTCTATGGCCAGTGCTGGCGCACCGTCCTCGGACACGCCGTGACCCTCACGCTCCTCAGTTACGGCTTCGCAATCGTTTCCTGCGTCGTGTTTTTGTTGCCGCTTGGCATCCTTGCCGAGATGATGCCGGACGAGTGGATCATCATGCGCTTCGCCTTGTTCGCGGTGGGCGTTTTCATGGGGTTCTGCGCAAAATGGGCCCTGTTCGATCCTGTCGCGAGCGCCGCGACTATCCTCACTTTCTTCGGCGAGAGCGATATTTCGACACCCGACCCCGAGTGGGAGACAAGACTCGAAGCGGCGGCGCCCGCCTATGCGGAACTCCGCGCCAAGGCTGCCGAGAAGGCCGCCGAATCCGACATTCACGCGGAAGCGAGGCGTCCGCGCGCAAGACGCACTCCCAAACAGGAATAGCACGGTCCGCCACGACGACATACCACCCGATAATCCATGACCCCTCTGTACGCGGTCAACCTTTTTGTAGGCTGCGGTAGAGAATGCCGGCGGCGGCGTAGCCCATGGCCGCAATGACCAATACCGTTGTGAAACTAAAGTAGATGGCAACGATGATGGCAAGAATGGAGCCTAAGACGGTGGCGCCGCCGTTCACGCCCCACATCCATGGGACCGCATCCGCAGAGCGTGCAGCGACGGCGCGTAGGCCGGTCGGAAACGGCATTCCCATAAAAATGGCGGCGGGTGCGACGAGAAGGACGGTCGCCACGCTTCTCATCCAAAGGGGCCAACCCAATATCGCCCGGACGATGTGGGGATAACCGAATGCCGACACAATAATGACGGCACACAGAGCAAGAAGCGTCCTCTCGAGACGAATGTTCAGCTTTGGTTTCAGATTGCTGCCCAGTCCCGCAAAGAACAGGAGACCTCCGAGCACGAGGACGAGCGAACGCCCTGGATGACCCAACAGCAAGGCGAACCTCTGCATGAAACAGATCTCAACAAAGATGAATGCGACGCCCAGACAGCAAAAATAGACCAGCCACAGCCCAAACCCCGGCAAGTCTCCTCTGCCCCGGCGCCAAAGGGGCAAAATGACGAAGAGCGCCAAGGCCAGAGACATCAGAAGCAATAGAAGAAAGAGGATAAGCGATGGCCACTGACCTCGGATGAAGTCCCACGAGGTCCTCTCATCGAGAATCCTGACTATGCTGCTCATTTTCTCGTAGTGGAAGAAGAAAGGGTCATCGTCCCATACGGGCTTGATGTTATAAGTGTAGGCGGCGCACAGTGCGTTTTGCGTTCCGTGTTTTCTCGCCTGAGCATACTCATTCACGATTTTCTGGACGGGTTCGACCTGTTCTTCCGGCGAGAGCGGGAAGAGTGCCGCGCCGCCGTACTTTCCCGTATGCGCTTTCAGTAGTGCCAATTCATCCGGTGAAAATGGGGTGGGACTTGCAAGGGCCGCAGTCCAAGAGTTGCAGACTTCCAGGGCCAGATGGCTCTCCGGGTTCTGATATCCTAGCTCGTATAACGCCTCGAGCATGATCGAGAAGAGCCGCGGCGTCTCGCCTGCATAACACCAGCGCGTAATAGACAAGATGCCTTCGGGCTCAAGGTGCTGCATATAGTCTACAATGGCATCCACCGTGTAGAGGTAATTCTCGGCCAGCATGTATGCGCCGGCGTCGATGGCGGCGAAAGTGTCTATGGCGTGCATGACAATCAAGTCATAACGCTCGCTCCGGGAGCGCACAAAGCTGCGCCCTTCCGCCATCATCAGGTTCACTTCGGGACGCGTAAACAACCCGGACAAAACGTCGTTGTATTCGTTCTTCACGATCCGTGCGGTAGTGGGATTGATCTCGACGGCATCAACGTGCTTTGCGCCGCCGCGCAACGCGTGCCAGACATCCAGGCCTCCCCCACTCCCGATAACGAGGGTGCGATCACATTTGCGCGGCAGCACGTAGGGGGCTCGAAACGGGACAAGGGGCTCCCTTTCCTTGTCAAATGGCGGGACGTCTCGCGTTGCTTCAGTCGCCATCCTGGTGAAGGCGGCGCCGTCAATATAGATTCGTTTCTCGCCGGTATCGACGGCTCCAATGACGTCGGTTCGCGCCAGGATATTCCACTCGCTGAGTTCGTGTTTTCTCTGTCCGCGCGGGTCATTCGAGAACACCGAGAAATTCTTGGCGCGGTCGGGCACAATGCGAAGGTTGATCGCATCGGCATAATGCGCGACAAGCGCTAAGGCCGCCACCGCTCCAGTCAACAGGGCAAGACTCGGCGCGTTGCGCCTGGCCAAAAGATCTCCGATCAGGATTGGCAACGCACCGAGTGCGCACGCGAGAGCGACCAGGACAATCGCACCTGCGGGCCGAATCAGCAATGGCACGGCAAGACACCCCGAGGCGGCCCCAATCAGGTCCGCAAAGTACAGAAAATGGATTTGCCCTGCGTACTCGCGGTAAATGGTTCCAAGGATCCAGCCCGCGAAGAAGTAAGGGAAGATGGCCGTACTGTATGTCACCAGCAAGCGAATGGTATGCCACGCACTGACGAAAAGTGTGTCGATATTAACGCCCCACTGGGGCACAATAAGCGCGGAAAGGACGGCGGTGACGGCAAATCCGATGGCGGCCACGGGCAGCGTAAGCCTTCGCGCAAGCCAGGTCTCTTTGCCGAAGGCCAGCCATGTGCCGCTGATGCCAAAGCCCAGGAGAGCCACAGAGACTATCAGGTAGACTAGGTGATTCCAAAAGACAACCGAGTAGATACGAGTCTCGACCACTTGCAGCATCAGCGTGGCGCAAGCAACGCTGAATGCGGTCACAACCGGGAAAAGCATATTTGACGCGGGGGTCTTGCCGGTGTGATTTCCGCCGACAACCATATCTCTTCCTTTCGGTTCGTTCACAGTAGTTACGGGACAGTGAACTCTGCGGGGTAAGGCTCCTGTGGCATCGAGCAGGTAGAGAGAGTAGTATTCCGCATCATAGGAATCGATAGTTTCTTCGCGTGAGGGCATCGACCTTGTTGATGACCCCTTCAGCGATTGCGTTGGTAACGCGGAAGTTGGAATGGGCAAGAACGCCGTGGCGGCATCGCCTCATCCATTCGGCGAGTATGACAAAGGGCTTCGCCCTGGTTTACAGCGATTGGCAACTCCATAGTCTACGGCTTCCCGTTTGCTTCCGTGGCGACAGTATAGCACATAGCTGCCGGCGGGAGTATAGCCTGTGGCCGCATTGACCCATACCGCCCTCGACGATTCTCAGGATGCGCCTCCACAAGAGGCTTTGATCGTATTTCGGGAAGGAGTATAGAATCCGTGAGTCAAAGCTGCAATCTCCGCGCCCGCACAATGAAGCAAAGGACAGCACGTTCCTCATGAGACCACGTGTCCGGACGACAAAGGTGGCTGCTGTGGTGTGGGGCCTGTTCACTCTGCTGGCGCTCGGGCTTGGACTGTTAGCTTTCACGACAAACATCTCATATCCCCAGGGCGATGTATACCTGTTCCAAGATATCTTGACGGGGGACCAGCCACTGACATGGGCACAGCTCTGGGCGCCGGTTTTCGGTCACCGGTGTACGCTGGTCATACTTCTCATGTACGTCTGGGCCCCGCTTACGAAGCTGAACCTGAGATTCGCGGCGGACATCATAGCGGTTGCATATATCCTCTTGGCGGCCTTCGCACTGAGAACCTTGGGCCGAACGCGGGGACGCTATCTCTATACGGACGTACTAATCCCGGCCGTGATGCTTAGCACTCTCCACCTCGCCAACATTCTAACCTTGCTGCAACTGGCTTTCGTCATTCCGTATGCGATGCTCATCACGTTGTTCTCTTTGCTCTGGCGTTCTGCGGCGCGGTTGTCGCGTGCGGCCGTTGCGACGGCCGTCGCAACGGCAATACTTGCGCCGCATTGCTCCGCCTTTGGGTGGTGTGTTGGTTTCTGCTCCTTCCTCTGGCTGGTCTGGTATCTGGGTTCAGACTGTATGATGGAGACTCGGTGGACCAGATGGATCATGATAGGAGTGTTTGTCTTCGCCGGACTGACCTATTTTGCAGTTTGTGTGCCGTGGGAGGCCGTAAAGCTACACGTCAATGTGATTAGTTTGGATATGCATCGGGAACGCTACGGGACGCCCCTCACGCCGCTCAGCCGGCTGGCTAACGGCATGACGTTCCTGGCGCTCTGGTCGGGCGTGGGTGTTTCCAAGACGGCCGGGCCGTGGATTGGGTGCTGGGAGCTTGTGTTGCTGGGAATTCTAACCGTGGCGGCTGCCAAGACGTACCGCAGAGATAAGCTTCAACGATATCGCATCTCCGCATTCATTCTAGTCGTCGGAGTCTCCCTTGCAACTGCAGCCAGTATTGTGGCAGGAAGGGATAGCGGGTGGCATCCCAGGTACTACACGCTCATCGCTCCGTTGGCCATTGCGTGCTACGCTGTCTTGGACCTGATTGGACAAGAACGCACACGCCGGATTGTGAGTGTTGCAATGGTGCTACTGGCGCTACCCTTGACCGCCTACGGATACAGTGAAGGCATATCGTTCCGCAATGACCGTCAGCAACTGTACAGTGACTTCCGCGCCTGGGTGCGGACAGGGATGGACAAGTCGTTGCTCACTTCGCCGCAGTATCCAACGCTTGTGCGTTTCATATATCCCGATCTGGATACTTACGCGGACAAGGCGTACAAGGTTCATGATGCGGGCATGGCCATGTTCCGGAAGCTCCGCGTCGTATTCCGATTCAGAACGATGGATGACCTTCGCGGCTGGACGGTTGCACCGGAGCGGGCGCACATCGAGCGACTGTCCCCGAGCGGGGAATCCGTCCTGCATCTTTCCTGCGGCACTGGACCCGTCCTGTCAGCGCCCTTCATCGTGGACCATGACTATCTCCAGTTCAGACTCGGGAGGTCACAGTCGGAGGTGCGAGCGGCGCCAATGAATGTCAAGATCGACCTTATTGATGGCACATCGCGCGTTCTAATGTCAGAAACGTTAGCAGTGCAACCGCCGATGGTGGAGGAAAACATCAACGTAGCTCAATACAGAGGCAAGATCGTGCGGTTGCGGTTTACCGATGAACAAAACGCCCCCCCCAACGGCATTTTGATCTCCGCGATGCTCTTGAGCGACTGTGCCGATTGAAAGTCTGGAAGCGCGGGCCACAAGCGATGTCATCCCTGGATATCAAACATTGGTTTTGCGTCCCACTATGAACATCTGCCCCCCAAGCAGCCAGTGGGCCGGGGGACAGAGGAGGTACAACCGGACCAGAAACGGCCATCGGGGATATCGCCGCTTGGTCGTGTATGGAAGGAACCGCGCGATTACTCGCTCGATCGCGAACCCGGTGGCGGCCACGGCCTCCGCCATGCCCTTCTCCGTCAACGGGAGGCTGTGGTCGGAGAAGTCATAGAATCGCTCGCGCACCGCGGCATAATTCGGCTGCATTATGATGATGCGCCCGCCTGTTCTCAGGACGCGCCACGTTGCGCGTAGACACCGGAACAACTGCTCGCGGTTCTGAAGATGTTCAAAGACGTTGCTGGCCACCACATTGTCGACACTGCCCTGTTGTACCTGGGCAAGCCCTTCTTCCAGGTCGGCAACGATACACTCCACATTCGGGTCCGCGAGTTGAAGGAAACTGCCGTTATGTTCGACAGCAATCTTCCTGCGGCATTCAATGTTGTTAATAAACTCGCAAAAACCCGCACCGAGATCCAACGTGCAACTGTCGGATGCTATATACTTGGAAAACCAATACCGGCAGAGGACGCGCCACAACTCGATTCGTCCCCCCATTTCCTCCACGCCGAACCGCTTACCATAGATCGCAGCGTCGGTATCGCGAAACTCCATCAGACTCGCTCCTGTGCAAAACATGACGCAGATTCTCTTGTTGGGAGAATGTCCCAACGAAGCGATATTACCACAATCTTCCTTCAGTCATGTGAAGTTCGGCAAAGGCAAGGGTAAGTTGGTTGGACACTCATGGACACTTGCCTGATCCTGCTTGCAGCCGTCCAACGTGCCGAGCGACGCCAACAGTTCACGCGAGACGAACGCCTGCCGGGGCAAACCGGAGGCCCGTCTTGCATTTGCAGAGCTGCTTCAGTACTTTCTCACCAGGATGCGGCTGAAGCGCAATAACGGAACAGAGGGAGACATGCGATGAAACGGCGCGAATTCCTGAGAACGGGCGCCGCAGCGGCGGGTGCGGCGTTGGCTTCGCGGACACTGGGCGCTCAAGAGAAAGGACGGAAGGACATGATCTGGGCGAACCTGCTTCATCTGAGCTACAACATGTGGTGCGACTGGGACAGTCCACAGGGGCGTGAGACATACACGAACCGCACACCGGACCTCCGGTTTGACGAGCCGATGTGGAACGAGATCCTATCCGCAATGACCAGCGCGGGAATGAACATGGTCATCATCGACCTCGGGGACGGCGTCCAGTACGAAAGCCACCCCGAGATCGCAGTGAAGGGCGCGTGGTCCCGTGAGAAGCTCCGCAACGAACTCGCCAGACTCCGCAAGATGGACCTCGAACCGATCCCCAAGATGAATTTCTCGGCCACGCACGACACGTGGCTCGGGCCATACTCCCACTGCCTTTCAAGCGAGAAATACTACGCCGTGTGCAAGGATCTCATAGCGGAAGCCATCGCATTGTTCGACAAACCGCGCTTCTTCCACCTCGGCATGGACGAGGAAACGCCCGAACACCAGCGGAACTACGAGTACGCGGTCATCCGGCAGCACGACCTCTGGTGGCGGGACTTCTACTTCCTCGTTGACCAAGTCGAGAAGTGCGGGTCACGAGCGTGGATCTGGTCCGATTATCTATGGGGCCACCGCGATCCGTTCCTCAAGAAGATGCCGAAGACCGTCGTGCAAAGCAACTGGTACTACGGTACAAAGTTCGACAAGTCGGAGCGGGCCGTCGAGGCATACACTGATCTCGCCGACAATGGTTACGAACAAATTCCAACAGCAAGCAATTGGAGTTCCCCCGACTCGTTCGGTTTGACGGTGGACTATTGCGTCAAGAACATCCCCCACGAAAAGCTTCTTGGATTCATGCAAACCCCCTGGAAGCCAACGCTCACCCAGTGCCGGCAGCGGCATCTCGAAGCCATTGAACAAGTCAAGCAGGCCCGGGCCAAGCTTGCTTAGTGGTTATCGAGCAATGAGAGCGTCTATGCACGAATGCGCGAATGCGCGCCGTATTGCCTGAGGAAGCCCGTGGGTGACATACTGCGAAGGTCCGTGACGTTCTTGAAACTCGTGTGATGCGGAAGGAGACCGAATCGTGGATCGCTTGCTCAAGTGGGTCGAAGACGGAACCGTTGATACCGTCATTGTCGCGGGGATCGATCTCCAGGGAAGACTGTATGGAAAACGTTGCGCGGCGTCGGCGTTTCTGGAGGGTATGTCCGAAGGGATCCACACGTGCGACTGCAATTTCGGATGGGACATCGAACGGATCCTGATCCCGGACTTGGCGTTCACGGGCTGGCACACGGGTTACGGCGACATGGTGGCTGTTCCGGATTGGAGCACAACGCGCCTTTATCCGTGGTTCGGGAAGACCGCCCTTGTGCTCTGCGACACATGCGATCACGAAGGCGGCCTAATCCCAATTGCGCCTAGGTCGATCCTGCGCGGGCAGTTGCGCCGCGCGGAGAAGGCCGGATTCACCGTCAAAGCGGCTTCCGAACTCGAGTTCTTTCTGTTCCGCGAAACGCCGGAATCCTCACGCGAGAAGGATTACGACAAACTCAACACCATCTCGAAATACATCGGCGACTATTGCATCTTCCGCTCCTCGATGGATGAGTTCCTGATCGGGGATCTCCGGAGAAACCTCGCGATGGCCGGCGTTGACATCGAATGCAGCAAAGCCGAGTGGGGGTTCGGCCAGCACGAAGTCAACCTCGTTTACACCGAGGCGCTCGAAATGGCCGACCGCCACGCCATATTCAAGACGGGCGTCCGCGAAATGGCCGCGCTGCACGGCGTCCAGGCGACGTTCATGGCCAAGTGGCACACCGATCATTCGTCAAGCGGCTGCCACGTCCACATGAGTCTGTGGAAGGATGACGCCCCTGTCTTCTTCGATCCGAAAGACGGTGCGCCACAGTGTCGTCCAGGTGCAGCCGAGCGCCACATGTCAAAGACCATGCGCTATTTCCTTGGCGGCCTGATGTCTCTAGCGGGCGATTTCCAACTGCTCTATGCGCCCCTCATCAATTCTTACAAGCGTTATGCCGATCTCACCTTCGCGCCCACTACTGTGACCTGGGGCGGTGACAACCGGACCGTAGCCTTCCGCTCGTGCGGGCACGGGCAGTCGATGCGCGTCGAGAACCGCATTCCCGGGGCCGACGTCAATCCCTATCTGGCATACGCCGCCATGATCGCGTCAGGGCTGTACGGCATCGAGAACCAGATCGAACCGATAGGCCCTTATGTCTCTGCAAACGCGTACGACCTTAAGGACGCGCCGAAACTACATCGAAACCTGATCGAGGCCACCGACGCGTTCGATTCCAGCGCACTGGCCCGCCGGCTTCTCGGGGATGACGTCGTAGAGCATTACGCCTCCATAGCCCGCTGGGAGATCAAGGAGTTCATGCGCTCCGTGACCGATTGGGAGCGGCGTCGATATTTCGAACTGATATGATCGCGCGTATAAGAGACTGTTGCGTCGCGTAGGGCAGACTGTCAGTCTGCCATGCTACGTAAGAACAGACCTTTCTCACCGGCAGACTGACAGTCTGCCCCACGTTAGGGCGTTTCGCGAAACATTGAAAGGAGAATTCGAGCATGAGGCTGAAAGGAAAAGTTGCGATCATCACGGGCGCCGGTATGGGGATGGGGCGCGAGGCGTCCATCCTGTTTGCCACGGAAGGCGCAAAGGTTGTCGTCTTCGATCTGAACAGGAAGGCCGGGAGCGAGACCGTGAGACTCGTTGAGAAAGCCGGCGGGAAGGCAATCTTCGTGCAAGGCGATGTGAGCAAAGAGGACGATGTGAGGAAAGCCGTCAAGAGGGCCATGAAAGAATTCGGCGGGCTGCATATCCTCTATGCGAACGCGGGCGTGCTCTGGAAGCATTTGGACAAATCGGTGATCGAGACGACCGAGGAGCACTGGGACCTCGTTCAGGCCATCAACCTCAAGGGCGTGTTCTTCCTGACAAAGCACGGGATCCCCGAATTGAAGAAGTCGGGCGGCGGCTCGATCATTCTCGTGGGTTCGATATCGGCCCTGGTCGGTTTCACCCTCGCGCAGGACTCGTACACGAGCGCGAAGGGCGCCCTGATATCCCTGTGCAAGTCGCTCGCCGTCCAATTCGGTTTAGACAATATCCGATGCAATATCATCCACCCCGGTATGATCGACACGCCGCTTCAGGAGCCTTACCTGACCGATGAGAAGAAGAAGGCGATTGGCGGCTCGCTGCCTCTGGGCCGCATTGGGACCGCGCGCGACATCGCAAACGCCGCCTTGTTCCTAGCCTCCGATGAATCGTCCTTTATGACGGGCGCTGAGATGATCGTCGACGGCGGATTCATGGCCACGTGATAAGAGGCTAGAGGAAGAGAGGCTAGAGAAGGAGAGAAGCCTCACAGATACTTCAGTTTTCGCGTTCTAGCCTCCAGTCTCACTTCCTCTAGCCTCTCATCCTCTAGCCTACACCCTCTTCCAGGTCCTTTACGCAGCGGAACCCTACGTGCATGTGTCCGGTTGTGTTCGGCGGAAGGTAATAACGTTGCGAGGTACGCATCATCGCCATGTCGTTGAAGCTGTCTCCGCCGCGAATCACCCTGTACTTCTCACCATACGCCTCACATGGCGCGTCATTCCCCTCGTATGGCTTGTACCAGTCCGCGGTCCACTCCCAGGCGCCGCCGGCCATGTCAATACAGCCATACGGGCTCTCGGGACGGGCAGGCGAACCTCCGCGCGGATCGGACTCGTCCCAGTTCACAAACGTCGGATCGTATGAGTTTCCCCACGGGTACGTGCGGCCGTCCGTGCCCTTTGCCGCCTTCTCCCATTCCGCTTCCGAGGGCAGACGTTTCCCGGTCTTCTGGGCATAGGCCGCCGCCTGTTCCCACGTTGCGGTGGCTGCGCAGTTTTCCCGGCCCGGCTCGAACGTGAAATCGGGAAAGACCTGTTTGAACTCGGCATTGCTGACCTCGTATTTGTCGATGAAGAACGGACCAGCGGTGGCGGAATGTTGAGGGGTCTCATCCGGGTCGCCAACCTGGCTTCCCATGATGAACGGCCCTTCCGGAACATAGACCATCCCTAGCGGCGGCGGCGGAATCGCTGGCTTCACGTTGCTCAGGTCAACGTCCATGCCGGGCGTGACAACGACAAGGTATCCATAGCCGGTCTTCTGCGGCTGAAGCATCTCGCTTGGAGGAAGGGCCTGCCAGAAAAAGTCCTTGCCGATTCTCTTGCCGACAAATGCCGCGTAATCAGCAGCCTCGCGTTCCGTCATCAGAGCCGGAACGGCGGCGTCCTTCGAGTCGAAGGTGAACGAAGATCTGAACCTCTTGAACTCTTCGTTCGTCACCATCAGGTTGGCCGCGTTACTCGCCGGTCCCGGGGCCTTCAACGCTTCCTTGACGAGATCGGGCACTTCCATCTGTGCCGCTCCCACGATTGCATAAGTCAGAAGGGCCAACGCGACTGAAACCCATGACAAGCGAATTCCATGCATCATCACGTCTCCTTTGGCTGCCGCCGGCGGGCGCATTTACCACTGCGCATCGATGACCTTAAGGTAACGGCCCAGCCAGTACACGGGCAGCGCCCATGAATCCACATCCTCATAATCCGCTTCAACCGTCCTGGGCCCTTCCGCGGCAGGAATCGTCCATGTCCCATGCGCGCGGGTCACCGCAACCATTTGCTTGGCCCGAGCGAGCGCCTTCTCATCAAAGACCTTCTCGCCGGTCAACGACTGATAGACCAGCCGGAACCATGGGTCGTCCGTGTCTTTCCAAACATACCAGCACCGGTTCAACGCCATCCGGCACTTCTGCAACAAACCGGGGTCCTCTTCGAAGCGCATGAGGTGGTAAAGCGCCATCGAGGCGAGACGGTCATCGCCGTCGTTGCGCCATTCGACCGGCCAGAGCACCTTCGCCAGAATGGCTTCGTCGTCATACTTGTACTTCGTGATGAGCCGTTTGATAGCAGCTTCGTAAGCGGTCTTCCCCGTGAGCTTCTGCGCCGTCCTCAAGTGCGACAGGATCAAGAGCGAATTGAGATGCTCATGGGCAAGGTCGGGACAAAAGTTTCCCCACAGCGTCATTTTCCCGTCAACATCCACAATCCTGAGATTGTGGTCGACGCACCGTTCCATGACACGGTCGATGAAGTCCGCCGCAACTTTTTTGTGGGCATCGTCGGCGCACAACTCCCAGTAAAGCGTCACGCCGAAGATAAGCCCCGTAAACTGATCTGAGCTCAAGTCGCCCATCCAACGATATCCCGGGAGGGCCGTCGACGTATGCCACTCCATCGGGAAAAAGAAGACCTGTTCATGCCAATTCGGGCCGTCCGTTCGGTTGAAGCTGCGTGCAACGCACCCGGATTCCCCGGTCACGCGCTCGAGTTTCAGGATGCCCTCCATCGTCGTGTCCGCCCAGGCGCGCACTTGTGGATCCTGCGTGGCCGCGTAACGAAACGACAGCGCGGCCAGATACGTTCCCGTGTGAATCGGGCAATCCTCCTGGCTCCCGATGATAGGAGTATCTTTGCCCGCGGGCGGGAAGATGACGTTCTGCATCACCGTGCCCTCGTTCCAGTGATTCCCGCGCACCAACTTGTCATAGATATCGACGCGGACGTTCCAAGGGTCCTCGCGCCGAGGGAAATCATTCACCGTCTGGGCCCGCGCCCCAGCCCCGAATGCCCCCACCAAGAGAAGGATGAATATCCGCACCGTCCTATGAGGTTGAAACATGCTTGCCAAACCCTTCTTCGTTGTCTGTATACCCGCTTTCTGAAAGGCGCAGCGCCAACCGCGGAGTATATCACCCGCTCTTAAAGGCGTACAAGGACAGAGGGTAGCAGGAGAGGGTGGCATGGATAAGCTTGGTTTGGCCGGATCGAAGCTGCCTACGTAGGTTCAGGGTCCCGAACCGGCCAAACCAGGCTTATCCATGGCACCCGGGGGATCGCAACGACTCGCCGACTCCGCATGAAAATCCCAAATTCTGGCGCAGGCCCGGGCCGGTCACGCGCGTCACAGCCTCAGTATGCCGAAGCCTCCACCCACTTCGATCACGGCGCCGGTGGCATACGCGAAGTACCCCTCAACCAGGCCGGCTACCGCTTTCCCGATGTCTTCCGGAAGCCCCCATCGGCGTTGCAGCAGAAGCCCCTGCTCGATCAGCTTGTCATAGTTCTCGCGCACGGCGGCCGTCATGTCCGTGGCGATAATTCCAGGCCGGATCTCGTACACGTTGATGCCGTATTCCGCCATGCGTACCGCGAGCGTCTGCGCCACCATGCTCAGGCCGGCCTTGCTCACGCAGTACTCGACGCGACTCGGGCTTGCCGTGTTGGCTGAGATGCTCGTTATGAACACCATGACCGGCTTCGAAGAGGCACCCGCCTTCACCTGCTTGATCATCTGCTTCGCGACGGCTTGCGAAAAGAACAGCGGCCCGCGCAGATTGATCGCCATGACGAGATCGTAGCTCTCGGGTGTGGCCTCGAGCACGTCAAGCCGCTTCTCCGGCGCCACGCCCGCATTGCTGACAAAGATGTCGATGGAGCCCAGCGCGTCGAGCGTCTCCCGGATCATTCGGTCGTGGTCCTCGATTGAGGAGACATCGCCCACAACGGGCGCGCAACGCTGGCCGAGTTCCTCGACGCGTGCCTTCACCTCGTAGAGGCCCTTTTCCGTATTCCGTGGATCGGCCTTTGTCGCGCCGGCCGCGATGTCATAGCCGTGTTTAGCGAGTTCGAGCGCAATCCCTCGCCCGATCCCGCGGCTTGCCCCCGTGATGAATGCAACGCCCTTGCCCATCGCGTATCCTCCCAGGTTCCACGCAATCAGTGGAAGCGTCCCATCTGGAACTTCGGCCTAACCGCGCATTGCGAGCTTGAAGCCTTGTCCTGTGACGATCTCACTGCCCGCCACGGGAACCTCACCGGATTCCGGCAGGACGATCCTCATGCGTGACACACCGAGAATATCCTTCTGAATGTCAATGCCCGGAACGGCCAGGATCAATGCCATTCCCTTGTCCGTAAGCTCGAAAACGCCCACGGTTGTAACGTAGAAGACCTTCTTTCCGGCCTCGAGCGCCTGCCGCCCGCTGAAGGTGATCTCGGAAACCTTCTGGACGAACTTCGGCGGGCCGGGTTTGACGATCCTGATCTTGTCGCCGTGGACCTCGACCCGCGCATTGGCCATCCAGGTCGTTACAAACACGACGATCTTCGCGGAAGTCGTGATATCGATGAAACCGCCCGGGCCGACGTAGTTGATAGGGCCCTCTCCACGTTTCGAGACGTTGACGTTTCCTTCGCTGTCAGCTTCCAAGACGCCGAGCATGGTGACATCAAGCTTCTCATGACACAATTTGAAGACCTCGGCGGAGGAGACCATCTTCCTCGGACATGCCGCGGCCCCAAAGAACACACCCGGCGCCGGCAGGCCTCCTATCACACCGCTTTCAGTGAACACGGTGATATCATCGAGCAGGCCGGCCTCAAAGAGGATGCGGCAGGCCTCCTCCGGCAAACCGACGCCGATGTTCACGAGCATGCCCTTCCGCGTGTTGTCCGCGAAGACTCTTGCCGCGAGCCGGGCGAGCACCTCATCCGCCGCGGTGCGGCGAGGAGTAACGCCGAGGGCTTTGTTGATGAACCTCAAGCGTTGTATCGCCTCGCCGATGGGCACGTCGCTCTTGGTGGTCAGCAGTGGCCAATACCGGCGATGCTTGATCGTCACGGCCTGCTCACAGTAGCGGTCGTAAACGACAGCGTCGATGTCCCCGGCGGGTACGATGATCTGCCCGTCTCCTTTTTTCACGATACATCCGACATTGGCAATGACTCGGCCTCCGTTTCTGCGGGCTGCGCGCGTGATGTCGAAGGTCTCGGCGATCACCGAGGCCTTGTCGAGGTACACGTTTCCTTCGCGATCCGCGCCGGGCGCGCCGAAGATGGCCACGTTGATCTTAGGGAGGCGGCAGCGCAGCTTGTCTCCCTCGACGGTGATAAGCTGCTCCGCGTTCGGATCGAATATGTGCGATCCTGGACCAACGCGCGGATCCATGAAGGTCCCGACGCCCTTGCCGGTGACAATGGAATCCTGCCCGCAACCCTGGCCCTCCATCAGGAGTGCAATCATTCCTTGAGGCAGGCATTGAATCTCGAGCTTGCCCTTGGCCGCCAACCGCAGGAGCGATTTGAATGTCTCCTGGTGCCCCGTGACCAGACGCGTGCACAACCCATCCAGACCGAGCTCTTCCATGCTGCCCGGCACTTTCCCTCGCGACCCCAGTCCGCCCGTGCACATCATTGTTAGGTTCCGCGGGCGCCCGGTCTCGATGAACATCTCGCGGATTGCCCAATACATGATCGAGACCCGCTGATTGCCCGCCAGACCTGAAACGGCTATCGCGTCGCCGTCGCGGATCAGTTGTACCGCTTCGCGCGCGCTCACAAACTTCGGATTGCCCGCAGCCTTGTAACGGTGATGCGTGTCTCGCTTCGTCCACGTGAGACGCCAGCGAAGGACGTGCCAATAGAGTCGCGCTCGCGTGAGAGAATTCATACTGTACTCCCCGTTTTCTCGCTTCCGCTGACTATCCGTACTCTGCACCCAGAGACAGTGTCCGTTTTTTTCGTATGGGACGGGGTCCTGTTACTTTCAGGCGTTTCCCAGAGGCCGCCGGTCCTCATACTGCTTCCGGTAGTACTCGAGGTACTCGCCGGTCTTGATTTTCCGCCACCACCACTCATTGTCCTTATACCATTGAATGGTCAAGGCAATCCCCTCGTCCCAATCCATCTTAGGCGCCCAGCCCAATGCCCTCAGCTTGCTGGAATCGATGGAATAACGTCTGTCGTGGCCGGGCCGGTCAGGCACCCGCTTGATAAGATCCTCGCCTCGCCCGGTCAACTGAAGAATGCGCCGCGTCAGCATAATGTTCTCGCGCTCGTTGCCGCCGGAGACGTTGTAGATCTCGCCGGGCGTGCCGCGCCGCAAGGCGCAATCGATGCCTCCGCAGTGATCCACGACGTACAGCCAATCGCGAACGTTATGCTCGCCCCCCTCGTAAAGCGGGAGCGGCTGATGGTCGATCGCATTCGTCACGAAGAGCGGAAGCACCTTCTCCGGATATTGATGCGAGCCATAGGTGTTCGACCCGCGCGTGATGACCACCGGTACTTGAAACGTGTGAAAATATGCGCGCCCGATAAACTCGCCGCCCGCCTTGCTGGCCGAATAAGGATTGCGAGGATTGATGGGATCGGACTCCTTGAAGGATCCCACGTCAATGCTGCCGTAGACCTCGTCGGTTGAAACCAAGAGCACCCGCCGTGTCCCCATTTTCCGCGCGGTTTCAACGATGTTGTAAACGCCGCGCACGTCGGTATCGATGAACTGCGCGGCGCCAAGAATGCTGCGGTCAACGTGGGTCTCCGCGGCGAAATTGACCACCGCGTCGCATCCTTCCATCGCCGTCGCCACGGCGCCCGCATCGGCGATGTCGCCTTGGATGAACGTATAGCGTGAGGCGTCGATGTCCATCAGATTGTCGGGATTGCCCGCATAGGTCAACTTGTCAAGGTTGACAATGTGCAAGTTCGGATAGTTCTTGAACTGATACTTGATGAAATGCGAACCGATAAAACCCGCGCCGCCTGTAACCAGTATTCGCTTCATTCCTGACTCCGCCTCCTCTTCATGTAAGCCTCGATCGCTTCTTCCCAAGACCGCATGACATGTCCGATCCGCCGCTCAAGCCGGACGTTGGACAGCACCGAATAGGCAGGCCGCCGCGCCTTCGTCGGGAACTCGCTTGATGAACATTCGACAACGGCTGCCTCGCTGCCCGCGCACTTCAGTATTGCCCTCGCGAACGCGTCCCTCGAGCACGGGCCAGCGTTGACTGCATGATAGACCCCGAACTCGGCTGTCCTGCACAGAGCGGCCGTGGCCTCCGCCAAGTCCCAGGTGTGGGTCGGCGAACCGACTTCGTCGCTCACGACTTTCAAGCTCGGGCGGGACGCCGCCCATCGAAGGATCTTCTCGACGAAGTTGTTTCCACCGGGGCCATAGAGCCACGCCGTCCGCACGATGAAATGCCGCGGGTTCGCGCTTTGTGTGGCGGCTTCACCCGCGGCCTTTGAACGCCCGTATACGCACAAGGGCATAATCGGGTCGTCCGGCTCGTAGGGGCTTTGCTTCGTTCCGTCGAACACGTAATCGGTGCTATAGTACACGACAGGGATGAGATGCTCTGCCGCCGCAACGGCAACATGCCGCGCCCCAGCCTGGTTCACGCGGAATGCTCCCCCTTCGTCATCTTCCGCCCCTTCCACGTCCGTGTAGGCGGCGGCGTTGATGACCCGATCAGGACAAAATGCCTGAACAACGGATTCAACCGCTCGCGCATCCGCGATGTCGACCTCCGGCAAATCCACACCCAATACTTCGTCGTCCTGGCGAAATCGGGCGACGAGATCACGGCCAAGCTGACCCTTGGCCCCAAACACGACTGTACGCATAATCCGCGTCCGAGTACTAAGCCATTCTAACTGTTTTCTCACCCCAGGTAAAGCAGCATCGCGCGGGCAGTCTGACGATCTTTCCTCAGTCAAGATGAACGGGACTGAATGGACAGAGTTGAGAGAAGCGCGCGTGTATTGTGTAGTGGATCCTTAATTCTAAAGTCATCCGCGGCATGTGCCGATAACGTGGAGTGCAGGGCCAAGACAAGGATGTCGAGGCGGGAACCGACAAGGACGTCAAAAGTTGAACTGAGACTGAGAGGCGTTGGGGTGTCCATCCCTACACCAATGCGGCCAACGTTTCGCCCCACAGTCTTCCCTCCATGAGTGCGCCATGACGTCCGTTGTGGCGCTCTTCTTTTTAGCTTGGGCCACGTGCGAAAAGAGACTCAAGTTTGGGGGCGTGGTGCCGATAGAAAGGGTGTAGGATCCGGGCAATTGAGTGGAGACATACGGGCGCGGGCGCAATCATCCCCTTTGTGTGCTACGCGTCTTGTCCCAGGGATCTTACCTCCATTGAGTGCGCCATGACATCCCGTTGTGGCGCCTTTTTCATTCCGTGCCGTTACCTGGCGGGCTCTTCCCTGCCGGTCACGGCGGATCGCCCAAGCGCATCCAGCATCCGCATCAGTTGGACGATCTCTTCGCCGGAAGCGATCATCTTCTTTCTGGGATCGCGAATGCATTCGATGAAATGCGTGTACGCATCCGTGAGGGGCAAGCCCCCATACTGGGTGCCGAGTTCGATGCTTTCGAGGACATCCTCGCCGCGATAGACCTTTGCGGGGAACAGCGAACATCCGCCCTTGTCACCGTAAATGCGCGCCTCCTGTACGGGCGCATTATGGGAATCCCAGCAGATCTCGACCGAGATTACACGGCCGCCTTCGAGCTGGATGAAACCGCACGCCATCTCATCGACCTCGACGGGCATATTCTTCCTTTTCAAGATCGGCGCGGCGACCTTGTTCCATGTCATGCCGGCGACCGACAGGGGCTTCGGCGTGCCCATAAGATACCAGGCAAGGTCGATTAGATGGACGCCGATGTCGCCCAGGGCGCCGAATCCCGCTTCGTTCTTACGGATGAACCATTCCCCACGGCCCATCGAGCCACCGGGCTCGAAGTTGAGCCGGGGCCAACCCTTTCTCCGGATCCAGGTGGAACGGGCGTAATACACATGGCCGAACTCGCCGCGCTCGAGGTATGCGCGGAGCATCTGGGCGTCGTGGCTGAAGCGCATCGCCTGTTCGACCATCAACCTCTTTCCGGCCTTCTTGGCCGCCGCCGCCATCGCCCGCGCTTCTTTTGCGTTGAGGGCCATCGGCTTCTCGACGAGAACATGCTTGCCCTTTCGCAGGGCGTCAATGGTCATCGGCGCGTGAAGGCAGTTGGGCGTGGCGATCGAGACGGCGTCCAACTCGGGCAGGGAGAACATCTCCCGATAGTCCTCGAAGACTTTCGTGACGCCGTATTGATTTGCGAACTGCCACGCCTCCGGAACGTTGAGGTCGCAGATGGCGACAAGCTCGACGTCCTTCTGCTTTGCGAATCCTTCCATATGATACCGGCCCATCCCGGTCCCGACCACCCCTACTCGAAGCTTCTTTGCCATTGACCTATTCTCCTTGCGAGCGAGAAATCGCCCCTCGATTATTTTCGATTCTCATGGATCAAGCCGGGTCCCCGCGATTACGCCCACGCAATCAGCGCCGTCTCGTGTTTGTTGGCGAGGTCCTTGTGACTGGGGATGACGCGCACGGAAAACCCCTGCTGCCCCGTTTTCTGACAGGGAATGGCCCCCTCGAAACGATACACGTTCTTGCCGGAGGCCTGGGTGTGGCGCATTGTGACGACTTCCCCTTTGGAGAGGTTTCCGGCAGCATCGATGTCGCCATAGAAGATCTCGACCTCGACATCGTCGGTACTGAGTGAGTCGAGATGCACCTCTGCGGATACCGAGAGGCTGCTGCCGTAAAGCAGGTTCTCGGCCGGACCTGAATTCACACTGAGAATCCGCACCTGGCTCCAATTCTTATTCACCTTCTCTTTCCACGCGGTGAGCGCGATTGAGCGTGCGCGTTTGTCGGCCCGCAGCGCGGCCCGCCTGAGCGTACAGGGGATATAAAACCGTTCAGTGTATTCCTGCACCATGCGGTTTGTATTGAAGACGGGGCAAATCGTGCGAAAGGCCGTTTTCATGCGTTGTATCCACCGCCGCGGCAAACCGTCGCGACTGCGATCATAGTATATCGGGACGACTTCTTTCTCGAGGATCTCATAAAGGGCCTCGCTCTCGACGAGATCCTGTTCATTCGGGTCCGCATAGCTCTCCCCTCGGCCGATGCTCCACCCGTTTTCGCCGAGGCCCTCCGCTTCGCACCACCATCCATCCAGCACGCTGATGTTCAAGGCGCCGTTCGAGGCGGCCTTCATTCCGCTGGTGCCGCTGGCTTCCATGGGCCGCCGCGGAGTATTGAGCCACACGTCGACGCCTTGGACCATGTATCGCGCCACGTTTATATCGTAATCTTCAATGAAGATGATGTGGTTGCGGACGCCGGGCTGTCGCGCGAAATGGATGATCCGGCGGATGAGGTCTTTGGCCTGGCTGTCTTGCGGATGGGCCTTGCCGGCGATGATCATCTGGACGCGCATGCCCTCTCGCGTGAGGAGGCGCTTCAACCGTTCCTCATCCATGAGGAACAACGTGGCGCGCTTGTAGGTGGCGAACCGGCGGGCGAACCCGATCGTGAGCACTTCCGGATCCAACGCCTCGTAAGCGGCACCGATCTCCGCATGCGGCGAGCCGCGCCGGTGCATTTGGGCGACCAGTCTGCGCCGCGCGAAATTGACCAGCCGCTCCCGCCGGCGTTCGTGCGTCCGCCACAGTTCCGCGTCGGGCACATCATCAATGCGTTTCCAGACCGTCTGATCGTCCGGGTTCGCCATCCATTCCGGGCCGATATAGCGGTCGTGCAAGCCGGCAAGGTCGTGCGAGATCCAGAACGGGATGTGCACGCCATTCGTGATGGACGTAATCGGCACCTCGTCCACCGGCACGCCTTCCCAGGTCCGCAGCCACATGGCCCGGGCGACCTCCCCATGCAGCTTGCTCACGCCGTTCGAGTACGCCGACAGCTTCAACGCGAGCACCGTCATGCAAAAAGGCTCTCGGGCATCCTGCGGGTTCTGCCGCCCCAACGCGAGGAGTTCGTCAACGGTGGTTCCTACCTCGGTGCAGTACTTGCCAAAATACCGCGCGATTATGTCGGGCGAGAACATGTCGTTGCCGGCCGGGACAGGCGTGTGCGTGGTGAATACGCTGCCCGCTTTCACAGCGTCGGCAGCCTGTCGGAACGTGATCCCTTCCTTCAGGACCAAGTCCTTGATGCGCTCGAGGGTCATGAACGCGGAATGCCCCTCGTTCATGTGATACGTGGTCGGCCTGAGACCCATCGCGCGCAGCGCCTTGATGGCCCCAATCCCGAGCATGATCTCCTGGCGGATGCGCATGTCCCGGTCGCCTTGGTACAGGCGCGCCGAAATCTCACGGTCGTCCTCGTGGTTCGCATCGAAATCGCTGTCCAACAGGAACAGGGGCACGCGCCCGACCTGGCACCGCCACACACGCACCTTCACAACGCGTTCGGGGTACTCGATGGCGATCACCAATTGCTTCCCGGCCTCATCCGAGACGACCCCGATCTCCATGTTGTAGAAATCATTGCGCGGGTACATCTCCTGCTGCCAACCGTCGGCATTGAGGTATTGCTTGAAGTATCCTTCCCGATACAGCAATCCCACGCCGACAAGAGGCAGGCCAAGATCGCTGGCCGATTTGAGATGGTCGCCCGCCAGAAGCCCCAGACCGCCCGAATAAATGGAAATGGACTCGTGCACGCCGAATTCCGCGGACAGATAGGCCACGCCGAAATTGTCCGGCGCGTCAGGATTCTTCTCTCGCCACATCCCTGAGTTCAGGTACTTGTTCAATCGGTCAGCCACGCGATCCAGATGGGCCAGGAAGCTGTCATCCTTGGCAAGGGCATCGAGACGGGATTGGCTGATCCGGCCAAGGACGCGGCGAGGGTTCTGGTTGCATTCCACCCAGAGATCACGGTCCATGCGGAAGAAAAGCTCCGTCGCTTCCGGATCCCAGCACCACCACATGTTGTTCGATATCATCATGAGTCTTTCGAGACGTGGCGGCAGCTTTGGGACGACCGTGTAGGTCAGAACCTTCGGCATATACAGAATCTCCTTCCCGCGTATTCCTTCTTGGTCCAGGAGGCTCCCCACTGGTTTCCTGCCCATACTCTAATACTTTTCCCGGCAAAATGCCAGAGGCGACTGCGTCGTGCTATCATTAACCCGGAAATGGAGGGTGCTCCGTGGACACCTCGGCCCAGTTCAGAGAGATTCTGCAGGACACGTGCGTGCTGATACGGCAGACCGGGCGAGGTCCGCGAGGAACGATACGGCTTTCCCCGGAAGTCGCGGACATGCTCGAGAATCTCGAGGTGGGCGGCGCGGGTCCGGCAGCGGCAGCAGAAGCCTCCGCGGGCAAGCCTCTTTCGAGCCCTCCGGTTGATCCAAGCACCATTGACAGTTTTGACGAACTTGAACGAGTAGTGAGCATCTGCACGAAGTGTCCGCTCTGCCAAACCCGCACACAGACGGTCTTCGGCACAGGGAACCCGCACGCCAAACTCGTTTTAGTGGGCGAAGCGCCCGGCCAAGACGAAGACATTCAGGGCAAGCCTTTCGTCGGCAGGGCGGGCCAGCTTCTCACGGACATCATCGAGAAGGGCATGAAGCTCAAGCGCAGCGACGTGTATATATGCAACGTCCTGAAATGCCGTCCGCCCAACAATCGGAATCCCCTGCCTTCCGAGGTCGGGACTTGCGAGCCGTATCTGATCCGGCAGTTGGAGTTGATCCGGCCCCGCGTCATCTGCGCCCTCGGAACCTATGCGGCGCAAACGCTCCTCAAGACAACCGAGCCGATCGGCCGTTTGCGAGGCAAGTGGCACTTTTACCGCGGGATACCGCTGCGCGCCACCTTTCATCCCTCGTATTTGCTTCGAAAGCCCGATGACAAGCGCAAAGCCTGGATGGATGTAATCGAGATTATGAAAGTCTACAACGGGGAATTCACCCCGAAACCGGAGGGCGGATCGGAACTGTTCCCCAAATGACTTTGAATGCGGAATTACCGCCTCTGACCACCCCATTCTGTATTCTGTATTCTGAATTCCCTCTTGAATTTGAAAGGACTTGACTGCGCGTGTCGAGCGTCTCGGAAACATATCCTCGAATACGCTGGTACAACTCGCTGATCATCAGGATTATCTGCCTGTGCGTAATCCTGATCTTGTGCCTGCTCGGCTCCGTTTACGAGATCTCGCGGCACTACTTCCGCGAGGTCGTACAAGAGATGGAGACTTACACGTCCGACATCTCCAACGAACTGCTGCTCAAGCTCGAGGAGAACCCAAACGTTGATCCCTATCAGATCGAGCAGGACCTTGCGAACAAGTACGATGCCACAACACTTAAACTGGCGCCCTATTCCGAATCCGTCGAAGTCGTGCCGTTCATGCTCGAGAAGGACGCGGCAGGGCGATTGACGAAGGTCGCCCGCGTCCCGCTCATCGTCCAAGGAAAGCCCACCTGGTTGTTGACCGTCCGGTGGACCGTCGTGCCGCAGACGGAGATCCTGCGCGCGTTCAAGAACAAGTTCCTGACGGCGCTTTCCATCGTTTTCCTGGTAACGCTTGGGCTGATGATTTACTTCATCGGAAGGCTGCTGCGGCCGCTCACGGAACTGTCCGAGTCGTGCGCGCAGATAAGCTCAGGCAATCTCAAGGACGTGAGCACGGGACGCAACGCCGGAGAGATCCTCGCCCTCGAACACACATTCAACAAGATGGTGGCCTCGCTGCGGGAAAAGGAGATCGTCGAGGCCAATCTGCGGCAGGCCCAGCGGCTTTCGGCCATCGGGAATCTTGCCGCGGGCGTCGCGCACGACGTTCGGAATCCGTTGAACGCCATCAAGCTGCTCTCGAGCCACGCAATGGATACGCTCGGCGAAGTCCCCGAGGCCGGGCCGGCGGTCAAGCAGCTTCAGACCATTCGCAATGAGGTGAACCGGCTCGAGGATATCGTATCGGGCTTTCTCAGTCTCGCAAAGGAGCGCGAGCTGCGACAGGAACCTCAGCGCGTCGATGCGCTCGTCGAGGAATGCGTGCGGCTCGTGCGCAAGGACGCGGAGGCCCGGGGCGTGCGCCTCTCAACTGAGTTTCGCGCGGGGGATCTCTCGCTGATGCTCGATCCAAAGCAGATGACCCGCGCGATCTTGAACGTGCTCATCAATGCTATGGAGGCATGTTCCGGCGACGGCGGACGCGTGCGCGTCTTTTCACGCGTCACCGATGCGAAGTGCGAAATCGAGATCCGGGACAATGGGCCGGGCATGCCCAGGGAGGTCGCTGAACGCGCGTTCGAGCCGTACTTTACCACGAAGCCCACCGGCACGGGGCTCGGGTTGGCCATCACCCGCGGCATCGTGGAAGAGCATGGAGGCACGATCAACTTGATGAGCATCGAAGATCAGGGCTGTCAGGTCCTAATCATGCTTCCATTAGAAATCAAGGACGACGTAAAGGTATCCTAGTGGCCTGTCGGAAAAGTGTGGAACAGCCGCCCTCGGCTTTCAACCCGCCGCGGCGGACGAGGGCGCATGTGTTATGGCGATGTGCGGGGGTGAGTTATTGACGTTATGAAACCGCGAATACTTGTTGCAGAAGACGACGTCGTTCAACGGGAAATCATCGCGGACATCCTGATCAAGGCTGGACACGACGTGCGAGAAGCCGCCTCGGCCGCCGAGGCTATCGAGGCGCTCCGTTCGGACACATTCGATCTGCTTCTTACCGACATGCGGATGCCGGGCATGGACGGTCTCGATCTACTGCGCCAGGCAAAACGCCTCCGCCCCGACATCGAGGTCGTGGTCATGACCGCATACGCTACCGTCGAGACGGCTGTCGCGGCCATGAAAGAGGGCGCGGTCGACTACCTGGCAAAGCCTTTCGATAAGGAAGAACTCCTCATCGTGGCGGCGAAGGCCGTCGAGCGCGGCGAGCTCCGCGTTCAGAACCGGCAGTTGCGGGAACTTGTCGCGGATTCAGTGTCCCTGGGAAACATCGTCGGCGAAAGCCCGCCCATGCAACGCGTATTCGACATCATTCGCCGGGCCGTACCCGTCACGAGTACGGTTCTCATTCAAGGCGAGAGCGGCACGGGCAAGGAAATGGTGGCGCGCCACATACACTTCGCAGGTCCGCGCGGCAGAAAGCCGTTCATCGTCGTGAACTGCGCTGCCATTCCGGAGACGCTCGTCGAGAGCGATCTCTTCGGTCACGAGAAGGGCGCATTCACCGGCGCCGATGCCAGCCGCCAGGGCAAGTTCGAGATCGCGAATGAGGGAACACTGTTCCTCGATGAGATCGGCGACATGCACCTCGAAGGCCAGGCCAAACTGCTGCGCGTGCTGCAGGACGGCATCGTACAGCGCGTCGGGTCAACACAGACCCGTAAGGTAGACGTGCGCGTCGTGATCGCGACGAACCGCGACCTGGCGCAGCGTGTCGACGAAGGCGCCTTTCGCAAGGACTTGTACTATCGGCTTGACGTCCTTCGCATTGACATCCCGCCATTGCGGGAACGGATGCAGGACCTGCCGTTGCTCATCAGCCATTTCCGGGAAAAACTGTCGAACAGGCTCGGCAAACTAGCGCCGGCCATCAGCTCCGAAGTGATCGAAGCCATGCGCCGCTACCGTTGGCCCGGCAACGTCCGCGAGCTCGAGAACAGCCTCGAACAGATTTTCATCCTGTGCGACGAGCCGGTTATCCGCCTCGATCATGTCCCGGAGAAACTTCGGGAACACACGCCCGAGACCGGCGTGTTCAAACTTCCACTCGGCGGCATCGTTCTCGAGGATCTTGAGCAGGATTTCATTCGACAGGCGTTGGAGCGATCCGGCGGCCGCATCAAGGAGGCCGCCGAACTCCTCGGTCTGACGTACAAGACGCTCCAATACCGCTTGAAAAAGCATGATATCGACCGGCACGCCGTGGAAGAACCATAGGCGTTTGCCGCCGCAACATCGACAAAGAATCATCGGTGTGTCGTGCTCGTAATCGATAAAGGTGAATCGGAGCAGCATGCTCGTCGGCATCCATCAGCTTCATTACCTGCCCTGGCTGCGCTACTTCGACAAGATCGCAAGAACCGACGTATTCATTGTCCTCGACAACATCCAGTACAACAAGAATGGATGGCAGAACCGCAATAAGATCAAATCGCCCGCCGGCCTGCTTTTGTTGACAGTCCCTGTGCTGGAGAAATTCGGGCAGAACCTCGATGAGGTGCGCGTCAACAACGCGGCGCCGTGGCGGAAGAAACATTGGCGCAGCATAAGCCAGTGCTATGCAAAGGCGCCATTCCTCCGCGATCACGCGGATTTCCTCGAGGCCACGTATGCGCGCGAATGGGAATTCCTCAACGACCTTAATCGACACATGCTGAGGTATTTCATTGACAAATTGGGAATACGGACCCGAATCGTATACGCTTCGGAACTAAACGAGCCGGGCACGGCAACGGAACGCCTCGTAAACCTGATATCGGCGGTCGGCGGAGACGGTTATTACAGCGGCTCATATGGGCTCGATGCATATTTGGATCGTGGCATGCTCGAGAGGGCCGGCATTCGGCTCGAGTTGCAGCAATGGCGCGCGCCGGTGTATCCGCAGTTGTACGGGGCCTTCACCCCGGATCTTTCAATCCTGGATCTTATGCTGAACTGTGGTCCCGATGCATTAAGGATCTTGATGGATGCAAATCCAAATACCGCACAGTAAGCCCTATATCGGGCAGGAGGAGATCACGGCCGTAACCCGGGTGTTGCGTTCCGGACAACTTGCGCAGGGCAAGGAGGTCCAACACTTTGAACTCGAGTGCGCACAGGTTCTCCGCCGCAAGTACGCCGTGGCCGTCAGCAGCGGAACCGCGGCGCTGCACCTCGCGCTGGGCGCCCTTGGCGTGCCGCCCGAGGAATCGGTCGCCGTCCCGAGCTACTGCTGCGCCGCGCTTGTCACGGCCATCCGTCTACAGCAAGCGAAGCCGACCTTGTGCGACATCGGCGACGACTGCAACCTCGATCCTTCGCTCGTGCCGGATTACTGCAAGTTCGCCATCGTGCCTCACCTGTTCGGCGCCCCGGCCAAACTGCCGTCAGGCGTCACAATCGTCGAGGACATCGCGCAGTCAATGGGGGGCGCGGGCGGCCGCGCCACGCCCGTGGCCGTCACTTCGTTCTATGCGACGAAGCTCATGACGACCGGCGAGGGCGGCATGCTGCTCACCGATGACGCGGCCATCGCTGACTACGCCCGAGATCGCCGCGAATATGACAACCGCGACGACTTCAAGGCGCGCTATCCGTACAAGATGACGGATTTGCAGGCGGTGATTGGCCGTGTGCAACTCAGAAGACTGCCGAGGTTTCTTGCACGACGCCGCGAGATCGCCGAGCGGTACCATGAAGTATTCAACTACCTTCCGTTACGACTGCCGGACCCAGAGGGTCACGTGTTCTTCCGCTATGTCGTCGGCGCCGAATGCCGTGCCGACCTCGAGACCCATTTGCGCAAGTATGGTATCGAGGCCAAACGGCCCGTGCACTGCCCCATGCACCATCTCCTGGGCGGCGTGTTCCCGGTGTCGCAGAAAGCGCACGATGAATGCCTCTCCCTGCCCATCTATCCCGCGATGATCGAGGGCGAACTGCGCCATGTGATAGAATCTGTCCATCGGTTTTTCAATTAAGGGCGGGGAGATGTACTGGCTCACACTGTACTGGCCGCGAACCTACATCATGGTCGCGATCACGGCGTTTGTGTTGAGCGCTGCGTGCATGCCGATCGCCATCATCGTCTTGCGGAAGCTGGGACTCCTCGACACCGTCAAAGAAGACCGGCTTCATCAACGGCCCGTGCCGCGCCTCGGCGGCGTGGTCATGTTCTTTGCGTTCGCCGTCGCGGTGATCCTTCCCGGTTACCGCAGCCACGCCTTCAACGGGGTGATGGTAGGGGCCCTTATCTGTCTCGTCATCGGCGCCATTGATGACCTCACGGGTGGAAAGATCCCCGGGATCTGGAAGCTGGCGACGCTCGTCTTAGTAACATTCATCATGCAATGGTTCGGCGTCCACCTTCAGGCTTTCAAGAACCCTTGGCTCGACACGCTCGTCATGATTCTCTGGGTGGTGGGCGTCACGAGTGCATTCAACGGGATCGACAACATGGACGGATTGGCTTCGGGTGTCGCAATCATCGTCTCAGCCGTGTACCTGTTCATTTCGATGCAGGCATGGTGGGTCGTGAAGACGGAGACCAGTCTCGCATGGTTCGGCATGTTGTCCGCCGGACTCATCGGCACGAACCTGGGATTCCTCATCTACAATTCGAAACCGGCCCGGATTTTCATGGGCGATTCCGGAAGTTTCTTTTTGGGCTTCATGCTGGCCGCGCTGGGCGTAATGGGCGAATGGAATGAAAACCGCATCATCTCGTGCACGATCCCCGTGCTTGTGCTGGGCGTGCCGCTTTTTGACTTCGCCTATGTCGTCATCACGCGGATTCTCACGGGCCAGACGCGCACACTTGTCCAGGTGATCAATCACTGCGGGATGGACCACATCTCGCACCGGCTGACCTGGATTGGGTTTTCCCAGCGGCGCGCGGTCCTCTTCGTCTATCTGATCTGCATCGCGTTCGGCGCGACGGGCATACTCCTGCGCAACAGCGTGAATTACCTCGACAGCGCTCTCGGAATCCTCCAGGGTTTGTCGATCTTGACCATTGTCGTCGTCCTGATGAAAACCGCGGATATCCGAGGAAACGGAAAAAACAACGGCGGTGCACATCTAGGCCAAAGGCCTGATGGCATTCGGAATGGCAAAGGTCGCGTATGAACATGGCGACGACGCCACTTCCCAGCCGGGAAGTCCTGCAAGCGTGACAGCCGAGCCGGACACCGTAGCGGAACAAGGCTTTCGTCCGGATAATCGCCGCCGCCGGTTGAGAAGACTGCTGATAGGCGAATTCTCGGCGAAGCGCGTGTTGATATCGCTCGCCGAAGTCTACCTATGTGTTCTGGTTTGGGCCGTGCTTTTTTCCGACCATATCATCTTTCGACCGCCACGCCCGTCGTACACTGAAGGGCAGGGTGTATACCGTATTGCGGTTTCCGAAACAGAGAAGATCGGAGTACTGGAGTTGCCGAACCCAGACGCGCGATACACGGTACTCTACGCGCATGGAAATGCCGAGGATCTCGGGTCGATCCGCAGTCTGATGGAATGGTACCGGAATCAGGGTTTCTCCTGCTACGCGTTCGACTATCGCGGTTACGGGATCAGCGACGGGAGACCGAGTACGCGCAACGCCTATGCTGATGCGGAGGCCGCGTTTAGCCATCTGGTCAACGACAAGGGAATCGCGCCAAATCGGATCATTGTTCACGGTAGATCCCTTGGTGCCGTCTTTGCCATACACCTCGCATCCAAGTACGAATTGGCGGGCTTGATTGTCGAGAGTGGTTTCGTGAGCGCGTTTCGCGCAGTCACCCAGATCCCGATCTCGCCATTCGATAAGATGCGCAACGGCAGGTACATTCGGCAGGTCGGTTGCCCTGTACTGGTCATACACGGGGAAGCCGATGAAGTCATCCCGTTCTGGCATGGGAAGAGACTCTTTGAACTGGCTCCCGAACCCAAACTGTCCTTTTGGGTTCCCCGCGCCGGCCACAATGACCTCATTTTCACGGCAGGCTCCGGCTATTGGGAGCAGATTCACGCGCTGGTAAGACTCATCGAATCAAGAGGAAACAAGTCCTGAGAAAGGGAAATGGAGGCAAACATGCGACACGCGATCTTGTGCACATCTATGGTCTGTGTGGCCATGTTTTGGGCGGAGGCTGAGACAATGCCGAAGGATGCAACGTGGAATGTGATGGATTTCGGTGCGGTGCCGGATGGTGTAACCGATAACACCGCCGCGTTTCAGAAGGCATTGGATGAGGCGGCGCACGCTGGTGGCGGCGTCGTCATCGTACCAACCGGGCGTTATTCTTTCTCGGGCAGTCTTTCCGTGCCGATGGAAGTGGTCCTGCGCGGCGTTTACGCGTATTCCCCCGCCCACGCCGGCATACGAGACAAATCGCCCGAAAAGCCTGAGTACGGCAGCGTGTTGCTGTTGCGCGGAAACGCCGGCAATGAGGAGGGTCCCCCGTTCGTCCTGCTCAATTCAAACGCAGCTCTGCAGGGTGTGTGCATCTTCTATCCCGATCAGAAACCGGAAGGCCCCGTTCCGACGCCGTATCCCTATGCGGTTGCCATGCGCGGGAACAACCCCGCCGTCATCGACGTCGAGTTGCTGAATCCTTACAACGCCATCGACGCGAGCAAGAACCAGCGCGCCCTCATCCGCAACATCCAGGGGCAGCCGCTCCATATCGGCATCTATGTCGACGGCATCTACGACATCGGCCGCATCGAGAACGTGCACTGGAACCCGTGGTGGTCGACGCGGCCGGAACTCTTCGAGTGGCAGAAATCCAACGGCATCGCGTTCATCTTCGGCAAGTCGGACTGGCACTATGTCCTGAATACTTTCTGCTTCGGCTACAACGTCGGCTACAAGTTCATCGAGACGAAGAGCGGCTCGACAAACGGGAACTTTCTCGGCATCGGCGCCGACGATTGCCGGACGTCCGTGCTCATCGAGCAGAGCGCGCTCATGGGTCTTCTCATCACGAACGGCGAGTTCGTCTCCATCGATGGTCCCGATCCGACCATGGTGCGCGTGACAGAAACGAACACGGGCACGGTACGGTTCAGCAACTGCGCATTTTGGGGGCCGTGCAATCGCAACGCGGTTATCGACGGCAAGGGCACCGTGGGTTTCGGCGACTGCACGTTCGTGAACTGGTCTTATCACAAAGAGGACTGTTACGCCATCGAGGCGCTGGGCGGGTCGGTGCTCGTTCGCGGCTGCGAGTTCAAGGAGGACAAGAACCAGGTCTACCTCGGACAGAAGGTCCAGAGGGCCATTATCACGGACAACCTTTTCCTGGGCGTCAAACGCGTCCGCAACAAGTCCAAGGGCATCGTGGTAGTCGACAACAACGTTCCTACGCGGAGGAAGGGCGCCGAAGAGAGGTCGAAGCCGCCGCAACAACAATAGCCGTTTGCGCCAAGATCGCTCCGCTGGTTTATACTGTCATGTGAGTCGTCTGTTAGAAGATTGTGCATCGGGCGGTAAGCGCACCATGCGGTGTTTGTGCCAAGGACAGGAAGCATGCCCACAATAAGCATGTTTTTCGGTATCGCGATTCGGATGTATTTTGACGAACATCCTGTTCCCCATTTTCACGCATACTATGGGGACGACAACGCGGCAATCGCAGTTGATACGTTGGAAATACTTGAAGGGCGCTTGCCGGGAAGAGCTCTCGCGTTGGTGCTGGAATGGGCGGCGCAGCATCGATCGGAGCTACGAGACAATTGGCGCCGTGCTGAACGGCACGACCCCTTGGAGAAGGTCGAGCCATTGACGTAGTCGCTCGAAGGGAGAATAAACCAATGTATAGAGTGAAGCGGGTGCGTCCTCAAGAAGGATACCGCCTTTTCGTTGAGTTTGAAGACGGCGTACATGGCGAGGTTGATCTGTCTGGACGGCTTTTTGGCCCGGTATTTGAGCCACTTCGCGACCCTGACTTCTTTGCCGAGGTGTCAGTGGACGAGTATGGAGCGGTGTGCTGGCCCAATGGGGCCGATCTCGCTCCTGATGCACTGCATATGCAACTTGCCGGTTGCCAAGCGGCGCCACTTGGCGCATCGCGACAGGATTAGCTTCGGAATCTGCGCCGCAAGACACGCAGGATCCACCAGCCCAGTGTTACTCCTGTGCTTTTTGCGCATCGCGCAGTTGAAACCTTGACCTCGTTTTCGACTTCATGCGTAACTCTCATTTCAGTCGCTTGGGATCACAAGCTTGCGTCGGCGGTGTATTCGATAGGCCACGAGTAGCACCGTCAATAGCGGTAGCCAGACGGCGCCCCACACGCCGACCCAAATGGCCTTGGACCACAAGCGTTGCCCAAAGTCCACCAGTGAACGCACCGCTTCAGTGGCGATTTTGGCCGTGCTGAAGGTTGCCGCGGGGACGATGGGCTCGGCCTTCGGCGCTTCCTGCAGGACCACCTGAACCGTCGAGAACCTTACCCGATTGCTCAGGAACCGCAGCCGCCCCTCGAGTTTCTCGATCTCCTCGCGTACGCGAGTGAGTTCCTGTTCGAGTTTCAGCGTGTCTTCGAGTCGCGCCGACTTATTCAAGTGGTCGAGCAATCGTTCCTCCGTCCGTTTCAGGTTCCGCGTGCGCGAATCCGTATCGACATATTCCTGGGTCACGTCCTGCGTGCTGATGTTCTTGTTGAGGATCTTGCCCAAGGGTTCGATGCCCTGCAAGGCGTTGTCAAACTGATCGGCCGGGACGCGGAACTGGACAGTGACCGACCGGCGCCCCAGCGCGTTCGCGTTTTCCTGCAGATTGCCCATGTATCCGCCGGACCCCTCGACAGCCGCGATCAAGCGCTGCAAAGACTCTCTTGCGTCCTCTACCTCGATGGTCAGGCTGGCGTTCTTGATGAGATAACGATTCGCTTCCGGTGAATTGGCTAATACCCCAAGATCCATGTTCGGGCCAGGCGCTCCAGGCGCATTCGATGCTTCCGCAACGACGGATCTTTTGTCGACTGCTTGCTGCGCCATGTAGCCCAGACTCTCTAGCTGGCCCCTCTGTTCCGCACTCTGCAGTGCAACGGCTGGTGCAGCTTTTGTCCTGTTCGCAGAGAGCCTGGAATTCCGCGCAGTCTTCGTCATGCTCGTGATACCTGCCAGGACGAGCAGAACGACGCTCGCAATCACAATCACTCGCACCGCCTTGTTCCGCAGCATGATTCGCCCCTCCAACCGTTTCTTATCTTGACATTCCATACTTGGTTTCATGTCGCATCTCTTTGGACACCGGATTTCTCCCGAAGTTCGGTCAGAGTTCATACTTTCTGGGCGGGCCTGAGTCAGGATTCGGGGTTTTCATGCGGAGTCGGCGAGTCGTTGCGATCCCCGGGGTGCCATGGATAAGCCTGGTTTGGCCGGTTCGGGACCCTGACCTTACGTAGGCGGCTTCGATCCTGCCAAACCAGGCTTATCCATGCCACCCTCTCCTGCTACACGTCCGTGGCCCTGCGTCAGATTCTGGAGTTTTGGAGGGCTGCGCGGCAAAATCGAGCCCTTTCCGAGCCGCAATCGATTACCCGGACGCCATGAGCGACAAGAGAGAAGCCGTTCTCCCGAGGAAAGACGCGTTTGTTAATGTCTGTTTACAAAAGAGTGGCGTAGTCCCTCGAGAAGACTGACAAACCCCATTCTGTGACGCAGGCCCTTTCTGGGCGCGATATTTGACACAAGCGGCGAGAATAGGCTAAAGTACGGTGCTTTTTTGGAGTTAGGCCTGTTCTCTTTTGAGCAGGTCTCGATTTCCAAAGGGCGTTTTCCATCACCTGCCACGAAAGAAAAAAGCACTGGGCGCACTGTTCGCGCAACGGAAAAGGAGCATATGAGCAAGTCTACCGGACCGAAACATAAGCTGTGTCGTCGTTTGGGAGGGTGCATTTGGGGCAGTCCGAGGTGTCCGTCGGCAAAACGGCCTTTCCCGCCGGGACAACACGGACAGACCACCCGGCGCAAACAATCCGTGTATGGCCGCCAGCTTCTGGACAAACAGAAGATCCGGACGCATTACGGCCTGCTCGAGCGCCAGATGCGCAAGACCTTCGAGAGGGCCCAGCGAATGGGCGGGGTTACCGGCACGAATCTCCTGATGTTGCTCGAATCCAGACTGGACTGCATTGTCTACCGTCTAGGATTCGCGCCGTCGATCCCGGGCGCCCGCCAGTTGGTCGTCCATCGGCATATCATGGTCGATGGAAAGTGCGTGGACCGTCCTTCCTTCCAGGTCAAGGCCGGGAATGTGGTGAGCATCCGCGAACGCAGCCGCAAGATTCCTACCATCCTCGAAGGGACGGACAATCCACCCGCGGTGCTGCCCGAGTACCTCGAACGCGCTCCGAAGTCTTTCGAGGGAAAGATGACCGCCACGCCGAACCTCGAGACGATCCCGTTCAAAGCCGAAACGGCGGGCGTTATCGGTTTCTATTCACGGTAGTCAGCTTCACGCCGAACATATTCCGCGGGCCAGAGAGAACGGCCCGCTTTTTCATGCCTCACGAGGGCGCCGCGAAATCCTTACGGGCAGACGATTCATCTAACACTACAACGCTAGAAAACATTGTAGCACTTCCGGGCTTTTGAGATGCGTATGCCCATTGACCTGAGTTTTCGTCGTCGTCGCTTGATGTGGCACCGGGCGGCCTTTTCCGCTTGGCGCTG
>Ga0315274_10001673_pt1 | contig 33919 bp, 29 predicted proteins | sample YL17G02_20_MG_FD_203700 | JGI IMG/M metagenome (GOLD analysis project Ga0315274, IMG submission 203700) | Sediment microbial communities from Yellowstone Lake, YNP, Wyoming, USA - YL17G02_20 | ecosystem: Environmental > Aquatic > Freshwater > Lake > Sediment | place: USA: Wyoming | collected...
GACGGAGACAAAGGTGAAAGTGGGGACGACAACCTCATCCCCCTGTCCGACGCCCAGGGCTTTCAACGACATCAGAAGGGCGTCGGTGCCGGAATTCACTCCCACGGCGTGCGGTACGCCGCACATCTTGGCCACGGCGCTCTCAAACTGCTCGACTGCCGGACCAAGTACGAAGGAACTCTCCGCGAAAACTTGCTCGATGGCGGGGATGATCTTGCCCATCAAATCCTGGTGCTGGGGTCGGAGATCGGTAAAGGGCACTTTCATGCGAACGGGGTCCTCGTTTCTTCGCTTTTGGATGCTGGCGCCTAACACGACAGGCGCCGTCGGGTTTGATCCTCGCCGCTCGGCGACCGACGGGGCCAACCGCCCCGCCGGTAGAAGCAGCGACTCACATCGTTCCCGCCCGGCCGGGCCCCTGTGCGGCACAGGCGCCCGCGGTCCGAAGCCGCCGGGCCTTACCCCTCCCTCCATGGGCCCGTTTGCACCCACGGCGCTCGGGGCAACACAATGTAAGAGTCGCATCGGGGGATTGTCAAGTGCGGAATCCGCAAGCCCGTGCATGCCGACTGCGTGTCCGGCGAAACGCCTGATCTCCTCCGCAAGCCCCTATCCCGCGCATTCTCAGGACTTGACTCTACGTGCGCCCCAATGGTCTAGAGGGTCGCAACTTCTGATGGGCTCGGGGGATCGGGGTCGAGTGAGAGCGAATGTGCGCACCTTCTGCCGGACCCTGCCGAGGGCAAACCAATGGGGAGGAGTTCTTTGCCTTGTGGGGCTGGCGGCGGCGGCAGGAGCCTGTCTCTACGTCTTGCTCGTTTTGCCCCAGAGCAACGACGACGCCTTTATCACGTTCCGAACCGCCGAGAACCTGGCGGCGGGCGCCGGGCCCTACTTCAACCCCGGCGAGGCGGTCCAGGGCGCGACGACCCCTCTCTATGTTCTGCTCCTGGCGGCGGGACGTCGACTGACGGGAATCCGAGTGGATCGCTTCGAGGTCTTCCTCGAGGCGCCAGCCGTACTGGCGATTGCCTGGCTCCTTTTCTGCCTCGGACGCTCAAGCCCGGCCATCTGCCGCCTCGCGTGCCTTCTTCCCCTCATCCTGTTTCTTCATCCCTTTGAGATCAGCTATTCCAAGGGAATGGAAACGTTCCTGTACTGCGCCCTGATCCTTTCCGTCATCGTGGCCGAGGCGCGCGGGAAATGGATCTGGGCGGGCCTTGGGATGGGCCTCGTCGCGGCGACCCGGACCGAGGGGGGGCTTCTCGGTCTGAGTTACCTTCTCTACTGGGCCGCCGGGCGGGCGGCATACGGTTCGCGCGCCTTCCCCCTGAAGCGCCTGGGCGCCGTTGCCGGGCTCGCGATCCTGGCCGGATTGCCTTTCCTGGTCTATGTTCTCACGTGGTACGACTCGCTCCTGCCGGCGTCCGTGGTCGGGAAAATGGCCCAGGGACAGCGCGGATGGCCGACCTTTGGGCCGGAGGCGCTTCGCTATCTCTTTGCGCGATGGGGGCCATTTCCCCCGGTGTGGGGGCCTCTGCTCCTTCTGGGCGGTCTGGCTTTCCTCCTACGACGCGGGCCGCGCCGCCGTGCGCCCAAGGCTTGGCGAATCGGCTTGGCGACGTACCGCGGTCTCGGGCTCTTGGCCGTCCATGCCCTCCTCTATGGGGCCGCTTTCACGATCCTGAAGGCGCCCAACTACAACTGGTACCTCCTCCCCCTTCAGGTCCTGCTGGTCCCATTCTACGGGCTCTCGTGCGTTGCCCTCTGGCGGTTCGCCTCCGGATGGGAAACAGCCGCTCGGGAAGGGGCGGGACCCGGGGCGCCCTCGGAAGAGACGGGGGGGGAAGCGCCTTCGGAAAAGGCGGGGGGGGAGCGGGAAGCCGAAGGCGAGTCCGGGCGCGCCGGAACGGCGCAGGAGCAGGGAATGAAGCAGCCGGCGGTTCGGGCGGCAGTCCTGGTCTTCTTCTCCTACGCCGCGTTCTTGCGCGTCTTCGCGTTGGCGTTCATCCTGTATCTCTCACGGGGAATCGACCCCGGCTTCCCACCCCAGACCGGCTACCCAGAGGCCGGGAAATACTTGGCGCGCCATGCAGGGAAGAGCGGCTGGACCTTCGCGGGTCCCGAGATCGGCTATCTTGGCTACCACAGCGGCCTGCGTTGCCTTGACCTAGCGGGCCTGGTCTCCCCCGAGTGCCGCCCGTTCTTCGGCCGCCAGCCGCTGGCAAGAACGGTCCTCCACTTCCGCCCGGAACTCTACGTGACCGCCTACTGCCCGGAGCTGACGCCGGGATTGCCCGAGTATGATCCCAACCTGGCGGAGGAGTTTCTGGCGCACTATCGCATGGTCCATCAGATCGCGAGCATGAAAGGCTACGTCCGCATCTACTGCCGCCGCGACCTCCCTTGGCCGCCTTCCGGCCAAGAAGGCCCAGGCGATGCTCTTCACGAAAAGCCCGACTGAGTCCTCTGACTCATGACTTCGGCGATCTGACGGTGCCGCCCGAGGCGGCATTGGACACAAAGCCGCTACGAGTCGAAACGTTGCCCACGTTCTGACCCACCAAGACGCAAAGACACAAAGGACGGACTGCGGAGTCTTCGGGCGTGCGGATCGGCATGGATGGCCGGGGCCGGCGCTTCGACAACGTCTTCATCGAGCGCCTTTGGAGGACGGTGAAATACGAGGAGGCGCGCCTGACGGACTATGAGGAGGTGTGCCTGAAAGATTATGAGGAGGCGTGCTTGGAAGATTATGAAGATGGCCGGTCCGCCGCGCGGAGCCTGCGAACCTGCTTCGGGTTCTACAACCCGGAGCAACTTCACGAGTCTCTCGGCTATCGGGTCCCCGAAGAGGGGCGCTTCGGAAAAAGCGCCCGGCGGGTGCCGGAATTCTCTTGCGCCGCGCGGTCCTTGGCGGTAGGTTGAGTTTGCCAAGGGGAAAGACAGGGAGGAACGCCCCTCCCGCAGGCTTCGGGTCCGTTCCTTTCTGTCAGTATGTGCCTAACAGGTGGGCATTGAATCCACCTTAAGAAAGCCGAAACCCTGTCCAGCTGACGGGGGGGAGGCTCAAGGAGAACGCCCAATGACTCGTCCCTTCACTCTACACACTTCTTCCTTCCCTTCTCCTTTCACCCTTGACACCTCTCACTTCATATTGTCATCGCCGCAAACAAGGCCGGCGCCGGCCCGGCGGATCAAGGCCCAAGAGGCACATTGATAATGACATTGCCAACCCCAAGCCACCAGGATACTTGCCCCACATGTGGCGCTTCTCTCTGTGCCGCTATGCGCCACTGCCCCACATGCAGGGCCGACGCCGGAGCTCCGAATGTTCGGGCCTGCCGCACCGATGAGAATCTGAAAGTCCTGACTGCAAGGTTTAACGATGCACGAACGCGAGCTTCTGAGAGAGGGTGTTCGAAAGAGTTCTCTACGCTTTCGGACCTGATAAGCAAAGAATCGGGTGTTGTTGTCTCTATGCCAGCAGGTGTGGCAAGGGGTCTATTGGACAGTCCAAATGATCTATATGTGAACTACGAGCGGTTAGTGGGCGCCAAAGCCCGAAAGCCAGCTGATTTCGACGATGATCGGCGACGATGCGCAGTAGCGGGAACGCTATTTGGGAGTTATGCGAAGTCAATAATATATGGCGCATTGTCCTTGACCGGACATGGTTTGCCGACTTATGGCAGCGTACACTGTCGACTTCGATCTGTTGCTATCGACAAGCGAACGTCTTTTCTTGAAACGAATAGTTACAGGTTCATCCAAGATCGTGGCATCGTTCTCGGCGACGATCTACCGGTCGGCTTCAAGGCATCCTGGGAACACAGGCACAGTCTTGCTCTTGCGAAAATCGCTGACCGTCTTTCAACTGGACAGACTGAATCTGATTGGCAGGCGATCATCATCCATTCTGATGGCATAAACCGAGAGAACGATGATTTCATCGAAGCTCACATCTACGAGGGTTTCGACAGAAACGCGATCGACTCCATGGTACCCTCAACCGGCAAGAAATTGAGCAGAGACGAAAGGCTTGACCAATGCATAGCAATCGACAAGTTCACGCAACTCCGGAGGAAGGCGAAATGATTGGGCTATCCTCAAGTAGTGCGGGAGTTCTTCTTCTTCAGAAACCCGGAACAGATGAGTATTCCGTTCTCGATCTGGTCGGGGCTGAGAAGCAAGACCCGGTAGAGGCCAAGTTCCTTTATTCAGCAGCGCAGGACTGGGAGGAAATCGAGGGAACTGACGCCAACGCCCTTCTGGAAACAGCCACACGAGAGTACTGGCTAGCACGGACTGTTTCCCTTCTCCGCCTGGCAATCGAGGGACTTGAAAAACCTCTTGAGGAAGAGGTCTTTGAGCATATCGAGGAGATTCTCGTTTCCCGCGTGTCTTCTGAGAAAGCCCTTGATCGCCTCCTCGTCGCGCCCCTAAGAGATCCTCGTTCTCCTCTTGCGCCTGCCAAGTCCGCTCTATCGCACGGTTTCTCGACAGTAGCGTCTATTCTTCACGACTTGGCGGATCTGCAACCACTGCTTCGTAGATTAACGGATCTTTGGCTGGGGCTGGCGGCAACAGCATTTGGCCGTTTCTCAGAGCCGAAGGAGATCATCTGGACGACAATCGTGGAGAACGGTGAACTAAAGCAGCTCCTTATGGCTAGTAATAGTTGCAGAAGGGAATTCGCAACCAAATGGAATTCTCTGTCATTTCATTTCCCCACACCGCAGTCACGGATAGGAATACAGGGCCTCGGAGAAGAGTTTTGCCGTCGCTTGTTCCCAAGCGAAGGTGAAGGGGAGATAATAACAGACTCTCTGACTGAAGAGGCGGAATCTGCGCGTCGCGATAGACCAGCGCCCGAGATAAGCGATCACGAGATGTTTGAGAGGGCGAAGAAGCAGATTCATGCCATCGCGCAGGCCGTCTCTCAAGGGAGCGACGCAAAAGCAGATAAGTTCCTCCGAGAACTTATCCAAGAGCAGACGCTGTCGCCGGGCGGAGAGAGTTACGCGGTGAAGTCACTTTGCAACATAGCCAAACGTTGCGCTGACATGTTCAGAATGGATTTCGAACTGATCTGTCTTGACAAGGCGCGTGAGTTGGAGCCCCTCGACGTGTGGACTCTTATCCAGTATGGGGATCACCTGAAACGGGTGGCTAACTTCGATCATGCGTTGGAAGTGTTTGGTCGAGCGGAAAGACTTGGAGAAAGCGTCGTCGCAAAATCATGTGCAGCAGACGTCTATTCCCAGCAAGGCGACTATGCAAGGGCAATTCATGCCTATGAGGCCATCCCGGAGTGGCGTTCCAATCCTAGCGTCCGCACTGCTATTGCGGACAATCTCCGTAGAGCCGGGCGTCTGGATGAATCTAAAGCTGCTTATACGAGCCTGATCGCTTCAGCACAACAAGGATTGCCTGAGTATGCCGCTGCCGAGGTCCGAGCTCGGGTAGGAATAGCGGAGATAGCGAAGAGACAAGGACAACTCGAGGATGCACTGCGCACGTACCGCACGATTCTGGAACAAGAGGAAGTAGACGATCAAGACCGCCTGTTTTACAGATTGGGTTTGTGTAATGTTCTGAAACTCATGGAGAGATTCGACGAGGCACATTCTGTTGTGGACGAAGTCATCCACGAATATCCTTTCTTTATGCAGGCTCGATTCATTCGAGGATCGATTCTCGGTCTGATGGATCGGGAACTAGAGGGGCTGGAGGATTTGCCCGAAAGCAGCGCCCCCCGTTCTTTGCAGGAATGGGTGCGGCGTTACTATCGTGGCCTTCTGCTTCTGAAACTTAGGCGGTATTCAGATGCGAAAACGAACCTTGTAGAGGAACTCTCCAAAGCCATTGCTTCCGGGGAAGAGAAGGCCATTCTCCGCATGGGGGCCGCTTTATGGTTCCTCAGCAAGGACGAGATTTCTGAAGCCGCTGAGACTCTGTCAGACATTCCCGACCTCCATGACTGCCACGCACAGTATCTCTCTTTGGTCTTGAAGATGCACTCGGCCGCCCTGATAGAGGATCACACCAAGATGAACACCCTGAGAGAGCGGATCGCCCAGCTCCAAGTTGTGGATGCGGGATTGGAGAAAACAGTTGCGGCACTTGACAATAGGGATTTCTCTCTTGCCCTAAGATACGAGACGAACGCTCTTCTCAAACTGGCCGCCTAGTTTACCTCTGGAAATTCTGGAGTTCGGATTCGGGGAAAACAGTGCCTAGCTCATCCGAATATCCATCTTGTGTTTTTGGGGCATTAAGGGGGATTGTGAACTGCGAATTCTGAATAGCGAGAGAGATGTGAGATGCCCGATAGAGTGACGATTTCAGCGATACGCATTGAACAGGAAGGACCCGGTGTGGACCTTTCTTCTCTTCCGACCGGCGTTTCGGTCGAAATGTCCGATCCCGAGCCGGGGCTTGGGTACGCTCGGAACATGGTGACGCTGACCTACGATCTGTCGGGGTTCGGGAATGTGGCGCTGGCGTTCGACGCGCGAGAGTTCGGCGACGAGCCCCACGCGCCGAAGGATGAAGGGGGAAGGGTGAAGGATGATGGGCCGGGTGGCGCCGACGAAGGGGTGTTTGGACCGGTGGCGGACTTCGACTTCGACGGGGTGACGATGAGCGACGACCTGCCTTCCGCCCCAGCGGGGCAGCCAGGCGGCGCGCGGTGGTTCGGGGCGCGGGGGCTGGGCGATCTTTCGACCTCCGGGGCGGGGATCGGCGAAAGGCAAGGCGCCGGCGGAGGGCCGCTCTTGGACAGGACAATTCCAAAGTCTTTGGATTGCGACGGCTTGCCGTCGCTTTGGCCCGGCCGGCTTGGCGGACAGGCCCGGGTTTCACCCCCATCCGAACGAGGTTTGGCGCGGCGGCAAGCCACCGCGCCGAGAAAGCGCAGGCAAGCCTGGGCGCTCCCAGAACCGCCCCTTCGAGGCGGAAGCGCCGACTCTGAAATTGTCCTGCGCTCTTGGACCGACTGATCCTCAGAGACGCGCGCCCGCCGCAACTCGGCGGAGTTCTCCGGCCCGGCCGATCGGGATCTGTGACATCTGAGTACGGGCCTGTCGGCGGGCCTATTTCGTGAACTCAGGATTGACCTGGATCTCGTCGCAGAAGATCCACGCCTTGCCGCCGGCGCCGCCGTGCCATTTGGGGCATTTGCCGACGCTCTTGGCGTGCATGCGCACGTAGCGCGCCTTCTTGCCCCCCGCGTCGACGGCGCACTCCTTGATTGAAGGCTCTCTGGGCTCCGTGGGAACGGGAATCTCCACCTTGCCGACCGTCTCGAAGCTCCGCCCGTCCATGGACACGGCGAACTCGACTTCGCGCGGGAAGAAGATCCACGGTCCGAGGTCTTCGAGGAACCCGGCGCGGAGGCCACGCACGGCGATCTCCTTGCCCAGGTCGATGGTGGCGATGAGGTCGTCACCTTCGAAGCCCTGCCACTTGCCGTGGGAGAGCGAGGCGGGCGCCCGGTAGCCGTCGGTCAGGGCCCCTTCTCCCCCGCCCGAGTACCTCGGCGAGAAGGCGTGCTGGAGCTTCACGGGGCAGCCGACGGCGGTGTGGATCACGGCGTCGCCGAGGGCGGTCCTCACTTTCTGGATGGCGGTTCCCGCCTCCTCGCGCACGGCGTTGTCCGTGAGGTAGGACGCCAGGAACTTGAGGATCCAACCCTCGTGGACGCCGCCGGCCGTCGCGATGACCATCCGTTTCTCCTCGGCGCCGGCGGCAAGGGATCGGGCCGTCTCGAATTCCTTGAGCGTTGCGCCGGGGAAACCGAGAAGGCGGATGTAACCGCGGAGGGCAAGGACCCGGTGCAGTTGCGTCGGCGCGCTCTTGGCCTGCTCCAGGAGGATCGGTTTCGGCGCGGGATCGGGCCAGTCGGCAAGGGAGCGGACGGCCCCTTCTCGAACGATTTCGTTCTTGTCCTTCACGGCGGCGCGCACCGTTTCGAGCGCCGCTTCGCCGCCGAATTCGCCCATCAGGCGCAGAATGGAAGCGCGCGCGGGAGGCTGCGCATCGCGCATGGCCGCGAGAAAGAGCTCGACGCGTTTCGCCGGATCTCCCATCCTCTTGCCCGCCGCCGAGGCGCCCTTCTCCGCCGCCGTCCGGTCCGAGTCGTTCTCGGTCTCCTTCAGGAGGTCCAGCATGGCGGGAACGTCCTTGTCCTGCGCCAGAGCGCCGAGGGCCTTGAACGATTCCGACCGCACCGAAGCGTCCGCGTCTTGGGCGGTCTTCAGAAGCAGCGGGACGGCGTCGGTCGGACGACGGCTGACAAGAGCGGGAATCAGGATCGCCTTGGTTTTGGCGTCGTCTTGCTGGATGTGTCGCATAATGGCTTCGTCGACTCCCTTGGCGTTCAGGCGGCCCAGGCTTTTCACGGCGGCCTCCGCTTCGCTTCCCTCCCCGCAGGCGGCGCGGGCGAGCATCGCGACGTCGGACGCATCCCCCAGGACGCCTAACGCATCGATTCCCGCGGCCCGGACGCGCGAGTCCACGCTCTGGGCGGCGCGGACGGCGGCGGGGCGGCCCGTTGCGTCGCCACGGGCGGCCAGGGCGACCAAGGCAAGCGCGCGGGGTTCGGGGGGCAGCGTGGAGGTCTCCGCGGCGAGAAGCTGGGTCACTCCCTCGCCGGGAACATGGGCGAGGAACATGAGGGCCGCTTCGCGCAACTCCGCGTCGTCGCTCCGCAGCAGACGAATCAAGGCGGGCGCCGCCTTTTCCCCCTCGACGCTTACGATGCCGTGCAAAGCGGCGATCCGCACCGGGGACGGGCATTCCTTGGCGTATACCTCATTGTAGATTCGCAGGGCGCACGCCCCCTCGCCGTCGGCTGCCATGCGGTCGGCGCACATCAGGTAGGCGTCTTCCCGCGCGAACTCAAGCTCCGCGAGCACGTCGCTTCTCTTCAGGGCTTTGGCCGCTTTGGCGCCGCCGATCCGGCCGAGAGCGAGAATGGCCGCCCGCGACAGGTCGCGATCCCGGCTCTCGGCGCGGCGCGCGATGGCGCGAATCGCCTTCTCGTCGCGGCGGGCGCCCAGGCTCCCCATCAGGCCGATCTCGATCTTCCCGCTCGAACCACGCAGCGCCTTGCGAAGCGCCTTCCCCGCCTGGGGCTGTTCCATGGTCTCCAACGCGAAACGGGCCATGTGCGAGAGGTCCTCATCTCGCAGGAGCTTGGCCAGAGTCGGAACGGACCGCTCCGTTCCCCATTGGCGCAAGATCCGACAGACCGCCTGCTTGGAGGCGTAAGTGGCCGTCTCGGAGTTCAGGATCTCGCACAGGGCGATCTCGGTTTCGGCGCGCTGGTCGGGCGTGGCGGCGCGGAGCTCGTCCGCAAGGTCCGACCAAGGCTTCCGATCGTCCCCAAAATCGTAGTGGACGAGGCCGCCAAACTTCCCTTTTCCGACGGCAATCTCGCCCCGCGCGTCCATAACGACGCGGCGTTCCGCGGTGACATGGCAGCCTGCAAGCATGAGGGTTGCCAGGACGGCGACGGCGCGAGCCGCTCCTGCTGTGGGATTGCGATCGCTAAACATGTCGTCTCCTTTGGTCCTTGGTAAGATGGGGAGTTCTTCAGTTCCAGTCTTGCTTCGACTTCAGGAATCTCTCGACTCCAGAAAAGCGCTCTCCGGCGGGGGCAAGACGCGCCCGCGACTGCGGGCGAGACGCCCGCGCTACGTTGCCTTCCGCGCGCCGAGTCGCAACTGGTTTTCCTTGGCCGGCGCAAGAGATCTCCCGGCTCGCGCATGGGACGGCTCGGCCGGCGGCTCGCCGCGGGGTTGTCGGTGATTCCCTCTCTCGGGGTACCACCTAGACGGCTGCTTGGTCCAGTGCGCGATACTCCCTAGTAGTCCTTCAAGTCGTAGATGATGGAAAGATCGTATTGTTTTTGGCTGGCAGAGGCGTTCCCGATCTCATCAAATTCGACTTGAAGGACCACTAGAGGTGATATACCGTCACGGAGCGAAGATCCCTGCTCTCGGCCTTTCGCCCCATTCGAGCAGCGAGCAGAGGGCGACGGTCACTTGCTCCCGCACGATAGGCAACGGAGCGTCGCGTTGCAAGCTGAGAAACGCCCAACCGGGCGGAAAAACTGCCGCCCGATCTCGCGGATCCTTCTACACCGCCTCATGCGCTTTGCGGATGATCCCGCTGGGATCGACGTATCGCACTTCGCACGCCATCCAAAGACGCGTTCGTTCGTGCACAACTCCTCGGACTCTGCGGATCAGATCGAGAACGTCATCGCTTTTCGCTCCGCCGAGATTCAGGATGAAGTTCGCGTGCTTGCGCGAGACCTCGGCGTTGCCGATTCGCAAGCCTTTGAGTCCCGTGTCTTCGATAACCTTGCCCGGGGGACCAAAACGCTCGTGCATCTCCCCTTCACTCGTGAAGACGGATCCGCAGTTCGGCCACTTCAGCGGGAATCTGTCTCTCCGCTCGCGCAGGATGCCCAGCATCCGGCGGCGGATTTCGGCGCGGTCGGCCTTTTCGCATTCCAGCGCGGCGCTCGTGATGATCCAGTTCGTCCTCTGAAAAACGCTGCGCCGGTAAGAGAATTCGCATTTGTCACGAGGGAGTCTGAAGACTTCCCCGTCGGCGCCCATCGCTTCCACCTCGACCACCGCCTCGCCGATCGAACGCCGGAGGCTGCCGCCGTTCATGAAGATCAACCCCCCCAGTGTGCCCGGGATGCCGATGACGTGCTCGAGCCCCGCCAAACCCGCTCGGCCCACGGCGCGCGCCAGCTGGGGCGCCGCCGCCCCGGCCTCGGCGCGGACCGACGTTCCTTCGATCGAAAACCGGGCCATGCGCCCGCCGATTTTCATCACGATCCCCCGAACCCCGCGGTCGTCAAAAAGCAGGTTGCTCCCTTCTCCGATCACAACTACCGGAAGGCTCGCCTCGCGGGCCGCTTCCAGGATTCGCGCGATCTGGTCCGCCCGGCAGGGCTCTGCGAACAGGTCGGCCGGGCCGCCGATGCGCCAGGCGCTGTGATCCCTCAAGGGTTCGTTGGGGCGAACCCAGCCGACGTCTTCCCGAGACAAGGCATGGAGCAACCCGGTGAGATCGGGCATGAGGACGACTCTTTCCGCCTATCCCTCGCGGCCTTCGCTATTCTCGGCCCCCATCTCGCGTCGGGGGCGGAGAAGGCCGGGCTCCAAGACCTTTTCGACCACGACCGCCTCGACGCCCTTTTGGGAAGCGGCCCAGTCAACCGCATTCCGGGGAGACGGGGATTCCGCCGCGATGCGGTCGGCAACCAAGCGGAAGCGTCCCGGCGCCAGGCATGCCCGGTACGCATCGAGGCCGCCTGGCATCAGGAAGTTCTCGCGATTCAGCGGCGCGGCGATGAGGGAAACATCGATGTCCCATTCCGTGAGACGCCGGGCCAGCAGGGCGAAATTCGAGGTCACGAGGCCCGGCTCGGTCTTGAACCGGCTCCGCATGGCGCCGCAGAACTCCTCGAAGAGCGCGCGGCGCCCGAAACAGAGCGCCATGTCCGTCATCTGGTGGTGCAGAAAGACGGCGGGAGGCCCAAACTGATGGAACTCGCCCATTTCGATCTCACAAAGAACCGCGAGAAGCGCGGCGAAGTCTCTCCGCAGAACGCGCGGGGCGCGCAGAAGTCCAGTCAAGGCGGCGCGCAGGAACGCCCCCGGGCCGGCGCGCGTCAGGCGTCTGAGACCGGCGCCGGGGAGTCCGTACTCCGTAGCTTCGCGCACGTAGCCGGGGACATTGGGGATGATGGGAAGAACCTGAAACCCACTGGGGTCTGAGGAGCGCATGAGTTTCAGGGCCCGAACAACGCGTTCGTCCCCCAGCGTCATCAGCCCGCCGCATCCCTCCTCGCGGGCAGTTCGGAGGAACTCACGGATCGCGCCGCTCTGGCTGAAATGCGCCAGGGCCTCCAAGTTGTCCGCACGAGCAACCGAAGCTTGGCCGAGGAAAAGGCGGGCGGAAAGAAGGACTCGAGGCAGGTCGTGGAACATGGGTCAGCGGCAGGGAACTGTTTGGACAATGATCCATCCGGATCGGCGAAATGCCTTGGGTCAAGGCTCTGAGGCGCAACGCGGCTGTCCTTCGCCAATCCCTTGCTGGAAATCCTCGACTTTCTCTCCTGATTCCACTGACCGATAGAGGGCGTCGATGATTTCCTGAACGCGCAAGCCTTCCCGCCAATCGTAACGGGCGGCCCGGCCTTCACGAATGGCGCGGGTGAAATCCTCGATCTGATTGTAGTAGCCCTCGCCGCCGTAGTCCGGGCTCAGATTGAAAGCGGCGCGGTCGCATTCGGAACGATGGGTCTTCGACCATCCCTTGGGCGCTTCGCCCTTACCGGTGAGATGGTGGGTGCGCAACCAGTCATCCGTGATCTCCATCGTGCCGTCGTCGCCCTCGACGAAAACGGTCGTGCCCTCGGTCTGGTATCCCGGCACGCTCCACGAGGCGTCGTAGGAGCCGAAGACGCCCGAACGGAACTCGACGAGAGCGCAGAGCGTGTCTTCGACGTTGCTGTGCATGGGGCGGGCGAGGGCGGAAACGCCTGCCACGTCGCCGAAGAGGACGCGCAGAAAGTGGATGAGGTGGATGCCCGAGTTGATGAGAATTCCGCCGCCCGATCTCTCTTTCGTGAACGTCCAGCCTTTCTTTGGGCTGAGAACCTGGCTCAGGTAGACGCTCGCGCGGAATCGCCGAGGCGCGCCGATCCACCCGGAACGCAGACGCCGGGCCGCTTCGAGCCAAAGCGGGTAATGCCCTTTCATGAACCCGACGGCCGTGACTTGCCCGGGCCGCTCGGCGGCGGCCTCAGCCATCCGCCGTGCGTCCCCCAACGTGTGAGCCAACGGCTTCTCGCTGAAAACGTGCAGACCCCGATCCAAACACGCAACGCCGATCTCACGATGAGTGAACTGAGGCGTCGCGACGACGGCCGCATCCAAGGAGCGCTGCTCGAACATCTCGTCAAGGGAAGAAAAGAAAGGCGCGTCGAGTCCCATGCCGCGCGCCTGGGCGCCCGCTCTCGGGTCCGCGTCCATCACCGCGGCGACTTCGACGCCGGGGACGACGCTGCACATCGAGGCGTGCATAAGGCCGATCTTGCCGAGGCCGATAACGGCCACGCGGAGGGGAGCCCTATCCTCGGCGCCGGAATCGTTTCCGAATCTGCATGCGCGGTTTGCCCCATCCATCCAGGAACGATCCTCCCTCTCTTCTCTCGATGCTGGCGATCCGTTTCCCTGGAGATCTTCGCGGCTTCGGCTGCGGGAGAAACCCGTCGCGTCCCGCTCATCGTCCAACAGGGACGCTGATCTTGTCAAGAAAACCCCTCTCCCTGACCCGGTTCCGGCGACAGGCTTTGCCGCAGGCCCTGCGCGAAGGAACGCGGATGAAAGCCGAAATCTCGCTCCGCGTCGCCAATGTCGACGCGCCGGACCCTCTGAATGCCCGTGACGTTGTCCGGCGTCAGGGGGGGATTTTTCATGACAAGACTGAGCGTCTTCGCAGCGGCCAGAGCAACGGGGATGGGCAGGTGAAAGCGAAACGCCTGGCGGCCGAGCGCTTTGAGAATCTCACCGACGAAATCGTTAAACTCGACCACGTCGGCGCCGCCGAGGTCATAGGTTCTGCCGATGGTCCTCGGCTCCTGGAGACACGCGAGGACCGCCCACGCCACGTCGTCGACGTGGATGGGGCGCATCTCCTCATGTCCGGGGCCGATGATGGGGATGACGGGCAGTCTGCGGCACAGGCGCACCATCTTGGCGAAAATGCCTTTCGCCTCGCCGCCGTAAATGATGCTCGGCTTGAGAATGGTCCAATCGACGCCGGGCGCCGCGCGCACCCGTTCGTCCTGCTCCGTTTTCGTCCGGCCGTAAACGCTTGGGTTGTCGGCGTGAGCGGACTGGGAACTGATGTTGATGAAGCGACGAACGCCCGCTTTGCGACACGCCGCCAACAGCGTCTCCGTTCCCTCGACGTTTATACGGCGACTCAACGCCAGGTCGGGCGCCATTTCCGACGTCGTGGCGGCGCAGTGGACAACGGCCGCCGCGCCTTGGACCGCACTCGCCAGGGCCGCCGCATCGGACATGTCGCCGCGGACGATTGCCTCGGCGGGAACCCCTCGGAGCAGATCGAGGCGGCTCGATTCGCGCACCATGGCGCGAACCGCCATCCCGCGCGCAAGCGCCATCCGCGCCACGGCGGAGCCGACGAAACCCGAAGCGCCGGTGATCAGAGCCGTTGAGGGAGGCAAGTTCTCCGATCCACCTTTCGACCGAGGCACGACTAAGGATCTGGGCTAGTGGATTCGTCGCTCGGCTAACGGCCCCAAGGGGCGGCCAATGCCGCTACGCGACATATCCACTAGCCCAATCAGAATCTCAGTTTCATGGTGCGCAACAGATCGAGAGTCTGGACCCAGGGGATGCCAAAACGGCGACACATGTCTGGTATCTTGGGACTCTTCGGTTCTTCCTCCGTGGACGCCAACTCTTCGGTCACAACGGTTGCCTTGGCTACCTTCGCCTGGGCAATCACCCAAGGGTCTGCTTCATGCCTTCCTCTCTTCGTATCCAGGAGTCTCAGATGGCTTGCCAGGATCTCTCTCAGTTCCTCTTGAACTTCCTCGACCGGGGGTCGAAACATGCACTTCCATTCCTTTGCCCACGCATAGAGTTCGTCGTCCTTTCTCTCGATCTCGCGCAGTACTTCCTCAGGAGCGATGACGCGACCGTCAACTATCCACGCCTCGAGAGTCCTCCAGAATGTCGGGAAAACATCAATGGGGTACAGCTTGTTCCAGGAGTTGATCAGAGCGCTCGTGTCCAAACAGAAAAGCATCACGCGAAGCTCGTGAGGGGAGTGAGTTCCGGCTTGAGCGACTCAAGATGGTTGACCTTCACGCCCAGGAGCGAGGAAACGTCCCTGAGCGTTATCAGACTGTCGGCGTACGCGTCGAAGACAAGCCTTGTGAAGGCTCTCCCCCTACGGCTCACGATTGTCCGAGCATAGGATGGCCCCCCCTCCGACTCGCCCTTCGGCGGGGCTTTTTCATACTCCCGCAGAAAGCGTGCCCGCATTTCTTCGTACGTTGTTCGTGAGATATACTTCAGTGTGAGCAGCCGACGAGCGATCACCTCCCGGCTGACACTGTACTGCCCAGCGAGACGGCCTACCTGCTTGTCTTCAAGGGGAAACGCTGCCATAGCTCGCAGCGTTCTCTGAAGGTGCTTGGATGGAACGAGAGTTTCGGCCGCGACGGCGTTGCAGTAGACTTCCCTTTTTTCGTCTCTCGTCCGTGGCTCGGCGGCGACGCGCAGATCCGAGATCCCCTCTATGCCCAGAAGGATGTGGGTGAATTCATGGATCAGAGTAAAGACCCGCGCGGAATCGACGTCTCTGGAATTCAGGCAGATTGTGGGGGCCAATGGATTCATCAAGGCAAGGCCTCTGGTCTCCTGGGGGTCCACTCCATGTAGCTGGAATACGATGACGCCCTTGGCTTCGCAAGACTCAACCCACTGGCGGCGAGCCCGGACGGTGCTTCGCCAGCTGACCTGATCTTCCATTCTGACGTCCAGGATCTCCCTGATCCGCTGAGCCAGAACATCCGGCGGCTCGTCCCCAGTAACGGACCCCACGAACGACAGGGGCTTCATTCCCATCTCCTGGCGAATCTGCGCAGCCCATTCCTGGCGTTCGTGGGCCTCTCTGATCAGGTAGATCAGGTGGGGGGAAAGAGGATGTCTTTCGCCATCGGGGAAACGTCGGAAATCGGGAAGCCGCTGAACCGAGAAATCCTGTGGAGGCTCGGGGAGGTAGAACACGGCTGTGGGACGCTTGTAGAGGTCGCTCATTCTTCTGAGCTGAGCGATGGAAGGATACGCCTTCCCCTGTTCCCACTGAAGAAGGCGCTCTTCCGACTGCTTCAGTTCCTGGGCCGCCGCAGCGACATCATACCCCGCCGTCTTCCTTGCCCACCGGAGCATGGCCGGATTGACGAGCGCTCTTATGCGACCAGAACTCACCGATGGTCCCCTCCCCGGACGACGTCAGTGCGGGCGAACGCGCCGCCCTGAGAGGATTCTTCCGCCAACACATTCCGTGGTCAAGGAGTTTCTCCGCATGCCCCGCGCGCCAAGGGCGGCCACTTCCCGGACTCCTGGGCCTTCGCAAGCGCAGCCACGTACCGCAAGTTCCGAAACCGCTCGCCATGATCGAGACCGTAGCCGACGGCGAACACGTTCTCGATCTCGAACCCCGCGTACTTGACCGGGACCTCCTTGTGCCGGGAGCGGTTCTTAACGAGGAAAGCACAGATCTCAACCGAGGCGGGGGAATGACGCTCGCGGAGAAGCTCGACCCGCTTCGCCAACGTGTTCCCGGTAGCGGAAGATCGAGCATGAGGCGGGATTCCGGAAGGGGAGGTCGCTCGGCTGCGGGCGGTGGAGCCGTCTGTCAGAAGTTGCGGTAGTGTGGCAGGGGCGGAATCGATACGGTGTCAGTCAGGACGCCGTCGCGAAAGGTGAAGATATAGCCCATATTATAGTAGGTCCATTTCTCAACCCGCCCTCCCGGGCGTCTGCTTTCGGGCAGGACCTCGATCCGTTGCGGGTCGCCCATCTTGCAGATCTGCCTCAGCTTATCGCTGAGAGGCTTCACGCGCGACTCGGCCGGGGAGGGGAACTCGACCTCCTCTCCTCTGTCCAGGTAAATCCAACTCTCTCGGCCCTCGCCCGCCCTCTTGCCTTGCGCCCTCTCAATCCGCCACATGGTTGACTTATCGACAATGTCTTCCACGTCCGACCATTTCACGTGAACGAAATCGGGGCGCCCGCGCGTACGGAGAACGTCTTCCTGAGCCTTCGTCTGCCTTGAGGGGTCCTTTGTCCAGGCGGGGTCGAAGCGGCCCACGTTGATCGAGTAGTCGGGATTGATGGCGTAAGCCCTTAGCGGGCTTCCGCATCCCATCGCGAACGCCGACGCGAGGAACGCCGCAAGAAGGAGAACTCGACTCCCCGAACTTCCCTCCGGCGGCGCCGCGGTCCTCCCAGGTGAAATCGTGGATTCGACTGACAATCTCATAGCCTTGTTCGAAACGGTTCTGTCGCCGTGTCTACGAACGAATCACTCGCGGAACCGGACTCAGCGCCTCCGCCGGCTCAGTTCATCGCTTTCTCCGCTATTGGGCCGCCGCAACGGCCGGCGCGGCCGCCGGCTGGCGGCGGACGGAAACGCCGACTGAGGCGGCCATCGCCTCGTAGCGCTTTTCCATTCTGCCGACCAGCACCCGCTTGTAATTGGCCGATTCGCCCATCTCGCACCCTCGGCTGAGCTCCTCGGCCAGTCTCTGACGAGCGATGGCTGCCTGGCGCCGTTCATGCTCGAGGGCGTCCTCAGCCGTAATCTTGTCGACGGACACTCCCGTCTGCAACGCGTAAAATTGCTTGGCGGCGGCGTCGAGGGCGGCGTCCTTTTGATTGCGCAGCTTGTCGATCACCATCAATCGCTTCGCCAGATTGATGCACGCGGCGTCCGCGATCGGAGTGCCGTCGCGCTCCTCGGTAACCAGAACCATCTCGTGCCCTCGCTCCGCCTTCAAGCGGCGATCCAGATGGTCCAGGATATCCCGGGTTCGCTGCAGTTCGAACCGCAGGATCTTCTCGCGCGAGATCTCGATGCCAGGTTTCTCCCCCATCTCCTTGCGGTAGCGGTCCTGGAGGGCCTTATCGACTTCGCAGGTCCTGAGCGACTCGAACTTCTGCTCCTGCGCCTCGAGGCGATAGAGCTCCACCGCGTCCGGCAGGTCCCACCAAATCCACGTCTGCAGCAACTGGAGAATCTTCTCGAGGGACGGGTCCAAGGCCTTGTAAAAGGTTCTGACGTCGCGTATCTCCATCTGGCCGGCCCGGCGGTCTTTCAGTTGCTCCTCCACCGGAACAATCTCGTTCATGATGGAGACCTGATTCACGGGGTCGAACAAGTCTCGCTTTTTCGCCTCGTCGCCGGAGGCGAGGATGTCGGCCACGAACAGCCTCAGCGGACCGAATCCTTTGGGGAATTTCAGAACGTCGCGCATGGTCTGCATTTGGTGCCAGCGGATGTCGGCCTCCACGGTCGCCACCTTCGGATTCACCCGCCGGGCCTGGGTGAAACGTTTATCGAGAATATCGTTAAGATAGCGGAGAATGCCCTCCACCCGCTCCTGCAGTCTGTCCGCTTGATCCATCGTTCCCGCCTCCTGCGCCGGCAGAAAGGGAGCCCGGATTGCCCGCAAGCGCCTTTGGCGCCCTCCGCGTTCGCGCAAGAGCGCACGGCTTCTTGCCCCTCCCCGCCGCCGACCGCCTTCATCCTGCCGGGTCGGCTTCCGGGCCGAGCCACAGAACACCATGCGATGCTACCCCCGCCCCGCCGGCCTGTCAACAGCGAAAGCCCGACCAGCCGACCGGGATCAGGGACGGAATGTTCTTGACGGCGGCGGCGCCGTTCTGAGATGCTCACGCCATGGCCAGACCGGCGCGGGTGGTTGCGCCCGGACTTCCCCATTGCATCACGCTCCGCGGCGACGGCCGCCGGCAGGCCTTCTTTCGCGACGAGGACTGGAAGGCGCGCCTGGCGCTCGTGGCCGAGCGTTGCGCGCCCTGGAAGGTCGAGGTCTGGGTCGATTGCGCCAATGAAGAATGAAGAGAGGGGCCCGTTCATGCTGAAGAAGACGTCTTGTTTCCTGGTCCTGGCAGGCGCCGTTGCATTGGCCCCGTTCAGTGTCCGCTGCGGGCGTGATAGCAGGCGGACCGTCAACGTCGTCGGGTCCACCTCAATCCAGCCTTTCGCGGAGCTCCTGGCGCAGGAGTATGAGAAGAAGAATCCAGGTCAGAAGGTGGACGTGCAGGGCGGCGGTTCGACGGCCGGCCTCCAGGCCGTCCACAACGGGCTTGCGCAGATCGGCATGTGCTCGCGCGCGCTAAGTCCCGAGGAGGCCAAGGAGTTCACTCCGGTGACCATCGCCCGCGATGGTCTGGCCGTCGTGGTGAACCCGGCCAATCCCGTCGGCGGGCTGACTGTCGAGCAGATCCGCGGCCTCTTCAGCGGGCAGACCAAGAACTGGACAGATGTCGGCGGCAAGGACGAACCGGTTCGCGTCATCACGCGGGAGGAGGGTTCCGGTACTCGAGACTGCTTCGTCCACCTGGCCATGGGCAAAGAGAAGATCTCTCAAGAAGCGCTGGTTCAGGAGTCCAGCGGCGCCGTCAAGGAGCTGGTCAAGGGCAATCCCGGGGCGATCGGCTACATATCGCTTGGGCTCGTGAGCAAGGAACTCAAGGCCCTGGTGGTTGACGGCGCTGTACCCACCGCCGAGAATGTCCTGGCGGGCAAGTACAAGCTGGCGCGGCCGCTCCTGTTCGTAACCAGGGGTTCCCCCAACCCGAAGGCGCAGAAGTTCATCGACTTCGTGTCCCTGCCCGAAAGTCAGAAGACGTTGGAGGCCGAGGGGTTGATCCGCGCCCAATGAGACAAGACAAGATTATCAGCGCAATCCTGATGGCCATTGCGTTCACGGCCATCCTGGGCTTGGCGGTCATCACCATCTTCATCTTCAAAGAGGGTGTGCCGATCATCCTGCGGCTCGGCGGGCGGGAGTTCTTCTTTTCGTCCGACTGGGACCCGAAGGCGGGACATTTCGGCATTCGCTCCATGATCATCGGCTCGATGATGGTCACGTGCGGCGCGATGGTCATCGGCATTTCTTTCAGCCTTGGCCTGGCCATCGTGCTGACGCAGTTCTCCCCGCCCGGGCTGACGCGGGTCCTCAAGCCGGTCATCGAGTTGCTGGCCGGCATCCCCTCCGTGGTGTACGGGTTCGTGGGTGTGGTTACGCTGGTTCCGCTGATTCAGAATCATCTGGGCGGTCCAGGCCTCTCGGTACTGGCCGCCTCCATCGTCCTGGGCATCATGGTCCTGCCGACGGTGACCAGCATCTCCGTCGATGCGCTCAATGCGGTACCGCGTCCGTTCTGGGAGGGGTCCATCGCCCTGGGCGCTACGCGCTGGCAGACGGTGCACATGGTTATGTTCAAGGCGGCTCGATCGGGCATCGTGTCCGCCATTATTCTGGGCATGGGTCGGGCTGTCGGTGAGACGATGGCCGTGATCATGGTCGGCGGCAATACCCTCGCGGTCCCCAAGAGCCTCCTGGACCCCGTCCGAACGCTGACCGCCAATATCGCCCTAGAGATGGGTTACGCCTCCGGAGACCATCGGCAAGCGCTCTTCGCCACGGGCGTCACGCTGTTCGCGTTCATCATGATTCTCAACATGATCGCGCTGACGGTATCGCGGCGGCAGGCCAGGGGAACGGGTGCTCGATGAGGCTTGCTCCGGTTGCTGTTGAGCGCGTCGCCGTCACCGCCCTGTGGATCATGGCGGCGATCACCGTCGGCCTGCTGTTTTTCATCATTGCCTTCATCCTGGCCCGTGGGTTGCCCCACATCTCTTGGGAGTTCCTCACCGAGTCGCCGGCAAAAATGGGCCGCGAGGGCGGGATCTCCCCGATGATCGTTGCCAGCGGCCTCGTTGCCAGTCTGGCCGTCCTGATCGCCGCCCCGATCGGCGTGGCGACCGCCGTCTACCTCACCGAGTACACCCGTGAGGGCCGGGCGACCACGACGATCCGCTTTGGGGCCGACTGCCTGGCGGGCATTCCGTCGATCATTTACGGGCTCTTCGGCTTCGTCTTCTTTGCGATCACCCTGGGCCTGGGACTTTCGGTCATCTCCGGCGCTCTGACGTTGGCCCTGATGGTGCTGCCGACCATCATCCGCACGAGCGAAGAGGCGATCCGGGCCGTGCCGTACGCGTACCGGGAGGTCAGCTACGGCCTGGGCAGCACCCGCTGGCAGATGGTCACCCGCGTGGTGCTTCGCTCAGCACTGCCGGGTATCGTCACGGGCATCGTCCTGTCGCTGGCCCGAGCTATCGAAGAGACAGCCGCCGTGCTGCTCACCGCCGGCTCTGCCCTTCGGATGCCTTACTCTCTGTTTGACTCTTGTCGGACGTTGCCGCTGCACTTCTATCTTCTCGCCCGCGAGGGCATCTCCATGGAAAAGGCGTACGCCACGGCAGCCGTTCTGGTGATTGCGATTCTGGCCATCAATTTCTTCGCCTACTGGCTGATGCACCGGTTCATCGGCAAGGGTGGACGCCATGCTTGAGAGCGTCTGTGAGAAGTCCAGAAACTGGCCTCGTTTCGCTCGGAGAGGCGCTGACATGCTGTTCCGCCAAAGCGAGACACGGGGACATGCCCCGGCGAAACCGGAACCGTCTCCTTCTTCGGGCACTCCTCGTGCGGGCCTTGAACGCGGCGACGAGGCCAAAATGGTGGTTCGGGATCTCAGCGCGGGCTTCGGCGGGAAGCCGGCGTTGAAGGGGCTCAACCTGGACATATTCCCGCGCGAGCGGCTGGCAATCATCGGACCGGCCGCGAGCGGCAAAACCACCTTTTTGCGCTGTCTCAACCGCCTCAATGACCTGCACCCGGACTTCGCGCACCGCGGGCAGATCCTGCTCGACGGCAGGGACATCTACGACCCGGAGGTGGACGTCGCCGTTCTGCGCCGCCGGATCGGCATGGTCTACGCGGTTCCGACGCCGCTGCCGTGGCCCGTCTACGAAAACGTGGTCTATGGGCTCAAGCTGGCTGGCATGCGGGACGGCGCCCGGCTGGACGAGCGGGTCGAGGCGGCGCTGAAGGAGGCCTTCCTGTGGGACGAGGTGAAGGACCGGCTCAAGGAGCCGGCCCATAACCTCTCCGGCGGCCAGCAACAGCGGCTGTGTGTAGCCCGCGTGCTGGCGCTCCAGCCCGAGGTGCTGATCCTGGACGAGCCCTGTTCGGGCCTGGATCCCATCTCCACCGGCAAGATCGAGGACGCGCTGCTCGAGCTCAAGGCGAGGCATTCCATCGTGCTCGTGACCAACAATACCAAGCAGGCCGCTCGGGCTTCCGACCGCACGGCGTTTCTGCTGATGGGCGAGCTGGTCGAGGTCGGCCCGACGCCGCGGCTCTTCACCAAGCCCGCAAACCAGCGCACTAACGATTACCTGGACGGGCAATTCGGGTAGGAGCGGAACCATGGACTGCGAGATCCAGGCTCAGGGGCTGAACCTGTACTACGGCAAGTTCCATGCTCTGAAGGACGTGAACATCTCGATCCGCTCGCGCATGATTACCGCCGTCATCGGTCCCTCGGGATGCGGCAAGTCCACGTTGCTGCGCTGTTTCAACCGCATGAACGATCTGATCAAGGGGGCGCGCGTCACCGGGCGCGTGCTCCTGGACGGCGCGAACATCCTCGACCCGGCAGTCAGCCTGACCAGCCTCCGCCGGCGGGTGGGGATGGTTTTCCAGCGTCCCAATCCTTTCCCTTTGTCGGTCTTTGACAATGTCGCCTATGGGCTGCGTGTGCACGGGGCGCCCGACAAGGCCCGGTTGGGGGCCGCGGTCGAGAGCAGCCTGCGCGCCACTTGCCTGTGGGACGAGCTCAAGAACAATCTGAACGTCCCCGCGCTCAGTCTCTCGCCCGAGCAGCAGCAGCGGCTTTGCATCTCGCGGCTCGTGGCCGTCGAGCCGGAGGTGCTCCTCATGGACGAGCCCTGCTCGGCGCTCGACCCCATCGCCACCGCCCACGTCGAGGAGTTGATGCGCAACCTGGCCGAGAAGTACACCATCGTCATCGTGACCCACAACATGCAGCAGGCGGCGCGCGTCTCGAGCGAGACGGCCTTCATGCTGCTGGGCGAGCTGGTGGAGTTCGGCCCGACGACGCGCATCTTTGAGAACCCGAAGGACAAACGGACCGAGGATTACGTGTCCGGACGCTACGGATGATGAACAGAAGGATTCTGGGGAGGGCAAGCCATGTCCAAACGCCTGCAGCACGAAGTAGAGGAGCTCAAGGAGAAGATCCTGGCTCTCACGGCAGTAGTGGAGGACGCCGTGCGAAGAGCCGTGAGATCGGTCGATGAACGCGACTCCAGGCTCGCCCAGGAGATCGTCGAGGGCGATGCGGCCATTGACCACACCGAGGTGGACATCGAGGAAGATTGCCTCAAGCTTCTGGCGCTCTACCAGCCGGTGGCCGCCGATCTGCGGTTTATTGTCGCGGTGCTCAAAGTCAACAGCGATATCGAACGGGTCGGAGACCTCGCCGTGAACATCGCGAAGCGAACGCTGTTTCTATCCATGCAACCGCCAATCGAGGTGCCGTTCGACTTCGCGGAGATGCGCGCAAAGGCGCTGGCCATGCTGACGGGGAGCTTGGACGCGCTGATGCATCAGGACGCGCAGCGGGCATACGAGATAGCCGCGTCGGACGGCGAAGTGGACGCCCTCAACCGCGAGGCGTATGCCAAGATCAGCGCGGCGGTGCGCAAGAACCCCGATGACGTGGATCGCCTCCTGAGCTACTTGTCGGTTGGCCGTCACCTCGAGCGGATCGCCGACCACGCCACCAACATCGCCGAGGATGTCGTCTACCTCACGGAAGGCCAGATCGTCCGCCATAAACCCGTTTCCGCGGAGGGGTAGTCCATGCCCTCGGAAGCGGCGTTCACGCCGCGGCCGGCGCCCCACCCCACAGTGTCGTGATTGCGCTTCGTGTGGCGGGGCGGCGGATGCCGTTGCGTCCTCTGCCCCGCCTTGCAGCCGCTGAGCTGAGGACGAAGCGGCCGAGTCGCACTAACGGCGGTTCTCGCGCGCCCTGTCAGTACTGCGTTTCCGGCAGAAGCTCGGCGGGTCTCTCCAGCGTGGGGGCGAAGGTCGCGTCCACGGGCTGGCTGCGCGGTGGGGTCCGCGGCCGGGCCTTCGTCGGGGGAGTGACGGGCGTCGGCGTCGGCTGTGCTGGGGGGGGGCGACGCGTCACCGTGGGCGGCGCCTTCGGCCCCTCGCCTTCTCCCGGGGTCCGTGGCTTCCTGGGCGCTATTTTCTGCGGCTCGTTTGTCGGTATTCCCCGCGGGGGGATAAAATTCGTGGTCGGCGCTTCCTTCTCCTGAAGGGACTCCGGGAGGGTCCCTTGGCCCTGTGTCAAGAACTTCTTGAGCCCTTCGAGCGTGTTGGACGTGTCGGCGTCGGGCGCGGCCGCGGGGGCGGCCGATTTGGCCTCTTTGGGCTCGGGCGCCGCGAAGCGGTGCGCCGTCGGGGTTGTCGCGCCGGCGTCGCGCGAGAGCGCAGGCGTGGTTGCCGCGTCAGCGAAGAGGGAAGGGGTCGTCGCTTCGTCGGGCGCCTCAGGCGCCGGGAGAGTCGCCGTTGCCGTTTCATCGGCGGCCTCCAGGGGGGAAGGCTCGGGCAGCAACGCCGCGACGTCGGCGGGCGGCTCGGGTTTCGCGCGAGCGAGGACGTCCGAGTCGAGCCATCCTTCGGGGGCTTTCTCCTTGCCGAATTCCCAGGCGACGAGAGAACCGGACGCCCTTTCTCGGACGATGGTGGGAGTGATGAAAAAGAGCAGGTTGCGCATCCTCTCCCCCTTGGTCTTGCTCCCGAAAAGGAGGGGGCCGATCCAGGGGATTTGCACCAGGTAGGGAACCCCGGTGACCGCTTCGACGCTTTCGTGACGGATCAAGCCGCTTATCACACGGGTCTCGCCATCGGGCACGATTAGGACGGTCCTCACGTCATCGCTGGCCTTGCGGTATCCGATAATCTCGGGATTATCTTTGTCGCCCGTCTTGACGGGGACTTGTGTGGCGACCGAGTTGGAGACGTCCACCCGGATCTCGATGAGACCCGTGGGGCTGATGCTCGGCTCGAGGGAGATGGTGAGGCCGCTCGGGACCGTGCTCTGGCTGATCATCCCGCGGCTTTGGTAAACGTTGTTGTAGTTCAGGTTGGCGATGGGGTTGTCGACGCGCGCCTGGATGTCGGCTTTTTCCCGGTTCTTGATAATCAACCGCGGGCGCATGAGAACGCGGGTGTTACTGTCTGTCAAAAGGGCGTTGAGCTGGGCCCTGAAATGCGCGCCGATATGGGTCAGGTCGAGCCCCCCAGACCCGATCGAGCCCTTCTGAGTCACGAATCCGAAGCCCGACGCGGCGCCGGAAGCCGCATCGGCCACGACCGCTTCCAGGTCCCCGATGTAGGCAAACTCCGACCCGTAACTGAGGTTGGCGTCCATGGCAACGTCCAGGAGCTCGGCCTGAATCATAACCTGTTCGACGGGACGATCGAAGACCTTGAGAAACTCCTCGACCTCCTCGTGCACCTCGGGGCGGTCCTCGAGGATCAGAAGCCCCCTTTCGTCGTCGATGTAGTAGTAAGCGCCCTCGGTAATGATCTCCTTGAGATTCGCTTCGAGGGCGTCGCCTCCTTTGGCCTCGACGCCGATGCTGGTGAGGTTGTAAATCTTGCGGGGCTGACGGACATCGAGGAGTTCGATGAGCGACTCCATCCGGCTGATGTTGGCCTGAATGTCGTGCACGATGATAACGCCGGCCAACTCGTCCACGTCGATGATGCCGGGCTCGGATTTGAACTCCTCGAGTTTCTTGGCCACCTCGGCGATGTCGGCGTACTTGATCTGAAAGACGCGCACGATCTGTTCGGTGTCGAGGAGCTCTATCAAGTCCTGGACCAAGGAGAGCTTTTCCGGCATGTCGGTCACAATCACTTGGTTGTTGCGCTTGTCTTCAGCGAGAACGCCCACCTGCGGCGTCAGGATGTTGGACTGCTTGATGGCCTCGAAGAGATCGGTGGAACTGATGTGTTCGGGGCGGAAGACCTTCTGCTCGGTCAACGTCGGAAGGACGTCTTTCTTGAACGTCTCCTCGTCCCAGAGCTCATAGCCCGTCTTGGTCTTGCGCCAGATCAGTTTGTTCGGCTCGGAAAGTTTATTGAGGAATGCCTCAGGCGTCAGGTTCTCGCCCACGAGCGGCGTGCTGATCGTGGCCGCCTTTCCGCGGACCTGGATCGCAATGCCGGTCTGATCCTTGAAGTCGTCAAGGATGACGCTGATGGGCACGGCTTTGATGAAAGGGAACGTTGCGAGGGGCGTGCCGCCGGCGTCCCGTTTGACGTCGTCCGGGCGTCCGATCCGCTCCTGAGCCCAGGCGGCGGGCGGCGTCATGCCGGGGGCGAGGCCCAGGACGCATGCGAGAAGAGAGACGGCGATCCTCCTCTTCGCCGTCGCAGTCGTTCCTTGGGTCGAACCTGAAAGGGGCGCGCGCCCGTTCTTTCCGTGAAGGGTGTCGGTCAGAAATCGCGTCATGAGTGCGTGCTTTCCTTAGCCGGGTTGTGCCCGCGGATGGTACTCAATACAAACTGAACTTCTGCTCCTGCCCCTCGTAGCGGATGATGACCCCGTACTTCCCGTCCTTCTCGGCGAGGACCTCGAAGGTCTGCGGGCCGTCGCGGACCGGGAAAGGTCTCCCCTCCTCGAGAACGTACTCTCTTTTGAGGTTGTCGCTGAAGTGGAAATAGGCGGGGTTCTTGCCCTGGGGGTAGTCATAGATCCAGCCTTTCAACGCTCCGGCGAGAGACGGCGTGGGAGTGGGCGTCGGCGTTCGCGGGGGCGGGAGGGGGGTGGGTGTGATGAGAGCGCGGAAGATATTCCGCTGACCCAGCCAGGGGTATTGCGGCTCCTGAGTCGGCTTGGGCGTCGGCAGCGGGGGCCTAAGCGGAGGGGGCTGGAGCGCGCCTGTCGTGACGTCGGCCAGGAGGCTTGGCGTCGTGGCGCCGTCGGCGGGAAGGACGCTCGTCGTGACGTCGGCCAGGAGGCTTGGCGTCGTGGCGCCGTCGGGGGGAAGGACGCCCGTCGTGGCGCCGTCGGCGGGAAGGGCTTCGGTCGAAAGGTCATCGGTTGGGAGAGTCGGCGTTGTGAGGTCGGATACAGGGGAGGCCGGCGACGGCTCCTGAAACCCCGCGATCTCGGCCATGGGATCGGAGAACTTCTGGACGCCGGTCAGCGCGGCCGCCACGGCGATGGCGATCACCAGAAGGCCATTGAAGGCCCACTCTTTGACACTGCCGGTCATCGGTCTGATCCCTCGCGTTGCGTCCCTATCTTTTCCTGCGGCCCGGATCGGGCGACAGGTCCTCGGTCCGAACGATCTGCGCCACGCTCACGCGCATAGGAAGGCCGAAGGTTCGGCCCTTCTCGCTTTCGATATTGAGTTCGCGGATCAGGAAGCCGCGCTCGTGAAATGATCGGAGAATCCTCGTCACCTGCGCGAGGTCTCCTCGAATATCCTTGATGGGGAGAATCAGGTAGGAGAAGCCCTCCACCTCGGCGGGAGGGGTTTCCTCGACGTCGATGGAAGGCCGGCCGAGCCCCATGTCCCTGAACATGGCGGCGATCTCTTCGTTAAAGGCGACTTCGGGTTTCTTGCCTTCCTCGGCTTTGGGCAGGGAGGCCGCGATGGCTTCGTATTGGCGGTCGATTCTCGGTCCCGTCTGAAGGAGTTTCCTCAGAGATTCGTAGTCTTGGCGGGCTTTTTCGAGGTCTCGCGAGACGACCTGGAAATCCTCGACGAAGTCGAGCAGGAAGCCGTAGTACACCCCGGCGCAAACCAGCAGGGCGAGAACGACGCCGCCCATGATTCTTTCCCGGGGATTCATGTTTCGCACGAGCGACATAAATGCTCACTCCGAGCTCTTGGATTCCGTCGTTTTCTTCTGTTTCTCGTCTTTGAAATAGCAGTTGACGGTGTAGCGAATGATCTCTCCTGACCAGTAAGGCGCGCGCTCAGTCGGACGCTCCTGGATGCGGACGGCCCGGAAGTGCTCTGATTTCTCCAAGCGGGTGACGAACTCATTGAGGTCCTTGTCTTCGCGAGCGTTCCCCTCGATCCTCACCGAGTCGCCCGCCACGAAGTTGAACTCCGTCAAGGAGACGCGCATCTCGTCTTCGCTAAAGAGGTCTTGCCAGCTGCTGATCGTGTCCAGTATGGCTAGAGCGGATTCCCTTTTCGAGGTGTTCTCCTTGAGAAGACGAACCACGGTTTTTCGGTACTGGATCTCGCGGGCCCGTTCCTTGTTGAGTTCGATCTGGGATTGGTAGAAATCGAGTTGGCGCTTGCGATTGGCGATAACCTGATTGGTCAGCATGAAGCAACACACCAGGAGCGCGGCGACCAGGGCGGCGGACACGACGAGCGACCGGCGGCGCCGCGTCGAGGCGTGCCGGCGAATATAGTCGGGCGGCAGGAGGTTGATGCGCAGGGCGTCCTCGTCCACGTCGCGCAGAAGCGCTCCCGCCGCCGTGACGTAGTCGGTGGGGGCTTGAGTCAAGCTGGGGTCGTTTCGATCGAGCTGGAGCGCGCCGCCGAAAGGATCGAGGGGTTGGGGAGCAACGCCGAGGTTCTCCTCGAGAAGTCCGCTCAGGTTGCGCAGCCCCGCGCCGGGGCCGGAGACGAAAACCTGGGACAGAGGCTCGCACTCGAACTCGCGCCGCGCGAAGTCGTGCGTGCGGCGGATCTCCTGGACGAGGCGGTCGGTCCATGCGCGGTACTGCTGCGACCCGCCGTAGGACGGCTCTCCCCGCAGGCCGGGCTCGGGGTCATCGCTTGCCATGGGGCCGCCCGGCATGGCGAGCAGAAGCGATTCCCGGGTCTTCTCGGGAACCGCGTAGCGCGCCGAGGGCGCCTCGAGGCGCGCGGCGTCGTTGGTCTCGGCCCCGGCTTGGGAAGCCGCAGCCGAGGGCGGCTGCGCCGCGGCGTCCTCCGGGGCCAGGGCGGACACGATGCGGTCGAGCCCCAGGGCGATGCTCCGGGCGAAGATCGGCTTCTGGCGATGGAGGATGGTGATGTCGGTCGAGCTCAGGCCGATGTCAATATGGGCAACCGTCGGGTTCTTCTCGCTGTCCCAAAGGCCGCTGTGGCGCAGCGAGTTGGCCTGGGCGACGGTCGAGACTTCGAGGCCCGTTAGGAAGATGCCCGCCGCCGTGGCGAGATCGATGATGTCTTGGGCGGGCGGCCCGTCAATGGCCGCGATGAGGACCCGGGCGCCCTCGAGTTCGGCCACGTCGAGGATGAAATGGGAAATGACGTGGCGTTCGACGTTGAAGGGGATGTGACGCTCCGCCTCGAAGCGCGCCATCTCGCCGAGCTCGTGGGGGTCGGACGAAGGCAGCGTCACGATCCGCAACGTCACCCACTGCTTGGGGATGAGAGCCAGGGCTTCCCGGACGTTCAGGCCGGCCGATCTGAGGGCTTGGCGCAGCGCGGCGGCATTCGATTGGACCGCGCGAGCGGCGGCCTCCGGGTCCTGCGGCCTCTCCAAAGGCGCTCTCAACGTCGACTTCAGGGTGTAGACGCCCTTCGCGCTCTGCCAGAGGAATACCTGGCAGTACCGGTCCTGGAACTCGATGACGGCGTGTTGGGGCGACATGGCCGGTCTCTATGCTGCCGGTTCCCGTTCAGTAGGAAACCCAGCGTTTGAAGTACACGACGGGGACGAACCAGCGCGTGATCGCCGTCTTCTTCGTCTCGTCCTTGGAAGAGGGCTCACGGTAACCCGGCGGGGCCCACTCGTCCAAGTCCTCGCCGGAATAAGTGATGATGGACCTTCCGCATTCGGCGACTATACGGGCCGTGGGAAGGGGGCGGTCGACTTCTCTGCCTGATCGAGATGACCGGATTCGTTCACGGTGGCGGCCGACCTGCGCGCGGCTGTAGATAGTAAAGAACTGCGATTGCGTTGTCAAGATGGTCGCCTCTTTCATCTTGGCCAGGTGCGTCGCGGTGCATTCGCCGGAATTCGTGGCGTCGGAGACCTGGCGGAAAGCCTGGTTGTTGTCGATCTCCTCCGCGTCCCCTCCCTGGCGGTACTCGATCATCCTTCGCGCCAGCGACACGCCGGCGTCAAGATCCTGGGCGGCGTAGCCGCAGAGCGCGGCCAGGCACTCCAAGCCGACGGTGTTGAGGTTCGTCTGGTCGGTGCGCACTGTCACCAGCTCGCGCAGGCCGGGAGGACGCTCGCGGCTTTCCTGGATGGACCGAGGAGGAAAGAACTCGGGATCGGCGACTTCTTTGGGGTCATAGCCATAGAAGATCTCCGCCGTCATGCCGGGAATCTCAAGCAGCTCCTCCACGGCGTGGAAGGGACCGTTCTTGGGACGCACCCGACCGACCCCGTCGGCTTCCTTCCCGGGACCGTCGCCGAACTGGGCGTAGTATGCGCCTTCGTCGTCTCCCTCGCCGCCGACGGGGACGTTGTCCGGGTCCTTCCAATCCCAGATGGCATCGGCCAGTTGGTTGGCGTCATCCTCGTCCACGTCGAGAAGAAGCAGGAGGTTGCGCATCACGTCGCGCCAGGCCGGCTTCATGCTGTTCAGGCTGAGTTTGCTTTCCTCATCGACAATCATGATCTGGCAGGTTCCAAAGACCTCATCCTCGCCGGGCAGCGTGATCTCGATCTCGCGCGGGCCAAGAGTCCCCGCCCAGACGTCCCCCAGAGCGTCGAACTGCTTCTGGCGGTTGAAGTCCGTGGCGCCGTCCATGAGATTGTCGTTGCGAAGATCGACGACGGCGCGCGACACCCCGATGCGCGCCAGCTGCTCGGCGACGAACTCGTCGCGGTGCGCGCCGGTCAGCTGCATCTCGATCTGCATCTCGTAAGCCAGCGTCGTGGCGAGAAGGGAGAGAATGAGAACGGTCCAGAGCGTCAGAATCAGGACCGTGGCGCGGCGGCGGCGTCTAGCGAGTCGTTTCATGATCCGCAATCCTCGCCGGCCGCGCGAGCGCTCGCCAGACTGGGGCAGATCCGAAGCCCGAGACCCGAAATCCGAAACCCAAATCTCGGAACCCGAAACAAGTTCCGGTCTCGGCGAATCGACCGTGTTTGGGATTTCGGATTTCGGTCATCTGGGTCTGCTTCGCATTTCGGATTGCGCGCTTCGCGTTTCTCATAGTCTCAATCATCGCCGACCGGGAACCCGCCTTCACTGCTCCACCGGCTGCGGCTCGAAAAAGGCGTCCTCGCCGGGCATGTAACTCTCGAGAGCAGCGGGGATCCATACCGTCGTCTCAATGGTCTGCCTTCTTCTTTTTCCTCTCTCGCGCTTCTCCTGCTTCTTGCCGCTGCCGTGTTCGATCGTGAGCCGCACCTTGACGTATGAGGGAAGCCCGTCCGTGGGACGGGCTTGCCATTGCAGGAGCCTCTGGTTGAGGTTGGGGTCCGTCGCGTCGATGTGGAACTCCGGGGTGCGGCGCTTTTTGCTCTCTGAGTCCCACGAATCGGCTTCCTCCCACTGGCCGGAGTAGTATCCGAACTTGGCGCCGAAGGCCGCGACGTTCTGGGCCAGCAATTCCGCGGGCAACGGCTCTTCGGGGATCTTCTCGAAGTACTTCACCCGGTAGGGGTCCTCTGTTCCCGGAGGCGGAAGACCTGGGCGCGCGTTGACCAAGCGCCTCCGGTTTCGCTCGTTCGCGTCGAGGCCGCTGTTTTCCCGGGCCTCGCGCGCGTTGATGATTTCCTGCGCCAGATTCGGTTTGAGGCGCATGAAAGCGGCCGGGTTCGAGCGCTGGCGATAGAGATCGCCGCCAAGGAGAAAGTAGCGCACCCGCTCCAAGCCCATGAACGCGTCGCCGCCGGCGCCGCTCAGGACGGAATGCGTGAGGGCGAGCCCCGCGTTGCTCTCCTCGCTTCCGCCCACGAACTGAACGTCGAGAGTTCGACCCAGGGAATCCGGTCCTTTCGGGTCGAAATCCTCGCTCAGACCGGTGGGGATGCCCCCAATCGTCTTCTCGTTTCCGTCCTGCAGGTCGCGAAGGAGTTGCTCCTCCTGCCGGTACAGTTCGGCGTCCAGAAACAGGAACTTCACGTTGTAGGCGGACTCATAGTAGACGCTGCGCATGTCGCGCGTGATCTGGTCGATGGTGAAACGCAGGCTCTGCAAGACCTCTGCCGACTGCTCCCCCCGCTCGAAGGCGCGGGTCGAAATGCGGAACGTGTTGAAGAGCGCCGTTGTGACGACGGAGAAAATGAGGATCGCCACCAGGACTTCGAGCAAAGTGAAGGCCGATCGGTCAAGGACTGTTCCTCTGCGCTCCATGGTGCGACGTTCTCTCAGAAATCGAAATCGATCTTGTTCGAAACACGCGCCATCGCCGTGAATCGCTCCGACGACGTCAGGGCGGTCTCGAATCGCAGGATCCGCTTCGCTTCCGCCTCCTCCGAGCGAGGCGGAGTGTAGAATACGCTCACGGAGACGTTGCGCATGTAAACCAGGTGACCAATCTCCTCGAATTTCGGCACGTTCTCGTAGTCCACCGGCTCGACCCGGTACTCGGCCCGGTAGGTGTAGCCGGGGTAGTCCTCTCCGAAATCTCCCTCCGATTCCCCCTTCTCGGGCGGGGTCATCTCCCATTCCTCGACAAGCCGCCGGGCTAGCATGGTGGCCATCGTCACCTGCTCCGTGCGCCGTATGGCTTTCATCGACGTCGTCATCTGGCGCAAAACCATGCTGAGGGCGATTCCCATGATGGCCAACGACACGAGGACTTCCAGGAGAATGAAGCCCATCTCCCGATGAAACCGCGCGTCTTGACGGCTCGGCGTCTCGCCGCAGGCGCTCGGGTGGGGGCAGAAACCATCCGCGGGGTGTGGGCCTACTCTCCCAGCAGAAGGCCGGCAAGGGGCCGGAGAAGGCCGGCATGGAGATTGACGCGCCAGGCGCTTCATGAATCCGTTTCCTCCTCGGGTCCATACACTGCCTCTCGCTCCTCGGGCGAACCCTGATAGACACGGACGGCCCCGGTCGCCGCCAGAACCTCGATGGTCATCCGGCGATCGTCGGCGTCGGCGATCACGATTGTGCAGGCGGAGGCGGAGCCGTCTCTGTGGAACGAGATCTTCGAGACGTCGCTCTTCTCCCTCCTCGAGTCCGCGGCGGTTACGATGGACTCAAAACGAATGTCTCGGGTTCCTTCGCTCAGTTGTCGGATCCGCTCCATCGGGCGAGCTTCGAGCGAGGCGCCGCTGCCACGGTACGTTTTCTTGCGTCCCGGATCCAGGGACAAGTAGTAGAGGCCCTTCTTCCTCTGGATGCGCAACTCGGTCGTGTGGTTCCGCAAGATCGCCTGACGGCGCGCGTACTTGGCCGCCAGGGCGAACTCCCGCCCCGCCCCGGCCAAACGGTTGCGCCGGTAGGTTCCCTTCATCGTCGGAATGGAAACGACGATGACGAGGGCCAGAATGCTGATGACGATGAGGAGCTCGATGAGCGTTACGGCGCGCCGACGAGGCCGACGGGGTCGGTGAGACGCGGGTCCGGCGACTCGCCCTGCGCATTGCGAAGTCCGGGAGAAACGGTTGCTCGTGGAACGGGAACGCATTTTCTCCGTTCGGTCTCCTGTCATTCTCCCGCAGTCGGGTCAAGGGTCATGATGGGAAGGAGCATGGAGATCACGATGAAGCCGACCACGACGCCGAGGACCAGGATAATGAGGGGTTCGAGCATGGAAGTGAGGGTCTTGAGCGAGCGGTCCACTTGCCCCTCGTACGTGGCCGAGACCTTGAGGAGCACCTTGTCGAGCTGGGCCGTCTCCTCCCCCACGGCCACCATGCTCACCATCGTCGGAGGGAAATGACGGCTCTCGCCCAGGGTCGTCGCCATGGCGGTCCCCTGGGAGATGGCCGGCTGAAGCTTCTCGACCTCGCGGCGGACGACGGCGTTCGTCACGACTTCGACCGTGATGTCCAGGGCGTTGAGAATGGGCACGCCGTTGCGCAGAAGATTCCCCAGGGTCCGCGCGAACCGCGAGAGCTCGCGTTTGTGAATCACCTCGCCGATGATCGGGATCCGCAGCACGAGGCCGTCATACGCGAGGCGGCCTTCGGGATTCTTCAGGAATTGCCGCGTCAGAACCGCCGTCACGGCCAAAGCGACGAGGGCGGCCGGCC
>Ga0315274_10001674_pt1 | contig 33906 bp, 22 predicted proteins | sample YL17G02_20_MG_FD_203700 | JGI IMG/M metagenome (GOLD analysis project Ga0315274, IMG submission 203700) | Sediment microbial communities from Yellowstone Lake, YNP, Wyoming, USA - YL17G02_20 | ecosystem: Environmental > Aquatic > Freshwater > Lake > Sediment | place: USA: Wyoming | collected...
AGCGCTCTCTGAGAATCCGGCGTACAACTGCCCGATAGCGGCGTTAAGGAACGTCGGGCTCAGTGTCTCTACGTTCAGGAACGATAACTGGACCTTTCGGCCATCCCTCAAGGCATGGGCAATCTGGTCATGGACCTTCTGGCCGTCGTCCGAAGCGACGCAGAGGCCACTCCCCACCAGTTCAGATATGCGAAGGGTCAAGCGGGCTGCCATGTTCAGGTGCGCCCCCGATTCGTCCAAAGCGGTGTCAAGCCACCGCACTCCAAAGCGGGCGAAGACGCCCGCAACGGAGGCGCCGGCTCTCGTCCGGTCCGCTCCCAGCGGCGGAGCCGCTGGGAGCTTTGGAGTGCGGCGGCTCGACCCCGCTTTTCATCGCAGCGGAGCGGCAAAGCATGAACACGTCCCTCAGGCCACCTCCCGCTCCAAGACCTGCTCCGCGTTCTCACGGAAGTCCTCGAGCGAGATGAACTGCTTATCGGCCGCGCTCGTGATCCGGCTCCGGTCTTTTCGACTCAGGCCCTCGAAGTCCTCGTGGACTACAAAGCTCTTGAAGCGGAGTTTGGCACGCTGGAACTCAAGGCAGGAGATCGCAGCCAACCGGGCCTGAGCGCTGTCGCGCACTCCGAAAAGGAACACAGGCCGTGGGCGAATGTCGAACTGGAAGTCTACTTCGAGATCGTCGCGGTCCGGAATCGGGTAAGTGCTCGCTTGGGGGTTATAAGGCACGAGGCTCGTTTCCACGAACTCTGCAAGCATCTCCTGGAAGAGGCTGCGGATCACCTCGCGCTTGTAGAGCTGCATGTTCACCACTTTGGCGACCGTCTGCGCGAACTGGAGGACCGCGGGATAGAGTCCTTCCGGTCGCGTGTCAATGAACAGGTTCCCGTTCTCCTCGCTCACCCGGTTCTCCGCGAGGATCCTCTGGAGAATCCGCTCCTTGTTCGGCGTGTCCACGTCGAAGGCATAGGAGAGCCGCATCAGGGTCATCCCGTGGTCACACACGCGGATTCGATCCTGGCCGCCGTTGATCGGCTCCAGGAAAATGTCCACCATGTCTCCATCCTCGTGGTAGAGCGGCGCAACGAGTTGGAGAATCCCGGGCCGCTTCTCGTGGAATCGGATCTGGTTGTTGAACTGCTCTTTCAGGAGGTCCAGATAGTTCATTGCTCTTGGTCCTCCTCGCCAAAGTCGAACCTCATTTGCCAGAGGCTCGGGAAGAATTCCTTGGCGTTCGTCACCTGGGTGAATCGAAGGAAATGCCGCAAGGCCGGCAGGTACGCGGTGTACCGGTCCGTCGCCTCAGCCCCCGCTTCGGAACGCAGGCCGGCGGCCAACGTCTCCGGCGTCGCTCTATGAACATGATACATGAAATGAGGATGCGGTGGCGGCGGATTCCCCAGGAACTCGCCATGCGGCCCGTTGCACCGCAGCAGACTGAGACTCCCGGGCTCCCCCTTCGGCATGTGCTCCAGCCCGATCGAGAAGTTCTCTGGGAAGACCTCATTGACGCGCATGAACACGCTGAACCCGAGATCCCCCTGGATGGAGACGAGCTTCATCTCGTTGCGGTAGCTCCCTCGTTCCAGCCTCATCTCCTTCTTCGGCGGATCGGTGATCCTCTTCGCGCACCGGACCAGTTCGTCGATCTCGGCCTGTGTGTAGGTCTTCACACCTTCACCTCCACCACCTTCGTCGTGTCGTTCCCGAAGATGTCGATCACCTTCACCGCGATCTTGTAACGGCCGGCCTTCGGATACTCGTGGCGCCCGCTCACCAGCTCCAGGGTCCGATCCTTCCGCGTCCGATAGCTCTGCCACTCGTTCTCGAAGACATAGTTGCCCGTCCAGACTTCCTTGAAATGGGGCAGGCTTCCAGCCTGCTCACCGTGGGGCGGGCGTCCAGCCTGCCCTTCTTCCTGACTTGCAGGCGGGACGCCTGCACCACCCGGATCGGCAGGCGGGACGCCTGCCCCACCGCCTGCCCCACCATTCTCCGCCACGCGGATGATCTCCCGCCGACTCGCGTAATCGAAGTCCACCGCCCAGTAGTCAATCCAGTCGGTCCACTTCTTCGTCAGCACCTCGCGGGTCACCACGCCCCGCTTGTCCTTCGCCACCTTCACCACCTGGCCGCCCTCGACCGTCACCTTGCTCCCGCCGGGCTTGAGCTTCTCGCCCACCGCGTCCAGATCGTCCTGGCGGTAGAAGACCCCGAAGTCCTTCAGCTCCACCGTCACCCCCTGGGCCTTCGCTTTCGGCAGCACCTCGACGTAGGCCACGTTGTAGAAGACCACCTGCCCGCGGTCCACCGCCCGCCGGTCGAAGACGTCCTTCGGAATGTACTTGAGGTCCAGGCTCACCCCCTTCGCCCTCGCCTCGTCCTGCACCGCGGGCGTCAGGCCCATCTCGAACTCGAAGCCCAGGACGTCCACGCGGCTGATCTTCTTCCGCCGGCTCTCCGTCACGATGTCGCTCACCTGCGCCAGCGTCACCGGCGCATCCACCGGCCCGACGACGACCGCCGTGGAGCCTTTCTTCCCGTGGAACGGCGGCATCTGGAACACCCGCTCCGCCTTGTAGGCCGAGAGGATGAGCGTCAGGTAGTGCTCCTCGCGCTGGAGCGTCTGCGCCCGCCGCTGCTCCTCAGGGAGCGTAGGGTCGATCCCCACGAAGTACTGCCGCTCGTACTTCCCCAGGTTCAGAATCTCGAAGCTGCGGTACGGCTTCCCCTCCGCCTTGAGCTGCCGCTGGACCCCGATCAGGCGCTTCCGCGTCGTATGGATCGCGAACCGCCCCAGGTCGCACCCGATCCACTTCCGCCCCAGCTTCTCCGCCACCGCCAGCGTCGTCCCCGAACCGCAGAAGAAGTCCGCAACCAGATCCCCTTCGTTCGAGGACGCCCTGAGAATCCGCTCCAGCAGGGCTTCCGGCTTTTGTGTTTCGTAACCGGTGTCCTCGCCGGCTTGGGAGTTCACGGGCGGGATATCGTCCCAGAGGTTACCAACGGCCAATCCAGGCATTTCGTCGAGGTACCGCTTGTGTCTTGGCCAGCCCCCTCGCTCCGGCAAGTAGATACGGCCTTCGGCGAGCATCTTGTCAAGGTCCTCGACCTTGTACTTCCAGTGGAGCCCCTTGCTGCATGGATCGAAACCCCGCCATGGTCGACCAGATGACCCTGTTCGTGTTTCGGCGGCCGTGAGGTTGTCCGCCATGAACACCCTGCCCGTATCTGGGTCTTTCAGGTTGTAATGGCTCTTAAGGTATTCCTCTGAGTACGGGCGGAACTGAGGGTTGTGCGTGAAAGATTCACCGAAAGCGAAGTAAAGGATGACGTCGTTTACCGTTCCCCACCAATGAGAGTCCGAGTGCGTGGTCGTCCGTTTCCAGATGATCTCGCCTGATTCCGTACCCCCCGGGAGAACCTCATCGCAAAAGACACGAACGAAGCTGGAAATGTTCGGGCCAAGGTGCACATAGACGACGCCGTTCGGGGTTAACAGCGGCTTCATCAGAGAAAGGCGCTCGGACAGCATGGAGAAGTACGAGTCAGGCCTGTTCCCCCAAGTGTCTCGGTACGCCAATTCCTCGATGACGGAGGGCTCCTTCTTCAAAGCGTTGTCCCCGACCTCCACCTCAAAGGAGAAGTCGGCGCCGACATCGAAAGGGGGGTCAATGTAGATGAGCTTGAGACCGCCGGCGTCTTCGATTTCGCGGCGGAGGGGGCCGTTCTTGAGGGAGGCGAGGACGAGCTTGTTGTCGCCCCAGATGAGCTTGTTGGTCCAGCCGCCGGACTGGCGGCCTGTGAGGCCGTTGACCTTGAAGAGGCCCATGCCGCCGCCGACCTGTTGGCCCTTTTCCTGGCGCGGCTCGTCGATGTGCTCGATGGACTGGAAGGGGAGGACGACGCTGGTGACCTCGGCAGACTTGCCCTGCCAGACGAGCTCGACCTCGGGGGCGTCGGCGAAGAGCATGAGCTTGTACTTCGCCGGCAGGGGCTCGCCGCGGTCGAGGTGCTGCCTGATGATCTCCTTGTCGCGGTCGCTGAGGTTCATGGCAGGACGTCTCCCGGGCACGGTCCGCGAGGGCAAGGGGCGAGGACCCATTGTTGAGCAGGCATCTTGCCTGCCCCTCCTGAACAGCAGTATACCGGCGTGGGGCCAGATTGCAAGCGGTTCTCAGGCTTGGCGTTGACACGTCCTCACCACGCGGTTCCCGTGATTCCCCTCGCCTCGCTGGAGAGGATTCCCGTTGTCGTGAACCAGCACGTTCAGCTCGGTGTTGTCGCGGATGCCGGCGAGCGTGAGGTTGGACGAGCCGACGATCGCGATCCCCTCGTTCCCCGGGTTCGGCTGCGAGAAGTCGAAGATGTATGCCTTCGCATGCAGCCGACCCTTGGTGTAGACACGCACCTTCAACCGGCCCTGCTCCACCATGCGCGCCAGGGATAGCACAAGCTCCTGCCCCGCGTCCGTCTGGTCCATGACCTCCACGGTCTGGCGAAGGTTCTCCGCCGTGCGCTGCGCCGCCTTCTTGCGGTCCGCGCGCTTGGCGAAGCGCATCTCCTCCGTCGCCTGCTCCACGAGCTCCAGGCGCCGATACCCCTCGGCCAGTTGCTCGATGGTCCTCGCCGTCGTCGTGTTCCCGATCAGCAGGCGGAGCTCCTGGACACCGTCCAGGCTCTTCCCCAGCGCCTCGAGGCCGGAGAGGAAGAAGTAGCCGACGGCGAACTTCGCGCGGGCCGCCGAGGGGAGAATGCGCTGGATGTGGTCCACCAGGCGCTCATTCCGGTTGTCAATGATGTCGTGCGCAGGCATCAGGACCTCCCCGCACGCCCCTGCGACTGAAGGAACTCCTCCAGGGCAGCTTCCAAGTCCTTCAGGGTCCGCACGCACCCCTCCACCAGAGGGGTCATTTTCTCCCAGCGAAACTGAAAGGCGTAGGCATGCCGGAAGAAGTGCCGGAAATCCAGATACTCCCGAAGCTGGCTGCGCAGAGCCTGGGAGATGACCGCTGAGCGGGTGGGGGTGGGACTAGCCATGGCATCGAGGAGTCGGCGATGCCATTCATCACCCTGAGGCGTGCCGCCATCGAGCTCCACCGCGATCCTCTTGAAGAGGTTCTCGATCCCGTTGTAGAAGCCGTGCAGCATGACCGCCACCGCGGAGACCTCGATGAAGTCCGGCCTGGCCAGGGCGCACTTCGCCAGAAGCGGCTCGTGGATCTCCAGAAGCTGACGCAACTGCTCGCGCTCGACGGCGAGCTGCTCGCCAGCCTATCCCACACGCTGGAGTTCCCCCTTCTCCCTCAGGTAGCGCGTGAAGGGGTTGGACTCGTCGAGATCAACCAGGTCGAGCGAGCGACCGAGGGCATCTGCCGCATCCCCCATGGCCCTGAAAAACCTCTCGGGCGGAAGCCCGGCGACGGCGACGTCAATGTCGGAGCCCGGCCGCATCCCCCCGGTGGCCGCCGACCCGAAGAGGTACACCTCCTTTGCCCCGGCCGCCTTCAGCGCTGCCACCGCCCGCGCCAGGCGCTCCGTGAGCTCCTTGTCCATCGCTTTGCTCCTCCTCGTGCGCCAGAAATCGCCCCCCGCTGTTTCCCCTGCACTTCCCTCCGGACAGCGCAGACCCAAACGAACACCCACGCTCACGCCACCCGCAATTCTACACGCTAGCATCCCGGCCCTCAAGCCCTTGCGGATGCGGCGCGACCGCAGAAGCTCATCGAACGGCATCGAGGTCCCCCAGGATGGCTATCTTCGGGCCTCGCAACACGCGGGCCAGGAACCCGCCCTTCTCCCTGCGCCGCCGCCGGAACTCCGCCCCGCTCAGCAGCGTGTAGTTCACGGTCCGCGCCAGCACCTTCTCCGCCTCTCCCACTGCGCGATGAAGCGCCATCTCATCCACGTCGCCCACCACCAACAGGTCCACGTCGCTCCCCGGCCCCGCCTCGCCGCTCGCCATCGAGCCGTAGACGAACGCCGCCCTGATTCCGCCGCCCAGCGGCGTCAGCGCCTCGCGCACCACGTCCCCCAGCCCCACCGTCTTGAGCACCAGCCCGCGCAACTCCGGGAAGATGGGGCACGCTGCGTTCGCCTGGTAGTACGTGCGATTCCCGCTCGCCTCCTTAGTCACGATGCCCGGCTTCTCCAGGCGGGCCAGCTCGCGTCCGATGTGTGTTGCGTCCTCCCCGAGAATCGGCTTCAACTGGCGCACGAAGAACCGCTCGTCTGGGTGGCACAAGAGCCAGCTCAGCACCTTCGCTCGCACCCTGGAGCCGAACAGCTTGGTCAGCACAGCTACGCCCCTTTGTAGATAAATCCGCTACGTACGTAGCAGATTCTACTACATTCGCTCCCCCCTCGACAAGCCACCCCGCTTCCTCGCCTCGCGCGCCTCACATGATTCTGGGGAGACCATATATGATTCCGGAGCCTGGCCGGTGAAGGATCTGCGGTCTTGACAGCACGGTTGGCACACGGTGGCGTGAGAGCATGGCTAGACTCGCTCGCGTCGCCGTCTCGGACGTGGCTCATCACGTGACCCAACGCGGCAACCGCCGCCAGCCGACCTTCTTCTGCGACGCGGACTACGAGGCGTATCTCGACCTGATGGCCGAGTGGTCCCGCCGCCACGAGCGGAGTGACCGTCCATTGGACAGCGAGCGGTTCGTTGCCCGGTTGGAGGCCATCCTCGGGCGCATCCTCCGTCCCCAGAAGCCAGGCCCCAAAGGCCCGCGACCGCGGCCTAGACGTGCCAGTAATCAAATATGGTGTCCCCGGAATTCAATGTATCGGCGATGCGGAACTCCATAGGATGGTCGTCCCGCTGCTGCGGGGCCAGGTCCTCACGGCTTCCGCCGAGCTCCAATCATCTGGATGACAGCCTTCAATGCCTCGATATCCTCCCCAAACTCCTCCGCGGTGGGCGGGGGAGCATCTCTGGCCGAAACTGGATCATGTGCCTCAACAATGCCATCGCAGCGGGAATTCAGTCGGCACAGCTCAGCGGCTTCAGCTGCCTCAAGTCCAACCACCAGTTTCAGGTTCTTGACGCGGATGTAGTCGTCGAAGCGCTTCACTGTCCCAGCCAGGACAAAGTCCTGGACGACGCGCTCAATCGTCGAGCGGAGGAAGCTGTACTGCTGGATCATCTCCCTAGCGAGCTTCTCGTCCGGTTGGGCTGGCCATGGAAGCTTCTCGAACCTCTTCTGAGCCTTCTCCAGACAGTCGATCCGCTCCTTGTAGCTCTTGTGGTCCCAGGGCAGGCCCTTCTGGACAACTCCCGCGTGCTTTCCTATCTTCTCGAGGAAGCGCAGACCGGGAGAGATGCCGAGATTGGAACATCCGGTCTGCAACTGGTGGAGGAAGAGAATGTCGTGCGTGAGTATGATCACCTGCCTCTTGAGTGACTCTGACGCCAATCGCTTGGCGACACGTCCACGGTGCCTGTGATCAAGGGACGACACAGGATCGTCGAAGACTATGGCAGAGGAATGCTCAGCAAGTTCGAGTTCCGCCAGGAAGGCCCCAATTGCAATGGCCCGCTGCTCGCCCTCGCTCAGGACGTCCTCGACCTTCGCGCCCGTAGGGACATCCAGCAAGAGCTGGTGCAGGACCCGCCCTTTGACGTTGCGGTCCTTGAGCTTCGTCTTGATATGGCCCATCCCAAGAGTCGTGAACTCCTTGTCCAGGGCGCCCTTCAGCGCGGACGTTACGGCTGCACTGGCGAGGTCCCGCGACTTCAGTGAGATCGGCCTGGTGTTCAGGTCATTCCTGCACGCCTCCAGGGCATGCTTCTTCTTGAGCCTGTCCAGTAAGGACAGAACCTGCTCCAGGCAGAGGGAGAGCTTCTTGCGAGCGGCAAGGCATTCACGTTCTTTGCGCAGAACTGCGCTCGTTGTTTCGTCAGATGCTCTTTCGTAGTCGCGGGTACGTCTGTACTGCTTGGCAGCGAGGGCACGGAGTGCCTGACGAGGGTTGCCGGTTATGTCTGGTACGCTATCCCAAGCTAGGGACTGGACAGCATCAAGTACCTTGCGTCGTCGCTGCTCAATGACATCCCCAAACGCCGTTAGCGTCGGGCGTATCGCCGCATCCAACTGGTCAAGCTCACCTGCGATGGCTCCCTGAACTCCCACGGTCAGGTCGGCCCGCCTAATCGCCTCGATCCCCGTGGCAAGTTCCTGTCGCTTGGCGGCGGCAGTCTTGGCGATATCGTCCTGGATGTACTTCTCGAACCGCTTCATCCTGTCTGCGGCATCCTGCAAAGGCTGCTGACAGAGAACGCAGACAGCATCACGCTCTGTGTTTGGGAAGGACTTGCCGGGGTATGCCCGCTCGACCGAGAACTTCCGGGCAGCCTCAAAGAGGGCCTTCCAGGCGGATTCACCCGTTCCAGGCAGAAGGGCCTCACCCGAATGCAGGAGTTTTGCGGCAGCCTGCTCCGCACGGTCGGCATCGAGTGATTCCTGAACAATAGTCTTGAGCTTCTCAATTGCCTTACCATCGATACACACTGTTGAAGCATCGACCCGCCTCACAAGCTCCTTCACGCGCTCTGCGGATAGACGCAGTTGCTTCGCCTTTGCGGCGGGATCGGCTTCACCAAGGGTACGGTCGAGCTCCTCAGCTCGCTCCAGCTCTCCATCTGATAGCGTGGCCAGAGCCTTGACTTCCCCCGAATCAGTCCTGTGACTCAGCGCAGCGATCAACTGGCCGACCTTGGTATCACCCCCCAAGTGGGTGAACTGTGCACAATCAGTGTTGATGCTAGCGAGTTCCTGCCCGAGGCGTCGTTCCAACCCCGGCAGAACTGTATTGGCAAGGGCCTCAACAACGTCGAGGCCATAGGGCAGATAAGCGACTTCCTGCTCGCCGGTCAGATAGACCCTGGCACTATGGCAATCGAATACCGCAACAGAGGCAAGCTCCTCTGGCGGATCACCCTTGGAAGTCCAGCGCACTACCTTGGGACTTCCATTCACCTCAACGTCGAAGAGGGCTTCGGGGATTCGGCCGGATGCCGCTGGGTCGTTGGCGTCCGGAAGTACCTGTTCCTTCTGGTCGCGAGCGCGGCAGGCACGCTTCATCACCCGAGCATAGCCTGACTTGCCACTGGCATTGCCACCATATATGACAGTCATGCCCTTTGGCTCAAATGGTAGTAGCTGCTCCGGGGCGATGCAGTTCACGTGTTTGAGGTCGCGCATCGCTTTGAGGGTGATGGTGTTGCCGCTCGGAAGCGATGTGGGCAGGTGATCCCTCGATAGAGGGACAGCCGCGAGCTCTTCCGGACTTGGCAATCCGTGCGCCGCCTTCAGGAGAACATAGAGCTCGGCGTCGTCCCCATCCGACAGCCCCTCTGGCTTCTGGAACAAGCGCCGGGCCGCATCCTGCTGCCATGTGGGAAGCGTCTGTGTCCAGGCAAGGATGTCGTCCAGGAGTGCCATTATTCCACTCTGAAGACTTTCATCACCTCGTCCCCGTAGTGGTTGATCACCTTGACCGCAATCTTGCCGGTCTTGGGCGGGTCGAACGGGCGGCTGACGGTGGTGTAGACCGCCCTGATGCCGAGCTTGGCCTGGACCGCCTGGAGGCCGGTGACCCAGACGCGGGCCTCCTCGTCGCGTTTCTGCGCTTCGCGGCGTTCGTCGCCGGTCAGCTTCTCATCGTCGGCCTCGACCTTGCGGCGGTAGCAGTGGTGCGCATCGTCGTCGATCACCACGATGTTCTTCTTGGGGCCGAGTTCGCGGCAGACGCGGCGGACCATCTCGTCGGGGGACTCGGTGAAGGGGCTGGGCCGGCCGCGGCGAAGGAGCATGGCCTTGTTGAAGCTGGGGATGCTGCCCTTCTCGCGCAAGAGGAACGCGTGGAAGTTAGTGATCAGGATCTTGGCCTTGCCCAACTCCTCCAGGAGGTCGGGGGGCAGGATGTCACGTTCACGGTAGTAGTTCTGCGGGTCGTTTGGGAGGAGGACGCGCAGGCGGTCGCGGATGGTGATGCCCGGCGTGACGACGAGGAAGGCGTCGGAGAACAGGGGGCTTTGGGGGTTGGCGAGCTTGTTGAGCGCTTGCCAGGAGATGAGCATCGCCATGACAACGGTCTTGCCGGCTCCCGTGGCCATCTTGAAGGCGATGCGAAAGAGGCCTGGGTTGGCCTCGTCGCTGGCCTCGCGGAGCAGGTTCGCAACCCAGCCGTCGCCGCCCTTCCCGGCGGCTTCGGCAAGGTAGATGGCCGTCTCGACGGCCTCGATCTGGCAGAAGAAAAGCTTGTTGTCTCGGTCGGGATTGGTCCAGTACTGAAGGAGCCGTCGGGTCAGCTTGCTGATGTCGGGGTAGTCGCGGTCGCGCCAGAGGGCGACGCGGCTGCGGATGCGGTTGATCTCGTCGTTCTCTTTGATGCGATCCTTCGTCCACTCGGTCTCGAAGCCGAGCTGTTTGCCCTTCTTCCGCGGCTGGGCGATGGGGATGAAGTAGGCGCTGACGCGCCGCCTCTCCACGATCTCGTTCGTGATCCCCGCTTCGGCGAAGCGGAAGTGGCGCTGCGGCTCCTTGAAGGGAGAGTTGATGACCGGATTCTCGATGATGACATCGCTCATTGGGCCTTCTCGCTTTGTGCCGGACGCAGGCGCCCCCGCGTCGAAGTGGCCCAGGGCAACCGACAGATGCCACGTTCATCATACTCGCCAGGGTTGATATGTCAATGGGCTTTCGTCGGCGCGGTCAGACAGCTCAAGGGTCTGCTGGGGCGCGGGGAGAAGCGACTGCACGATGTTGTCGAAGATGCGAGGCATGGACCCTACCCTTCAGAGCCGCATGGGGTCTGCTGAGGCCGTGCCCGGTCTCCCATGTCCCCGGGGACCAACCCGTGTGTGGATTCCATTGTGCACGATTGCGGAGCCGTGTCAAGCGTGCAACCTGCGGAATCTGTGGATGGCGAGGCTCGGGGACGATGACCGCCGCGAGCGCGGACGGCTGGCTCTCTCGGAGGGGCGAGAATGGGTTGACGGATGTGTCGTCACTTGACATGACATGTGACGATCAGTGCGACGCTTGGTCGTCTGCCGCCCGAGGAGCGAGCCATGAGCCAAACCCGCACCATCGCGCTGATGTTCGATCTCAACTACGCGGATCACGCGACGCGGCAAGTGGTGCTGGGCATCGAACGCTACGCCGAACGGACGGGCTCCTGGCACTGCGTGCTCGACCCGTTCGCGCTCGAGCATCTGCCCTGCGGCTACCACGGCCTCATCGGTCCGGGGGGCGTCGTGCTCCAGGACCGCGCCACGGCCGCGGGCGTGCCCTATGTGTTCACCACGCCTGCCGCCCACGGCCGGCGCGTCAACCGCATGGCGCCCGGCTACTATCAGGCGGGCCTCCTGGCGGCCGGCCACCTGCGGGCGCACGGCTACCGCCGCTTCGGGTACTTCGGACATGGCCGGGACGCGGCGTCGTATCAGATGGAGAGGGGCTTCCGCGCCGGGCTCCGCGAACGGGGCCAGGTGGCCACCTACTGCGTTGTCTCCCGCCAGCACCGGTGGTTCCCCCGCGTGATGCGCAATGTGCTCGGCCGCGCCGCCGAGTGGCTCGACGAGCTGACCCCGCCCGTCGGCATCCTGACCTCGCGCGACCTCTTCGCCCGGCACATCGCCGAGACGGCGCGCCGCAGGGGACTCCGCGTGCCCGAGGAGGTGGGGATCGTCGCCGCCGGCAACGACCCGACCATCTGCCTCCTCCCGCCCGTGGCCCTCACCGCCATTGACTTCGCCTATGAGACCGTCGGCTACAAGGCCGCCGCGCTCCTCGACCATCTCATGGGCGGCGGCCCGCCTCTTGCCGGCAACACCCTCGTGGAGCCCACCCTCATCGCCCGGGCTTCGACGGACCGCGAGTATTTCGAGGACCAGGAGGTCGCCGACGCCGTGCGCTACATCGCCGAGCACTGCCATCGCCGCCTTAGCGTGGCCGAGATCGGCCAAGCCGTCTCGCTCGGACCGCGGCAGCTTTTGCGGCGCTTCCTGCGGAACCGCGGGCGCACCGTCGCCGCCGAAATCACCCACGCCCGCCTCGCCCGAGCCCGCGGCCTGCTCACCACCACGGAGCTCCCCCACGGCATCATTGACTGCGCCGTCGGCTTCGGCACCGCCCACCGCCTGCGCCGCGTCTTCCTCAAGCACGAGGGCATGCTCCCCTCCGCCTACCGCGGCGCCGAGCCCCATCGCCGCCGCGGCGAGCTTCTCCCCCTCCAGCACGCGAAGACCCTCCTCGAGCGCACCGACCACTCGATCGACATGGTTGCCGGCCTCTGCGGCTTCCGCAGCCACATCGCGCTCAGCCGGGCCTTCGTCCGCCAGGAGGGCATCACCGCGAGCGAGTACCGCGCGCGCCACCGCAGGCAGCCGCGTCCGCCGCGGCCGCCCCAGATGGAGATCCTCCTCGACGGCGACGAGCCCGCGAATCCCGAACCCCCGGGACCGAACTGAGAACCGCGAAGCACGCGGGAAAACGCGAAAGCGGGGACCACGCGAGAGCAACCGCGAATCGCGCGAATCTCCGCGAATCTCCGACACAGACGCCCTCGTCCGCCGTGGCGGGATTTCGGCGCCCGCGAAGGCGGAAACCCGAAAGGGCGTGGTCCGTTTTGGACAGGGACGCATGATTGGCTTGTAGGGGCAGGTCCCCGTGCCTGCCCAAGCCTCTGGACGAGTATGGCCCCCAGTCATGGTAACCCGCATCTTGCCCGATCGTCCTCGTCCTTCGTCCTCGCAATCGATGCTTCGTGGGCTGAGAGGAGAGAGAGTCGAGGACGAGGGACGAGGACGACGGACGAGGACGATAAGCGACCAAAGCCGCCTACCATAACCAGGGGCCATACTCCCTCTGGACGGCAAGAGGTCAGGGCGGGCACAGGGACCCGCCCCTACAGGCATGGACCCACTCCACCAGCACCCCGCCCACGATGCCAGCCACACGACCCGCCCCTACAGGCATGGACCCACGGGTGTCCAAGACGGACCAGGCCCAAACCGAAAACCGAAAACCGATAACCGAACCTGAAACCGCGAAATACGCGAAAGAACGCGAAAGGAAGAGAAGGCACTTGCCACAGACCGTGCCCATCCGTGTCATCCGTGGTTGTCTACTCTTCGCCCTCCCCCCGAGCGCCGACCCCCGAGTTGACAGGAGGGGGAGCCGCGGATAGCCTGGTACTTGGTTTCTGTTGCGGGAAGTCTCCGATAAGCGCTTTGACGTGGCTGCAAGCGGCTCGCCTGGAGCTTGAGCGACAAGCGAGCCGCTTGTCGCCACGACAACAAGGCTTTCCGCAACGGAAACTATCTAAATAGGCTTCAGCGATTCGGCTCCTTGGGGGACGTAGGGGCGAACCTTGTGTTCGCCCTGATAACGGGCGAGGGGCCTGATGAAGGCGGGCGAACACGAGGTTCGCCCCTACCCGCTGTTCTGAGCCGAATCGCTGAAGCCTATTTAGTGCGGACACGTTGGGAGGCAACTGCTACTCAATCGAAATGGCGAGGCGAAGCGGATGTGTGAGTTCTGCATCAAGCATGGCGAAGGGAAGAAGTGGTACCTCCAGGCCAAGAACTACTCGGATGACTTGCTCGGCGACGTGCGCCGGCGCAAGCTCATCGAGGAGTTCTTCACCGACACGGGGTCTGTCCGCAGAAGCGTCGAAAAACTCGGGCGACTCGAGAGCGCTCCGAGGTTCGTCAGGGGGATGGCCAGGAGGCTCGTGACCCGGAAGATGAAGAAGGTCCACTACGGCCAGGTGGTGCCCATCGAGGACGTCGAGCGCATCCTGGAGCTCACGAACTCGGTTGTCCGCATGGCCTGCATCTGCCGCCACGTGACGCTCGGCAGCGAGCGACGCTACTGCTACGGGGTCAGCCTGGCGCCCGACGGGGGACGCTTCGGCGAGATCGTGCGGAATCTCGACAAGAGCTTCCTCACCGGCCCCGACACCGCCGGGCTGGAGAAGCTTGCCAAGGACGATGCCCTCTCGGCCCTGCGCGGCCACGAGCAGGAGGGCCTCTGCCACACCGTCTGGACCTTCCGCACCCCCTTCATCGGGGGGGTGTGCAACTGCGACCGCTCGGACTGCCTGGCCATGCGCTGCACCGTCACCCATCAGCTTCCCATCATGTTCCGCGCGGAGTACGTTGCGGCGCTCGATCCCGAGGCCTGCGGGGGCTGCCGGCAGTGCATGCGCGTGTGCCAGTTCGGCGCCATCTCCTACAGCGCCTCGCTCAGGAAGGCCGTCATTGACCAGCGGGGCTGCTACGGCTGTGGCATCTGCCGCGCCGTGTGCCCGAAGGGCGCGATCCGTCTCGAGGATCGCAGCAAGGTTCCCGTAGCGGCGGGTCTGTGGTGAGGTGTCAAGCGCTGGGGTTGGCCTCGGCGGCATGCTATCACCATTCGCAGGGACATGCAGGAGTGGCGGCATTGAAGGAAGAGATCGAGGCGCTGCGGGAGCGGGCGCGGCGCATCCGCGTCCACATCATCCGCATGGCAGGGGTCTCGGACACCCATGCCGGCGGCTCGCTCTCGCTCGCGGAGCTCACCGCCGCGCTCTACTTCCGCGTCCTGCGCTGGGACCCCGCCCAGCCGAGGTGGGAGGACCGCGACCGCGTGGTCCTGAGCAAGGGCCACTGTATCCCTGCCCTCTACGCGGCCTTCGCGGAGCTTGGGGTCCTGGGCCAGGACGAGATCCTGAAGCACCTGGCCCTCGATAGCCGCCTCCCCGGCCACGCAAACATCAAGACCCCGGGAATCGACGCGACCACAGGCTCCCTCGGCCACGGCCTCGCGATGGGCGTGGGCATGGCACTGGCGGCGCGGGGCGACAAGCGGCCGTGCCGCACGTTCGTCATCCTCGGCGATGGCGAGCTCCAGGAAGGCTCCTGCTGGGAGGCGGCCATGGCCGCGGGCCACTACAAGCTCGACCGCCTCGTCGCCATCGTTGACCGCAATCACTACCAGGCGCCCGGCCACGTGGACACTGAGGGGCTGATGGCCGTCGAGCCGCTCGCCGCGAAGTGGGAGAGCTTCGGGTGGGCCGCTCGCAATGTCAACGGCCACGACCTGGCCTCAATCGTCGGGACGCTCGAAAGCGTTCCCTTCGAGGGTGGCAAGCCGTCGGCCATCATCGCCGACACGGTGAAGGGCAAGGGCGTGTCGTTCCTGGAGAATGCCCACGCCCACTACTCTCGCCTGAACGAAGAGCAGACGCAAGCCGCCCTGCGCGAGCTGGGGGAGTAGCCCATGCCGAAGCCCTACCGAGACCTGCTCCTGGAGATTGCCCGCCGGAACCCGGCCGTCTACGGCGTGAGCGTGGACTGCGGATGGTTCATTGATGGCGTGGCGAAGGAGTTCCCCGAGCGCGCCATCGAGGTGGGCATCGCGGAGCAGAACGCCGTCGGCATCGCGGCGGGGCTGGCCCTCTGCGGCAAGGTCCCCTTCGTCCACGGGATGGTGCCGTTCATCACGATGCGCTGCTTCGAGCAGATTCGCACCGACGTGGCGTATCCGCACCTGAGCGTGAAGATCGTCGGCTGCTACAGCGGCGGCCTGGAGCAGGGGCCGTGGGGCTGCACCCACCACGGGGTCGAGGACGTGGCCCTGATGCGCCTCCTCCCCGGCATGACCGTCCTGATGCCTGCCGATGCCTGGGAGACGGAGCAGGCGGTGCGGGCGGTCGCCGAGCGGGAGGGGCCGGCCTACATCCAGCTCCGCGGGGGCAGCCTGCCCGCCGCGGGCGAACGGGTGTTCCAGCTCGGGCGGGCCTCGGTCCTGCGCGAAGGAAGCGACGTCACGATCATCTCCTGCGGGCCGCTGGTCGGTGAGGCGCTGAAGGCGGCCGAGAAGCTGGCAGGCGAAGGGATTTCGGCGCGCCTGCTCGACATGCACACCGTCAAGCCCCTCGACCGCGAGGCCGTGCTGTGCGCGGCGGCGGAGACGCGCGGCCTCATCACGCTCGAAGAGCACACCGTCATCGGCGGCCTCGGCTCCGCCGTGGCGGAGGTCCTCGCCGAGCAGCCCTGCGTCCCTCTGCGACGGCTCGGGCTCCAGGACACCTTCGCCACCCGCACGGGAAGCCGAAAGGACCTGCTGGAAACCTACGGCATGTCGGCCGACGCCGTTGTGAAAGCGGCTCGCGAGCTGCTCGATGCCGCCGGGCACTGATTGGAGAGAGGAATGCACGCCCCGGTCCGATGCGCGATCCTCGGCTATGGTCCGGTCTTCGACTTCGGCCGCGCCCACGGCCAGTGGATCTCCGGCGTGCCTGAGCTGAAGCTCGCGGCCATCTGTGACCGCGACCCCGCCCGCACGGCCAAGGCCGCCGCCGACTTCCCCGGCGTCCAGACGTTCAACGACCTGGACGACATGCTCGCCCGCTCGGACGTCGACCTGGTCACCGTCGTCACGCCGCACAACACGCACGCGGAGCTGGCGATCCGATGCCTCCAGGCCGGCAAGCACGTGATCGTGGACAAGCCGATGTGCCTCACGGTGGCCGAGGCGGACGCGATGGTCGCCGAGGCGCAGCGCCGCGGCCTCACCCTGGCCGTGTTCCACAATCGGCGCCGCGACGGCAACTACCGCCTGATCCAGAAGCTCGTCCGGGAGGGCGCCATCGGCCGCGTCTTCCACGTCGAGCTCAAGAGCAGCGGCTTCTACAGCCCCGGGCAGGGCTGGCGGGCGGACAAGAGCGTGACGGGCGGCGCGCTCTACGACTGGGGCGCCCACGCCGCGGACTGGCTCCTCACGCTCATCCCCAGCCGCGCCGTCGCCGTGTCGGGCTACTTCCACAAGCTCCGCTGGAGCGAGGCCACCATCTCCGATCAGGCCCGCGCCGTCGTCCGCTTCCTCGACGACACGGTCGCCGACCTCTCCATCTCCTATGTGGATGCGGCCCCCGGCCCGCTCTGGAAGATCCTGGGCACCCAGGGCGCCATCCTCGACACGGGGGCGCACGCCCTCACTGGCTACTGCCCCGACTACCGCTTCACCTGCCAGTCCGAGGGCAAGCTCCGGCTGATCCGAGTTGTGGACGGGCGCAGGGCCGAGGAGGAGACTCCCTACCTGCCGTCCACCTGGGGCGAGTACTACGCGGAGATGGCCCGCCACCTCCTCACGGGCGGCCCCGTGCCCGTCTCGGCCGGCGAGGGCCGTCGGGCCATTGCCCTCCTGGAGGCCGCCGAACGCTCCGCGCGAGAACGGCGCGAACTGCCCGTGGCCATCTATTGACTCCTGCATCAGTGAGGCAACACGAAGGGGGCTGACATGAAGGGCGAGTTGCTCTGGACACTCGTTGCGGCCATCCTTGCGCTGGATGTGCACGAGGGGCCTCTGGCCGGTGAGGCCCTGCGGATCGTCTTCCCTGCCGACGCGGGAGTGGTGGACGTGACGAAGGACCCGTACAGCGCCAAGGGCGATGGCGTCGCCGACGACACGGCGGCCATCCAGCGGGCGCTCGATGACCATCCCAACGCCGGCGCCATCATCTACCTGCCGCCGGGCACGTTCCTCATCTCGGATACCCTCCGCTGGCCCGCCGGCAAGCACGACGGCGATCGGCACAAGCGCACTGTGCTCCAGGGCGCCGGAGAAGAGCTCACCACGCTGAAGCTGAAGGACAGTTGCCCCGGCTTCTCCCAGAGCGCCGTGCTCGGGCCGGAGTACGTCGCCGACGTGCCCGGCCCCTTCATCCTCGATCCCGTCGCGGGAGCGGCCGTCGAGAACCGCTCAGCCCTGAAGTTCGAGACGGGGAGAGATGCCCAGGGCCAGTGGTATCGCGACCTCGTGGAGGTCCCCAGCAGCGAGACCGCCCACGTGCAGAGCTTCACGATCGAGGGGTTCCTGAAGGCCGGGAAGGAGGCCCCGCCCCGTTGGGCTTCGATCCTCGCCTGCGCGAGCCTCGGCAACGAGTTCCTGATGCCCTGGGGCCTCGACGTCGAGTTCTGGGACCCGGGCGCGCAGCGGAAGCTGCGGGTGAAGCTGCGTCCCGCGGGCCACCAGTTCATCCAATCCCGCGACGCCGCCAGCCCGACCGTCACCGACCCCGGCTGGCACCACTTCGCCTACACCTACGACGCGGCCTCCGGCGAAGCCAAGCTCCACTGGGACTACAAGCTCGCCCATTCGGCGAAAGTGTCCGACCCCGCGAAGCACCCGCTCCAATACGGCAAGGGCTACGCCATCCAGATCGGCGGCGTCCGCGGCGGGAACGCCGGCTGGAACGGCTATCTCGACGAGATCCGCTACAGCAAGGGCGTGCTGGAGCCGGGCGCGTTCCTGCGGGTCGCCGACAAGCCGGCCCAGGCGTCCCGCGAGAGCGCCTCCACCCTCGCCTACTGGCGCCTGGAGGGCAAGCCCGGCGACCGCGCGGCCGGCGGCGTGGCCTCGGAGGCCAACCCGAAGGAGATGAGCGGCCGCGGCCGGCGCGTCGGCGGCACCGGAGCCGGCAAGGCGATGCTCTGGACCGGCGGCCGCCCCGCCCAGCGCTTCAGCAACTGCGTCCGCAACCTCACCCTCGACGCCGGCAAGGGCAACGGCCTGGCTACCGGCGCCCAGTACATGGCCAATAACCAAGGCTCCTTCCGCGACGTCGTCATCCGCTCGGGCGATGGGAAAGGCGCGATCGGACTCGACCTCGGCTACGACGACGAGCAGGGGCCGTGCCTCGTCAAGAGCGTCCGCATCGAGGGCTTCGACGTCGGCATCCGAACCAGGCACGCCGTCAACTCCATCACCTTCGAGCACATCACCCTGAAGGGGCAGAGCACGTGCGGCATGCTCAACGAGGGCCAGATCATCAACGTCCGTGGCCTTCAGAGCGCCAACACTGTTCCCGCAGTCCACAACGGCAAGAACCCGAGCTTCCTGACGATCGTCGACTCGGTGCTCGAGGGCTTCGGCGCGGCGAGCGACGCCGCGGCCATCGAGAACGACGGCCTCCTCTTCGCCCGAAACGTGAGGACGAGCGGCTACAAGCTGGCCGCCCGCAACACCGACGGCGAGAAGCGCGACGCGGCCGGGCCGAGCATCGAGGGGCTCACCTCGCATCCCGTCCTCTCGCTCTTCCCCTCGCCGGGCCACTCCCTCAACCTGCCCATCAAGGAGACGCCGCAGGTTCCCTGGGACGACCTGAAGGACTGGGCAAGTCCGCTCCACTTCGGCGCCAAGCCCGACGCCGACATCTCGGACGCGCTCCAGAAGGCCATTGATTCGGGCAAGAGCACGGTCTACATCCCCCGCGGGCGCTTCCTGATCGGGAAGACCGTCGTCATCCGCGGGGCCGTGCGGCGCCTCATCGGCTGCGAGCCGTGGCTCGACAGCGCGAAGGACGCCGAAGGGCCGATGCTCGAGTTCGCCGACGGCGGCCCCCAGGTGGTCGTCTTCGAGCGGGTCTCGGGCGGCTACCAGCGCCGCGTCTCGCTCGTCCACGCGGCGAAGCGGACGCTCGTCGTCAGCGCCTGCTGCAACTTCTCCATCACCAAGACCGGCGAGGGCGACCTCTTCGTCGAGGACGTGTGCGCCAACCCCTGGACGAACTTCCAGTTCGGGAAGGGGAACGTGTGGGCGCGGCAGATCAACCCCCCTCTCCCTCCGGGAGAGGGTTAGGGTGAGGGGCCTGGGAACCGGAGCGTGGCCCGTCCTCGGGGCCCTCACCCCGGCCCTCTCCCGAAGGGAGAGGGAGGGATCCTCGGCATGAAGGTCGAGGCGGGCAACACGATGATCGAGACGACGGACGGCGGCAAGACGGAGCTGCTCGGCGCCTTCTGCTACACCAACACCGGCCCGCGGGGCGCGCCCATGTTCATCGTCCGCGACTCCAGCGTCTCGTTCTCGGTCGGCGAAGCCTTCTTCAACCCGCAGGCGACCCCCTATCTCGAGCTGGTGCGGGAGATCCGCGGCGGCGCGACGCGCGTTCTCCAGAAGGGCCAGGCCCCTGGCCGCTGCGGCGGCAGCGCCCTGCCGCTCTTCGTCGGCTGTCCGCAGCCGTAGCGGGGGATGACGCCATTCGGGAGCATCGGCCCGTTCCCTTATTGAGCACTGCATTAGTAATGTGCGACCTGAGAGGCTTACTACACCGCAAGGCGCGTCATGTAGGGGCGAATCTCGTATTCGCCCCTCCTTGGGCTAACACAAGGTTCGCCCCTACCGCGCTGCGCGCACATTGCCACTACAACGCTGGTTCCGTTCGCGCCCGCATTGTAAGACCTTGCGTATGCAAGACATGTGGCGGTATCCCACCTGCCAGAATGAGAGGGACGCCCCCGGAGCCGTCCGGCTCGCCTGAACGCTGGGACGACATCGGGAGTCTTTTCTTCGGAAGAAAAGACTCCCGATGTCTTGACGCTATAGGGGGACGGTTGGCACACAATGGGGGGAATGGCGAACGTGAAAGTCAGGAACTAGCGTTGTAGTGCTAAGGAGCCCCCATGAATCGTCCATCCTCAGCCAGGCTCTCCCTGCACATCGCGTTGGCTGTGCTCTGGGCGCTGGCGCCGCTGACGCAGCTCTTCGCCACGCAGACCGCGTTCTGGCGGCCATACCAGGCCGACGAGGCGACCCATCTGCTGATGCATTTCGACGAGCCCGACTTCGCGAAGGCGGAGGGCGAAGGCGGCCAGGCCGAACTGGTTGGCGACGCGGCGCGGGCTGCCGAGGGGCGATTCGGCGGCGCGCTCAGGCTTTCAGGGGCGGGCGCGGTGAAGGTCGCGCCGAAGGCCGTATTCCGCGGCGGCGCCGTCTCCATCGAAGCCTGGCTGAAGCTCGACCGCTATCCCGAGAAGGAAGCCTTCGTCGTTTGCCGACCCGCCGTGGTGGACCAGGACCCGCGCTACGAGCCGGAGCGCGACCGCACGAAGGGCTTCTCGCTCCTCATTGACTCGAAGGGCGCGCTGCACCTGGAAACGGTGAACCTCTTCTACGGGAAGCGGGTGCGCACCTCGAGCGAGCCCGGCGCCGTGCCCGTCGGCCAGTGGGTCCACGTGGCGGGCATCAGCGCGGGGTATCGGCGCCTCTACGTCAACGGACGCGAGGTCGCCTCGGCGGCCATTCTCTGGGGCGAGGGCCTCGCCGTCCACGGCGACGAGGAGAGGGAGCCAGGGCCGCTCTACATCGGGAACGACCCCGGCGGCAAGGCGGGCCTCTCGGGGCTTGTGGACGAGGTGCGAGTCCACCGCAACATCTTCAAGCTCTGGGAGCGGGAGGACATGGCCTGGGCGCGGAGGAACGACGCCCGCGAGATTCCGGCTTCCGCCCCCTGGTTTGTCCCAGGCCACGAGCCGGTGCTCCACCTCCCGCTCGACGGAGACACGACGCCCCAGGGCAGCATCGCCGACCTGAAGGTCGCGGCGGACAAGCCGGTCTTCGCCGAAGGGGTGCGGAGGCAAGGGCTGTGCAGCACCCTGAATCTCTCCGCCCCTCGTCTGCTCGACCTCAACGAAGGCTCCCTGGAGTTCTGGTTCCAGCCCTACGGCGTGAACACCTGGTCGGACCGCAACCGCGGCTTCGTGTCGGTCGGCTGGGGATTCACCCTCTACGTCTTCAACGGCGGCGGCCCGGGCCGCCCCCTCTCGCTCTACTTCGCCAATCGGCGCGGCGAGCTCGTCTTCCTCAACGACGAGAGCGAGTACTACGAGGGACGCTGGCGCCACGCGGTCATCACCTGGCGCGAACGCACGGTCTCGCTCTACATGGACGGCAAGCTCCGAGGACGCGACAGCTCGTCCGGACTGGCGCTCCCGCAGAACAAGGGCGTGAGCACGTCGGTCGCCTTCAACCCCGGCGCCGTTCACTCCGTGATTGATGAAGTCCACCTGTATCGCAAGGCGCTCCTGCCCGAGGAGGTCGCCAACGCCTTCTACCGCTACCGCGAGCCGGAGCGGATGCGGAAGGACCTGCGCCTCGACCCCATCGAGATCGAGGGCATGTACCTGCCCAGCGTCCGCACCATCTACTACCGCCTCATCCCGAACGTCGGGCCGGAGGCAATCCGGGACGTGACCCTCACGCTCTCCGCTCAGGGCGGCGGCGAGCTTCTCCGCAAGACCGTCCCATTCACCCGCGACGAAGCGAAGCTCGAGGTCCCCGAGCTCAAGGACGGCCTCTACTCGCTCGCGGCCTCGGTGACCCACAAGGACGGGAAGACCGAGAAGGGCGGCTCCTTCATCTTCCAGCGCAGACGCTTCTCCTGGCAGGGGAATAAGCTCGGCCTCACCGAAGCGGTCTACCCGCCCTTCACACCGGTCCAGGTCAGAGACGACGAGGTCTCCGTCGTCCTGCGCCGGTACAAGGTGAACGGCTTTGGCCTGTGCGACTCGATCGTCGCGGCCGGCCGCGAGTTGCTCGCCGCCCCGATGACGCTCCGATACTGGGCCAACGGCGCCGAGGGGAAGTGGGAAAGATCGATCCGAGTCCGAGCTCTCGAGCCCTCAACGCCGGACCTGGCGTGCCTCTATCACGTGGCCTATGCTCGCGAACTCACCGTGGAGACAAGGTCTTTCATCGCGACGGACGGTTGCATGCGGGTGGTGATGACGCTTCTTCCAACGCCGGCCGATGCGAAGATCGACAGGCTCTCCCTCGAAATCCCTCTTCGGGCCTCCGAAGCCAGGCTCCTCCACGAGACGACCGACACGCTGCGGCAGAACTTCGCGGGCGCCCTGCCGCCTGGCGAGGGCGTCGTGTGGGATAGCCGCAAGGGCCGCCGCTCCCGAAGCTGGCTCAACGCCTTCACCGCCTACATCTGGCTCGGCAACCCCAACCGCGGCCTAGCGTGGTTCGCCGAGAACGACAAACGCTGGGGCACTCGCAAGGACATGACGCTACCGCTCCAGGAGATCGTCCGCGAAGGCGACCGTGTGGTCCTCCGTATCCACCTCGTCAATGAGCCAACCACTATCGTCCGCGACCCAGTCGCCGCTCTGGTCTTCGGCCTCCAGGCTTCGCCCACCAAGCCGATGCCGCCGGGCTGGCGCGCGAAGCTGCCCAGCCTGCCGACCGGCCTCGCCGTCGTGCCTTGGGGCGGGCTGAACTGCTCCTATCAAGGACCCTACCGCAACGACTGGCGGATCGTGGACAAGATCCTCGAAGCGCGTAGCGGCGGGAAGATTGATACGGCCTGGTTCCAGCAGTACGCCAAAGAGCACAACCCGCCGCCCGCGCACGGCACGTGGCCCTGGCTCGACAGCGTCCTCCACTTCGCCGGCCGCGCCCGCGACGTCGGCCCCAACAAGCCGCTCACGGTCTACCACGAAGAGATGGCCGCCTGCACCGTCCGCGACGAGTGGAAGATTTTCGCCGACGAGTGGACCACCGCCCCCGAGAGCTTCCACCGCGGCCCCCGCACGGAGCCCGACGAATCAATCTTCCGCTCCGGCAAGGACACCAATCCGTCCGCCGGCGTCAACTTCTGCCGCAGCTACCAGGACTTCGGCTGCCACTTCGCCAACGAGTGGCTCCAGCGCGGCGTCAGCCTCTACTGGGACAACACCTATCCCCGCGCCAGCCTGAACCCCCGCACCTCCGCCGCCTACGTCGCCGAGACAGGCGACATCCAGCCCGCCGTCCTCCTCTGGGACCAGCGCGAATACCAGATGCGCGTCTGGAATCTCCTCCAGGAATGGCGGGGCAAGCGGCCCGAACCGCTCGAATGGGTCAACCACATGACCAACACCCTCGTCCTGCCCATCCACACCTGGGCCACGGCCAACCTCGACCACGAGCTCGGCTCCGACAAACCCTTCAGCCCCGAATGGCTCCAGGCCGAGACCGTCGGTCGCCAGGTTGGCAACTACCCGCTCACGCTCTATCCCATCACGGGCACCACCAACAAGGTCTTCGAGAAGACAAGACCGCCTGAAGGCGGGACTACAAACGATCTCAGATACCGCGCCGAATGGGGCATGCGCATGGTCCACGAGATCCAGACCAACGGCGGGAAGCTCTACGAGATAGTCCGCGACTTCGGCTACGAGACCGACGCGGTGGCCGTCCACAACTACTGGGCCGACGAGCCGGTGCTCAGCGTCGAGCCGCCGCAGGTGAAATGGCTCGTCCTCGCAAAGCCGCAATCCCGCGAACTGCTCATCATCCTGGCGAGCTGGGCGGCGGACGACGTGAAAGCCTCGATCCGCTTCAACCTGGAGCGCCTGCGCTTCCTCGCTGGCAGACCAACGCTCACGGATGCCGAGGATGGCTCCGCAGCCAGCCCCGACGCCATCCCCCTCCCAGGCCCGTACGGCGTCCGCATTCTGAAGGCGCGCCTCTTCCCTGCCCCGGGGCCCTAGCCCGACTCCAGAAGAATGGTGCTTGCGCACCCACACCGTAACCCGTGACGCGTGACCCGCGAGCAGAGGCAACCACCGGCCCGCATCTCCCACCACGGAGCGACGCGCGAACCCCAAAGCTCTGTCATTCCGAGCCTGTCGAGGAACCTTTCAACGGAGGAAACCGACGGTGTAGAGCGCACCCTGTTGCGGGTGGTCACCCCCCTGAAAGGCGCTTCGGCAAGCTCAGCATGACAGACAGGGGCCACGTGTCGGCCCCTCTGGCCACACTGGTGTGACACGCGGGCCAGGCGGAGTCCTCCTCTCACGCGCCACGCGTCACGTATCACGGCTCATCTTGTCAAAGAGCGCGTGCGGGCCCCATTCGGTATGTTCGGCCGGTGAAGGCGCGCAGTGACTATAGGGGCCCCTCGGAACGGCCATTCCTACAAGGAGACCAGCCCCGGGGGCAATTCCGCAGTTGATCAACTCCGGAATTGCCCCTCCCGGCGCCCGTTCCTACAAGGACACAGGCCCCGCGAACTACCGGCACCGGGAACTCCTCTCCTCCACCCTATGAGCGAGCAGCGCGCAGAAAAGCTCTGGGCAGGCCCCCGCCGTGGGCGATCTCAGTCTGTAAGTGCTGCATGTATCGATGGATATGGCGCGGACAGAAAATGGGGAGGATTCGCTCAGAAAAGCTTTCAGAGAGCTTTGCACGAGCTTTCAGGCCTCCTGCGGTGCCCGGCTCACGGTCGCCACGCAATCCCCCTGATTCTGTGCTCTTGCGCTTCCACCTCTGTGGGATTCTACGACGAGGACGACAACGAGAACGACCACGATTGGGGAATGTGCGGGTTGCCAGACTACAGAGCACTGCGTTGTCAATGTCCGCATGGCCAGGTAGGGGCGAACCTTGTGTTCGCCCGGAGCGAGGCGAATATGAGATTCGCCCCTACATCAGCCGTCTTGGGGGCAATGGGCACTCGGGGGCGTGGGCACCCACAACAGGGTGCGCTCCATCGCGTCGGCTCGGGCAGGCTACACGGACTGCATGGCCCCTACAGTTCGCGCGATGCCTTCGCGCCCATGCGCCTCTGGAGCCGCAGGAGAAGGCGGTAGAGCCAGGGGGTCTTGTCGCGCAGCCAGGCGGTGATTCGCCTGGCTCGCTCGATCCGGGCGTCCAGCCGCTCGACCATTTCGACCGCTTTCGGGTCGCCCGGCCCCGCGGCGATCAGCTTCGCCCCAAGCTTCTGGTCAACTACGGGCAGGAGCCTGGTGATGAGGGTGTGCCAGAAGGGAGGGGTCAGGTAGGCGCCCTCTCTCGACGGGATGAGCATCGAGTCGTAGGCGTCGGTTGCGAAGCGCTTCAGCATGCGGTCCTGAACGGCGCGCTCGTAGATCGGGGTGTTCGGGAAGGGCGTGAGGGCGAGGTTCACGATGCCCCAGTTCGGCCGCGGGAGCGCGTTGAGCGTCTCGGCGACCTCCCGGAGGTCCTCCGCGGTCTCGTAGGGGTTGTGCACGATCACGTCAATGGAGAGGTACAGGCCCGCCTTGAGGACAGCCTTGGCCGCCTTCAGGAACGATGCCTTGTCCTCGTGGCGCTTGAAGACGGTTCGGTTGACGCGGTCGGAGGACTCCAGGCCCATCGTCACGTAGTCGCAGCCACCGGCCTTGAAGAGCTCGATCCGCTGGGGGGTCACATAGCGCGGGATCATGCGGATGATGAAGGGCAGCCCGACCTCGTCCTTCATCCGGCGGCAGAACTCGGTGACCCAGTCCTCGGGGCCATAGAAGAACGCGTCGTCCTGGATGTTCACGCCATCGATCTGCGGGTGCTGCTCGCGGAGGTTCAGTAGCTCGCGGATCACGCGGTCCACGCTCTGGCGGCGGATCGCCCCTCGGTTGACGTTGCAGCAGTACGCGCAGCGGTTCGGGCAGCCGCGCGACGTCATCATGTCGTAGTACTTGCCATGCCATTCGGCGTATTCGCGGTGGATTCGCCAGGTGTAGCGCCGCAGCTTCCCTTTCAGGAGGGCCTTGTCCCGGCCGAACCGGAAGAGGGGGAACGGGAGCGCGTCGAGGTCAATCTTCTGCTCGGGCGATTGGGGGTTGACCGTGAGCGCGCCGTCCTTGCGCCAGACCAGCCCGGGGATCGTGGCGGGGTCTGCGCCGTCGAAGATCAGCTTCAGCGGCACCTCGCCCAGCCCCTGGACGGCGAAGTCGGCCCCCTCCACAAGGGATTCCTCGGGGCAGAGCGTGGCGTGGACCCCGCCCGCCACGATGACCCCCTTGTAGCCGGATTCCCGAAGCGCCTTGGCGAGAAGGCGGTAGGGCTTCAGCGTCGCCGTCATCAGATAGACGCCGAAGTGGGTGACTCGCTCCCGCTCGAAGAAGCGCGCGACCTGCTTCACTTCGCTCGGAGAGAAGGTGACGGGGTTGCCGATGGTGGCCAGGGGTTTGATGACGTAGAGGAGCGTAGTGCGGACGCCGAGGGATTCGGCGTAGGCGCCCAGGACGCGGATGGTGAGCGCCCTCACGCCATCCTCAATCGTCGCCAGCACCAGATGCTTCTCGCCGCTCATGTGACGCGGGCACTCCGGCAGAGAACTGGATGCAGCCCCAGGGCATTACTGAGCCCTGCATCAGTAATGTCCCACCTGAGACACCCATTGCACCACAGGGCGCGTCATGTAGGGGCGAATCTCGTATTCGCCCCTCTTTGGGCGAACACAAGGTTCGCCCCTACCTGGCCGTGCGGACATTACCAGTGCAGCCCTCAATAGGTTACCATCTGCAACCGAGGTCATCAAGCGGAAGTGGCTCTTCGCCACGGCAGGCGACGCTTGCATTTTGCGGGAGGATTGGGTACGCTCCGCCCCATGTGCATCCCGATGCAGAAGGGCAGGAAAGGAGAATGGGCCATGGCGAGAGCGTGTCGGTGGTGTCTCGTGGTGGGCGTTATCGCGGCGATGGCCGGGTGGACCTTGGCCGCCGAGAAGATCAACGTGCTCATCATTGACGGCCAGAACAACCACAACTGGAAGGCCACGACGCCTGTCCTCAAGGAGATGCTCCTCAAGAGCGAGCGGTTCAATGTGGATGTCGTGACCACGCCGCCCAAGGCGCCCCCCAAGCCGTCAGAGGAGGCGGCCGCCGACATCAAGGCGGCCTGGGAGAAGTTCCGGCCCGACCCGTCGAAATACGGCGTCGTGCTGATGAACTACACCGGCGACGCCTGGCCGAAGGAGGTCAACGACGCCTTCGAGAAGTACGTGCAGGCTGGCGGCGGGCTGGTCTTCTACCACGCCGCTGTCTTCTCGATGCCGGGCTGGGGCGAGTGGGACAAGATGATGGCGATGGGCTGGCACGACGCGAAGTTCGGTGACCGCGTGCACCTCGACGACGAGGGCAAGCTCGTCCGCGTCCCCAAGGGCGAAGGTCCCGGCGGCGGCCACGGGCCGGCTCAGCCCTTCGAGGTCACCATCCGCGTCAAGGACCACCCGATCACCAAGGGCCTGCCCGAGAAGTGGCAGCACGTCAAGGACGAGCTGTACCACGGCATGCGCGGCCCCGCCGAGAACATGGCCATCCTCGCCACCGCCTTCAGCGACAAGACGAAGGGCGGCACCGGCTGCCACGAGCCGATGGCCTGGACCGTCTCCTACGGCAAGGGCCGGGTCTACGTCTGCCTCCTCGGCCACGACGCGAAGGTTCTGGAGGCCCCGGACTGCCAGGCCCTCATCCCTCGCGGCTGCGAGTGGGCCGCCACCGGGGAGGTCACCCTCCCCGCGCCCGAGGGCCTCTCCGCGGCGCCCAGGTAGGGTGCGCAAACCTGCACGCGGGATGTCGTTGGGCCAATGGCTGCGCCCTCCCGAAGGCTCCAATGCCCTCCCTCCCGAAGGTTCCCAATACCTTCGGGAGGGTAGGTCGATTCTTTCTCGTCCGTACGCTCCGCGTGGGGACGAACTCTTCGGACGCTCCGCGTCCATTTCCTGCTTGAATTAGATGCGGTGCCTGGCACAGCACGGGAGCGGAACACGATAGCAGGCAGTCACTTACACCTCCACATGTCATTTCGGCCGCGACTGGCCATTCTCAGGGCACCGGCGCAGTGGACGTTCCGGGGGTGCCCTACTTCATTTTCTCGACGCACTCACAGGGACGGAAGCCCGAAGCACTTGGAGGGGCGAGACGACCTCTGACGCCGTTTCCGTTCCACGTCTTCGATGGGGCGGTCTGGGCATTCCCCTGTCCCTATTCCCCTGTCAGTCATCAAGAGGGACAAGGGAATGGGGACAGGGGGATAGGCGGGTAAGACGAGGGAGCATGGCGGCCGGCGGCGCGTCGGCGTTGGGGTCGGGCGGACAGGACGCTTGTGCAGCCGTGTCAGGGTGTCAAATCTTCTTTAGACAATTATTCCCTCGGACCGGACCGATACTCCGCGCCCCCGCCGAGCAGTGCTGGCGGTGTGGCGTGCGGCGAAGATACGGCTGGACAAGCCCTCGGCTCCGCTCGGGCCAGGGCCAGCCGTGCCACGGTGGTGCGAGGGGGCGAGTGCCGGGAGCGCGACGCGGAATCGCGTCTTCACCCAGTCGCGCACGTGGGGCGGCATGGCCATGCGGGCGGCGCAGCGGGAGAAGCCCATCTCGCGTAGGCATCCGCATCGTACCAGTTCACGAGCATCGGATAGCTTCCCTCGTCGGCCTGCGGGTCCACGTGCATGCCCTGGCCCCAGGCCAGGGGCGGCATTTCTCGGCCGCTCTTCTCGCAGAACGTCTTGAACTGCTGCACGGTGATCGGGAGCTTGTAGATCCAGAAGCCGTCGAGGTGGGTCTTCCGCTGCGGGCGCTCGTCGGCGCTGCCATCGTCTCTCTTGCTCCCGCGCAGGAATCCGCCGGCGGGGATCCAGATCAGCTCGGCGCCGTCGCGCTCGTTGATCGCCCGGCCCTCGCCGACGACGGCACCGCCGTGGAGCGCGACGGGCGGCCCGCCGCCCCGGTTCTTCAACAGCCACTCGCCGAGGCTGAGGTAGTAAGCGAAGCCGCGAAGCTGGAAGGCCGGCTCCTGGAGGTCGTCCAACTTCCCCAGTCGCAGGCGCCGCTGTTGCGGCAGGACTTCGAACTTCGGCCCGAGATACTTGCTGAACGGTCGCGCGGCGTAGCTGGAGAAGCGACAGCCGAGATGGTCCTCGAGGAAGCCCCAGACGGCATTGGTAAGGCCAAGGTCGGTCGCGGCTGTGAGGTAGAGCCGGTCGCCTTCGGTGTGGAGGCGATAGGCCTGTTTCGCGGTGGCCTGGTCGCTCGCCCCGGGCACCCTCTCGACGACCTGGAGCACGACGGCGGGCCGGCCCGCATGTTCCGCGCCGAGGGACGCGGGGACTGTGGAAGCGTAGACGCGACCATCGGGCAGTAGCCCGCACCGCGAGAGCACCACCGGCTCCGGCGCGACCTTGTAGGCGGCGGACCGCCAAGGGGGTATCGGGGGCGGTGCGGAACCAGACCGTGATGGTGCCATCCGTCGCCGCGTCGTAGATTGGCGATACCTCGGGCTTGCCCTTGAAGGCCACTGTCTTGCGCTCGGGCGCGGGCCGCTCGGGCCACGGCGGTTTCTCGTCCTTCACCTGCTTCGGGATGGCCTTGCCCTGGTAGAGCCAGAACTCCTTGCCGCCGTGGGAGGCGGTGACGCCGAGCGGCCCCTGCCGCAGACCCGCGCCCGTGATCTCCTTGAGGGCGACGACCTCGCGGGTTCGCTTGTTCATTGCCAGCGTGCGGGTTTCGGCGGCGACGTTGCCGAGCGTGGTGCACTTGGCACCAGGGGTTGCTCAGGTTCGTCACCACTGCCGTGGCCTCCGATCACGCACGCGCACGACTGTGTCATCGTCCGAGTGTGCGAAGGTCGTGGCGAACATCGATCACGCAGAAGAAGACGGCCATGCGCGTTCCGTGCCGCAGCCGCTGCATCGGGTCGGGGTCGCAGAGCGGCGTGAAGGTGCCCTTTCCGCGCGGGGCCTCGCGGGAGTCGAAGACCCACATCTTGCCGGCCATGAGGACCAGGGCGCGATCGCCGTCCAGTGCCCGCACGGCCTTCCATAGGGTCGCGAGTGCCCGAACTCACGGCGGCTTCGGGGAGGGCGTCAGTGTAGGCGTCGACCTTGCCCGACTCGGCGCGGCCGACGTAGAGCGTGCGCTCGTATCGGGTGGCGAGCCAGCAGTCGCCGCGGGCGTCCACAAAGCAGTGGTACGACGGCGGGCCGTGGTCTTTCCGATTGTTCCAGCGGGCGACGAGGCCCATGTCCTGCTTCTTGCCCGTGGCGATGTCCACGCGGTAGAGCCGTGAGCCCTCGCCCTCGTAGAAGGGGGTGACGTAGAAGTAGATGCTGCCGCGACGGGCGTCGAGTCTCAGGGCGGAGTAATTGGTGAAGTTGGGATGGATGACGCCGAAGTCGCGGAACCGCCCCGTGGCCAACTGGTAGCCCAGCAAGTGGGCGCCCGTGTAGGCCTTGCGGCCCTCCTCCGTGTAGTTGGCCAGGACTGGCCATCCAGCAGGCGGATGTGGCTGTTGAGGGCATAGTTGGTCAGCCGAACGCGCCGAGGAGTGGAAGCCTCTCCGCCGGCGAGGTCCCCCGCCACCGCAATGCCCGCACAGACCAGGGCCGCGGCGAAGGAAGCTCGTACGCTCAATCCCATCGCTGATCCTCCTGTTCCAGCGACCGTGGCTCGGCATCCCCGGGCATTGTATCCGATTCGCGGCGCCCGTCAACGAGCCCTTGCTGTGCGGAGGAGAGAAGAGGCCGGCTTGACAACGGCGGAGCGCCGAGATAGGTTACCTCTCAGTCCTGGCCAGGAGCGGCGGCCCAGGAAAGCGCCCAGCCAGGGTGTCGCGAAGCTCTGAGGGCGTGCACGGGCGCGGCCGGCGAAGGTCTCCGGCGTCCAGCCCGTTCACGTGGCCATCGAATGGCTGCCCGGCCCGCTCCCGGAGGCCGAGGTCGCCAAGCAGGAGAAGCTGCTGGCGGCCTATGAGAAGGACCCGACGGCATGGTGTTCCACACGAGCTGGAACACCCTCAACGCCCGCACCACCAGCCCGGCGAAGTGAAGGAGAGGCCCTCCATGAAGATACCGCGTCATCTCCTGGGCACCGTTCGCCGTCGGCCGATACGTGGGCTGGCTCTACCACATTGACAAGCTCGCCGCCACCCTGGAAGCCTACGGTCAGAGGACCTGGGAGACATTCAAGGGCAACTGACGGCCCGCGACGGCCTCGCAGTGCGGAAGGGCGAAGCGCTCGGAGGCCTCCCGGATGAGCCCCGGCAAGAAGTAGAGATCTCCTCGGGGCTTCTCTTGCTCTTGAGGCCGCCGCGGATGAACTCAGCGGCACATCGTCCGGGGCGGTTGTCCAGCGCGTGCTGGTCATTGGAAGGTTACAGTTGGTCTTACTGCGTCTACCGGCGAGAAATGAGGAGCGGGTCGTGACGAACGAGCTTAAGAGTAAGGTCCAAGTGGCCGCTGTCTGGCTGAGGTTCTTAGTCACCATCTGCGTGCAGGATGCCCTCGGTGCGCCGCCGGCGCCGGCGACGGGGCCGGCCAGTCTGGTCCTGGGGAACACGAGCGTCTGGCGATGCAATTTCGTCAACCGCAAGCCGGTCGTGCGGGTGGGCAAAGACATCAAGGCACTCCTGCTTCATGCCTACAGCGGCGTCTGGATGGTGCAGGAGGCCGCCAAGGACCTGATGCCGACGATGGAGTCCGCTGCGCCACCGGCGAACTGGGTCGCCCCCGATTTCGACGACCAGGCCTGGGCACGCCTGCCCGGCCCTTTCTTCCCGAGCCATCGCGGCCACGCCTACTGCAAAGAGGTGGATGACGCCGGCTATCTCTACTTCGAGGGCACCTATCCCAGCCTGGCCACGATCTGCCTCCGGGGCAAGTTCATGGTTGCCGACCCCGCGACGGCCGGCGACATGAAGCTCTCCGTCGCCTATCGTGGCGGCGTCGTGGTCTACCTCAACGGCCAGGAGATCGCCCGCGCGAATATCCCCGAGGCAGAGAAGGCCAAGGGCGCCGAGGCGCTGGCCGAGGATTATCCGCAGGAGGCATTCGTCAAGGAGGACGGCAAGCTCATCAGTTGGGGCTTCGGCGACCCGCCGAAGTGTTACGCCCAGCTCCAGAAGCGAATCCGCAAACTGAACGATGTGACAGTGCCTGCAAGGCTTCTCCGCAAAGGCGTGAACGTCCTGGCGATCGAGGCCCACAGGGCCTCGTATCACGAATCGATCCATAGCATGGGCCGCGGGGCCAAGGGATATGACATCAACTGGTGCACGGTGGGCGTGACGCGCGTTGAGCTGACCGCGGCCGGCACGGGCGTGACCCCGAACGTCGCCCGCCCCGCGGGTGTGCAGGTCTGGAATCAGGATTCGGACAGGCGGACGAAGGCCACCGACTACGGCGACCCGTGCGAGCGTTTGAGGCCGATTCGGCTGGTCGCTGCCCGGAACGGCTCCTTCTCAAGTGCGGTCGCCGTCGGCTCGCCTGCTCCGTTGCGGGGCCTCAAGGCCGTCGCGAGCGAACTGGTGGGCTCCGGCAGCATTCCGGCCTCGGCCGTTCAGGTCCGCTACGCCCTGCCCGATAGCGAAGCGAACCTTTCGTTCGAAATCCTCTCCCCCGCCGCGCCGGCGGAGATCGCGGTGGAGAAGGCCGGCGGCGCCGTGATGGCGGTGTGGGTCACCGTGAATGTGCCCCGCGACGCGAAGCCGGGCGACTACAAGGGCCGCCTGACCCTTACCGCCGACGGCGCCAAGCCCGTCGAGGTCCCCGTCGAACTCCACGTCGTGGACTGGACCCTGCCGGACTCGAAGGATTTCGCCAGCCACGTTGGCCTGACGCAATCGCCGGAATCCGTGGCCATGCGGTACAAGGTGCCGCTCTGGTCGCCGGAGCATTGGGAGCTCCTGGAGAAATCGTTCGAGTTGCTGGGCCAGGCCGGCGCCGACGATGTCTTCATCACCGCCATCCGCCGCACGCATTTCGGCAATGAGCATTCCATGATCCGCTGGGTCAGGCAGCCGGATGGCTCGTTCAAGCCCGATTTCAGCATTGCCGAGAAGTACCTGGACCTCGCCATCAAGCACCTCGGCAAGGTGCCGGTCGTCTGCCTCTACTGCTGGGAGCCGTTCACGGGAGCCAACTATGGCGGCAGGTCCACTGACACGGCGGCCAAGGGCATGCTCTTCACGGTTGTGGACCCCGCCACCGGGAAGCTGGAAGAGGCTGAGGGGCCGAAGTGGGGCACGCCGGCCGTCCGCGAGTTCTGGAAGCCGGTGTTCGACGCGATGCGGGACATCCTGAAGAGGCGCGGGATGGAAGGCTCGTTGATGGTCGGCGTGGGCGGCGATTGCCTCCCGAAGAAGGAGGCCGTCGAAGACCTCAAGGCCGTGGTCCCCGAGGCCAAGTGGGTCGTGCAGTCGCACGGCCGCGCCGACAACCTGTTCGGCCAGCCGGTCGGGTATCTCGCCGACGTCTGGGGCTCGCCCATCGCGCCGGACCCGGCCCAGAAGCGGCTCTACGGCTGGAAGACGCCGTTCCTGCGAACGACCTTCCCGCGGGAGGGCAG